>ERZ777003.575-NODE-575-length-69203-cov-11.683751_pt1 | contig 69203 bp, 68 predicted proteins | sample MGYA00374956_ERZ777003 | MGnify/ENA primary metagenome ERZ777003 (study PRJEB29302, sample SAMN06268252) | bioreactor metagenome | isolation source: Joint BioEnergy Institute, California, USA | place: USA:Joint BioEnergy Institute, California, USA | collected...
CTATCGGGAAAATTGCTTGGAGATCAATCGCTTAACTGCGACCTGGTAGCGGGGGACCGTTCTGGTCAAGTCCCACACCCGTTCCCATCCTGTTCACGATGGAAGCCTGCGCGTGAAAATCGCGTGGGCTTTCAATGTTTTAATCGAAGCATGGAGGCATGTCATGAACGGCAACTACTATCAGCTCCCTCAGAAGGAGAAGGACCAGTCCCGGACCGCAGCAGGGCTGATCTACCTCGCCCTGGCTGTAGTCCTGCTCGTGGGGGTCTGGAGGATCGGGACGGCCCTGCAGGAGCTCTCGGAGGCCGTCGAGAGAGCTGGGTCGTATGCATCTTTGAGCCAGCACAAGTGATGAGGCTTGGACCTCGAACGGCTCTCTGGCAAAGTCTCCTGCAATTAATTGCATCAAGACGTCTGCCATGAACAACCGTGTGGATGAGATCGCAGAGCGCATCAACGAACTGATGGACGAACTTGCGGAGGAGTTCCCCGAGCAAGGCTTCCTGATCGCTGCGCTCACGCCGCTCGACGAAGACGAGACCCAGGTCACTGCGGTCACGAATGTCAGCGACGAGGACCTGCCCGCGCTGTTGGAGGGCATCTTCGAGGGCGACATCGAGCCCGCGCACGTCATCAGCAAGCGTCTCAACTGAGGGGGCAATGCCACGCAAGGTCGTTGTGGTCGTCAATGGCTATCCTCGCGCCGGCAAGGATAGCGCTATCAAGTTTGCCATGGCCGATTTGAGAGCCAAGTCCTGGCGCTCGGTAGCCATCAGCAGCATCGACCCGGTCCGACACATGCTCAGGGACTTGGGGATACCTGTTGAAAACAAGACGCCGGCCGAACGCAATCTCATGGCCGAGGTCAAGTCCGCCCTCGAACGCTACGATTGGTGGGCGACACGGCTGACGGCAAAGCAGGTTCAAAGCTGGCTGGTCTGCGTCGAAGGCCCCGGCCTCTGCTTTGTGCAGATCCGGGAGGTCGCGGCGATCAAGAAGCTGCGCGAACTCCTCGATCCCGAGATCGAGTTTCACACACTCGTGGTCACCAGCCCCAGGGAGGAAAGGGGCATCTCGAACGTCGCGGATACCGACGTCGAGAACATGGCCTACGACCTCAGCATCATCAACGACGGGACGCTCAACGACCTTCGCCACAAGTGCGGTGAGCTCGTCGACTATCTCATTGCGGAGCCAGTAAAGTGACGACAATTTCAGCCAAAACCATCCTGCGATCCCGCAACAAGGCACGTCCCGACAAGGTGCTCACGACCTTGTTACTGCGCTATCCGAGATGGATACACGCAGAGCAGAGGACGCACCGGGCGATCCCGCTCGATGAAGGTTTGGAGTTCTACGAGCCGACCCCGAGCCTCATGGCCGATCCGAGCCTGTCGCGGAACGCCGCATCGAGCCGAGCCATCCCAGTCTCCAAGCTGATCGAAGATGTGAAGCGAGATCCGGCTTTCCCGCTCTTTTGGGGAAAGAACCAGAAGGGGATGCAAGCCGGGGAGGAACTGACCGGAGCGGAACTCCACCGGGCGAAGATGACGTGGGAGGCCGCTCTCAATGACGCCTTGAGGCGAGCTCAGGAGCTGGCCGAGATCGGTGCTCACAAGCAGATCGTGAACCGGCTGTTGGAGCCTTTCTCGCATATCACGGTCCTCGTTTCCGCAACGGAATGGGACAACTTCTTAGCCTTGCGCGACCATCCGGCAGCCGAGCCTCATATCCAGATGCTCGCCCGCAAGATCAGGAAGTGTCTCGAACGGGAGGATGACATTCAGGAGCTGGAGCCGGGCCAGTGGCACCTGCCTTTCGTTGGGGACGGCTGGGACGACGGCGACGTGGACGCGGCTTCCTTGGAGGACCAGATCAAGGTCTCCGTGGCCCGGTGCGCCTCGACCTCCTACAAGACCGTCGACGGCTTTGACATGACGATCGAGAGGGCGAAGGCCCTGCATGACAAGCTGCTCGCGAGCAACCCAATCCACGCCTCGCCGGCCGAGCATGTCGCCCAGGCCGATGATTGGGTCCCCTATGACAAGGCCGACCGTCCGTGGGCCAACAGCGAGTATGGCTGGGCGCATTCGGCAGACCACCGCAATTTCGAGGGCTTCCGCCAGTACCGGGCAATAATCGGGGGCTGATGGATGCTCACAGATCGGCAACGGGTAGAGCTCCTCCTGCCCGTTCAGGTCATGCTGACGGTCCTGGTCCATGGAGTGGACGATCCCGAGCACGAGGATGCCAAGCTCTGCCGGGAGCTCCTGGTCCAGGCTTCCGAGGAACCGCTGGGCGACCTTCCGCCAGACAAGAAGGTGAAGGTGATGCGGCGGGTACTGCGCTTGCATGATGAGGTCTCGCGCCCGTACACCAAGGAGGGAATGCGGGCCGACAAGTACGGCCTGATCGCCTACTACTGGCTCAAGGCACTCACGGATGCGGATTACCTGATACTCGGAGCCGAAAGCGCGTTCTCGAAGGCCCTCGACCTGTTCCTGCCGGCGATCGGGCACGTGACTGAGATCGAGAAGGTCGACAAGTCCGCCCAGAAGAACGCCCGCAAGTTCCTCACCCACCTGCAGCGGCTTGGCTACTATACCGGCGTAGGTATAGTTGACGCTGCTTAATACCCCGAAAAATTGTCGTTTTTGTCGTCAAGGGACATCTTGACTCTTGGCGTGTTAAGCAAACCACGGTAAATTGCAATTAATTGCACAATGCGGGGGAGGCCGATGTTCACGACCATTGATTCGCGGGGGAAGGCGGTAAAGATCGCCAGTCAAGTGAACCAAGATGGGGAGCATCAGCTCGTCGTGGCCGGCGGCTCCACTGGTGGCGGAGCATCGGGTCAGGCCACTGAGGCCAAGCAGGACAGCATTCTCAATGTCCTGGGGGACATTCTCTCTGAGCTCCAGACGCTGAATGCCGCTCTCGTGACTGCAAACCAGCATTTGGCAGTGATCGAGGCAAACACGACGCCTTCGGGCGGTGGGGGCTGAGGAGATGGCCGTCCTTGACCGTCTTCTGGCTGTCCCGCTCGCTTTGCCGATGATGGCCCTGCTGGCTGGCATCATCGTGTCTGTGACCTGGTGCGCGGCGGCAGCTTTCAGAGAACGGGGGAAGGAGTGAGAGCTGCGGGTCTCAGTCGCGGCAGGCGGCCCCGCAATGAGGTTTCAAACCAGACAGCTCATCAAGGAGGAATAGGTGTCGGTCACGATCAGATACGACCGCAGAGCTGCTTACACATACGCCTTTGCCATCCTGGCTGAGGCTTGGAATGAACTCGTGCAGGGCGGCGTCACGCCAGATGGAGTTGGCGTTCCGCCCTTACAGCCGGATACGGAGGTCCTTTACGCCATAAGCAAAGACGGAGACATCGTCGGCGTACTCACTTGGGATCACAACAAACAGGAAAACGCATACGAAGTCACGCTCGCCTACGTCGAACCATCGAGCCGTCGCCGGGGCGTCTTCCGGGAGCTCTTCAACGCTCTTTGCGAGCGAGCATACACGAACGGCGTCCTACGCGTCGTCTCCAAGGTGCCAGTTTCGAGCCCGAGCGCGATTGAGGCTTTCAGCCGCGTTGGGGGCAACAAGACTGCGATCACTTATGAACATGCCGTGACGTAAGGAGGGGGCTGTGGCGGGGGCGAACTTTTGGGGCGAGCTCATCCGTAGTCTTCGCACGGAACAGGGGATCTCACAGAGGGTGTTGGCCGAGGGGGCGCACGTCAACCGCTCGACGCTTCGCCGGATTGAGGCTGGAAAGACGGCCGGCGAGATCGACACGATCGAACGCGTGCTGGGCTTCCTCGGGTACGAGCTCGAAGCTCTCGACAAAGAGGGCCAGAGGGCACACCGGCCGCCACGCGAGCCCGAGAAAAAAGAACTCACCCCGAAATTGCGACTGCTCACATTGCGACTGGCCTGAAAAATCCAATTGCCTTGCCACGGCAATTAGCAACGCTAGTCGCAGAGGCTCTTTCCAAGGAGGGATCACGTGGCCGAAATCAATGTTCCTGACCTGAATGAACTCGCGCAGATCTGCGATTTCGCTGAAACGCGCCTGAAACAGCTCGCTGGGGAGGTCTTCGTTGATGATGAGCCGGAGCCTTCGGAGTGGGAGTGGAATTGCCTCGAAAAAGTGCGCAAATGGCTCGCGTACCTGGAGAAGATCACGCCCGCTCAGGAAGTCGAAATGGCAATCGCGGTGCTGAGAAAGCACCAGAAGGAGAGGCGCGTTAAGTGCTTCCTCGAACTACCGCCAAATCATCTGACAAAAGAAACCCGCATCCGCTGGGTGGATGGGGAGTTTGATGACTATCTGAGCTTCGTCCCTGACGTATTCGGCGGCTGGCTGTGGACCGGCACTGAGGAAGGTCTGCTGAAAGAGGTCCCCGAGGATTTGCGCCGGATCATTTATTACGCCCAGATGCTAGGCATCGATTGGATCAAGGTGGACCAGGATGCCGATCCCATCGCAGATTTGCCTGTCTATCAGTGAGGTTCGTCGTGATCCGCATAGTTTCTTTCGGCTACAAGAAGGGTGTTCCCAAAAAGGTGGATCACGTCATTGATTGCCGGGGTCTCCGCAACCCGCACTTCGTGCCTCACCTGCAGGGACTGACCGGGCTCGACAAGGCCGTGCAGGATTACGTGTTGGCTGATCCCAAGGCGAAAGAAATCATCAAGCGCGCTCTCTCCGTGTCCGGGGATAATGCCACACTTGCATTTGGCTGTTTCGGGGGCCGGCACCGTTCAGTTACGATCGCTGAAAAAGTGGCGGAACAACTCCGCAATTTCGGGAAAACTGTCGTCGTTATCCATCGAGAATTGAGACAGCGATAGCCTCGCTTTTCACTTGGCTGGTCGTCGTCTCCAGCTAAAGTCGAAATGCAGAAAAGGAGGCTACCGGTGGTTTTGTTTGATAAAGTCCTGGAGTTTCATCCCGATGGCCCGTGGGCGGTTTATGAGGATTTCCATGAGGCCATTTTCTCGAAATGGGTATTCAGGGCACACGACCGGAATTTAAGGTTCGATTTCCATATCCCAATTTGCGACCGGACCCAATCCGAGCTCAAATCGGTCCTGGCGACGTTCATTGCCGAAGAGGCCAAGGAGATCAGTCTCGCCGGCCTGACCACACCTATACTCAAATCCGAGGGCGACAAGTGGAAGGCGTTCTCGGCCATGCAGAAGGCCATTCGGCGGGGTCTCTTTCACGAGGCGTGGCGATCAGCTCATGCTCTGTGGGCGGCAGGGCAGGGGGATGCCATGTGGCGGCGGCTGGTGATTACCTCGATGGAGGACATCGGGCTCGCTGACCCTTATGCGGCGGCGTTCACCTGCTGGGCGGCCGGCAACAGGAAGGCGAGGGTGGAGATCGGTGAGAAGCAGGTTCTCGCTTTTGTTCTGTCTGCTCTGTGCGCGGCTCCCAAATCACGCGATCTCTGCGATGCGGTCGTCTACAATTTCCTACCTCATACGATCGAGGATGAGTTCGCAGAGGCAGCCAAGTGGGAAGGCGACACACTCGTCGAGATCGCGGCGGACCTCTCGCGCCCGATGATGCAGAGGTATCTCGCGCACTGGCGAATGTTTGGGCCGAAGTTCAAGTGCACGAGCCATGACAACCCGAAGGCAGATCCGCTGCAGTCCTTCGTCCTCTACGAGAAGCTGAAACTCCCTATCCTGTTTCAGTACATCGCTTATGAGAGCTACCGGAAGTCGGGCGAGGCTTTGGGCATTCCGGTCCCGTTCCTGTGGCAGTACATGACCTGCTCGCCGTGGGCCAAAACGTTCCCGGACCCGTTCGAGGACGACAAGAATGAGATGTGCCACGGTGTTTTAGCTGCAACCTTTGACAAGCATACTTGGCAGGGCAAGGGCGCGCTGAAACGCTTCCTTGCGCAGTGCAAGCCCGTCCGGGAGTACCTGAACAAGCACTGCAAGGGCGATCACATGGCTGCTCTGGAGAGGGCAGTGTTCTACGTTGAGGGCGCGCTTCTGAGGCCCAGGCTCTTCTACGAGGGGGCGCGCGAGTTCTATTTCGACGTACTGACAGCGAAATTGATCTCGAACGGCTTCCCGGATTTCGAGACCGGCAGGGCGTTCTATTCCCTGGTTCAGGAGAACCTTGGACTGCTCAACAAGCTGCGAGAGAAATAGCCATGCGTATCTGCAGCCACCAGCCGTCCTTCTTTCCGTGGATCGGCTACTGGAACAAGGTCGCGTGCAGCGATCTTCTCATCATGTCGGCCGGCGTGAAACTCGACTATGGTGGCTACCAGAACCGGGTACGCTTCAACAACACGTGGCTGACGGTGCCGCTTCGGGCCGGCTCCAAGCACATTCCCATCCGAGACGTTCGCTTCCATCGGGACGGCCTGCAGAAGACCATGTTCACGATCCGACAGGCTCTCGGGGGCAAGCGGTGGCTCAACGGCCAGCTTATCTGTCATATCGTGGACGAGACTTTCGCCCGTGTCGGGCACAGCGACTTCCTGCTCGATCTCAACGTGGTCGCCTTCGAGGTCGTCCGGGATGCTCTCAAGTTGAAAACTGCTTACGTCATCGACGATCAGGAGCCTGAACCCTGGCAGTCGAAAACTGAGCGGCTTCTCACCCGCATCATGACTTACGCGGTCCCCGGCTCCACTTACATGGCGGGGCAGGGAATCAAGGATTACCTCGAACCTGAGAAGTGGAACCCGAAGTTCGGATTGGAAGTGCAAGTCCCGCTGAAAGAGGTGGACAACGGCACAATCTTGCAATTAATTGCAAAGGATAGCGAACCCCAGGAGGTCATTAGGAGTTCGTTCGGTTGGAGCCGTATTGATGTCCGGAAAGAAGATTTTGGTCGTTGCACCGCACTCGGATGATGCCGAGCTCGGTGTGGGAGGATACCTCCATCGTGAACAGGCGGCTGCGGAGCACATCGCCGTTATCGTGCTGGCAGGAGGGAGCTACACCAGCACGAAATCTAAGCACGAGGTCAGCACCAGCGTCCGGGAGATTGAGGGCCGGAATGCCGCCAAGGTGCTCGGGATAGACGAGTACGAGTTCCTTTGGCTGGCCCCGGACAGCAACTTCAACACCATTCCGCGCGGCGTTTTGGTTCAGGCATTGGAGAACGCCATTTTCAGCCGCGAGTGGGATGAGCTTTTCATTCCGCTACCGTCCTTCCATTCAGATCACGTCGTTGCGTGGGAGGCGTGCATCGCCGCAACTCGCCCGCATCTCGGCCGTGTTCTGCCTCGCGCCATCTATGCCTACGAGTACCCCGGTCAGTCGTGGGGACCGCGCCCGTTTGAGTACGGGCGGGTCTACGTCGAGCTGAGACCCCAGGACCTCGCTGCAAAGCTGGCCAGCCTCGAACAGCACAAATCGCAGTGGGCCTCTAACGAACGCTCCCTCTACGGAGCGCGCGGCGTGAAGGCGCTCGCAGAACTGCGTGGGGCCGAGATCGGTGTCGACGCAGCCGAGATGTTCTACATGCTCAAGGCGAGGATATAAATGAAGGTCCTGTTCGATCCGATTTACTCTACCCAGCCGCATAAATGCTCGTCGGCGTACAAGTACAAGAGGATCGCTTCCGACCTGCTGGCCGCCCGAGACGATGCCTTCATCTACTGGCCGATCCCGGACTGGAGTGACGAGGAGGCCCGCGACTGGTTCTCGAAGGACCCTCGCATCAAGTACATCGAGACCGAAGCCTGCAAGGACCGCGTCCGCGAGTACCAGATTTTCTACAAGGAGCTGGAGGACCGGATCAGCTTCTTCGGGTCGCTCTGGGACTACGACGTCCTGATTACGATGCGGACCGCCCTGGTGCCGATCATCCGGGCCAGCATGAACAGTCCGCGCCTCAAGCGGCTGCCTTGGATGAAAAAGGTCGTCCTGCTGGAGGAAATGGCGATCCTCGGCTTCCGCAAGACGGTGCCGACGTCCAATCCGGCCGTGCAGGACATCAGCACGATTGCCGGCTATCTCGCCTCCGACGTTTCCTACATCACGGCGAACCACGTCCGTGACGGCATCATCCAGACTGCGAAGGGCATCTTTGCCCCGAAGCAGGTCATGAGCCTGCGGGAAAAGCTCAGGCTGGCCTCTCCGATCTCATTGCAGGAGGTCCAGACCAAGGCTCCCGAGCACATGTTCAAACGCGGCGAGGAGCCGTTCTGCCTGGGCTTCGTCGGCCGCATGAGCAATTCCATGACCCGTCTGCCCGAAGTCTACGAGGTCATGGACAAGAACTGGATTTTGAAGGGCGACAAGGGCTTCAAGGTCATCATCTCGACGGTGACCACGGGGATTAAGTTGACCCCGCCCGACTTCGTGATCGTCGAGCACAATCCGCGCGACGTGTTCTGGAAGCGCGTTCGCGAGGACATGCATCTCGTGATTTCGATGTCGATCGATGCGGAGTTCAGCCTCTCGCTGATCGAGCCGGTGATGCTGGGGACCCCACTTGTCATCGCCCGCGAGGAATGGACGGAAGGACTTCTCGGCCCCGAGTACCCGTTCTTCGTCGACAACAAGACCCAAGCCTACGGCATGGTGAAGGCGTTCCACGACAACTACGCCGCCATGTACGAGCGCTTCCTCGAATGGCGGGGGAGCACGTTCGTGCCCCGCTTCGGACCGAACGGCATCTATTCTCGGAACCTCTATGAAGACGTGCTGAGCGAGATCGTCGCCTATGACGATTACGTCGCAAAGAAGCTGATCGAGGACCATCCCGTGCGGGGCAACAACGCGGTTGCGAAGATCATCTCAGAGCGCGTGCAGGATCGCGAGAGCTTCAACCTCATGGAGGTTCTGGAAGAGCTCGCAGAGGACGGAGCGTTCCGCAACCTCGGCAACAAGCTCGGGGAGGCCAACGTCAACCGGAACCTCACGTTCATGAGCCCCTGGCACGAAATGAAGGTCCTTCTGCGCACCTTCTACGGCTTCACGGATGCCAGCGTCGAAGTGGGCCACATGAGAAAGAAGGCGCAATGAGCGAAACCAAGGACCCCATTGCCGTGGTGACGATCGACGTCCCTGGCATTTCGATCACGACGCTAGGCGAAGACATAATCAATATCTTGCAGGAGATGGGGCATGACGTGGTGAAGGTCGTCGTGCCGGCGCGCATGAAGCAGGTCCTCGCCAACCCGCCTCCCGAGATTCACAAACGCCGGGTCCTTTGCCTTGTCGAGCATAAGACGGTCGATCTCCTGAGCTCGCTCTATGTGCGGCCAAGGTGCGTGGTGTCCGTCTACACGACTGGTTGGGAGGAATACCACGTTCACGAGCAGCTGACGCATCTCGGGGCTTACCTGAAACCCAAGCTGCACGGCGTCCCCATTCGCCACGTCAGCCATTCCCGGCACAATCACAATCTGATCGAGAAGTTCGCCCGCAAGTACCTGTCACCGTCGACCTACCGGGAGCTCTCGGGCCAACTCGAATGCATCCTTTTCGGGATCACGGATCACTTCAAGCCGGGCGATGGTCCGGTCTCGCCGGATAAGATCCGGGTCCCGTACAACCGGATCAATCAGGCTCAGAAGAACATCAAGCTCCACGCCGAGGTCACCCGGCAGCACCTCAACTGGCTGTCCGTCACACACGGCGTCGAGACGAAGGCGGACTTCTACTACGCTCCTGGCTTCGGGCCGGAGGACAAGTCCTACCGCTTCAACCGTACCGTCTACAATTTCATCCCGCAGATCAAAGGGCGGAACGAATACGCCGAGAACCTGCGCGGTTACGGCATGTTCCTCTCGACCAGCCTGTTCGAGGGCTTCGGTCTTGCCTTCCTTGAGATGCTGGCGTCCGGCCTGGTCGGAGTGTTCCTTGACCGGCCCTGGATCAGGCTCCTGCTGCCGGAGTACCGCTACATCGTGCCGGCCGGCGAGCTCGCCCCATGCATGGCCCACGTGCGCGAGAACTTCGAGGAAGCCCGCGCCTACGTCCTGAAAGAGATCGTCCCGCTCATCCAGAAGAAATACGCCCTACGCAGGTTCTGCGAGGAGGTCGTCGCGCTTCTCAACTCAATCGACGAGGTGACTGATGATAGCCAGCGGTCAGACGTTGCGTGAACGAAAGCCGGTAAAGCCCTTCTGCGAGCGAACACGCTACAACGGTTTGACCTACGGTGTCGGGCCGGCCGGCTATGACGTGCGTATCGACCAGGACGTGACCATTCCTCCGGGCGGATTCACCCTGGCCTCCACAATGGAGGAGTTCAATATGCCCAACGATCTGGTCGGGGTCGTGCACGACAAGAGCACTTGGGCACGGCTTGGTCTCGTTGCCCAGAACACCGTGATCGAGCCCGGCTGGAAAGGCTTCTTGACCTTGGAGCTGACCAATCACAGCGACAAGGAAATCTTCATCAAGAGGGGCACGCCGATCGCCCAGATCCTGTTCCATTTCACCGACAGGCCCGTCGAGAAAGCCTACGACGGCAAGTACCAAAATCAGGCGCGAGGCCCGCAACCGGCGATCATAGAGCCAGATCCGGTCTAATCCTTATTCCATGCAATTAATTGCAAGGCTGCCACGGGTTAACTCTCGTGGCAGTTTTGTCTTTAATGCTGTCCCTAAACATGGAGGTTTGCCGTGACGGCCTTGGACCTGACCAAAAAATTGCTCCGCCTCGACTTACCAGTGGATCTGCTGGAGAAAAACGAGAGCAACCCGAATAAGATGTCGCCACGGGAGTTTGACCTGCTGGTCGACAACATAGAAAAGACGGGCCTGACTGACCCGATCCTTGTCCGGCCGCTCGATCTCAAGTCGGTCACGGAGCTTTCCAAGTCAGCGTCCGGGGACAAGCTGGTCGAGCAATTCGTGTCGAAAGGGCTCAGGTTCCGCATCGTCGGCGGACACCACCGTCTTGATGCTGCGATATACCTCGGGTTCGAGAAGGTGCCGTGCACCGTCATCATGGACCCGACCTTCGACGAAGAGCAGGAGAAATTCCAGCTCGTCAGGATGAACATGATTAAGGGACGCCTCGACCCCCAGGCGTTCTTCGACCTCTACAATCAGCTCTCGGCCCAGTACACGGACGAAATCCTGCAGGACGCCTTCGGTTTTGCGGATGAGGCCGAGTTCAAGAAGCTCATCAATCAGACGGCCAAGGCTCTACCGGACCCGAAGCTGCAGAAGAAGTTCAAGGAGGCCGCCCAGGAGATCAAGACAATTGACGGCCTGTCGAAGCTCCTGAACCAGATGTTCACGCAGTACGGCGACACCATCCCCTACGGCTATATGGTCGTCGACTACGGTGGAAAGCGGTCGATGTGGCTGCGCGTCGAGAAGAAGACCATGGACGCGCTCGACCTCGTCGGTGAGATGTGCATCAAGGAAAAGCGCACGGTCGACGACATCATTGGCGGGGTCGTGCAATTGATTGCAAAGGGTGAGCTCGCTGATGCGGTGAAACAGCTCATCGCCAAATCGCCCCCGGTCGAAATCCCGGACACTCTCAGCGTGGCTCCGACCAAGGACAACCTCGAAAAGGTCGTTAGCCTATGAAACTCAAGGTTTCGAGCCGGGCGTTCAAGAGTCTCAAGAGCCTCGGGGAGGAGCGGATGCAGGAGATCGACGCTCGCCTCCTGTCCGGGGAGCAGTGCAGCTCGATCGCCCGCTGGATACAGCTTGAGCTGGGCAAGCTCACCGACATCAAGACGGCGAGCCTCAAGAAAACGCTGGAGCGTTACCGCGAGACGGAGCTGCGCAACCGCACGCTCCAGAGGATTGCCGAAGCCCAATCGAAGTCGGCCATCAAGACGATCCAGAAGCGGCTCAATGCCTTGGAGGAGATGGAGGAGGCGATCCGGTTCCAGCGCATCCGGGTCGACAAAATCCTGATGCGGGAGTCCAAGCTCCCCGAAGGCATTCTGCTGAAAGACGCCTCAAACGAGCTGCGTCTGCTGAAGGACATGTTGATGGACCTCGGCAAGCTGCAGCTTGAGACCGGCCTGCTGCCGCGCGCCGCGAAGACCTTCCGTGGAACCATGGTGGGCGCTGACGGTCAGGTCCGCGAGTTCGAGTGGACGGAGGAACAGGAGGAGCTGTTCCAGACCATAGAAGCGATGGAGCGGCACGTTGCAGCCGAAGACGCTTGAGCAGCACCCGCTGGCGATCTGCTTTCGCATCTGCCAGGGCCTCGGGAAAACCGGCGAGAGGATCTGGAAGGTCGCCAAGGAAATCGAGGACCTTGACGAACGGCTGCGCTACTTGCGCTACGCCCTCGGCTGGGTGCGTGAGAAGGCAAAGGAGGACATATGGGAGACCCCACCTGTCGACTTCCGCACGTTCGTTGAGTCCCGAGAACTCCTCGATAAGCCCGGCGTGCTGTGGCCGAAGGTCATGGAATGCGGGCTGGAGATCAACTCAGGCAAGTACACGGAGTGCGTACTAACCGGGGCCATCGGTGTCGCGAAGTCCACGCTGGCCATTTACACGCAAGCCTACCAGATCTACGTCCTCTCCTGCATGAAAAGCCCGCACGAGGTGTTCGATCTCGACCCCTCGTCGGAAATTCTCATCGTATTCCAGTCGATCAACAAGCATCTAGCGATGGACGTCGACTACCGGCGCTTCCGCTCGATGATCGACGACAGCCCGTATTTCCAGACCGAGTTCACCTACAATCGGGCGCGCGAAAGCGACATGCGCTTCGACAAGTTCAATATCGTGGTGAAACCGGTCGCCGGCCACGACTCCGCTGCCATCGGTCAGAACGTGATCGGAGGCATCCTCGACGAGCTCAACTTCATGGCCGTCGTCGAGAACTCAAAAATGACTAAGGACGGCTCGATCTACGATCAGGCCACTCAGAACTACAACTCGATCGCCCGCCGCCGAGAGTCCCGCTTCATGCAGCTGGGCCAGTTGCCGGGGATGCTCTGCCTCGTCTCCTCGCGCAACTATCCGGGCCAGTTCACCGACAAGAAAGAGCAGGAGGCGAAAACCAATCCTCGCATCTACGTCTACGACAAGCGGCTCTGGGAGATCCGGCCGGAGCGGTTCTGCGGGGACAAGTTCCGCGTCTTCATCGGGGATGAGTCCCGCAAGCCGCGCATCCTCGATGACATGGAAATCGTGCCCAAGTCGGACGAACACCTCGTCATGGGCATCCCGATCGAGTACCGGCAGACCTTCGAGAACGATCTGCTGCCGGCTCTTCGGGACGTGGCCGGCGTGGCCACGATCGCGCTACACCCGTTCATGATGAATACGGACGCGGTGTCGTCCTGCTTCGGCAAGGTGAAATCAATTGCATCGCGCGAGGACTGCGACTTTAAGGAGACGAAGCTGCAGATTTACCCGAAGCGGATCATGCATCCCGAGCAGCCCCGCTTCGCGCACGTCGACCTTGCCATTTCCAATGACAGCGCAGGCGTCAGCATCGGGCATGTGCCCGAGTTCGTGAACGTGAACCGGGGCGAATACGTCGAAATCCTTCCCGTGATCCAGTTCGACATGATCCTGGAGGTCAGGCCACCTCGGGGAGGGGAGATCGAGTTCGAGAACATTCGCCGGCTCATTTACTTGCTTCGGGACAAGCTCAGGATGCCGATCAAGTGGGTCACCTTCGACAGCTTCCAGTCGAAGGATTCCATGCAGATCATGCACCAGCAGGGCTTCATGACCGGTCAGCAATCCATGGACAAGGACACGTTCGCTTATGACGTGACGAAGCAGGCGTTCTATGACGGCCGGATACGCGCGCCCGAGCACCCAAAGGCTCTCCGGGAGCTCATCTCGCTGGAGATCGATACCCAGAAGGGCAAGATCGACCATCCGGCCCACAGCTCGAAGGACGTGGCAGACAGCATCGCCGGGGTCGTCTTTGGGCTGACCATGAGGCGCGAGATTTGGGCTCGCCATAGGGTCCCTCTACACCGCGTTCCGCGCTCTATTCTGGAGGCGAGGCCGCAGGGCAAGCACAGCATCGCAGCAATAGAGAAGGCCCAGGAGGCCAGTCTCCGTGCCTAGATACCGGTTTTGGAGTGACACGAACCAGCGCGGCTTCGAGCACGATCTTTTCGACGCGGGCATTGAGTTCCGCACCGAGCGGTTCGATGTCATCGTCGACAGTGATGAATCTCTGGTCGAAGAGCTCGCCTCATTGTGGGGCAGCACGAGGATGAAGGACGATGCAGGCACAGGCACAAGTGGACTTGTTGGCTCGGGACTTAACGATATTGGAGCGGTGTCTGCCCGCGCACATGCTGTTCCTGATGATGGAACAGTGCCAAAACGCGGGTTACGAGCTGCGCGCGGACGTGATGCATCATCTAAACGTCGCCGCAGTCTCACCCCTATCGCAGATAGACACGCTGAGCGTCGCAAGGCTCTCAAGGCGAATAGATGAGGCTGCGCGAACTCTCCTGAACGATCTCTCACCGGACGACCCGCGTGAAGGGCTCTACTGCTGTGCTCAATTCTGCCTTCTCCTGGTGGACGAAGGTCGGCTCCTCGACGTGCAAAACCAGGCCGTCCTCGTCTCGCTCCTGCTGATGGACGACATCAAGGATGAGCGGAAGGATCAGTACGGCAATGAGCCCGTCTGGCGATTGGAGGGACGCAAGTGGCAGGAGAAGGCAAAGAAGATGCTGCGCCGGGCGAATCTGATGGGGTACTACGTTAATTCATGTCGCAATTAATTGCGCAAACCTATTGCCCCCAGGTAGTCCTGACTTATAGTAGTAGGTGCAAATAACCCCATAAATTCTTTTCTGGTCATAAATCACGGAGGAAAAAATGACCGCTTTCACCATTCCTTCTCATTGGAATGTGAAACCTTTCGGTGGGACGCTGGAGACGATGCAGACCGACCCGGAATACCGGGCTGAGATGATCCGGCTGTATGAGAAGGCCAATGAAATCTGGAACGATCTTGTGGGGCGAGTGAAGAAAAAGAAGCTCCCTCCATTCTATCTGGAGGCAGCGTCTCTGATGCTGGCGCGGGAAGCCATCCTTCCCGAGAAATGCCTTTCCGGTTATCGGGAGATGGTTCTCAAAGAGTGCGCGAAAATCAGGAAGCGGTTGAAGATTTGAGCGGAGCGGGGTATTCCCGCTTCCGACTTCGCAATTAAATGCAAAACATCTTGCCCTGAGCTCGTCTGCAGCTATTGTAGTCGTGTAAAATCCACCAAACCACGGAGGGTAACAGTGGGACGCAAGATCTACCGGTTCTCAGCTGAGCAGTGCGATTGGAAGGACCCGGACCAGACGATGGCGAAGAAGGTCCTGGGCGGCAAGGGCGCTGCGCTGGTGATGATGGCCCAAGCGGGAATCCCCGTTCCTCCCGGCTTCACGATCCCGACCGACATCTGCAACGAGTTCCGTCTCATCAAGGAGACGCAGACCGATGAGGTTGTTGAGAAATGGATCGACAAGCTGATGGAGGAAGTCGAGCAGAATATGGCTTGGCTGAGCAAGCCGCTCGGTTACACCCCGCTTGTCTCCGTCCGGTCAGGCGCTCCCGTCTCGATGCCGGGGATGATGGACACGATCCTGAACGTGGGCCTGACTGACGACAATTGCGCGGAGTGGTCAGACCGCATCGGCTGGCGTGCTGCGCTCGACAGTCAGCGCCGCCTGATCCAGATGCTCGGGTCTACCGCCTACGGCGTCCCGCATGAGGTCTTCGAGTTCCAATTAGCCAAGATCAAGAAGGAAGCCGGTGTCGAGCAGGACGCAGACATTGAACCGGAATACCTTGAGGCGCTGATCGAGAATTACCAGACGGCCTTCAAGCAGAACAAGGGATTCGATTTTCCGATCAATGATGCCAAGGCACAGCTTCGGGCAGCCATCAGGGCCGTGTTCGACAGCTGGATGAATCCTCGGGCGATTGAATACCGGAAGCTCAACAACATTCCCGAGGATATGGGCACCGCAGTCAACGTGCAGGCCATGGTCTTTGGGAATATGGGCGATGACAGCGGAACCGGCGTGCTGTTCACTCGCTGCCCGTCGACGGGCAAGGATGAGATCATGGGCGAGTTCCTGCAGAATGCTCAGGGCGAGGACGTCGTGGCCGGGATCAGGACCCCGCGCCCACTAAACGAGATGGAATCCCTCGGGGGAGCATGGGTGGACGTCGCCAACGAAATCTTGATGATCTGCGAGAAGCTGGAAGATCTCTACAAGGACATGGTGGACGTCGAGTTCACGGTCCAGCAGGGCAAGCTCTATATTCTCCAGAGCCGGGTAGGGAAGCGCTCGGCTCGTGCAGCCTTCCGGATTGCGGTGGACTTGGTTAACGAGGGCGTTATCGACGTTGATACCGCTCTCTCCCGCCTCACCCGGCAGCAGTACAAGGCACTGCGCCGGCCGATGCTCGATCCCAAGTTCAACACACCGCCGACGATTGTCGGGTTGCCGGCTTGTCCGGGGGTTGTCACCGGGATACCCGTGTTTTCCTCGGACGATGCAGTTAATTGCAAAGAGCCATGCATTCTGGTGACCCACGAGACCACCCCGGATGACATAGCTGGTATGAACGCGGCGGTCGGCATCTTGACTCAGACCGGTGGGGCGACGAGCCATGCGGCGGTGGTCGCCAGGGCGATGGACAAGCCGTGCGTGGTGGGCGCCACCAATCTTGATCTCGATGCTCTCAAGAAATTGAAGCCGGGGACCAAGATCACAATCGATGGTTCGACGGGGAACGTCTGGATTGATGTCGATGTTCCGGTAGTGGACGCCTCGGAAAGTCCAGAGGTTCAGACCGTTATCTCGTGGTGCATGGAGAAGATCGGGGCTTTCGAGTCATCACCTGTTGATCTCGGAGCAAATCACCGGCCCCACGCCGTCCAGGCCGCCTATTGGTGGGGATCGGAGGAGGCCATGAAGGGTGTGATCGAGGGCCTTGCGCAGATGGAATCTCGTGAAAGCGTGATTCTCGATTTGCGTTCTCCCTCTCAATTCATAGACTTGAGCGAAGACGGGGAGCTCCTGAATTGCTTCGGAAATCATCAGGATGATGATTTCGGAAAGAAGCTGACCCAGGAGCTGTTGACAAAGCAGGCCAAATTGACGGGCCTCAGACTGCATTCGCAAATGCTGTCAGTCGATGCCATCGCGTTGACCCACGCTTTTGGTGTCGAAGCTGGTCCGCTGATCTGTCGCGGGGATTACGCAGCCTTCTCGGTGTTGTCCAACTGAGCTAGGTTTCGCAGGAAAGGAGACGCACATGTCACTTGTGCTGAGCCTGAAACAGGGGGACGATTTTTGGGTAGCCGATCAGCAGGTCTTCATTTCGCGGATCGAGCATGCGAACAAATTCTGGGTGAGGTTGGCCGGCTCGGAGAAGGAGGTCGAGGTCAACGACGTCGAGGCGACCGAAATCATCCCTGACGTATTCGTGTCATCGGGGAATTACTTCAAGTACGGTGCAGTTCGCATAGCGATCGAAGCTCCCCTGTCGATCGAAATCCTGCGTGGGGACCGGTATCGGAAACTGCAGCAGGACAAACAGCAGCAAGGCTCCTGAGAAGGAAGGAAGATGCGGTTTCGGGAGTACGAAGTCACTGAGCAGGCCGTGAAGAGGGCGCGCAGTATGGGGGTATACGGCGACACGGCCAAGCGGATCGCACGAATGGCGCGGCGGTCCGCGCCTATTACCCATGAACTCGGGAATTGGCGGTTCCAGGATTTCATATTGCTGATCGAAAACGGCCGGGTGCTGGACGTTTCGAGGTTGGACCTTTCAACGGCTAATCCCTAGCGTAGAAGTGGAAACCAGGAGGGAAAATGAACGTGATACCCAGGCTTCAATCCTTGGCCCCCAACGGGGCTCTCCCGCTCAATCTCGGGTGGCGCGGGGCCTTCTACAAGCTGAATTTTCTCGGGGGGCCGTACGATGCCTTCCCCGGCCGGGATCAGGCATTCGGGGTCTGTGTGCGAGCCGAACGTGTTCCCGAGGAGGTCGACGTTCACCTGCCGATCAGGGACTTCGACGTGCCTCGGGTCGCTAACGACGTCGACAGGGCGATCCGCGATACCTTCCGGGCAGCCCTCAAGGGTCATCTGGTCTATGTCGGCTGCATGGGCGGCTGGGGCCGCACTGGCTTGTTCCTCGCACTGCTCGCCAAGGCGGCAGGGGTCGATGATCCGGTGTCCTATGTGCGCGAACACTACAGCCCCAGGGCGGTCGAGACGGACCGGCAGAAGAAATATGTCGAGGACTTCGACGTGACGGAGATCCGGCAATGGCTCTGGCGATACGCCTGGATTAACCGGTTCCCGATCTTGCGCCTGATACTGCCTTGAGTTGCGCTTGGGGTAATGCAATTAATTGCATGAGAAAAACGCAATGCAATTGACCCCGGTCGTCTTTCACCCACGATAGTAGTTGAGGCCATGAGAAAACCAGGAGGGTAGGAAATGGCGATAACTGATCCGGTCAACACACTGGCCTATCACTCATCGCGGGTGCTGAGCATCAAGCGCGATATGAGCGCCGTCCCGTGCAAGAACGTGGCGGCCCAGCTCGCGGAATACAAAAAGTCCAACAATCCACAAGACGAGTATGCTTGCCCTGAGAGGCAGGCGCTCTGGTTCTACGGCATGAACCACGGTGTGGCTCTGATCGCGAACAAGTTCGCGCCATTGGAGCCGCTACCGGAATGGGAACTCAGCTTCGTGAAGGCGTACCACCGTGAGCTCAACAAGCGGGCGGTGCGCGCCTTCTACTATCTTCTGCTGATCTGCACCCGCGAGGCCCGGCACAATCAGTCTCTTGCGACTGATCTACCGAAGATGAAGGAGAAGTTCGGGGAGAAGGTCGCGAATTTCTTCAAAGCCATCAAAGGCGGTGAAGCCGGAATTGCCGCGAAATTCGTGACCAATCCGCCGAGCGCGCCCATTGGGGATTACTGCGAGGCCATCCGCTGGCAGTTCTATCACTCGAAGTGGAACGGCGGTTACGGCGGGAAGGCGTGGGGTCAGATCGCGGACTGCCTCTGCCGGTTCGTGAAGGGCGAGTATTCGGCCGAGATGATGCTGGACACGATCTGGACCCTCTCACACAACAACGGCCCGATCTTCAACAAGGGCGAGTTCTACAACATGTACAATCACTCTGCGATCATCCGCATTCTGGATGTCCAGAGGTCGGGCCAAATTCCCCAGGGCATTCTCTTTGATCCCGTGCTCTCCGGTTATTCGGACAACGCGCTCAGGAATTGGATGCAGGGTCTCAAGGACCGGTACTCGGAGATCGGTGACTACGTCGATTGGGAGGTCGTCGAGGCGCTGGGGTCCGTGAAGAAATACCCAGTGGAGAAAGAGCAGCAGTGGGCCGCCTACGGCATGTCCGAAGCTGCGAAGGCTGCGAAGGCGGCGGCTGAGGCGAAAAAGAAGGCCGCCGATGAAGCACTCAAAAAGAAGCAGGCCGAGCACGCGAAGAAATGGTTCTTCGTCATGCCGGGCATGGAAGTGAAGAAGATCGAGATGGTTCGCAGCGAAGCCGCTTGATCCAGGAGGGAAGGCTGAATGTCGAAGCGTAAGAACTTGGACGACGTGATCTACGGCGATCGCGCGGTCGTCCGTGGCTACAAAACGTTTGGGGGACGCTTGGATTACGACTGGAACGACCGGAAGACTTGGGCCACGACCACAACGACCGGCATCAAGAAGTGCTATGAATCTCATCCGGCGTTGAAGCTGCCCGGCACCGAGCTGGTGATCTACGGCGGATCATGCTGCAATCCGATCGTGAAGGACGCCGACGTCTACATCGGTTTCGATGTTGGGATGCGCTTCACCGAGCGCCACTGGCCTTGGAAAAAGGGCAACGAGGTCCTGTTCAAGATCACGGACATGTGCGCGCCTTCCAAGCCTGACGAGTTCAAGAAGCTCGTCGACTGGACCCTCAAGCAGCTCGAAGCCGGCCGCAAGGTTCACTGCGGATGCATCGGGGGGCATGGGCGAACCGGGACCTTCCTCGCCGCTCTCGTGTCAGTGATGGGCGAGAAGGATGCCATCGCGTATGTGCGCAACCACTACTGTCATAAGACCGTCGAGAGCAGCGCGCAGATCGACTTCCTCGTGAAGCATTTTGGGGTCAAGCCCGCGAAGGCTACGAGGGCTTACACGAGCGAAAGCAGCAGCTCGAAAAGCTATTACGGGGGAAGCTCCAGCGCCTCGAAATCCACGAGCTCGAAATCGGCTGCCTCGAACGTCAAGGTTTTCGATCCCATTCCTTACGGGACAAGTATTTGGGGGACGTGAAATTAATTGCAAAAAATAATTGCCCTCGGTATGGCCTCAGCTAAAGTAATCGTATAGGCCATGAAATCAGGAGGATAAAATGGCGATCAGCATCAAGGCTTCGATGAATGGCTTGGCGGCCATAAAGAAAATCGGAGTCGATGAATCACTGGTGCAGTGGCTGGTCGAGCAGCCGATCAAGGTCAAGCTGACCTCGCAGAAATTCATCTTCACGGTTTGGACCGACGTCAAGGTCAAAGACTTCTACGTCGACGTCACGCTCAATGAGCTGCAGCAGCTGAGCGCCGGCATGCTTCCCCTGGTCAAAAAGGCCGTTCTACGGGACGCGATCAATCAAACGATCCTTGCGATCCAGAAGGAGTTCGGGACCGTCATCAAGGGGACGGTTCCCGTGGAGCCCACGAGCTCGCTGGCCAAGCTCCCGCCTCTCAAGCCTTCGCCGTCAAAGGAAGCGGCCCCGCCCGAGCCGAAGGAAGCGTGGCCGAAGTTCGATTTGGCGAAGATCCAGTCTGCGCAGTGCGTGAAGCTCCGTGACGCGACGATGATGTATCAGCCGGTGTTCGGGACATCGGCGGGCTCGCGCTATTTCATGGTCGCCGCGAACAAGGACCTGCGCGTTGCCGCCCGGTACAAGTCGGGCAAGCTCTCAGTCAGGATCGAGGGTCCAGGCTGGCAGAAGTACGCGACCAACATTTCCGAATGCGGGTTCCACAACGTCGATAAGTCGAAGGATTACGCCAGCATCCATCTCGACGTTGGGCTTAACCTCATCGTCGCTAACAAGACGTTGGGAGCCCTTCTGATGGGGCTTGGGGTTCCACTGGAGACCCCGCTTCCCGACCTCAAGGTCATCGCGCAGTGAGTGCCATGCTGACGATCGAGCAGTTCCAGGATTTGGAAGTGGGTGATCTGGTCGAGACAGTGCCTCTCTTCAAGGGCCTCTGCGATGACCCCATCACTCTCTACACGGCGGAGCGAGACGAGAAGAACGACCGTCTTGAGTTCGTTGTCACGTATCTCGGGATCACGCTGGGGCGCTGGTCCTGCACGCGTAAAGACGGAGAACTGATGTGGGATACCAAGTGCTGAGAGAGTCCCTGGCCTACGCCTTGTGCGATGCCCTTCACATGAGCATCCACAGCACGCGCGTTGACCCGCAGCTCAAAGGCGAGAAGACGGTCGAGCTTGATCTCGGTGGGCTGAAAATTCCGGTCAAAGCGAAGATCGTGAGCAGCTGGCTTACGGGTTCGGTCCACATGGCGATGCTCAAGGTCATGGGGAACATGGCCATGCTCGCGTGTGCCCGGCAAGGCCGGTCGAAGCCCGTCGTCGACATTTTCATCCTCAACCTCGCGAAGATGGGCAGAGCCGAGGACTGGCTGGATGCCCACCGTCCGAAGTCGGTCGATGAGGCTCGTCAGCTCCTGGGCAAGGCCGTGGTGCGGGCGTTCACGAGGGAAGGGACCGGTGTATGGCACGCAGCCTGACGGAGGCGGGGAGTAATGTTGCAAATCTGGACGACTGCCGACGCTCAGCTCATTCGCAGAACTCTCGGGATCACACTCAAAAACTTCCGACCTGACGTCCCTCAACATCAGTTCGTCCCGTTCGACGAGGACAGCCCGCCTCCTGAGCCGGGGGCGGGTGAAATCGTTCTCGTATGCGGGAACAAGCCTCTCGATGTGCTGCGCAAGGCCGGCGTTGTTCCGAAGAACCGGACACTCTCATCCCTTCGCGAGAAGCCCATCAAGAAAGGCGAGGGGTACTACTTCATCACCTTCGATCCGGCGATCACGGCCAATGAGCCCGACAAGTCGGAGATCATCGATTGGGACGTGCGCTTGGCCGTCCGGCTGATGCGGACCGGCTCTCTTGATCCCGAGATCGGGGAGTACAAGTGGGTCAACACGTTCCAGCCGATGATCGATTGGATTGAGCAGCAGTACGCGAAGACCGGCAAGCCCGTCGATGTGGCGATGGATACGGAGACGATGGGCTTCTATCCCTGGTATCCCGACAAGGACATCGTCTCCATTTCCTTCACCGCCCGCCCAGGGACTGCAGAGGTCCTTTACTTGGGGCCACAGAAGCACCCCGTCGATCTGGACCCCAACATCAACCTCTACGATCAGATCAAGTGGCTCCTGACTTCCCCGAAGGTCAAGTTGCGTGGGGCCAATCTGAAATTCGACCTGATATGGATTGCCGAGAAGTGGGGGATCGAGTGCACGAACTTCCGGTTCGATACGCTGCTCGTAGGCTCTCTTCTCAATGAGAACCGGTCGAACAGCCTGTCTCTCCACTCCAAAGTCTTCACGCCGCTCGGTGGATACGACACCCCGCTCGACACCAAATACGACAAGTCGAGGATGGAGTTGATCCCCACGGACGACCTGCTGCCGTACGCCGGGGGAGATACGGACGCCTGCTACCGGGTGGCAGACATCTTGCGGGATGAGCTCGCAGAGGACCCGAAGCTCACCACCTTCTACATCAAAATCCTGCACCCGGCCGCGCGAGCCTTCGAGAAGATCGAGCGCCGTGGCGTTCTCATCGACAAGGACAAATACGAGGCCCTTGGTGACGAGCTCCGCACTGTCATCAAGGAGAGCCAGGACAAGGCGATGTCCTTGCTCCCGAACAGGCTCAGGATCAAATACCGGGACCGGATCGAGGAGCAGTTGAAGGCCGGGAAAAGCCCGCTACTGCCCGTCATTCTCAAGGAATACTTCTTCACTCCCTACGGGCTCAACCTCAAGCCACAGCAGTTTACGGCCAAAACGGGCGAGCCCTCGATGACGAAATCACATCTGCGGCAGTTCGCAGATGTGCCCGAGGCCAAGGAAATGCTTGACATCCTGACTGAGATGGATGGGGCATCCAAAACCCTGAGCACGTTCGTCGAGGGCTTCCTCAAGCATCTGAGGCCGGATGGCCGGCTCCACCCGACCTACATGCTGTTCCACGGGGGCTTCAACGACAACGAGGACGACGAGTCCGGGACCGTAACGGGCCGCCTGTCGGCCAAGGACCCCGCATTCCAGACCCTGCCGAAGAAAACCAAGTGGGCGAAAAAGATCAGAGCCTGCTTTCCAGCCCCTCCGGGAAAGGTGGTGCTACAAGTCGACTATAGCCAGGGGGAGCTTCGTGTGGTCGCCTGCGTGGCTAATGAGAGCACCATGCTCGCGGCGTACGAGCAGGGTTTAGACCTGCACGCGGTCACCGGGGCGAAGCTCGCACTGGTCGATCTACAGGAATTTCTGAGCTGGAAGAACAGCGAGAACAAGGAGTTGGTGGCGCGTTTCAACAAACACCGCAGCGATGCCAAGCCGGCCAATTTCGGTTTGCTTTACGGGATGGGTGTCGAAGGCTTCCAGGCTTATGCGTGGGCCAACTATGGGCTGAGGCTCAGCTACGAAGAGGCCGAGAAGATGCGCAATGCATTCTTCGAGCTCTACCCCGGCCTCATCGCCTATCACGAGCGCCAGCGCGAGCTGGTCCGCATTCACGAGAGGGTTCGCTCTCCGCTCGGGCGTATCCGCCACCTGCCCATGATCCGCAGCTGGGATCGCGCCGTGAAGGCCCGTGCCGAGCGTCAGGCGATCAACTCACCTATCCAGAGCTGCCTCAGTGACATGATGCTATGGGCGATCGCGCTGATCGACGAGGCTTACCCGAACGGGGAAATCGAAGTGGTCGGCATGATCCATGACGCCATGGTCGCTTACGTGCCGGAACAAGATGCAGTCCAGTGGGCTGGTCGAGTCGTCGAGATCATGTCTAATCTCCCGTTCCACGAGGTCGGGTGGAAACCTCAGCTGCGCTTCACGGCCGATGCTGAGATAGGACCAAACCTCGCGGAACTCGAACCGGTGAAGCTCGCCGCGTGACCAAGTGGTGCAATTAATTGCATCTGTGTCGTGCTTGGGCCGATCCGGGCAGGAGGGACCATGGCCGACGAAGTCAAGAAGTCCGAGGCGGACAATAAACCGCCTCTTCAGGTTTATCGCCTGTACAGCGCCAATCGCGAGCGCATTCAGAAGTATTTTCGGATGGCCGATGGCGAAGCCCCTCCGAACGCCGTCAAAGGCAATGCGTTCCTGCCGGAAGACGAGTACCAGCACCTTTACGTCGGTGCCACTCGGGACCAGGGCGTTCTGGAGCCGCCTTACAACCTTCGCACCCTCGATCGTCTGTGTCAGGAGAACAACGCCTTGAGCCCCTGCATCGAGGCGATGGTCACCAATATCGACGGCACGGGCTACGACTTCACGAGCGAAGACGAGAAGGTCGAGGACGATACCGACGATAAGAACATTCAGCAGCTCAGGGATTTCTTTGCGGAGCCTTGGCCGGGCGAGAGCTTCATCACTATTCGCCAGAAGCTGCGCCGGGACCTTGAGAGGACCGGGAACGCCTACCTCGAAGTCCTCCGCAACGCCCAGGATGAGATCGTTTTCATCCGGCACGTGGACGCGAAGATGATGCGTCTGCTCAAGCTGGATGATCCCGTTCCGGTCGTGAAGACGCTGCGCCGCAAGGGCAAGGAAGTGAAGATCACCGTCATGGAGCGGCAGCGTCGGTACTGCCAGCTCGTGAACGGCGTCTCTCTCGTCTACTTCAAGGACTTTGGCGTCGAGCGCGACCTCCACAAGACGACTGCCGTGTGGGCACAGCCGGGGCAGCGTCTGCCGGCCAAGGAGCGCGCAACCGAGATCATCCATTTCACCTGTCTGCCGGACGCGCATACGCCCTACGGAGTTCCCCGCTGGATCAATCAGCTCCCCTCCGTTCTGGGCTCGCGCAAGGCCGAAGAGTTCAATCTGGATTTCTTCGACAACGGTGGTGTCCCGCCCGTCTTGATCCTTCTGCAGGGCGGAATGCTGCAGACCGAGACGCGCAAGGCTCTTGAAGAGAAGGTTGGGCTGGGGACCGCGTCTGCGAAGAACCGGGTCCAGATCCTTGAGGTCGAGCCGACCGGTGGCTCGATGGACCATCCGACCCAGGCTCGCGTCACGGTCGAGCGCTTCGGAGGCGAGCGCACCAGTGACTCGATGTTCGAGGGCTACGATGACAAGTGCGAGGACCGCATCCGCCGTTCCTTCCGCCTGCCGCCCATCTTTGTCGGCAAGGCCAGCGACTACAGCTTCGCCACCGCGTATGTGAGCTACAACGTGGCCGAGGCCCAGGTCTTCAAGCCCGAGCGCGATGAGTTCGACGAAGTCATCACGATGAAGCTGCTCAACGCGATGGGCTATTCCGGCTACAAGTTCGTCTCCAAGCCGCTCACCATCGAGGACGCCACGATCAAGCTGCAAGGCATCGAGCTCGCGATCTCGACCGGTGCAGTGTCGATGGATGACATCATTTACGAGATCAACGAAGCCTGCGGTACGCACATCAAGGTCTCCGATAATCCGGCTCCAACCCTGACGGTCGACAAGAACGGCAACATCGTGCCGGCCAACGACAACCCGGTGACCCCGTCGAAGAAGCCGAAAAATGGGACCCCCGACGAGGCACCGACACACTCGGGGCTGAAGAAGGGTGAGCTCCGGGGGATAGTTGCGCTTGCCCAGGATACGCTGATCGCATTGCGTCGTCGGGATTTCGCTGAGCTGGCCAAGCACGTGCAATTGATTGCATCTCTCGACGAGCACGGCCGGAAGGAGTTCCAGAAGGCGTGCGCGACCCTTCAGTTCGTCGATCCCTCTCATGACCACGAAGGTCTCGGGGAGCTGTTGGGCTGCACCATCCAGGTCATGCAGGCAGAGCACCAGCAGGCCGGCTAAGGAGGCCCCATGGCCAAGGTGGAGGCATTCCTTAGCCTGGAGAAATCCATCTCCACAACGATGACCTCGGTCTGGTCCAAGGTCGCCCGCTCGGTGATCGAGAAGGTCCAGCCGCTCCTCGAAGCACGCCGCTGGGATGACGCCCACGACATCGCCAACCGGCTGACCCTGAACGGCGTGGTGGAGGTCCACCGCAAGCGTCTCGAAGAGCTCGCCGTCAGCACGCTCCTGTTCGGTGCCCAGAACGTGACTGGTTCCCCGCGCGAGACATCGTTCGTGAAAGGGAAGCAGGCTCTCCCTTGGGCAATGCAGCAGGCCCTCGACCAGCTGACCGACATTGTGGAGGTCAACGGGGCCGAGCTCGTGCGCAATCAATTGCACGCGATCATCCGCCGCCACGAGATCGGGGTGACCAAAGCCGAGCTCAAGAAGGATGACATCTTTGACGAGCTGGAGGAGGGTGTTTTCGGGACCGGCCGGACTGCGATCGACATCGCCGCCAATCTGACTGCCAGCCGTCTCGCGACACTCGGGTTCCTTTCCGAGGCGATCATCAACTCGATCGAGACCTATCAGATCAGCGAAGTCCTAGATGACCGCACGTGCCCGGTCTGCCTCTACATGCATGGCAAGACTTTCGACGTGCACCAGGAATACAGTCGGGTGCTGACGGCTCTCGGGACCATGGACCCGAAGGAGCTGAAAAGCCTCGCACCTTGGCCAAGCCAGACGTTGAAGGGCCTTCAATCCCTCAATGCGATGAGCCGGGAGGAATTGCAGGCGGCAGGTTTCGGATCTCCGCCCTTCCATCCCAACTGCCGGGGCGTGCTCGTGCTTGTGGGCACCGTAACGGAGGAAATCCCGCTCGGTGAGTTGCTGATTGCCCGCAGGCTCGCGCCTGTAACGAGCACCCGGCTTTCGCTCGACATCGTGCCACCGGGCGAATTGCGGGATCGCATCAAGGAGATTGACGATCAGGAGCGGCAGCAAATCCTCCTGCTTGCCTTCCTCGCAGGCGGGGCGGCAGCCGTCGAAGAACTTCTCGACGAGGAAGACGGGACATCCGGGGACAATCCCTGACCGTCCCCCGTGGCGCATTTCATAGCCCGCGCGATGCAATTAATTGCATTTTCGACTTGAGCCTTCTCCGAGCATTTGTATTCTCACGCCACCAAACTGGCATCACCCCGAGGCGGAGCGGTGTTTAAGGAAGCGACAGGTGGGAACGAAGCGGTGGAGGCTTTTGCTTCCGGCCCCTTTGTGCCGTCTGTTGTCTCCAACGACACCCATAGCGTCTCGATCAAGAAGACCGATGACGAGCAGCAAATCGTCTTTGGCGAGGTGTACGCCCCCGGTTTCCCTGACAGCCAGGGAGATTTCATGACCCGTGAGTCCATTCAGCAGATGGCATACGAGTTCATGAGAAAGGGCCTGGTCAACAAGATCGACCTGAACCACTCGCAGGAGGAGTCCGGCTGCTACGTCGTCGAGAGCTTCATCGCCCGTGATGACGACACCGTTTTCATCCCAGGCAGCTGGGTACTGGGGGTCAAAGTCCCCGATCCCGAAATCTGGGCTTTGGTGAAGTCAGGCGAACTCAACGGTTTCTCGTTCGATGGCGTGGGGGTCCGTGTCGAAAGCGTCCTTGAAATCGAGATGCCAGAAGTCATCGAAGGGGAAACCGATGAGGTTCTGGGCCACAAGCACACGTTCTTTGTCAAATACGACAGAGACGGGAATTTTCTGGGTGGCCTGACCGGGCCGGGTCCTGACGGGCACGTGCATAAAATTCTGCGCGGGACTGTTACGGAAGACACCGATGGCCATGCCCACCGGTTCTCTTTCGTGGAGGGTGTACTGAATGCCCAAATTGCGAATTAAGGCCCACGAGCTCGTCGACACGAACGTGAATTTTGTCTCGCTTGTAAAGCGGGGGGCGAACCGCATCCCGTTCAGAATTACGAAAGAGGACACCGAGATGCTGGACCTGCACAAGATCGGTCGCACCCTTTTCAAAAAGGCCGACCCCAAGCCCGAAGTCGTCGCAGCCGTCATTCAGAAGGGCGCTGATCTGAACAAGATCGCCGCCATCTTCAAGTCGGCCGGGCTCGATCCCAAGGAGTTCGTGAAGACCGAGAAAGACGACGTTGTCACGGTTGCCAAGGCGGATGCCGAGAAGGCCGAAGGGACGATCGTTCTCAAGGTTTCCGACGAGGTTGGTCTCGTCATCTCCAACATGAAAAAGGCTTTCGACAGCTACGCCTACAGCTCGACCGACTTCAACGTCGTGATGGCGACGGAAGGCGTCTATCCGTCAATGTGCGTGGCCAAGGAAGCTCTCGGGACCACGATCTACAATATCCTCTACAAGGCGGGATCGCCCAGCGAAGCCTCCCAGCAGGTCGGTGAAGCGATCGAAGCCTTCAAGACGTACATGACGAACCTGCTCGGACAGGTTCCGGTTCAAGCCTTCAAGGTTGACCTCGCGTTTGCCGAGCTCGCCAAGGCGGGAGACAAGAAGGACAAGGACGAAGAGGCCGAGAAGGAGGCCGCCAAAAAGGAAGGCGAGACCACACCTCTCGGAGATGAGCCACCGGTCGAGGAGACCCAGAAGGCTGACGCCGGCAAGAACGGTACGGGCGCTGGGTTCGAGGCCGGCAAGGGCACAGGAACTGACCCGAGTGCAACGGCAGACGACGCCGCGAACACGGCCGTCAACGCCAAGCCCGGCGAGTCCACGACCGGGAATGAAGGCGGAGATCTGCCAGCTCGGGCGGTCAAAGAGGAAGTGGCGGGATTGCCTGATCCGAAAGGCCATGAGCCCGGAGATGGCGACGGCTTTGCCGCTCCGCCAACCGACAGCGATGCGGCCACCGCGCGCGCTTCTGCTGACGACAAGAAGATGCGCCAGAACGGCGGAACCGACGGGAGCTCGATCCCTGATGGGGACTCCGGCCTGAGCCGTCTCGGAGGTGTGCGCAAAGAAGGTGACGCCGACATAGGCAAGAAGGGCAAGGGCAACAAACTTGCCGACAACGAATCCGGCGCGGGAGCCATGCAGGCTGCCGGCCAGGAGAAGGATCTCAAGGACGTGACCAAGTCTGCCGACATTCTGACCGCTCTCGCGGACCTTAAGAAGTCGGTCGATGAGATCGTTCAAGAGGTCAAGAAGGAAGTGAGTGAGCTGAGCGCACGCGTTGACCAAGTGGCCACTGTGGCTCGCAAGGCCGACGAGGCGTTGCACGGAGTCGTGTTCAACGACGCGGGCGGTGATCGGACCTCGGTTGCGAAATCCGAGCCGACGCCTCCGCCTCTACTGGACACCGCCTACTCCCGACGCGAAGTCGCGTGAGTGCGGAGATCAGACCGCTTTTCTGAATTGAGAAGGAAGTGAACGATGACCACAAACAGCAGCCTACTCCGCAAGGCCGATCTCGCGATCGAGGACCTGCGCGCTAATGGCGGTGAGCTAAGCCCCGAGCAAGGTGCGGCTTTCATCCGCAAGCTCATCAAGCAGCCGACGCTCATCCGGCAGTGCCGTGTCGTTGAGATGCTGGCTCCAAAGCGCAAGATCAACAAGATCGGCTTCGGCTCCCGCATCCTCCGCAAGGCGACTTCCGGTGTCGCTCTGACCGAACAGCAGCGTTCCAAGCCGACGACCGAGCAGATCGAGCTCGATACCAAAGAGCAGATCGCTGAGGTCCGGTTGCCCTACGATGTTCTCGAAGACAACATCGAGCGGGCGATGGCGGCCAACAACGAAGCGGCCAACACCGGACCCGGTGGGCTCCGCCAGACGATCATCGACCTGATCGCTGAGCGCGCCGCGCTCGACATGGAGGAGCTGGCCCTCCTGGCTGACACCGAGTACACCAATGCCCTAGACTCGGACGACGAGGACTATCTGTCCCAGCTCGACGGCTGGCTGAAGCGGGGCTCGGAGGACGGTAACGTCGCTGACGCTGAAGGCGAAAGCATCTCGAAGGAGATCTTCAAGAAAGGTCTCAAGACGATGCCGAGCCAGTATCAGCGCAACAAGGCTTCGCTGACCCACTTCGTGTCCGTGAATAACGAGACGGAGTACCGGGATACGCTGGCCGACCGCGCGACGGCTCTCGGTGACCAGATGACCCAGGGCACCAGCCCGACCTTCGCTTACGGCTCGCCCGTGCAGGGTGTGGCTCTCATGCCGGAGGACAAGGGTCTCTACACCGATCCGCTCAACCTGATCTTCGGCATCCAGCGCCAGGTGTCGATGGAGTTCGACAAGGACATCACGGCCCGCGTCTACATCATCGTGCTCACCTGCCGCATCGACTTCCAGATCGAGGAGCCAGAGGCTCTGGTGGTCTACGAGAACATCGGCCAGTCATGACCTGGAGCCGCAATTAATTGCAAAACGGAGCTGGATGAAATACTCTGGCTCCGTTCTTTTTTGGGAGCTAGGAGAGCGTTATGCCGACAGTCAAACTGTTGAAGCCTTTCCGCCTCAGCACGATGGGGCGTGTATTCGAGCGTGGCGCCGAAGTTGACGTCGATCTGGCGACAGCCCGTGCGCTCCATGGAAATCCGAGGTTCGAGGTCAAGGGCCTGCTTGAGGCCGTAGAGGCTGCCGCCAGGGCCGAGGCCGTTCGCGAAGCCCAGAATGACACTTCTCCCGAGGCGCCAGAGAAGGAGCTCAACGACGGCAAACCGGTGAAGCCGGCGACCAAGGAAGAGCTTTACGCGGCGATCCGCGAGGCAGCCGATCAGCTGGACCCGGATGATGAAAGCAATTTCACCGCCACCGGTAAGCCGCAGGTCGTCGCCCTGGAGAAGATCCTCGGGTACGACATTTCGGCCGATGACCGGGATCACGCGATCATGGGCACCATGCCCGGCAAGCTCGACGAGGGCGAGGACAAGGGCCAGCGCAAGGGCGGTGTGAAGATCATCTCCAAAAAGAAGAATGAGACCGAGGAAAAGGACCCGTCGACGTCCGGTGCTGTGGAGGTCTAAATGCTCCTCGCTTCCGTTCAAGGCATCCGCGAGAGCCTTGGCTTTGATGACATGACCGACATCAATTCTGCGATCGAGATGGCGTTGCACGCTGCCGAACCGCAGCTCGCGGCTATTCTCGACACGTCCTTTGAACGGAGCGAGGTCACCGACACGTTCTGGGTCCCGGCCCCAGGTTTTCGACAGGGCGGCCACGTCAGAACAGAATTTCGATTGAGCCGGGGTCTTCTGGCTTCGGCTCCATCCATTTCAGCCAGCCCCATCGCCTCGCTCAGTCCATCCGACACTGACCTCTCCTCGGTCATGAAGGTGGACCATGAGAAGGGTGTGGCTCGTGACTGGACGACGCACTTCGACAATCAGTACGTCACCTTCCACTACCAGTCCGGCTTCGAGGTCGATCCAGACAACGATCAATCCTACAACCTATCGCAAGTGCCGAGCTGGCTTCAGGAGGCTGCGAAGCTCAAATGCCTCTTGCATCTCGCCGGCAACCCCGCCCTGACCGAGGCTGGGATCAACCTCGACAAGAAGGTGCTTGAGGCACAATACACCGCGCTCATCAACAAACACATTCGCTACGCACCTACGGCTCTCTTGCCTCTGTGAGGTGTAAATGGCCGGGACCGAATATACCGTCCGCGTCGAATACCGGGGCCGGCGTTACTGGAATGCTCGCAAGGCTCTGGAGGAGACTGCCAAGCGGCTCAACAAGAATTGGGACGGGACTGTCAAGGTCGTCAGCAAGGAGCTCCGCCAATACCTCGAAGAGGTGGCCGCCGAGATGCGCAAGCGTCACGGAAAACGCTGGCCTGGCGGCACGACTGACAAAACCCTCTCCAAGCGCAGCGGCAAGCTCATCGAGTCCATTGGCCGGAGTATTCAGGTCAAGGGTAACACCTTCCGGTCGTTGCAGGGCTACATCTCCGTAGACTTCCCAGGCATCGTTCACGAGTTCGGAGCGACAATCAAACCGAAGAACGTGAAGTATCTTACTGTCCCCCTGCCGGCCGCGCTGACAAAGAAGGGTACTCCGAAAAGGAAAAGCGCCAGGCAATGGAAAAACACGTTTGTTGCTAAAACTGAGGCCGGCAACCTCATCATTTTCCAGCGCAGGGGATCGCAGGTCATACCGCTTTATTTACTGAAAAGCAGTGTGACGATCCCGCCCCGGCTGGGTCTCCGTGAGACGGTGCAAAGCGGCGTCCCGAGATTTTTGTCTCGCGCCATGGACGCCATGCTTAGGGAGATCATGCTGTGACGCAAAGCATCCGGCACCAGATCCTCGACCGCATGGTCGAAGTCTTTCAGGGCGTAAAAGAGCCTGAATGGCCGATCCAGTTCTCCATGGTCGAGCTCGGGCCGCTCGCGGACGAAAACCACCGCAAGCGGTTCTCGATCGGTATCGTACCAGGACCCGAGAAATACTCGGACACTTTTCCTTTCATCGTGCGCAATCTGCGGGTCGCAATCGAGTTCCGGGTGACCGTGAACCGCGATGACCCCGCGCCAGGTCAGTTGGCCGAGCAGGTGCTCACTGTCATCGAGCGTGTTGTGATCGCCAACAGGGACTGGGGCGGTCTCGCGGTGGAGACCAAGTTCCAGGACAACGAAATTGACATGACCACCTACGGGGACAAGACGGTGATGGGCGTGCTCTGGGTCGAAGTGCAATACCGGCACCATCATCTCGACCCGAGAAATCCCAACCCCGGACCCTAATGGTGTCTCCTGTAATCCACCGCCTCTAGCTTTCGTTGACCCGGCAAGCGGGCAATGCAATTAATTGCAATGCGGAGCTGGGCGTTTCCAGCGCACCCGAGCAAGAAGGAATGGTGCTCCGATGGCTATCAAGCTGCACAAGAAAATGTTTTCCGGTGCCGGCAAGGTTTACGACGGCACGCTGGCGAAGATCCTGATGTCCCTCGCGCAGAACCAGGCGGTGATCGCGGCTGCGACGGTTACCAATCTCACCGACAATGGCGGCGGGACTGCCGACGGCAAGATCGAGGCCCCGGTCGAGATCGACAATCACGTTTTGGACAATGATGATTCCGTAGCCAAAGCGGCGCTTGAGAGTGCTTTCGACAAAGTCGTCGACGCGCTTTCCGAGGTCATCGAACAACTCAATAACGTCCGCGAGGTCGTGCCGGCGTTTGACGAGCTCAACGACCGGACCGGTGGGACGGTGGCTGACGGTACTGTGAGTGCCATCACGAAGTCCTTCTCGGGTACGGGGAGCTCGCTTGCTTCCGCCGTGGGGGCTAGGGCGGTTTACGCCGCGCTGATGGGTGCCATCTACCAGGCCGCTTACTTCGTGAACCTGGCTGCCAAGGCAGTCGGTGAAGATGAGATCGAGCTGCCGGCTGGCGTGGTGCCGTCCGTCTCGACCGAGTTCGTGGCGATCGACACCGGCACGGGCGATGCGGTGAGCGGGGCAGACAACACCGACGACAACGCCGCTGTGTCGGTGGACGACGCCGAGGCGATGATGACTCACCTTGCCGATGCGGTGAAGGAGCTGACGGCGACCCTCAACAAGGTCACGTCAGGAACGCCCACCATCGAAGTGGTGGCTTCCTAAGTTTCGGCAGCCTGATCGCAGAAGGAGATCACCATGAGCGTGTTGCTGACTCGTCGGGCTGTCGTCCAAGCAGCCATCGAGGACACGTATGGCACGCCGAAGACCATGACCGTCAATGACGGTGTTCTGGTCTCGGAGCCGACCTATACGATCGACCCGAACGTCCTTGAGCGGAACTATACGCGAGACAGCCTCTCGCAGACGCCGCACATCATCGGGCGCAAGCTCGCCAGCATGGAGTTCACGACCGAGCTCCGAGGCAATGGCAAGCAGCACTCCGGCCAGCTCGCGGATGCGCCCATCATCGCGCGGCTGTTCCGGGCCTGCGGCTATGAACTCAAGTCGCAGACCAATCCCTGGCTGAAGGGTGTTTTCGAGGTCGGGGCTCACAAGAGCCGGGTGAGCTGGAACGGGGACGTCACTCTGGCCGACAACACGGACGTCATCTGCTACTTCATCGAAGTGGTAACCGGTGGCGGTTCGGGTGTCGCCCAGGTCGTCATCAACTCGGATGTCGAGGGAGAAAGCTCGGGGGCCAGCGCGGCCGTCAAGGCGACCGGCTCGATCGAGTTCTCAAGCCAGCCTGACCCGTCCTCGACCATCACTCTCAACGGATCGACGGTGACCTTCGTTTCGTCGACTCCGGGGTCGAATGAGGTCGAAATCGGACAGGATCTCGCTGAAACGCTCGCCAACCTGGTGGACTTCCTGAACAGCTCGGCAGACGCCGAAATCTCGAAGTGCACCTACTCGGCCAGCGGTGGCGACACCCTCCTTATTGAGTACGACACGCCAGGCGCGGCTGGTAACAGCTTCACCCTCGCGGTTCACGCCGACAGCAATGGCACGGTCTCGGGCGCGACCCTCTCGGGTGGTGCGGATGCCACGACCGGCCACACGCTCACCTCGGGCAGCCCGCTCAACGTCGGCACTCACGGCCTGGTTCTCACCCCGACCTTCACGGGCGATCTGGAGGAGGGACAGAAGTGGGTCCTCTGGCTCATGCCGAAGGGTCTCGCGCTCAACCCGATCTCGGACAACTTCGAGAGCCTTACGCTCGTCATGTACAAGGATGGCGTCAAGCACGTCATGCCTGGTGCATTCGGGACCTTCGAGATCACGGCCACGGCCGGCGACTTCGCTACCATCCAGTGGACCTTCACGGGTCTCTGGCAGCAGCCCGTCGACGAGCCGATGCCCACGCCCAACTACGAGCGGACCATGCCCTCGCAAGTCGAGCTGGCGCGTCTCCGTGTGGGCGGCTTCCATGCGGTCGTCGAGGAGTTCACCTTCGACCAGGCCAACGACATCCAGCCGCGTCCCGACGTGTCCTCGGATGAGGGCTACATCGGCATTCGGATCGTCTCCCGCGCGCCCGAAGGCGGGATCAATCCCGAAGCGGATCTGGTCGCGAACAACGACTTCTGGAACCAGCTGGCGACGGCTGAGCGGATGCCTTTCCAGATGCGCGTTGGCTACGAGCAAGGCAACACGGTCTGGATGATCGCGCCAGGTGTCCAGTACACCGGGCTCACTTATCAGGATCGGGATGGCATTCTCGCCTACGACGCGGGGCTGCGCTTTCCGGCCTACGATACAGATGACGAGATCTGCTTCTTCTTCTGTTGAAGTTTCGAGCAAAGCTCACGTCGAAACTGGCGGTCCTTCGGGGCCGCTTTTCTTTTGCCTACCTAACGGCCCTCCAAAAGTATTGTCGTTGTAATTCAATACTTTGGAGGGGTCGGGATGAAAAAGAAAAACGCTCATTACTTCCGGGAAATCGACCGGTGCCAAAATGAACTCTGGAAATGGCGGGGCAGTCAGACCGATGAAGCCCGTCTCGCCTACGGGCGTATTCTGAAAAGGCTACGGTGGGCCTGCGAGAAAGCACCTTGCAGCTTCCGCTATATCCTTCGCAATACGCAATTTGAGCCGAAACAGGCCGAGGCCCTGATCTCCATTCACGAGGCCCGCCAGCGCAAAACGCTCAACCTGCGGACCATTCGCGAGGTCGGTTGGAACAAGCTCATGGTGATCGCCCCGAAGCTCGGGCGCAGTTTCGATCGCTACTGGATTGAGCTCGCGCGCAGCACCGACATTCGCTCCCTGCGTATGCGCGTCGAGCAGAGCGTGGTCGTCAAGATCAAGAGCCTCACGTTCCATCTGTCGACGGATGAAATCGAAGAGCTCGACGCCATCCTGGTCCAATTCGGGGCAAAGAAGAACTCGCGCGGGCTCGACAATCGCTCACCCGCACTCATGGCCATGGCTCGTGCGGCAGCGCGCTCTGTTAACAAGCCGTTGAGGGTCGGCCGGTAGTTTCCGGGGCGTTCGGAGGTAGACTGATGAGTAAGTGGACCATTGGTTTAGTCGCGTTTGTTGCAATAGCAGCGATCATGGGGCAGCCCAGCGAGGAAGAGAAGGCCGAGAACAAGAAGTATGGCTTCCACTGCATGTCGCAATGGGACGGCTCTCACCCCGGTCTGGTGCATATCGTGAAGAAGAACCTTCGCGACCCCGACAGCTTCCAGCACATCGAGACCCGCAGCTCTCCGGTGGAGAACGGGAAGAACAAGATCCGCATGGAGTACCGGGCCAGGAACGGCTTTGGTGGCATGAACGTCTCCTACGCCTACGGTGTCATCAACAACGAAAACTGCAAGCTCGTAGAGTGGCGGTTCAGTTAATGGCCCGCCCCGCTTCACCGCCGGCTGCACTCGTGCAATCAATTGCACCTAGAAGTCAGCCGGTGGTGTTCCCATGTCCGAGCCTGAAAGCAAATTCCGCGTGAAGGTCTATATCGTGCAGAAGGCCGACCGCCAGGGCCGGCTCTATGGCGAAGTCCTCGCAGCCAAGCTCACCCGCCAAGCTGCGCACGAGATCGCGAAAGCCAACGCTCCGGCCAAGGTGACCTGCATCATTGCCGACAAGACGCCGTACTTGAACGGGCCGGAACACGTCTCAATCCACCCACAGTGCAATTAATTGCAAATTGCTTCCGGTTGCGTACTCTGATGGCCGTCGAAAACCGCCATGCAGCCTGGAGGCAGATTATGGCACTGAGAGCTCTCGCCGTGTCCGACACGGTTGAATACGTTTCTGACCTCGATCCCGCAAAGGTCAAGAAGCCCGTTCCGATCGACCCGAATGACCCGTCGAAGGGCGAGGAAGTCCGGGAGGTGATCGAGGAGGGCGCTACCGTATTCCTCCTGCGCCCGCTCGACGTGTTCCTGATGGGGTACATCTACGACAATGCGTCGACGCTCAGCGGAAAGCAGGGCGATGACATGGTCGGCATTCACACCCGGATCAATCAGACCAACATCGACGCGGTAAGGCACGGCCTCGCCGGCTTTAAGAACTTCTGCGACAGGCACGGCAATCAGGTCCGCTACCGCACGCAGAAGGCCGTCGTGAATGGTCGCGAGTACCAGGTCGTGGCCGACGACATCATGAACATGTTCGGTGTCCGGCTGATTGCCGAGCTCGCTGACAAGATCAAGTCGATCAGCGAAGTCAGCCCGGAAGAGGAAAAAAACTCCGTACGGGCGTCGCCGCAATCCGGTTGATGCCCGAGCGGACCTGTGAGGGCTGCAAACGGCAGAATGAATGGGGCTGTTTCGCTCGCCCTTACAGGGTCCTGAAAGAGGACGGCACGGAAGAAGAACGCTGGCTCAACCCAGCTCGACTTCCGCTCACGGTACTAGGGCAGGAAACGTGGGCGTGCCCACGTCAGTCCATCCGACACGACCCGTTCTACTGGGCCAAAATCCTCAAGTTCTACGGGATGTATCGGAAGGGTTTCCTGCCGGAAGCAGGGGCGATCATCGACCAGTCGAACAAGCTCATCGAAATCTTCCGCATCCTCGACGACGCCAACGACCAAGTTGATCGGGAGGAGGCCAATCGGGAGCGGAGAAGACGAAACCGAGACGCCAGGGCGGCACCACCACCTCGTCAACCAAGGGCACCGAGATGAAACCGGAAGAGATCCAGTTCATCCTGCGTATGCGCGACGAGGCGACCAAAATCCTGCGTCGTCACGGGATCGGTCTGCAAGACGCCGGCAAGCAAGCAAAGAAGTTCTCGGACGAAGCCAAAAAGGCCGGGGACTCAATGGACCGCCTCGCCAAGGCTGCACGCCAGGCCGGGGCTGCGCTTGCCGGTGCCTTTGCTTCCAGTCGAGTTCTGAAAAGCACCATCGGTTCGTTCGCTGAGTACGAACAGGGCATGGTCATGATTCGCAAGACGACGAACATGACCGAGCGCGAGATGGCGCGCTTTGCGGAAGAGTTCGACCGGATGATGATGAGCATGAGCGGCGTCGACGTGAAGCCCATGCTCGACATCGCCGCCGCTGCTGGTCAGCTCGGCATCACGGGTGTCGAGAACATCAAGGACCTCACGCGCATCGTTGGCGAGTTGGGTGTCACGACCGACGTCGTGGGCGAGGAAGGTGCCAAGCGCATCGCCCGCCTGCTGACCATCACCCGAGAAGGCATCCAGAATGCCGATCGGTTCACCAACGTTCTGGTCCACCTCGGTAACACGACCGCCGCAACCGAGCGCGAAATCCTGAAGATGGCCGCCCGTATCGGGCAGGCGAGTGCCCAGTTCAAGCTCACCTCGACGGCCATCCTCGGTATGTCGGCTGCCGCCGCCCAGCTCGACTTCCGGCCCGAGCTCTTCGGTACGGGTATGGGCCGTCTGTTCAAGGAACTCAACGACGCCGCGCTCAATGCCAGCGAAGGCATGCACCGGCTGACCAAAGCGACTGGTATAACGCGCGAAGAGTTCCTGAAGATGCTGGAGACGCGACCGGAGAACGCGATGCTCGTGTTCCTCCAGGTCCTCAAGGAAATGCGTGAGAACGGTCAGTCCCTGACCACCTTCCTTGAGTCCTTCAACATCCGTGGCGTCGAGATGCTGTCCATCCTCGGTGCTGCGGCGAGCAACCTCGATCTGTTCCGGCAGAAGCTGACGGAGGCATACAGAGAGCAAGAGCAGGGCACCGCCCGCAGCAATGAATACAAGATGGCCATGGAGGCCCTGTGGGCTCAGTGGCAGGGGCTCATCTCCAGTGCGACCATCCTCGGCAAAGAGCTCGGGATGGCGTTCGGCCCCATTCTCAAGACCGGCATCGCGGTGCTCCGTGGAACTATCAACTTCGCCATCAAAGCCTTCCAGGAGCTGCACTGGACCGTGCAGACGGCCATCGCCACCTTCGTCACCCTGGCTCCCATTGTCTGGGCGGCAAGGGCGGCTTTTGCGGCTCTCGGGACCGTCTTCAAAATCCTGAATATTACCGGACCGCTGGCCGCGATCGTTGCTGTTTTCAAGAAGATCATCTCGATTGCCGGGGTCGCGTTCAAGGCGCTCTTCGCCTTCACCCGCCTGACCGCCGTATTTGCAGCTGTGCGCGCCGCCATTGCGGGGGTCAGCCTCGCTATGGCTGGGTTCCTCGGCTGGCCGGGTCTTATCGTTGCCGGCGTGGTCGCGGCGGCCGGTCTCATCATCGCCAATTGGGATAAGGTCAAAGCGTTCTTCTCGATGAGCTGGTCCGACATCGGGAAGTCGATCTGGAACTCGATCACGTCGGCCTTCAGCAGTGCAATTGATTTCATCAAGGGCCTCTGGTCCGACTTCAAGGAATGGCTAAAGAAAGACGAGACCGACAAATTTATCGACGAGGCGGCCAAACAGGCTGCGGAGCGCGCGAAGCTCGGGAAAACGGGTGGCTACGGCATAATTCCCGAGCTGCAAAATCTCAGGGTTGGCAAAGGGCTGAGCAGCAACGCGGCCGACGCCTTGCGCGAACTCTACTACCCCGAGGAGATGCGCCGGCAGCTCAAGGTCCAGAAGGACTCCCTTAAGGAGTTGCTTTCGCTTGATGTCGAGGCGCGCATCCACGCCGGCTACCTGCCCGAAGACATCCGCAAGCTCCAAGCCCTTATCAGGAAGGCCGAGAAGGAGCTCGATCCGATCAAGGTCGAGATCGAGAACATTGAGCGCGAAATCGATGGTGAGCGCCGGATCACCAAGGAGCTGCAGAACCAGTTCGAGATCATGGAGCGTATCCGTGAGATCGAGGAGGAGCACGGCAAGCTCACTTGGGATCAGTCGAAGGCGATCCGCGACCGCCTCCGCACGCTCAAGGAAATCGAGAAGACGAAAGCCTACGACGGCATGGTGCGCGAGCTGCGCCGGGCGCTAGAGGACGCACAGGCCCTCACGGTCGAGCGCAAGGTCGAGCTCGAAATCCTCCGCAAGATCGAGGATACCGAGCGCGAGATCGGTGCTCTCACACGTGAGCGCAAGGCAGAAATCGAGCAGATCATCGCAAAGACGCGGCAAATCGAGCTCTTCCGGGATCTCGAAAACCGGCTCGACCCGATCAGTGCCGCCGTCCGCAAGTTTGAAGAGGACGTTCGTACACTCAACCGTGCTCTCCGTGACGGCTCGATCGACGCGGCCCGCTACAATCAGCTCCTGGAACAGCTCAAGTACCAGACGCTGGAGCAACGCAACCCGGTTGCGGCTCGCGTCCGCGACCTGCGTCAGGAGCTCAATCTCGTCGGCCTGGTCGGTAAGGAGCTTGAGGTCGAGCGCACTGTCCAGGAGGAGATCAATCGCCTCAAGGAGCGGGGCGTCACGATCACGTATGACCTCGAAAGGGCGGTCCGTCAGTACGCTGAGGCCATGGCTGAGGTGAATGCTCAGTCCAAGGCCGGTATCCAGCACTGGATGGACAGCCTGGGCACCTTCGAGGACGGTCTTCGCCGTCTCGAAGAGGATGCCATCAGTAGCTTGGCCGATGCCCTCACGGACCTGTTCACAGGCACCGGCAACTCGATGCGCCAGTGGGCCGCCAACCTCGGGAAGGCGATGGTCCGGCTGGCTATCCAGCACATCCTGAAGGACATTTTCTCCGCCGTCATGCCCGACCCGAGGCAGGCGGCCATTCAGCGTGCGAACCAGGCCCTTGACCGTATCGAGAAACTGGGAACCGCAGGCATCAACGCACCCCAGGCGATCGTCAACGCCGGCACCGTCCATGTGAACGGCACTCCGCTTGGAACCGGTGGCGTCGGGAACATCCCCGGCCTCGGGGGCGCGGCCAACGACAACTTCTCGGTGCCGGGTCTTACCAGCTCGGTCGAGCGCGCCATGGCCGCGCCGATTGAGAGCGTCGTGCAGACCACGAGCCAGCTCAGTGCCGAGATGGTCGAGCAGGCCGCGAAGACATGGAGTGCGGGCGTTCAGTCGGCCCTGCAGGAAGCGACCCAGCTCAGCGTCGAGTCCGTTGCGAAGGCGGCCGAGGTGTGGAGCCAAGGCTTCATTCAGTCTATGTCATCCGCCACGAACCAGGTCATGTCTATCACGGCTGACCAGGTGCAGGCGGCGGCCAAGGCTTGGGCCGGATCGGTCGAAGACACGTTTGCTGCGACGACCGAGCATCTGATGTCGTCGACCAGCCAGGTCTTCAACAAGGTCGTCACGGAGAAGTTGCCGCTGGCTATCCAGAAGCTCGAAGGGCTCAACTGGGATGGTCGGCTGCGCTAGGCTACCGAAGGTCTCATCATCCATCACACGGCCGGCCGTGGGGACGCTCAGCACGTCATCGACGTACTCAACCGGCGTGGCTTCGGTGCCCACTACGTCCTCGATCGCCAGGGCAACATCTACCAGCTCGCACCGGATGGAGCGCGGCTCGCCCACATGCGTCCGGGGCAGGGGATCGGTGAGGGTCTGTCGAACGCGAACACGATCGGTCTTGAGGTCATCGCCCGGAACAACAAGGACCTCACCCCGGCTCAGATCCAGGCGGCCCAGGACTGGATAGAGCATATGCGGGCGAAGTACCCGACCATTGGCAATCGTGTCTTCGGTCATGGTGAGGTCAACCCGCATAAAGAGGCCGATGAGGGTATGGCCATTGTGAACACCTGGCGGCAAAGCCAGAGCACGCAAGGCATCGACCAGGCTACCCAGAAGCTCAATGAGCTGAACCAGGCCGGTGTGAACGCCAGCCAGTCGCTGAACCAGGCGAAGGCAGCGACAGAGCAGGCGGCTCAGGCCGAGAAGATGTCGTCTCAGCAGTCGGTCATCAGCACCCAGCAGGAGAAGGCCGCCAAGGATCAGCTCAGCATGTCGAGCCAGCAGAGTGCGATGTCCACTCAGCAGGCCGGTATGCAGATGCAAATGGCAGGAACGCAGGCTCAGACGGCCGCCCCGCAATTCCAGCAAGCGGGTATGTCGATCCAGCAGGCGGGGCAACAGGCGGCCATGGCCGGTCAGCAGGCCCAGATGGCTGCCCCCGGCATGGGCGGTCTCGGAGCCGGCATCACCGGACTGCTTGGGCCTCTCAGCCAAGCCACCTCCGGCCTCGGAGGATTTGGCAACGCGATCATGCAGCTCGTGCAGCAGCTGATGATGGGCATGGGCGGAGGTATGGGTGGCTTCGGCGGCATGTTCGGGAACATGTTCGGCATGATGTTCCATACTGGTGGTGTCGTGGGAAAAACCCGCAATCCGACCCGCCGCGTACCGGCCATTGCCTACGCAGGAGCTCCCCGGTTCCACAGCGGCTTTTTCCGGCCCGACGAGTACCCGGCGATCCTGCAGCGTGGCGAGCGCGTGCTGACCGCGAATGACAACAAGCGCACGTTGCGCCTCATCACCGCTCTTACCGAGGAAGTCGAGCAGAGCCGGATTGCCGACACCAAGCGGCAGTCGCGTGATGTACGGACCTTCCACGGAGTTTCAGGGGAGCGTCCGATCAGCGTGGTCTGGAACATCACGACCCCTGACGCAGACAGCTTCCGCAAGACGCAGAACCAGCTCAACGCGAGCACCAGCCTGGCGCTCAGGAGAGCTGCGAGGAGGTATCTGTAATGGCGATCCACAACGTGGTGTTTCCACCTCGGATCTCATACGGGGCAGTGGGAGGGCCAAGGTTCAAAACCACCATCCTCCCGCTCGCCTCGGGGCACGAGAAGCGTAACATCGACTGGAAGATGGCTCGTGCCGAATACGACGTGGCTTACGGCCTCAAGACGAAGGAGGAGTTCGACGAGGTCCGCCGATTTTTCTATGCCCGCCACGGGCGCGCTTACGGCTTCCTGTTCAAGGACTGGCAGGATTACGTGCTTGAACGGCAGCCGATCTACATCACGGACCTCAACACGAACATCTTTCAGATTTACAAGCGGTATCAGTCGGGCACGTCGATCTACGACCGTCCACTGACGAAGATCGTCCCCAACACGACCAGGGTCTGGATTAACGAGGTCGAGCTTACTCCCCAGACGCAATTCACGGTCAACGTTCTCACCGGCAAGATCACCGTCCAGCCTCAGCTCGTGAATACCCAGGGCGCGACGGTTTCGGCCGCCTGCGAGTTCTACGTCCCGGTCCGGTTCGATACGGATTTTCTCGCGTCGTCCCTCGAAGAGTACAATGTGCTCGCGTGGGGTCAGATCCCGCTCGTCGAGGTGCGCGAATGAAGACCATCAATGCGCAATTAATTGCACACCTGCAGGAGGAGGTTACGACCCTCTGCACCTGCTGGCGCATCGAGCGCCAGGACGGGGTCGTGCTGTGCTTCACGGACCACGATCAGGATATCGTCTTCGATAACGAGATTTACAGAGCCCAGAGCGGCTTCATCCGGTCCGCTATCAGCAACACCGCTGCGGTGAGCACGGATGAGCTGCAGGCCCAAGGCTTCCTCGACAGCGAGCTCATCACGGAACAGGATCTGCGCGCCGGCAAGTTCGACTACGCCGAAGTCTGGGTTTTTCTCATCAACTGGGCGAACCCCAGCATGGGGAAGGTTCCGCTCCGCTATGGGCGCTTCGGGGAGGTCACCATCACCTCCACCGGGCGTTTCGAGGTCGAGCTCCGGGGGCTCATCAATCACCTGGAGCACACGATCGGCCAGACCTACACGCCCGAGTGCCGGACCGACCTCGGAAGTCCCCAGTGCGGTGTCGTGCTCATTCCGCCGTTCAGGACGTCCTCTCAGCAGTACAAGAAGGGCAACCGTATCCGCGTTCGCGACGACGCCGACAGGGACCGGTCTACTCGCCTCAACATCCCGAATGGCGGTTTCGAGGGCGTGCAATCAATTGCACAGTCCGGCTGGGATGCTAACGGCGTCATCACCCAGAACATTCCGCACAAAGACGTCGAGGGGAATTGCTTCGTCGCGGTCACGTGGGAAGGCGATTTCCGCCAAGAAGTCGTCATCGAGGACGTCTTCGGCATTCCCGAGGTGGAGGGGGCCACAGCAACCTTCTCCATTCGCCGGCAAGCCTACAACGACCGGCAGGAGTCCCGCCTCCACTGCATCATGAAGGATGAGCAGGGCAACGAAATCGGGACCGCCTCTTCGTATTACCGGCCGGGCAACAGGACTTTCGACGTTCTGGAAAGCATCACCTTTGAAATCCTTCCCGGCACCAGGTCGATCGAATGCGTGGTGCAGTTCCGTAAGAGGAACACCAAGTTCGACGGCCCCGAGGAGCTGTTCCGGCCGAACGATGGCATCGCCTTCGCGATGATGTCGCTGAAGATCCAGCCGAAAGACGCGGCCATCCCCACCGAGGCGCTGACCAACGGCACTCTCACGGAGTCGGCAGGCGACCTGGTCGAAGGCTGGCGATCGGGAGTCTTGACGAGCTCTTTTGTTTCCGTCCCCCAGCGGTATCAGTTGTTTGCCCGGAACAACGGGCACTTCCTGATGTTCACGTATTCGCTCGGTTCGGGGTCATCGAACTATATCGAGAGCGAAGATCCGGTTTCCCTTACCGCAGGTGACATAAGGCCGGTCGACATAGACTATGGCCAGTGCATGCTCGACCTGTCCTGGTGGCAGGCCAGCTGGGATGACCTCGGGGAGGTCGGTGTCGGGGTCGCCTTCTACAACAGCGATAATCAGCTGATACAGAGAGTGAACCCCGTTCTTGAGGGGACGCACCCGAGACACGAGTGGCAGCAGCGCACGAGAACCATTCCGGTTCCCGTCGGCTCGCGCACCGTAAGGTTCAGGATCGAGTTCCGTAACCCCAATCTGGGCGAGGACGCAAATCGCAGCACCGCGCCCACGATCGGCATTGACGACATCGAAGCCTACATCCGCCTCAACCGCGACAACAGCTCGCCTCACCTCATTACGGGCGTCGAATACGAGGCGCAGAATGACGGCATTTCGGACGAAACTCCCCCGACCTTCAACAAGACGATCGGGAGTACCACCGTCGATGGCAGCGTCGTGTGGAAGGCGGTCGTGCCGCAACATACGTTCTTAGGCACCATCGACGACATGGAAAGCCGGGGCAAATTCTCGGTCACCGGCATCGACAAGCCAGACGGCTGGTTCAATTGGGGCATTCTCGAATTTCTCGACGGTGATGCGGCTGGCTACAAGTGCGAGATCGTCCGCTGGACACGATCGAGCCGCCAGGTCGAGCTTTTCATTCCCCCGGCAAATTGGCCGAAGGTTGGTGACAAAGTCATCATGACCACCGGCTGCGACAAGAGCCGCGCCTCCTGCCGGGACAAGTTCAAAAACATCATCAATTTCCGGGGCGAGCCGGACCTTCCGGGCACCGATCAATACTTCCAGGTTGGGAACCCGTCGCGATGAATTACACACGGTCCGACGTCGTAAAATTCGCGCGAAGCTACGTGGGCACACGGTGGGCGCATTGCGGGCGCTCCCGCGCTGGGCTGGATTGCGTCGGCCTTCTCGTGTGTGTTGGCCGGGATCTCGGATTGGAAATCGAGGATCTGACCGGATACAAGCGCACCCCGGACTCCAAGGTCTTTCTGGAGCACATCCGCAAGCAGAGCGCGCCCGGCAATCGGGAAAGGATCAGGCCCGGCTCCATCATCCTTCTCAAGCAAGTCTTCTATCCCTGCCACTGCGGGATAGCGACCTTCATCGACGCCCGGCCCTACATCGTGCACGCCGCGCTGAAACAGCGCCGCGTCGTCGAGGAACCGCTCACGCCCATGTGGAAGGACATCATCGACGTCCGCGAATTTAGGGGGATACGCTAATGCAGCTCGGTGTCCTCTTCGGTGCTGGTGGACTTGGGGGCCTTCTCCCGAAGGTCGGCCTCATGGCGGCCGGCATGGCCCTCAACTTCGCCTTCAGCGAGAAAAAGCAGAAGAACGCCCAGAAGCTGCAGGACCTGAAGGTTTCGAGCTCGGCCTATGGTCGCGGCATCCCGATCGTCTGGGGCTCGATGCGGTGCACCGGAAACATGTTCTGGGCAACCGACCTCATCGAGAAGAAGCGGATCGTCGGCAAAAAGGGCAAAAGCAAACCCTCGAAAAAGGTCGACAAGGGCAAGGCCGAGGAAATCTACGAATACTACGCCAATTTCGCCATGGGCCTCTGCGAAGGGGTCATGGATGATGTCATCCGCATTTGGGCGGACTCAAACCTCATTTACGACCGCTACAACCCAGGCGAGGCGAAACAGCCTGGTTTCTCTCAACCTGATGACGGTGGCGGCGGAAAAGGCGCAAACAAGAAAGGTGATAACGCCGACGCCGGCCGCTGGAATTTTCGCTTCTACGGCGGGACCGAAACGCAAGGCCAGGACCCGCTCATGGTCCGCTACATGGGCAGTGAGAACACGCCGGCTCACCGGGGCCTCTGCTACATCATCTTCGAGGAATTTCCGCTCCTCGACTTCGGTAACCGCATTCCGACGATCACTGCTGAGGTCGTTGCACGCCGCGAGCGCGCGGTCATGGCGAGGCCGTGGGAGCGTCTGCCTCCCGAGAAGCGCCTGTTCAACGATAACACTTACAGAATGCGGGCTGAAATCGACCCGCTGCAAAACGAGCTGATACAGATCGTCTACGGCTATAACGACGGTGGAAACAAAATCCGCATCTGGGACATCGTCGAAGGAAAAGAAATCCGGCAACTCGACACCGGCAACTGGGACGTCATTGGTATTGCCGGCAGTGGTGACCTATTCGCCCGAGAAGGAGGCGGCTCGAACCACAAGCCGGTTGCTCTGATCAATCGGAACAATGGCGAGAAGCTCGCACAGGCAGGCGTTCCCAAAGGAAGCAGAACTAGCTTCCAGTGGAGCGAAAAGTACAAGACGGTGACGGTGCCTCACGCAATCCAGGCCGTACCCATCGCTGTGCCGACCCCACTGGGACCGCTCTACTACACCCGGTTCATCACGATATTTGGCGACATCGGGATCTGGGATCACACCGCAGCGGGAATGCTGAACGGTCCTGTCGGAGGAACCAACGTCGCGAATTACGGCTGGTTCTACCGGCCCGAACATATTTGCCAGGCTGCGCCAGGTGATGGAGCGCCCGTTTTTCTGGTCGGCCCCAAAACGATTTTCTACTTCGATGGCAGAGGGCCATACATCAATCCGGACTCCTATTACGACCCCATCGAACTGAAGCAGTGGTGGACGGCCCCCGATCCCGGAGTTCAACACGTCGAGTACATCAAGCCGGAGCCGCCGATCTGGTTCTCCAGCCTCGGCTATTACATGGTTCTCTACTCGGTCTACTATCAGGCCAAGTATCACTGGTACGTCCAGGCGGTCAGCGAGAAAGGCAAGACGCTTTGGGAGCTGCCGCTTGGCAATCTGAATGCCTCGACACTGAGCTGGAAGCCGTTCGCGCACTACCGTCCTGTCCCGGTCGTCGCGGGAAGCCTTTGGTCATTCATCACCAACGATCGCCGGCTGGTCACCATCAACATGCAGACCAAGCAATTCGAGGTGACGGTCCTCCCGAACAAAATGCCCACAATCGACGGCCCTCAGTTCTACCTCGAAACTCAGGGTGCGATCATTGCGTGGGGCACCGGGGAATATCAGGGACAGAAACTCACGACCTGGTGGACCATCTGGATCAACAAGTTCAAACAGAACCAGGTGAACGTCGCGGACATCTGCCGCGACGTCTGCATACGCTGCGGGATCGATCCGGCCCGTATTGACACGTCGAAGCTCAAAGACGAGTTCCTGCACGGGTACATCGTCGAAAACCCGGACACCGGCCGCTCGATAATTGAAAACCTGGCTCAGGTGTTTTTCTTCGACTGTGCGGAGAGCGACGACAAGCTGAAGTTCGTCAGCCGAGGCCAGAACTCCATCATCACCATTCCCGAGAACAATCTGGTCCGCATCGAATACAACGATCAGGACGTCACCTACAAAGAGAGCCGGATGCAGGAGATCGACCTCCCGCAGACGACGGTGGTGTCCTTCATCAATGCGGAGGATGACTACCAGACCGGCTCCCAGCACTATCGCCGCCCCAATTCTCCAATGAGCGTCATGCAGTCGAAGGACGTTCTCGACGTCAACGTCCCGATTGCCATGGGGCCGGATCGCGCCAAGCAGATGGCCGAGCAGATCACGATGGCCTCGTGGGTCGAGCGCATAAACCATGAGTTCCGGCTGCCGTGGAGTTACCTGATCTACGATCCGACCGACGTCATGGTCTTCAAGATGAACGATGGCCTGACGTTCGTGGATCGCATGATCGAACTGAACATCGGGGGCGATTACTCGATCGAGGCCACCGGTATTGCCCAGATCACGCCGACCTACACGTGGTTCGATCCTCCGTCCTGGTCGAATGTTCCGGCCTATGATCCGCTGACCGGCTGGCAAATCGACTTGCCGACAGGAGGCATTATCGACCCTGACACGGGCAAGATCATCAATCCGATGACCGGGGAGGAAATTCCGCCCTATCAGCATCCCGAGTACCCGGAGCTCGACGAGATCGGCATCCACTCTCCCTATGATCCGGTGAGCAGTGGATCTCCGTCAGGCGGGGCTATTTACGTCCCGAGACCTCGGACTTCCGTTGTCGATGCGCTCATGCTCGACACGGCGTTTGTCGTGGACGGTGATCGCGACGAGGTGACGGGCGACTTCCCCATCTACTGGGGCGCCGGCTCGCGCAAGCCTGGTTTCATGGCCGGCTTCCTGCGTGTTGCGCAGGGCAGCGGAGAAATGGAAACGCTCGATGCCACCAATATGGAGGCCGTCTGGGGTTATGTTTCCGGGATTGTTCCGCCGCCCCCGAATGGTCCTTTCGCAACAGACGACGAGACCAAAATCAAATTGATCCCCATGTTCGACTACCATGGGGCCTACGTTTACGAATGGCAGAGCGTCCCGCCCGATGAGTGGCCCAGCTATCAAAACATGGTGCTCATCGGAAATGAGCTGATCCTGTTCCGCGATGTCGAATTGCAAGAGGACGGGACGGTTATCATCTCGCATTTGATCCGGGGGCACCGGGGCACCGACCGCTGGGCTTATCAGCATCAGGAAGGCGAGCGCTTCGTTCTCATGAACAATGAGGGCGTGCGGCTCGTCGGGCTTGCTCCGAGCTCGCTCAATCAAAAGGTCGTCGCGAGAATTTCGAGCGCCGGCATTCTGAGCTCGTTTGCTCCGGTCACGGAGTTCACGTTCAAAGCCAATTCACTTCGGCCGGCTCCTCCGAATGACGTTCGCCGCGAGGATACCGGCGACAGCAGTAAAATTACCTGGCAGCGGTGCACGCGTTTCAACGGCGGAATGCGTGATGGTACAGGAACTGTTCCTCTCAACGAAGAACAAGAACGCTATCGCGTGTATATTTCCGACGAGGAAATTCCGCTCAATTTCGATCCCGACACCGACGAGGACGCGTACGTGCGGATGGAAGAGGTGAGCACCAACAGCTTCACCTACACATCCACGATGAAATCGGAGGACGGGATCGACGGGCAGGCACCGTTCTGGGTCGCCATCTGCCAGGTGTCAGCGGACGTGGGGCCAGGCTTTCCCCGCATCGTGAAGCTGTATCCGTCGAACCCGAGTTACAAGTCATAGGTGGGATCAGATGGTCAACAGTCCCATTCTCGGCATTCCGCAGGTCGCGCCGAACCAGAACAACAAAGAGACCACGATCAACGACGCGTTCTCGATCATTGAGCGATCGCTGAACAAGGCGCTCGCGGTTGATCTGAGTGAGGGCAACGCGGTCCTGGTCCCGACCGATTTTCAGCGCAACCTGCTTTTTAGATGCTCCGGGAATAGCGTCGAGCGAAGCGTGGTGATCCCTAACCAGGTGCGCTTTTTCGGCGTTGAAAACCTCGGGACCGAAAAGATTACGGTCACGACAGAGACACCGGTCAGCACGGTCGAGGTGCATCCCGGCTCCTTTGTCGTCATGTACGCCGATGGCGAAAACGGGATCGTCAAGATTGCGGACTCCGCTGCCGCTGCGCTGACCCCGACATTCGAGGCGCTGGTGGACGCCGATGGCCTTGAGGGGAACGCAGGGAAATTTGCGGTTGTCGCTCAGGATGAGTCAAAGCTGACATTCACGACTATCAGCTTCTCGGCCCTGGTGGACGTGGACCCGCTCGTCAACGGCTATTACCTCCGCATCAAAGCGGATGGCTCGGGCGTCGAGTTCGTGCCGGCAAATCCCGGTGGCGAGACCGAGTTCAAGATGCTCAACGACGTACCCAACGACTACACGGGCATGGCGGGGAGGTACGTCGCCGTCAACGACGAGGAGGACGGCCTCGAATTTGTTCAGCCCATCATTCAGTTCACGGGTCTTTCCGACACGCCGTCCAGCTACAATAACAGCGCGGGAATGCTCCTCGCCGTCAATCAGCAAGGGACGGGCATCGAGTTCATTCCGCCTCCGACCGTTGGTCGTGTGGTGACCCGGTCGGTCGAGGAATTGCTTAACCCCGACTTCGAGGCAGCCTCGACCCTCACCGACTGGCAGATGGATGAGCTGGGCAGCGAAAACCACACGATCAACGCTGCCTACGGTGAAATCTCAGAAGCCTTCGCTGGATCGTTCTTCTACGCTCTCATCGACGAAGAGGAGAGCGTCCAAGGCAGCATCTATCAGGAAATCGACCTCACGCTGGTGGCATCCGCCACGGAGCTCGACAACTCCGCTCGCGTCCAAGTGGGCATTGCTTTCACCACCCTACTTGAAGGCAGCACCGGCAAGATAAAGCTGGAGGCGATCGACAGTCTCGACATCGAGATCGGGGACGTCGAGAGCGACCCGCTCAGCACGGAGCTTGGCTCATGGGATGAGACCAGCGTCTCGATGACCTTGCCCGTGGGCACCCGCAAGCTGCGGATCAGCCTCATCAGCGAAGGCGGGGCAGAAAACACAGGTTTTGGCTGGGATGCCGTCCGCATGTACCTGACGGTCACGGAGGAGGCATCCTTCGAGGATCTGCCCGACACGCCCACGAGCTATGAAGGCCATGGCAAGAAGTTCGTTCGGGTAAAGGAGGGCGAGGACGGGGTCGAATACGTCAATCTCGATCTGCGCGATGCAATTAATTTCCCAAACTCGCTGGCGAACCAGGCCGGCCGGTTGCTGGCGGTCAATCAGGCAGAGAACGCGCTGATCTTTGTCAACCCCAACGAAACCGGGGCGAAGAAGTTCACCGAGCTTGATGACACGCCCAATTCCTTCACCGGACAAGGCGGCAAGTTCCTGCGGGTCAAGGTCACCGAGAACGGCCTCGAATATGCCGAGGCAAGTTCTGGTGGTGGCGGTGCAAGCAATTTCACTGACCTCTCGGATGTCCCCAGCTCTTACTCCGGTCAGAAGGGCAAGGTTCTCGTCGTCAATGACAATGAGAACGGCCTTGAGTTCGCAGAAGGCGCTGGGACGGTGGTTGGAGCGCTCGATGACCTCGAAGACGTCGATGTGGTGAGCGAAGCCCCACAGCACGGTCAGGCGCTCATCTATGACGCGGTCTCAGGGCTTTGGCGGCCTGGCGCACAGGTGGGAGGATTTGGGCCTGTTGACGTCGACATCTCCGTCTTCATACCAGGTGAGCCGGAGTCCGATGAAATCGTGGCGCGCTTCATTTCTGTGCGAGAGATCACGATCCCGGCCGGCTTCTTGGGAAGCTACGCCTACGCACAACTGCCGCCGTCCGGCTCGGTGGTGTTCACGGTTAAGAAGAACGGATTTTCTGTCGGAACAATCGAGTTTCCGGCAGAGACGCAGGAAGGGGTCTTCACTGCCGCTGATGAAATCGAGCTAGCTCCGGGAGACCGCCTGGACATCGTTTCTCCCGTGGCAACCCTCGGTATCAGCGACATCGGGATTACATTTGCGGGGAGCCGGTAACAATGGGCATTCAGTTCTGTGACGGGTTCGATCAATACTCGGTCGAGGCCGACGTCAAGAGGTATTGGGTCCAGATCCAGACGTCCCTGGGGATTGAGCTGGATGACAGCGATACACCGTACAATCGAGGCCGGGCGCTCAAGTTCACTAATCATAACGCCACCCATAGCGGGCTAGGCATTCTCCTGCCGAACCCGACCGATACAATTGGCTTCTCCTTTCACTTGAAGCTGTTGACCATACCGGCAGCCGATAACCGTCGAGCCGTGTTCGAGCTTCTGTTCGGCAGCAACTTCCAAAACCATCTTCGGATTACCCCAGAGGGAGCTTTTGCCTTCTATTGGGGCTCGTTGACCAGCAGCAGTGTCCTATTTCAGACCCCGGCGTTACCGCTCAACGAATGGGTCCATGTCGAAATTAAAATTGTGGTTGCCAATTCGGGCAGCGTCGAAATTCGTTTCAATGGCAATACGGTTGCAAGCCAAAGCGGGGTCGACACTCAGGGTTACAACACCACGGCTCTTGTCGACCAGGTAAGGCTTGGACGTCAGGCAAACACCAGCAACGCCGGTTCTTTCCTGATCGACAATTTTGTGTGCTGGGATGGAAGCGGTGTCACCAACAACGACTTCCTCGGGGACGTCGAAGTCTACACGCTTCTGCCGACCGCTGATGACGATACCATGGATTGGACGCCCTCCGAGGGTTCGGACGGCTATGCCATGATCGATGACGAAGTGCCCGATGGTGACGACACCTACATCTCGTCGGACACCCCGGACGCCCAGGCCGTCTTCGAGCTTGATAACCTTCCAGACGAGAACATGCGTGTCCTGGCTGTCCAGCCCTTCGTTGTGGCGCGCAAAGACGACAGCGGTAATCGGGCGGTCAAGGTCGGGATCGTCTCGGGCGAGGATACGACTGAGGCGAGTGCATTCAGTCTGGGCACCTCCTATGCAATGACTTCAACACTCTACGAGGCCAATCCGGCCACTGGGTTGCCTTGGGAGAAAGCTGAAGTCAATGCTCTGAAACTCAGCGTGAAGGTGGCCTAATGACGAAGGCACGCGTATCTCAGGCCGGCTCCCAGGTACTCGGCAACATCACCGATCCAAAAGTCATTGCGACCCAGGGAGGCGCGATGGCCCCCATCCTGAAGGACGGTGGGGCAACCCGCGCGAGCCAAGCTGGAGCCCAGGTTGTTTGGTTCAAAACGGACCCTACTGCCCTGGTTACGCGTGCCGGCATTCGCGTCGTCTATCGACATAAGCCTCCGAGGGTGCCGAAGCCTCCCATCGTCATGAGCTCGATGGAGATGGAGAGCACCGGCATCGTTGGTGATCCCATCTACGACAAGGTCGAGCTGCTCATCACTTGCGAGGACCAAGGCATCAAGGATCTGAGCAAGAAGCGTCGAAGGCTGACTTACTATGCCCATGGCGGCCCAGGGCTCAACACCAATAGCCGCTATGGAAATTATTGTCTGAAGTTCGGATGGCGCTCTGAAACATTGGAGGATTGTGCCGGCAGCCTCATCGTCGACGGTGCCGATGGCGGCTTCATGCTTGGTAAGGGGCCGTTCACTCTTGAATGCTGGCTAAATTGTCCGTCGACAGGTCCGACAAATCGGCCTTTGTTTGGTGTCTGGTCCGATGTAGGTGGCTCTCTAAGTTGGGGCGCGCGGATCAACAACGGTAAAGTCCAATTCCTCTCAACACCGGACGGATCAACGATCAACTCTATCGAAGGACCGACGATCCCGTTTGGGGAATGGTTCCATCTTGCCATCGATCGCGACAGCGACGGCGTCGTCCGAATTTATTACGACGGCGAAAAGGTTGCTTCAGACACTCACGATTACACTTTCAATCCGGTTAGAGGAAATCTGCGGGTAGGGTTCTTTGGCGAAACCTCCATATTTCCCGATACCGGACCGGGTGCTTACAACGGCTACATGGATGACCTGCGCATCACGCGCGGGTGGGCGCGCTATCGGACTGACGACACCTTCCGGGCGCCCGACTATACGCTGCCGCACAAACCACTTCCGTCGAACGGGTATACTGCGGGTGATCCCCACTACGACAAGGTCGTGCTTCTCCTCGATCCCCTTGAGAGCACTGATACGGTCGATTACAGCGCAAACCCGGCGACGATTACTGGCTCATTCGGGGCCGAGTCCAGCGTTTTCCAAGGTGCCAGCACGACGCTGTTTGATGCAGATGCCATCTCGGTCACTGTTGACGGTTCAGGGGGGCGGTTCAATCTGAACGGCCCTATGACCTTGGAGGCGGTTTTTCTTCACAAAGCCAGCACCGCAAATTCCCATAGGTTGATGGAGATAGCGGGCCACTGCAGACTTTTTATCAACCGCAATGGTTTCTGGCTGAACCGCTACAAGAACGGCTCGGAGCAGACGATATTTGAGCACTACGGCGGCTCCTGGTCTTACCTGCGTCACTTCGTAATGACGCGAGACGAGTACGGGACTAGCCGTTTCTACGTCGATGGCCGCTACATCAGTAAAGTGCTGGACGACGTGTGGGATGATCCTTCCGATCCCGATGCGGACCTCGTGTTCAATCCCGCCATGGGTAGTATCCTCGCCATGGTCGTGGGACCAGTCCGCATCACTAAAGGAGTGGCACGCTGGACCCACGAGGAAACCATGTTTGGCCCCGACATGGGGCTTGGCGAGCGCTATCCGAAAGTGCAAGCAATTGCACTCGACCCGGTAGAGGAACCCTCTTATCCGGCAAATCTCGTGCTTCAGAACCCAGGTGCCGAGCAAAAAATCCTCGATCAATGGACAATTGCGGCCGGCTCCAAGCTCGAACAGGTGGGCGACCCAGACGTCACCCCGCGCACCGGAGATTATGCTTACGGCACGGGTCGAGGAAATCGGTCGTGGTTCTACCAGAAGGTGCCGGTCCCGAATGACTATTGGGAGGATGTTGATGCAGAATGCGTGCAATTAATTGCGCGAGCTTGGACTATCGGGTCGGCTGAAGATGTCTCGGGTGGCCTATATGTGGCGGCCCTCAACGATCAGGGGGAAGTCCTCTATACGCATATTGAGGCCGTAACCGGTTCAGAGGACTGGACGGAGGTCACCCACACATTCAGGCTGCCGCCGACAACTCGAATGATCCGAGTAGGCGGCCGGCTGCTGAAGGACGGCGAAGGGGCTATCGACCTCTACTGGGATGACTTTGAGCTCGAAGTCGACTTCGACGATACCGACGAGCACGTTCTGTTGACTGCAAGAGCTAACCCGACAGAGTGGATCTCAGGCACGGGTGATGCCCTTCGCGAGGCAATGGGGGCCTTTGGTCAGAGTCTCATTGGCGTGAACGGAAACCAGCTCTCCGCCTTCCAGACCATCACTTTGCCCGAGGAGCTGATCGAAGATATTGACGACGCGGAAACCCCAATCACTGTCGTTGTCGACTACCATCTTGTCGGCGTGCCCGATGGTGCCGGAGGTTCGCGAATTTTCCTTGAATACAGGGATACGACGCTGCTGACGAAGGGGGTGATCTACGATGCAGAGACGCATTACGATGCGTCTTTGGTCGGAGAAGAACGGACCTTCGAGGTAAAGCTCCCCGAAGGAGCCCGCGTCCTCGTGTTTGGTATCGAGGCTGAGGGAGAGGACGGTTTTACCGTTCATCCTCTTGTGCAAGCGACAGTCCGCCTTGAATGGCGGGACAGCGAAGTCGAATTTCAAGAGCCTCCTTCACAGGGGGTCAACCCAGAGGACTGGGAGGACGCCTGGGATAATGTTCTGGTCGACCCCGGTTTCGACGACAAGAATGCCGAGGTCTGGAACTGCAACCCCGGGCTCTTCGCCACCTACGGTACGAGCTATCCTTTCACCGGTACGCCACGCCCATGGTCGGGGTCCATGCTGCACCCGACTGCGAGCATCCTGTCTTTGGTCGCTTATCAGGATGTGCCGGTTAACAGCGCCTGGTATGGCTTCACGGCCATGCTGACCGGCTACGAGATGCAGGATGGGCCTGGCGACCCGACCCACACGCGCTTGGCCGCCTTGGATGCGCTGGGTAACGTCCTTGCTGAGGTGGAAACACAACCGACTTCTCACACACCGCAGGAAAAATGGTTTAAGAAGGTCCTTACGCTGACCATCCCGGCCGGCACAGTGCACCTGCGCGTCGAACTTACGTCAGAGTTCACGGACGGATCTTACAGCAACGGTGCATTCGATGACTACCGGCTGCGCATCGGTGAGTTCAGCGATCAGCTGCTGACCAACCCGTCTTTCGAGGAGAACACGACACCGCCTGCAACGGGATGGACGGAAGTTCAGGGTCGGTTCCGCATCATCTCGCTCACCACTCCGCACGCAGCGGAAGGGTCCTATTGCCTCGGTGAGGGTGAAGGACCCATCAATATCGTCGAGCAGGTTGTGTCGGTGCCGGAAGGGTGGGGGCCTGGTGATCTCGCTATCCTCCGCGCCATGCGTGGCAACAACTTCGCAATCGACGGCGGCGAGCTTCGCCTCGAAGCGCTCGATGCCGATGACAATGTGATCTGGCGCGAGACCACCGGCTACGAGACACTTACCGAAGACAAGTGGTTCGAGCGGGTGCTCTCATTCCGCATGCCCGTGGGGACCGAGAAGCTGCGAGTGCGCTTCGAGGGCGCTCTCGAAGATGGCAGCGTCGCAAACGCCATGCTCGATGACTTGGAGCTCGTCTGCTACCGAAATCCGGTCATTGCAAAACAAACGGAGGAGGAAGGCGCGCCGGCACCGCAAACCTATGACGTCTTCCCAGAGACGTATTCTGGCCGGGTCTTGCTGCTGCCGTTCGACGGCGAAGGCGATGCCTACCTTACTGATTTGGCCGGCCACACCTTCTCCGTAACCGGAACCGTCTCCAAGGCCACCGACGAGGTGAAATTCGGAGACGGTGCTCTCGACCTGCGAGCATCAAGCGGGATCAATTACATCTCGACCCCGCACCACGAAGACTTCCACTTTGGCAACGGCCCGTTCGCGATCGCCTTCTGGATGTACCATACGGATAATAGCAACGTTCAGGGTATCATCACGAAGTACCTGGCGAGTACTGGCAATCGCAGCTGGGCCATTCGTATTGACAGTGCTGGTATTGAGTGGCTTAGCTCCAATAACGGAACGTCCAATACGGGCATCACCATTTCGCCGCCAATTCCGCTCAACACTTGGACTCATATTCTTATCGAAAGGGATTTGGACGCCAAGATGCGGACGTTCGTGAACGGTCAGTGCGTCTCCCACAAGCCGGTTCCGTATGCCAGCTTGCATCTCAACTCAAGCCAACCGCTCCGCATCGGAAACTACAACAACAACGCCAATGGCAACTTCCGGGGCATTCTGGATGACATCCTGATCGTTAAGGGCAGGGTACTCATCGGGCATGACTTTGGCTTTACACCGCCCGCTGAACCTTGGCCGATGCCGCCTCCAGCCGAGGTCACTTCGCTGCGTGCACTCACAGTACTCAAGCCAGTCCCGACAACAGCTCAAATCTCAAGTCTGCGATCTCTAGTCGTGGTGAAGGAGCCCGAGTAATGGCCATTATTTTTGCCGGATGCGATCCAGTGGATTTCGTTCCCACTGAAGGCAGCACGACTACGACCAGCGCTCAATACGCTCCGTACCTCTCTTTGGGTATCGAGCTTGACAGCCAAGATGTCGTCCAGACGTATCAATTCGACCCCCAGACTGATTTCTGGGTGTCGTTTTACCTCTTCGCTGAAGCGTTAGGCACAGAGTCCGTCGTTTCTTTCCGAGATGCCGATGGGCAGGTCCTTTTCGACATCAAAGGCGTGACGGATGACTCGAAACAGGGTTTTGAACTCCGGGCCTATGATGGCGAGCAAATGCAAACCCTTGATACGGGTCCGGTGGACTTCAGCACGAACACGCTCCTGCGTTTCGATGTGCACTTTGTCATCGACGGCTCTGACGGTCTGATCGAGGTCTATGTGGACCGTACTCTCTATGCCAGCTTCTCAGGTGATACGGACCTGGTGAGCAGCGATGGAGTAGCCGATATTCTTTTCAAGCCGATCCTGGCTAACAACAGCGGGGACACGACAATTTCCGCCGTGATCGTGGCTGACGAAGACACGCGCGCGATGTACGTCACGAGACAACTTCCACAATCTGGTTCAAGCCCCAACTCCGACTGGGACGGTGGTGGTTACAGTGCCATCGACGACAACGTCATCAATGACAGCGACGGCATTGGCACTCAGACGATCGGAGCCACACACACCTTCCCCAAGGCTGGGTTGCCTTCCGCCTTAGCCGGCTACGACGTCGTTGCCGTTATCCTTTCTGGCCGAATGAGCGTTGGCGGTCCCAGTGCGGACGTCAAGGCCACCTTCTACAGTCAGGCCACGGGTACTGTAGAAGGAGAACGCTTCCATGCCGATGCAGAGCTGCGGAACCGGCAGGCCATTCATCATATCAACCCAGCAACAGAACAGCCTTGGACCTTCTCGGAAGCGGATAGTAGTCATATCGGAGTCAAACTGGTGGACGTGAGTGGATGAAGACTGATACCGTTCCCGCAATAAACTGTAGTCGGAACAGGATGAACTCAGTATAGGTCGCCTTCAACAAGTGCAATTAATTGCACGGTGACTGAGATGAAGGCGGCCATAGCTTCAGTCATAGAAGACTACGCCGAGCGTTACGGTTTTGAGCCGGCTGCGCTCAAAGCGGTCGCTTGGGTGGAGAGCGCAGGCACCTTTTTCTGGACGGTGGGGGGCAAGGAGGAGCCGCCTATCCGCCCCGAGGTCCACAAGTTCTATGCCTTCCTCCCCGCGAACAAGCGGGAGAAGGCGGTTCGTGCGGGCCTCGCCCACCCCCAGATGAACGGCGTCTCCATCCCCAACAGCTGGGCGGGGCGCTATGACTTTTTCCAGCGCATGTACGAGCTCGATGCGAACGCCGCCATTGAGGCGACGTCGTGGGGTATCGGCCAGGTCATGGGCTTCCATTGGAAGGATCTGGGCTTCAAGTCTGCCCACGACCTGATGCAATTCGCCCGCTCGGGGATCGAGGGTCAGATGGAGCTGATGTGTCGCTTCATCGACAAAAACCCGGAGCTCCGGGCGGCCCTCAAGCAGAAGAACTGGGCAGCCTTCGCGGCCGGCTACAACGGTCCCGCGTACAAGGTGAACCGCTATGACGTAAAACTCCGGGAAGCCTACAACACCTTCCTGAAGGACCCGGTGCGTGGCGACGTCTACCTCATTCAGGTCAAGCTCAAAGAGCTGGGGCTTTACGAGGGCGACCTCGACGGACTCAAGGGGCCGAAGACGACGGCGGCCATCAAAGCCTTCCAGGAGGCCGCTGGGCTCGTCGTGGACGGGGAGGCTTCAACCCTCACGGTCGAGCAGATCGACGCATATATCGCTGCTCAGAAGGCTCAGAAGGTCAAGAACTCGCTTCCGGCAGTGGGCGCGGCCGGCACCGCTGGGGCCACGATCGCCAAGCCGGTTGTCGACTCGCTCTCCACGGGCGAACTCATCAACGCGATCCAGACTACGAAGGGGGTCGCGGACGCCGCCCACAAGCTCCTTGGGCTGTTCAATCTCCCCTCCGTCATCACCGCCATCATCCTCGCCGGCATCGTGGGCTTCGTGCTCTACAAGCTGCTGGCTGACATGGGCGACGACGAAAAGCTCAAGGCCCTGAAGAAGAAAGAGGCCCCGGCATGAACGTCATAGCCTTTCTGCTCGGGAGTAAGCTCGGGCGCAAGATTGCAGTTGGCCTGCTGTTCTGCGGAACGGTGGCGCTCATTCTCTGGCGCGTATTCATGGCCGGCCGGAACGCTGCCGTGATCGACGAAAAACTCGACCAGCTGCAGGCCATCAAACACAAGGTGGAGATCGACAATGAAATCGCGCGCCTGCCTGCTGATAAGCGTCGTGAGCGTCTGCGTCGCTGGGTGCGAGACAATAAAAGGTGACTTCTGCACGCTCGCTCAGCCGTTTTACCTCACGAGCAAGACGGTTGATGCGATGACGGACGAAGAGGTCTCGACTGTGCTCAAGCACAATGAGACTGGGGAAAGGTTCTGCGGTTGGAAGCCGCCGCTCAAGTAAGGACCGGGGACGATGGCTGGCGATCTGAAAGACATCTACCAGATGCTGGGGAGCCTCACTGCCGAGGTCAAAAATCTTCGCCAGGACATCTCCGAGGTCAACGCGAAGATCGAGAAGCGCTTGGACTCGCTCTACCCCAAAATCAACGACCTGCAGCGTCGGACCGAGAACGTCGAGAACGGGTTTGAGAACTTGCAGGAGACGTTGTCCTCCGACGTCATGCCCGTCGTCAATGAAGTGAAGGCGTGGAAGCAGCGTGGAATCGGTGCTCTCGCCATGTGCGGCATGGCCGGGGGCGCGCTGGGCGTCACCATCTCCTCGTGGTGGGGGACCCTCTGGAACCACCTGTTCCGGGGTTAACCTTCACTCGCAATTAATTGCAAAAATCTCATTGCTTCACACGGCATATTGGGCATAGTGCTCAGGTAGACCCAGGAGGGGGAAATCCTGAAACATGCTCAAACTTGCTATCCAAGCTCAATTGCCTCTCGTCGCTGTCACCACGCGCGACGTGATGAATTTGCATGAGGTCCTGAAAGAGCTGACCAAGCGGACGCCGGTACAGTGGCAACCCAACTTACCGCCCGCGAAAAATCAGCTCTACACGTTCGTGTTCCATGCGAAGAAAATCGAGCTGCCGCTACTCAAGATTTACGAGCAGATGGTCTCCAGCGAGAGCACGCTGATCCTCGTCAATCCGCCGGCCGTGATGGAGCCGATGTTCGATGCCGGCGAGGTCCCGGTGCCCCGGTCTCTCATGATGAAATTCATGACGGAGGTCGTGGAGGACAAAGTGAAGGCCGAAGAGCTTTTGCGGGGCCTCGGGGGCTGCACGATCAAGGAAGCTGCCGAGCTCGCCCGGCTGACCATGGCGCGGGATCACAGCCTCACGGTTCAGGGCCTCATGACCACCCGGAAGCAATGTTTCCAGGGCTCCAACGGGCTTACCCAGGTCGACACGAAGCAGAACTTCTACCAGCCGCCGCTTGAGCTCGTGGCATGGGTCAAGCAGGAGAAGCACTTTTTCCTGAACGGGACCGATCCGAGGCTGATCCCGAGAGGGCTTCTCTTTGACGGTCCACCGGGCGTGGGCAAAACGGCCGCCTCGAAATGGATGGCCGAGCAATTAGGCGTGCCGCTCTATCGCGTGGATATTGGCGGGACGAAAAACAAATACGTGGGACAGTCCGAACAAAACCTTCTCTCCAATCTGTCCCGCCTCGATCACGAGGAGCCGTGCATTGCGCTTCTCGATGAAGTCGAAAAGGTCTTTTCGACCTCGAACCATGACACGTCGGGGACGACGTCCTCGATGCTCTCGCAGCTCCTCTGGTGGCTCGCAGAGCGGCGTTCTCGGGTCCTGGTGGTTATGACCACGAACAACGCGAAAGCCCTGCCACGGGAGCTTTATCGCGAAGGACGCATCGATCAGGTGATGTGGTTCCATGGGCTCGACAAGAATGCGGCCTTCCAGTTCGTCATTCAGGTGCTTCTGACCTTCCCAGGTGTCGACATCAAGGGCGCGGAAGGCACGAAAAAGGTCAAGGCGATCGTCGACGAAGCCTTCGCGAGCTCGAAGATCGAGGAAACGAACCCGCCATTGGTCTCGCACGCCGCCCTGACCAAGGCCGCCTATTCGTTCGTGAAAAGAACAACCGTCCAATTGACCCAGGACGGCTGAGTGCAACGCTAGTCGTGTCAATTTTTTCAACCTGTCCAATGGAGGAGAACGATGATGAATGCTGCAGTGCAAGAGAAACCCAGCCCGAAGATGATGGTGGGATCGGGTGGCAAGCTCGATTATCTCGTGGTGGCCCGGCAGGGTGACGTAGCCCTCGGGGTGAAGCCGAACGCCGTGCTCCCCGGTAAATTCTTCGGGCAGCCCGGAACGGTCTGGTTTGGCGCGAGACTGCGTTCTGCGCCGTCGGCCCATCTGTTCAAGGATGAGCAGCAGGGCAACGTCGTGAAGCTCGAAAAGAAGCCCGAGAACCATTGGGATTGCTGGCCCAACATCGTTTGGGAGAAGCAGGATGCAACCCGCGCCTCGACCGAAATCGGGGTCCTGCTGCGGGGCAGCCTGGACGGCACCAAGGAAGAGGCTCAGCAGCTTTTCAAGGAGCTCAGGGGCGGCAAGCTGGCAAAGAAGATGGCTGACTACCTCTATGAGATTGCCGGCGAGCAAAACATGATCCTCTCCCGCAAGGAGATCACGGACTGGCTCACCGAGAACGTCTATGCGAAGATCGCCAAGGAGATCGAGGATACGATCCAGCGTAAGGAGCTGTTCGAGGAAGAGATGGGCAAGAATATCGGCGTGTTCGGTATGCAGGCCCAAATTCTCAAGAAGGTCTATGACACCGTGAAGGCGAAAGGCGAGGAAGCCGACGACGAGGAGGAAGAGTTCGACGAGGAGATCGACGCGGACGAAGACGATCAGGAGTAAGTCTTGCAATTGATTGCACGGGCCGCCCTTGGCCCGTGCTCACCTTCCGTGGGGGTCATTGTGTCTGCGACTAAGCCCGAGAAGCCCACGACCACTCTTGCCGCCTGCATTGCGGTAGCAGGTTCAGTTCCTGCCGGCGTTGTGCTGTATCGTCTGATGTTCTGGTGGCCGAAGGCGAACCGGACGATCAAAGGCAGGAAATACTTTGCGAAGCCGTACACCGAGCTCATGAATGAAACTTGGTTCACGCGGCGACAGCTCGAAACCTACCTCTCCCAGCTCCGTCAGAAGAAGCTAATTCAGACCGCCCAGGGCCTGTTTTACGGCAAAAATGTCCTGCACGTTCTCATCACAAATGAGTGCGAAACGGCCCTGAAAAATGTGCTATCAGACCCACAGAACGGTGGGACTCAAGTCCCCCAAAATGGTGGGACCCAAGTCCACGAGATCGGTGGGACCCAAGTCCACAGCGTAGGTGGGACTCAAGTCCACAAAAATGGTGGGACTCATAAACATGGAGTACAACAGGGAGATATACAGGGAGAACCACATGGATTGAGCGTTCTTACGAACGCCACAGAGGGTGACCCCTATTTTTCGGGAGAAGGTATGCTCGGGGGAGAGATACCCGTGAATAAGGAAAAGCGCGCCGCGAAATCGGTGAAGGACGTGATTGCAGAAGCCTCCGGGAAGGGGAAGCTCGCAAAGAAGATCCACAAGCCCGACAGCATTAAGGGGATGGCGCTCACTTGGGTGAAGCTCGTCTCCGAGGAAACCGGCGACTACGTTCCTCCGCTCTCAGCGAAGCAGTGTGGTCAGCTCAAGCTGTTCAAGGGGAATTGCCCCGAGGGGCAAGCCGAGGCGATCCTCCGCCACGTAATCCGACATTGGACCGAGTTCATCAAGAAGGTCGAGGCCGAGTTCGGGGTGAAAGCTCTCCCCGCGAAACCCAACATCGATTTTCTCTTGAAATACGTCGGCCCTGCTGTAAACCTATTCCTCGCCCAGCAAAAACCCCAGGCAGAGCAGGAGGCCGAGTCCGAGGGCAAATCTTTTGCGAAACCCGTGCAATTAATTGCAAATCCGAAGACCGAGGACCAAAAGCCTCAGTCATTCGAGGAACTGATGGCGATCATCGGTAAGGACATCTACGAGTGACGACGGTCGACCCATACGCATTCGGAGCCCTCAATGCGGAGCATCATGCCCGCCTTGTGGCTGACCTTGAGAACTATGCGCGAGACGCCGGCATTCAGCCTCACTGGATTTACCATCCGCTCCCCGACGATGTGACAGCAGCCGAGAGGAACTATCTCCGGCACTTCCGCAAGCATCTGGCCGGTGAGAGCAGCGGGCTCTGCTACACGGCCAAGGCGGGGATCGACAGCATCGACCAGAGAATGTCTGCCATCGCCGGCTGCCTCGTGCGTAACTTCATCCGGGCGCGGGTGATGACGGTGGGCGCGGTCCTCGATGCGCTGGCTTCGAGCTCCCTGCCGAACCTCACGTGCATCCTGATACCGAATTTCTTCATTCCCGCCGCCGATGGAGGCCACCTCGCCAAATGGCAGATTTCCGCTCTCTACGACATGCTCATCTCCCGCCAGCTCTCCGGTCAGCAGACGGTCATCTACGCGACTGACCTCAGCCTTCTCGGGAAGGAGTACGGAGCGCCGATGAAGAAGCTGATCGAGCAGTTCTTCGTGAAGGTGGGAGGGTGACGTGTCGATCGGCAAGATGTGGCTATCGGCCGTTCTGGCCGAGAACTCGGTAGCTGCGTTCCTGCAGCACGGCAAGATTGAGCACCTGTTCAAGGGGACCGAGGTCGAGGTCTACGAGTTCGTCCGGGACTTCGTGAAGCAGTATCAGGCGCTCCCCACAGAGGAGACGATCGAGAAGCACACGGGGGAGAAGCTGGTCCCCCATACCGAGCCCTCGGGGTACTACTTCGACCTGATGGAGGCTCGGCATATCGAGCTCTCCCTCAAGCGCACGATGAAGGAGGTCAGCAACCTTCTCCTGCCCGAGAACAAGGACCCGCACGAGGCCCTGGGGCTTATTGCGGACGCAGCAATGCAATTAATTGCGCAGAAGCACTCGAAGCAGATCGTGGACTTCCGCGATGCCTACGGGCTTCTGATGAAAACCTACGCGTCCAAGTTCAATGCGATGGACGAATACGGTTTGCAGCTCGGCTGGCCCACTCTCGACAAGATGTCGGGGGGGCTCGTGCGCGGGGACGTGCTCAGCATCGTGGGCCGGCCGGCTGCAGGCAAGAGCCTCATGCTGCTTTACGGGGCGCTCCACGGCTGGAAAAAGGCCGGCGAGGAAGCGGTCCAGGGCAAGACTCCCGAACACGACCAATCCCGCATGTTCGTCTCGATGGAGATGGACGTGCTCTCCATCCAGCAGCGTCTGGCCGCCCTGCAGACAAGCCTCCCGGCTGCACAGCTGAAACACGCCACGCTGTCCACGGCCAATCTCTCGAAGCTCAAGAAGGGCCTGACGGAGATCAAGGGCTACCCCTTTCCGTTCTACGTCGTGGACGGCAACCTCGCCGCCACCGTCGAGGACATCTGGATGATGGCCCGGCAGCTCAAGCCCGCCGCGATCTTCATCGACGGTGCCTACCTCGTGAAGCACCCGACCGAGCGGGATCGGTATCGCCGGGTGGCTGAGAATGCGGAGCTTATCAAGTCAGAGCTCGCGGCGCTCGCGCCGGTCGTGTGCTCCTGGCAGTTCGCCCGAACCGCCGCGAAGAAACAGAACTCGAAGAAGGCCGAGAAGGTCGGGCTCGAAGACATTGGCTACTCCGACGCGATTGCCCAGGTCGCTTCCATCGTGCTCGGGCTGTTCGAGGAGGAGTCCGTCGAAACGCTCAAACAGCGGAAGGTCGAAATCCTGAAAGGCCGTTCCGGCGAGGTAGGGCAATTCCACACCAAGTGGGATTGGCAATCCATGGACTTCTCAGAGATTGAGGAGGAAGACGTGACAGAGCTGCAATTTGTGTGAGGGAGGATGAAATGTGGTGGACCTACGTGGCAGACATCGCTGGGCTTTTGGTGCTGGCGATCCTCGTGGTTCTTTTCATCATTGGCTGGGGTAGTTATTGCCGTACCAATGGCAATTAATTGCAAAAACACTTGACCCAGGCTGGCTCAAAGTTACCGTGAAAGTAGGCCAGCGAAACCACGGAGGGTAAAATGGCTATCGTTCTGACAAAGAAAAAGATCCAGGCACTGCAGAAGCAGCCGGATTACGATCTCGTCAGCGAGTTCGCTGAACTGATCGATGAAGTGGGCGTGCTCTCCAAGGATGCGGAGAAGATCAACGCCAAGATCAAGAAGCTGCAGGAAGAGCTCAAGCCCTACAACGACGCGGTGAAGCGGCTCAAGGCGAAGATCGATGAGCTGGAGGGTGACCCCGATGAAGAGCTCGTCGAACTCGGGACCGTCTACAAGCTGGAGATCGGCAAGAAGGGCACTTCCCGACACATCAAGGACATCAAGAAGGTCCAGGAGCTGATGGGGGATGACCTGTTCTATCAGGTTTGCAAGGTGAACCTCAAAGACATCGACGCTTACCTCACGCTCCCGCAGCGGGAGGAGGTCATCGAGGAGGAGCGGACCTCGCGCAGCTTCAAGATCGTGAAGAGGGACTAACCTCATGAAGAAGCAGTACGAGGTCACGGTCGTCTTCATGGCCGACAACAAGGGCGAAGCGGAGTTTTTTGCCAGCACCATGCTGACGCAGCTCCGCGAGCTCGACGTCAAGTGCAGGGCGGGGAAGGTGGTGGAATCCCCGTGTCAGCCTCCCATCGTCGTTTACACGGACGGCGGATGGCACAACACCGAAGAGGCGGTAGGCGCGTGGGCTTACCACATCACCTTCCCGGACGGCACCGTGAAAGAGGACGTCGGAGTGATGGCCAGCACCACCAACAATCGCATGGAGATGCGTGCCGTCATCAAGGCCCTGGAGAAGATTGAACCCGGCCCGAACATCAAGGTGTACTCCGACAGCCAGTACGTCATCAAAGGCATCACCGTCTGGAGCAAGCACTGGCAGCGCAACGGCTGGGTGACATCGGAAGGCAAGCCCGTGAAAAACCGGGACCTCTGGAAGCCCCTGCTGGAGCTCTACAAGAAGCACAACGTGATCTTCGAGCATGTGAAGGGGCACAACGGGAACCCGCGCAACGAATACGTCGACCGTTTGTGTGCGAGTGCCATGAAGGCGGCGTGGGAGGAAAATCTGGCCGGTGTCCTGTTCGATGAGATCGAGCCGGTCGATCAAGACGAGCACATTCACGTCAGTCCCTTCGAGCCCGATGATCCCGTTGATCCCGTCGATCCAGTCGATCCAGTTGATCCATTTGATCCATTTGATCCAGGCGATCCCGTCGAGCCAGCCGGTCAGGCCGGTCAGGGAGAGGAATTGAAGGCCCTCCTGTGAAGCCCGAGAAAATCGTCGAATGCCTGCAGCTTCTCGGAACCTCCAATATCCAATCCTATAAGCGCACTGGCTGGATTATCAGCCGGTGCCCGCTTGGGCCTTGGAGGCACGAGGGCGGGGAAAGCGGCCCCGAGGTCTTCGGTGTCAGGATCGAGACCGGAGATCCGCGCGTGAACTGCTTCTCATGCGGTTACCACGGCACGCTCGGCCGCTTGATCCTCGAAATGCGGCACCTGAACAAGCAGAACCACCAAGTCGACGTGAAGTGGGGCAAGGCACTCGAAATCGTCGAGGAAGCCGAGATCGCAATGGAGTTCGACTTCGACAGCCCAGACATCGAGGAGATGCTGTTCGCGCCGAAGCAGGACACCACGCACTACTTCCCGGAATGGTGGCTCGACAGCTTCATCAAGTGGTCGGACGCTCAATGGGCCGTCAAATATCTCTCTGAGCGAAATGTGCCGGCGTCGGTGGCCAATGCCTTGGACCTGCGCGCCGACACCAAGGAAAAGCGCATTTGCTTCCCCGTGCGCGACTTCCAGGGCCGGCTGGTGGGCTTGCATGGGCGGGCCATTCATGAAGGCGTGGAGCCGCGCTACCGCATGTATCAGCAGGCCGGGAGGAACAATCCTGACTACTGGTTGGGGGAACATTGGGTCGATCTGACCAAGCCTATCGTGGTCGTTGAAGGGCCGTTCGATCTGGCATCTGTGTTTCGGGTGTACCGAAATGTCGTGACGCCCCTCTTTGCGAACCCGAGTGTCCAGAAGCTCAAGCGAATGGCCGACGCGCTCGAATGGATTACCTTTCTCGATCGCGGAAAAGGCGGGGACTCGGGTCGCGCGAAAATCGACCACGTGATGGGCGAGGATCACGTCATTCATCACCTGCAGCCGCCAAAGGGGAGAAAAGATCCGGGCGATTGCAAACCCGAGGAAGTTCGCGAAATTCTGGGAGGTCTCGTGAAATTTGAAACAACACTTATTGACTGATCGCCGGCTTTTGCCGATATTGCAGTTAATTGCAAATCGGGAGGATAGGGAAAAACTAGGGAGTTAGGAGTTCTGGTATGGCTCTCAAATTTGCAAAAAAGGCTGCAGCAGCCACAAGCCCCGCAACTACTACGAAACCGGCAGCATCGAACTTTTCCCCGAAAAAGCCAGCGGCCACCAGTGTGCCGAGCTTCCTGAAACGAGGGGAAGCCGCGAAAAAGGCCATTGCCTACGAGGAAGCCCAGGCTGAGCTGCGTAAGCAGGAAGCAGGGCGCATGTGGCGCTTCTGGCTGCCTCCCGGTGAAGATCGTCAGATCACCTTCCTTGACGGTGACCTCGCTGACGAGGGGATGCTCGACATCTTCATGTTCTACGAGCACACCGTCCGCATGAACGGCAATTGGGAGCACTTCGTGTGCACCGCCGACGTCGACAAAACGCAGCCCTGTCCGATCTGCGAGAGCGGTGAGCGCCCGAGCTTCGTCGGGGTCATGACCGTCATCGACCACAGCGAGCACACGGTCAAGAAAGGCCCGAACGCCGGTAAGGTCATTGCGAACACCCGCAAGCTCTTCGTCGCCAAGCAGGGCATCATCCGCCAGCTGACCAAGCTCGCGGTTAAGCGAGGGGGACTCGCCGGCTGCACCTTCGATGTGTCCCGGACCGGTGAGAAGGAGCCGTCAGTCGGGAACCAGTTCGACTTCGTGCAGAAGTTCTCCAGCTACGAAGAGATTGCCGGGAAGTACGGTCTACAACTCGAAGAGGTTCAGCCGGCCAACTACGCCGAGGAAATTCGTTACCGCACGCCCGAGGAGCTGATCGAGCTCGGTGTGGGCAAGGCGCTCTCGGGGCCGGGGCTGTCAAAGGGGTCGTCGAACCTCAAAGACGAGCTCTAGTGCAATTGATTTCACGATCTTCGCCGCACGCCGGTTATGCGTCTGCGGTGGAGTGTGGGGGAGGGTCGCCTTCCCATTGCCCAGCCATCCCGATGCGGCTCTCCCCCACATGAATTTCGTCAGGTCAGGAGGACCCTCATGGCCGTCCTTTCAGAGCTGATCCGGCACGATAAACCTTTGCGCACCGGAGCTGTGGCGACTTACCCATTCAGCGCCAAGCTCGCGCGCCAATACCGCTTCACGTCCCGGTTTGGCGAGGAAGTCCTGCTGCACAGGGTCGACGGCAATCTCATTCATCTGCCTCGGGGGCTTTGCCCGGTGGGGGAGATCGACGAGCGTGCTGACGGCGAGGTCGTCCATTTCCCCAAGGCTCCGCAGCCGCGTGATCATCAGGTCCAGCTCTTTGAGCAGACGGCCTCCTTCCTAAAGCAGGGGCTCTCGGGCATTGTCTCCGCCTACACGGGCTGGGGCAAG
>ERZ777003.576-NODE-576-length-69088-cov-15.790520_pt1 | contig 69088 bp, 48 predicted proteins | sample MGYA00374956_ERZ777003 | MGnify/ENA primary metagenome ERZ777003 (study PRJEB29302, sample SAMN06268252) | bioreactor metagenome | isolation source: Joint BioEnergy Institute, California, USA | place: USA:Joint BioEnergy Institute, California, USA | collected...
CGGGAGGTCCGGAGGGCCGCAGGCCCTCCGAGATCCTTTTTCTTCCGCTGCTCTGCGGCAGCGCAGCTGCCGCAGAGCAGCGGAAAGAGATAACGATACCTGCATCATAAGGAGCGCTGAAGGCTGTGATCGAAACCCGAGGAAGGACGCTGCCAACCGAATTTCGACTGACGCTCGATCACGTCTGGCTCGCCACCGCGCTGATCCTGCTCGCCCTGCGGCCGCTGCTCACGGTCATCCCGCCCAACGATTTCTGGTGGCACATGGCCATGGGCCGCGCGATCGTCGAGCAGGGGGCGATCCCGGAGGTCGACACCTTCTCGTTCACCCGCGCCGGCGCCCCGTTCTTCAACCAGGCGTGGCTGGCCCAGCTGCTGATGTACGGCCTCTACCGCGCCGGCGGGCTGCCGCTGCTCCTGGTGGTGCAGGCGCTGGTGATCACGCTGGCCTACGGGCTCCTGCTGCGCCTCTGCCTGCTGCGCACCGGGCGGCTCCGGCTGTGCGTCGCGCTGCTGCTGCTGACGATCATGCCGATGTCCTTCGACAACTGGACCGTCCGGCCGCAGAGCTACGCCTTCCCGCTGTTCGTCGGCTTTCTCACGGTGCTCACCCAGCATCGCCTCGGCCGCGCCAGCCGGCTCTGGCTCCTGCCCCTGCTCATGGCGCTGTGGGTCAACATCCACGGCTCCTTCGTGCTCGGCCTGGCGCTGATCGCCATCACGCTAGCCGGGCAGGTGCTCACCATGCTCCGCGGCGCGCCCCGCGCCCCCGCGGAGGCCGACGGGGACGAGCGCGCGGCGCCCGCGCTGTGGCCGCTCATCTTCTGGGGCCTGCTCACCGCCCTCGCGACCCTCGCCAACCCGCGCGGCCTCGCGGTGCTGGCATATGTCTCGAATCTGCTCGGCAGCAGCCAGGTGACGACGCTGGTGACCGAGTGGTCCCCGCCGACGATCCGCGACATCAACGGCGCGATCTTCTTCCTGGTGCTGATCGGCGCCGCGGTGCTGCTCGCCTACGCCCGCCGCCCGCCGGACCTCACCGACATGCTGCTGGCCGGGGCGTTCCTCTGGCTGGCGCTCGGCGCCACGCGCAACATCGTCTGGTTCGGCTTCGTTGTCACGCCGCTGCTGGCGGTGCAGGCCGCGACGCTGCTGCCGGAGCGGCGCGCCGCGCGCCCCGCGGGGTCGGCCCGGCTCAACGCCATGCTGATCGGCACGCTCATGCTGCTGCTCGTGCTCGCATCGCCGTGGGTCAAGCCGGCGCTGGGGCTGCCGCCCGCGATCGGCAGCCTGGCGTCCCAGGACACGCCGGTGGCGGCCACCGCGGCGCTCCAGCAGCTCCCCGAGCGGCCGGCGCGTCTGTTCCACGCCATGGCCTACGGCTCCTATCTGATCTGGGCCGCGCCCGAGCAGCCGGTGTTCATCGACCCGCGCATCGAGCTCTACCCCTACCAGCAGTGGCGCGACTATATCAACCTCGGCCAGGGCAACAACGTGGACACGCTCCTGGAGAAGTACGCGATCGACGGCGCGCTCCTCAGCCTGAAGGAGCAGGCGCCGCTCGTGGAGCGCCTGCGCGCGGACCCCGCCTGGGCCGTGCATTATGAGGATGAGCACAGCGTGCTGCTCGTTCGCCGCTAGCCTCGTCTCGTGGCGGGAGGTGATGTAGCGCTGCGCACGGCATCTTTAGCCTTGCCTTCAACAGAGCTTAACCATATGTTCGACGTAGTTTAACCAAATGTTACTTTACGCCCCCCTGCGCTTGTGGTACGATTCGACTCCCGTCTCCACCCTCGTGCGTCAGTTTGTTTAGGGGCGTATATGCTGCGGCGGCTGTTCAAGCGAGGCAAGAAATCGGCCAAGGCGGGCCAGCAGCTCGGCCGCGAGTTCGCAGTCGGGGATGTCGTCGAGCAGCGCTTCGACATCGAGAGCGTCCGCCGCGGCTATATGGGCGTGGTCTACATCGCCTACGACCGCCAGCGCCGCCAGCGCGTGGTCCTCAAGACCTTCCAGAACAAGTATCTCTGGGACGAGCAGGCGATCTCGCGCTTCAACGCCGAGGTCGAGCTCTGGATGCGCCTCGGCAGCCACCCCAACATCGTGCGCGCGCTGGACCTGCGCACCTTCCTCGGCAAGCCGCACGTCGTCGCCGAGTACGTCCACGGCGGCCCGCTGCGCGCGCTGATCGGCCACCTCGAGCCGCAGGAGACGATCGACTACGCCATCCAGGTCTGCTGGGGGATGCAGTACGCGGTGGACCACGCGGCGCTCATGCACCGCGACCTCAAGCCGGACAATATCCTGGTGACGCTCGACGGCCAGGTGAAGGTGACGGACTTCGGGCTCTCGCGGGTGCTCCCGACGTGGCAGTGGGCCGAGCACCTGCGCGAGCGCGGCAGCGCGGCGATGCGCATGCGCGCCGTGACGACCTCCGAGGCGCTGGACGGGACGCTGCCGTATATGGCGCCCGAGCTGTTCGACGGCGCCGGCACGCCCGGCGTCTGGACCGACATCTACGCCTTCGGCGTCACGCTGTACGAGATGTTCACCGGCAAGCTGCCGTTCGACGCCCTGCGCGACGAGTCGCTCATCCGCATGCACCTGCGCGTGGCCCCCAAGGACCCGCGCCAGCTCAAGCCGAGCGTCCACCCCGAGGCATCCCGCATCGTGCTGCGCTGCCTCGCCAAGCGCCCGATCGAGCGCTACCAGAGCTTCGCCGAGGTCGAGCGCGACCTGCAGGAGCTGCGCAAGACGCTGTTCGGCGCCTACTACGACGTCTCCTGGCCCGAGGATAACCGCGAGGAGAGCGAGCGCTGGAACGAGCGCGGCCTGGCGCACATGAAGCTCGGCGAGTACAGCGACGCGCTGCGCTGCTTCAACTACGCCTGCGAGATGGACCGCAGCCGCGCCGACTGCTGGCTGAACCTGGCCCGCGCGCGCCTGCAGCTCTGGCAGTACCACGAGGCGCTGATGGCGGTGGAGGAGGGCCTGCGCCGCGCGGTCAGCCGCAACGAGTTCGGCCAGCTCTACGCGGTGCGCGCCGAGATCTACAGCACCATGGCGATGCCGGAAAAGGCCCTGGAGGCGATCGACCAGGGGCTGTCGTACACGCCGAACGCTCCGCGCCTGTGGTTCGATAAGGGCGCGCTGTTCCACGCCAGCGGGATGCTGCGTGAGGCGCAGGAGTGCGCCGAGCGCGCGCTCTCCTTCGACAAGCTCGACCCCGAGGCGCACCGCATGCTCGGCGATATCCTGCAGGACCAGGGGAAGCACAAGCGCGCCTGCGCCGCCTACGCCGAGTCGCTGAAGCTCGACCCGCGCTCGCCGCTCACCTGGGCGCGCTACGGCGCCGCGCTGCTGCGCATCTCCCGCCCGAAGGAGGCGCTCGCGGCCTTCGAGATGGCGCTCAAGCTCGAGCCGGAGCACGCCGAGGCGCTCGCCGGTCGCCGCCAGACGCTCAAAGAGCTCGGCCGCTGAACACTTTGGCCCGCTCGCTGTGGAGGGCGGCGCTCGTGCTGCTCCCGGGCACCGACCTCTCACCTATTCGACGTACGCGGCGGCCCGCCCCACACCCATGTTGACCCATGTTGGAGGGGTTTGGGGAAGCCGCGCCTCCCCGGAATTCCCTTTTCCCGCCGCTCTGCAGCGACTTCGTCTGGAGGGGGTGGGGAGGCCGGGTGCCCTCTGGGCGCCTCCCCAGCATCCTTCCTTTGGCGGCTCTGCGGCTGCGAAGCAGCCGCAGAGCCGCGAAAGAAAAAGGAACGAGGATTGAAGCGCTGTGCTATAATGGGCCAGGGTTGTGAACAAAAGTTAACCTGAGGAGTATGCTGCCGATGACCCGGCGTGTGGTCATAACTGGAATGGGAGCGGTCAGCCCGCTCGGGCTGGGTGTCCCGGCCCTCTGGCAGGGCATCCGCGAGGCCCGCAGCGGTATCGGGCCGATCACGCTCTGCGAGACCGAAGGGCTCGAGTCGCGCTTCGGCGGCGAGGTGCGCGGGTTCGACCCGCAGAACTACATGGACCGCAAGGAGGCGCGCCGCAACGACCGCTTCATCCACTTTGCGATCGCCGCGAGCCGCGAGGCGCTGCAGGCGGCGGAGCTGAACGTCACCCCGGCCAACGCCGAGTCGATCGGAGTCATCATCGGCAGCGGCATCGGCGGGATCGCGACCCTCTCCGAGGGCGTGCTCACCCTGCACGACCGGGGGCCGGGCCGCGTCAGCCCGTTTCTGGTGCCGGGCATGATCACGAACATGGCCGCCGGCCAGGTCTCGATGATCTTCGGCCTCAAGGGCCCGAGCTACAGCCCGACCTCGGCCTGCGCCACCTCGGCCCACGCGATCGGCGAGGCGGTCGAGACGATCCGCCGCGGCTGGGCCGATGTGATGATCGCCGGGGGCAGCGAGGCGCCGATCACGCCGATCGGGATCGCCGCCTTCGTCGCCTGCCGCGCGATCTCCACCCGCAACGATGAGCCCACGACCGCCTCGCGCCCCTTCGACGCGACGCGCGACGGCTTCGTGCTCTCGGAGGGCGGCGCCGTGCTGGTGCTGGAGGCGCTCGAGCACGCCCAGGCGCGCGGCGCCCGCATCCTGGCCGAGGTGGCCGGCTACGGCCTCTCGTCGGACGCCTATCACATCACCCAGCCCGCCCCCGGCGGCGAGGGCGCGCTGCGCGCGATGCGCCTGGCGCTCAAGCACGCCGGCATCAGCCCCGACGAGGTCGACTACATCAACGCTCACGCGACCAGCACGCCGGCCGGAGACATCGCCGAGACGGAGGCGATCAAGGCGCTGCTCGGCGAGCGCGCCTACCGCGTCCCGGTGAGCTCCAGCAAGTCGCAGTTCGGCCACCTGCTCGGGGCGGCCGGGGCGATCGAGGCGATCGTCTCGGTGCTGGCGATCCAGAACGACCTGCTGCCGCCGACGATCAACTATACGACGCCCGACCCGCAGTGCGACCTGGACTGTGTGCCGAACGTCGCCCGGCCCGCGCGCGTCGACGTCGTGCTCAGCAACTCGTTCGGCTTCGGCGGCCACAACGTGTCGCTGGTGTTCAAGCGCGTTGAGTAGCCAGCGGCCAGCCGTCGGGAGGCTGCCGCAGCGTCATCGGCGTTGATGGCGGGCGCTGCGCGCCGCCGGCGGTGTCCTGGCTACTGGGTACTGTGATGTCACCGATCGACCGGCTCATCCAGCGTCTGGGCGTGCCCATCAGCGACACGCGCCTCCTGCGCTGCGCGCTCGTCCACCGCTCGTTTATCAACGAGCACCCCGAGCGCGAGCCCGACCTGGAGAGCAACGAGCGCCTCGAGTTTCTCGGCGACTCGGTCGTGAACATGATCGCCGCGGCGCTCCTGTACGAGCGCTTCCCTGAGCATAGCGAGGGCGAGCTCACCGTGCTGCGCACGGAGCTGGTCAAGACCGAGGCCCTCGCCGAGCTGGCCCGGCGCTTCGAGCTCGGCCGGTACGTGCGCCTCGGCCGCGGCGAAGAGAGCAGCGGCGGCCGCAACCGCGACTCGCTGCTGGCCGATCTGTTCGAAGCCGTCGTCGCGGCGATCTATCTCGACGGGGGGTTCCAGGCCGCCAAATCCTGGCTCGAGCCGCTCTTCGCCGAGCGGCTCGACCGCATCGCCGTCGAGGGGCGGCGCCTGGACTACAAGAGCGCGCTGCAGGTGCGAATCCAGGCCGAGCGCAACGTCACGCCGCGCTACCGCACCATCGAAGTCGCTGGCCCCGAGCACCGGCGCGAGTTCACCGTCGAGGTGCTCGTCGATAACGAGCGGCTCGGCGTCGGGAGCGGCCACAGCAAGCAGGCTGCGGCTCAGGCGGCGGCCCAGGAGGCGCTCGAGCGGCTCGATCGGGCGCGCGGCTGATTTCCTAACAGCGGAAGAAAGGCATCTGAGAGGGCTAGGGCGTATCGGCAAACCCAGTCTGCGGGGGTTCGGAGCCTGCGGCCCCGAAGATCCCCAGCACCCCAGGTAGCAGATACTCCAGACATCCCCAGGATGCCCCTCGTGGAGTTAGGGGCGCCACCCGGCGACCCGGCTGTGGAGCGAGGTACTGCGGCTCTCGATGAGACGGCTTCTCGTAACCGGCGGCTCCGGGTATCTCGGCAGCGACCTCGCGCGGCGGGCGGTCGCGGCCGGCTGGAACGTCGTCGCCACCTACCACACCACCCGCCCCGAGCTGCCAGGGGCCGAACTCGTCCCGCTCGATCTGCGCGATGGGCCGGGCGCGGAGCGCGCGATCGCTGAGCTGCGCCCCGATTGCATCATTCATACCGCCTATGTCCAGAGCGGCCCCGACCTCCGCGCGGTGACGGTGGACGGGACGGCCGCCGTGGCCCGCGCCGCCGCGGCCCTGGGAGCGCGCCTGGTCCATCTATCGAGCGATGTCGTCTTCGACGGCGAGCGCGAGGGAGCCTATACCGAGGCGGATCCGCCGGCGCCGATCTCGCCGTACGGCGAGGCCAAGGCCGATGCGGAGCGGCTGGTGAGCCGCTACACGCCGGACGCGCTGATCGTGCGCACCTCGCTGATCTACGGCGGCGAGCGCCCCAGCAAGCACGAGCAGCTGGCGCTGGATGCCGCGGCTGGCCGGGTGGAGATCGCCTTCTACACCGACGAGATGCGCTGCCCGATCGCGGTCGGCGATCTGGCATCGGCGCTTCTGGAACTCGCGTTGCTCGACGTGCGCGGCCCGCTGCACGTCGCCGGCGCGGACGCCGTCAGCCGCTACGAGTTCGCGCGGCTGGTGGTGCTGGCCGCCGGTGGTCCGGCCGAGGTTCTGCAGAGCGCGTTGAGCGCCGGCAGCGCGGCGCGGCGGCCGCGGAACTGTGTGCTGGACTCGAGTCGGGCACAGCGGCTGGTCCGCACGCGCCTGCGGGGTGTGCGCGAGGTGCTGCGGCCGCCGGCATAGCCGGGAGGAGTGCCAGGCCATGGAACAGACGCCCGAGTCCATCAGGCGCCTCTTGGCCGAGCTGCAGAGCTCGGACGAATTCGCCCGTGCCCAGGCGTCCTTCGCCTTGGGAGTGCTTGGTGAGCCGGCCGTCGCCCCGCTGATCGAGCTGCTGCGCAGCGAGGATCGCGACGTCCGGATGCGAGCCGCCTGGGCGCTCGGCGTCATCGGCCAGCCGGCCCTGCCGGAGCTCATGGCGCTCGCCGAGGGCGACGACCCGCAGCTGCGGGTCGAGGCGATCCGGGTGCTCGGCGTGATCGGCGAGGCGCGCGCGCTCAACCAGCTCTTCCACGCGCTCACCGATCCGTCGCCGCGCATCGCCCAGCGCGCCGCCATCGCCCTCGGCCGCATCGGCGATCCGCGCGCCTTCCACCCGCTGCTCACCGCCACGCGCCACCCCTCGCCCGATGTGCGCTACGCCGCCTGCAACGCCCTCGCCTACCTGCACGCCCCCGAGGCCATCCCGGTGCTCGAGCAGCTCGCCCAGGAGGACACGAGCCGCACCTCGTGGGGCGCCTCGGTGGCCGAGGCCGCGCTCCGGGCCGCGCAGGAGATCGCCGCCAGCAACCCCGAGCCGTCGTCCAGCCAGCTCAGCCGGATCAATCTGCTGCTCAGGCCGCAGCACGACGCGATCTGACGCGCGCCAGCAGCGACGACGCGCTCTAGCAGGCCCATCGCTCGGGCCATCCTCCCGCCGAATCTGCCGCGGGGAAGAGCTCTTGGCGGGCCGCCCGCCCTCGCACGCCGGCGGTATCTCTTTACATTCTTGACAAAGATTTAACTTCGAGTTTACATAGTATTGTTGTCAAACCGTTGTGTTTGGTTGACGCCTCTTCACCGGTCTGATATAATCAGCCAACTCTCGTAACTTGCGCCAGTATTGCAATATATAGCGCCGTGTGTGAGCGATGCGATGCCGCGTCACGCATAGTGTGCTGTATCTGCGTTTGTCAAGCACTTGTTCGGCAGTGAATCCCGCTCGCCGCACAGGGTTGTGCGGTGTTGGTGTTACGGCTGGATGTTCTTAGAGGAGGTGCTAGCGCAACGAACTGGACAAGGTCCTCCCCAAGGCTAAGGCAGACAGATTCCTCAACCTGTGTGAAAGGACCAACATCACCCATGCGTACGGAAAAACAATCCCGGCTGCGCAGCCTAGCGCTCCCGCTGCTGTTCGCACTTGTGGTGCCGATCCTGGCGGCCTGTGGTGGTGGCACCCCGGCCGCAGCGCCCACCACCGCGCCCGCAGCTGAAGCCACCGAGGCACCTGCAGCTGCGGAGCCCACCGCAGCCCCCGCCGCAACGGAGGCGCCGGCAGCGGGGGAGGCCACCGAGGCGCCTGCTCCGACCACTGCCCCGGCCGCTGAGGAGCCCGCCCCGGCCCAGCGCGGCGGCAAGCTGAATATCCTCTACTGGCAGGCCGTCACCATCCTTAACCCGCACCTCGCCTCCGGCACCAAGGACTTCGAGGCGGCGAGCGTCATCCTCGAGCCCCTGGCGACCTACAACCAGAACGACGAGCTCGTCCCCTACCTGGCCGCTGAGATCCCGACCCTCGAGAACGGCGGCGTCGCTCCGGATGGCATGAGCGTCACCTGGAAGCTGAAGGAGGGCGTCCTCTGGTCGGACGGCACGCCGTTCACCGCCGACGACGTGGTCTTCACCTGGCAGTACTGCGCCGATGAGGCCACCGCGTGCACCTCGTTCTCGTTCTTCGACCTGGTCGCGAACGTCGAGGCCCTCAGCCCGACCGAGGTGAAGGTCACCTGGAAGGAGCCCAACCCCAACCCCTACAGCACCTTCGTCGGCGACTACGGCATGATCCTGCAGAAGGCGCAGTTCCAGAACTGCATCGGCGCGGCGTCGATCACCGACGCGGCCTGCCAGGCGGCGAACCTGGCGCCGATCGGCACCAACGCCTATAAGCTGCAGGAGCTGCGGCCGGGCGACACGGTGCTGTACGTCAAGAACGAGAACTACCGCAACGCCGACCAGACCTTCTTCGACGAGATCGAGATCAAGGGTGGCGGCGACGCGATCTCGGCGGCCCGCGCGGTCTGCGAGACCGGTGAGGTGGACTACGCGTGGAACCTGCAGGCGCCCGCCGCGGTGCTGGACCCGATCCTGCAGGCCGGCAAGTGTGACCCTGTCGCCGGCGGCTCCTTCGGCGTCGAGCGCGTGGTCGTCAACTTCGCGAACCCTGACCCGGCGCTTGGCGATCAGCGCTCCGAGCCGGATCAGCCGCACCCGATCCTGAGCGACCTGCGCGTGCGCCAGGCGATCAGCAAGGCGATCGACCGCCAGGCTATCGCGACCCAGCTCTACGGCGCCAGCGGCGCGCCGACCTGCAACGTGCTGGTCGTGCCGGAGGCGCTGAACTCGCCCAACACCAGCTGTGAGCGCGACGTCGAGGGCGCGCGGGCCCTGCTGCAGGAGGCCGGCTGGACCGACACCAACGGCGACGGCACCGTCGACAAGGACGGCCGCGAGCTGGTGCTCTCCTTCCAGACCTCGATCAACCAGCTGCGCCAGGGCGAGCAGGCGATCATCCAGGCCAACCTGGCTGAGATCGGCATCACTGTTCAGCTCAAGGCGATCGACGCCGGCGTCTTCTTCAGCGGTGACCCGGGCAACCCCGACACGCTGAACAAGTTCTACGCCGACCTCCAGATGTACACCACTGGCCCGAGCGATATCGACCCGCAGAGCCACTTCGAGGGCTACACCTGCGCTTTCCGCAACTCGGCGGCCAACCAGTGGAACGCGGGCGGCGACGGCCGCTACTGCAGCGAGGAGTTCGACGCGCTCTTCAACCAGTACAAGGAGACGCTGGATCCGGAGCAGCGCGCCGCGATGGCCATCCAGCTGAACGACATCCTGATCAACGACGTGGCGATCATCCCGCTGATCAACCGCTTCACGCCGAACGGCAAGGCCAAGACGCTGGTGGGGCCGACGCACAACACCTTCGCGTCGGACCTGTGGAACATCCACGAGTGGCGCCGGACGTCGTAGTCCGCCCGCTCAGCCGCAGGGGCGTCGCTGCCCGACGCCCCTGCTTTTGTGTATTGCACCGCTCGGCATCGAACAAAGTCGTTCATCTGTGATATTCTTCTCTCCGTTGACTCGCTGAGTACTATCCGGGGACGCTTGGAGCGCAGCGCGCTCCGAACAGCCCACCGCACCGCCCGAACAAGGAGCTGGCAGATGTCACAGTACATCCTGCGCCGCGTGCTGATCTCGGTCCCGACACTGCTGGTCATCAGCTTCGTGATCTTCGCCATCCTCGCGCTCGCCCCCGGCGACCCGCTGGCCCAGTTCGCGACGAACCCCGCCATCCCGGAGTCGACCCGTGAGCGCATCCGCATCTCGCTCGGGCTGGACCAGCCCTGGCCGGTGCGCTACGTGAAGTGGCTCGCCTCGGTCGCCCAAGGCGACTGGGGGATCTCGTTCAACACCAAGGCGCCGGTGGTCGACCTGATCTGGCAACGGCTGCCGCAGACACTCCAGGTGGTCGGCATCGCCTACCTGATCGCGGTGGTGCTCGCCATCCCGATCGGTATCATCTCGGCGGTGAAGCAGTACTCGGTCTTCGACCAGATCGCCACCTTCTTCGCCTTCGTCGGCTTCTCGGTCCCCTCGTTCTTCACCGGCCTGCTTCTGATGCTGATCTTCGCCATCAACCTCGGCTGGTTCCCGATCGTCTACCAGGGCAGCCTGCGGGTGACCGACTGGGAGAGCTTCACGCAGCAGGTGCGCCAGATGGTCCTGCCGATCGCGGTGCTTGTGGTGCAGCAGACGGGGGCGCTCACGCGCTTCATGCGCTCGTCGATGCTCGACAACCTCTCGCTGGACTACGTGCGCACGGCGCGGGCCAAGGGCCTCTCTGACCGCATGGTGATCGTGCGGCACGTGCTCGCCAACAGCCTCATCCCGGTGGTCACGCTGATCGCCCTCGGCATCCCGACGATCTTCGCCGGCGCGATCATCACCGAGAACCTGTTCCGCGTCAACGGCCTCGGCCAGCTGCTGATCACCTCCATCAATAGCTCGGATACGCCGGTGGTCATGGCGCTGACCTTCATCTTCGCCACGCTCACCGTCATCTTCAACCTGATCGCCGATATCCTCTACGGTGTGCTCGACCCACGGGTCCGGTACGGCTAGCGCGTAAGCGAGGAATCTATGGCCGAAGCGAATCAGACGATCGATACCCGGGTGGCGCCTACGTCGGCCACCCTGGAGCAGCTCAGCACTGGGCTCTCGCGCCAGCCGCGCACGCTGTGGGGCGACGCCTGGCGCCGCTTCCGCAGGCATAAGCTGGCGATGATCGGGGTCGCGATCCTGACCTTCTTCGCCCTCACGGTCACCGTCGGCGCGCCGCTGTACGTCCAGTACCGCGTGTCCCAGGCCGAGGCCACCGGCATCCCCATCCTCCCGCGCGACCGGACGCTGCCGAAGGTGATGAACGCGCTCGACTTCATGGCGATCAACTCGCCGCCCAGCGCGGCCCACCCCTTCGGCACCGATGAGCTCGGGCGCGACCTGCTGGCGCGCGCGATCTACGGCGGGCGGATCTCGCTCGCGGTCGGCTTCGTCGCTATGCTGATCGCCGTCAGCCTCGGCGCGATCATCGGCTCGGTCTCCGGCTTCTTCGGCGGCACGATCGACCAGCTGCTGATGCGCCTCACGGACCTGTTTCTCTCGCTGCCCGGCATCCCGCTGATCCTGCTCACCGTCTACCTGTTCCGCGAGCCGGTCACCCGGGCGCTCGGGCCCGAGACGGGCATCTTCGTGATCGTGGTGACGGTGATCGGCGGCCTGGCCTGGATGTCCACCGCCCGCATCGTGCGCGCCACCTTCCTCTCCCTCAAGCAGAAGGAGTTCGTCGAGGCGGCGACCGCGCTCGGCATCAGCCGCTGGGCGATCATGTTCAAGCACATCCTGCCCAACGCCTTCAGCCCGATCATCGTCGCCGCGACGCTCGAGGTCGGCTCGGCGATCATCACCGAGTCGACCCTCTCGTTCCTCGGCGTCGGCTTCCCGCCCGATACCCCTACCTGGGGCCGGCTGGTCACCGATGGCAGCCAGTTCCTCCAGGTCGCCCCCTGGCTGGCGCTGTTCCCCGGCGCGCTGATCTTCCTGACCGTGCTGAGCATCAACTTCCTCGGCGACGGCCTGCGCGACGCGCTCGACCCGCGCTCGCGGCTCTAGGGCGTAAGGGGCACAGAGAACATCGAGAAGGGGCGCAGCACGCTGCGCCCCTTCTCGATGCCTTCTGCGTCTCTTCTCGGCTGGCTCCCTAGATGTACTCCAGCTGGCTCACCCGCCGCCGCCACTCGGTCTTGATCTCCACCTGCGTCCCCGCGCTCGCCTGGTAGTCCATCAGCAGGCGGTTGAAGACGTTCGGCTGGTCGAGGAACGGGAAGTGGTTCGACTTCGGCAGCCGGATGACCTGCTGCAGGTGGCTGTGCTCCTCCTGCAGATAGCGTGTCTGCTCCAGGCTGACGATCGAGTCCTTCTCGCCGAACACCGCCAGCAGCGGCACCTCCAGCTGCGCCAGATCGGCCCGCAGGTCGGCCTCCAGCACCACGCCGAGCACCTGCTGCACCACGTTCTCCGAGAGGCTCTCGGTGTCCTCGATGATCTCGTTCAGGATCTGCGGGTAGTCGACGTTCAGCTGGCGCACCAGGCGCGACCAGATGTTGCTCGGGCTCGTGCGGCCGAAGATCCGCGAGAACGTCCCCGGCTTGACGACGTTCTGCAGCTGCGAGCCCAGGAACGGCGTGGACACCGTCATGATCTTGGTGAAGCGATCCGGGTGCGCCACGGCCGCCTTCACCGCGACCATGCCCCCCAGCCCGTGCCCCACCAGCGTCACCTTCTGCAGCCCGAGGTTGTCCATGAAGCCCAGCAGCAGCTGGACGTACTCCGCGAGCGAGAAGACGCTCTCCCGCCGGTCCGACTCGCCGAAGCCCCAGAAGTCGAGCGCGTACGCCCGGTAGCGCTCCGAGATATGGTCCATCGTCGGGAGCCAGTAGCGCCACGAGCCGAGCCAGCTGTGCAGAAATAGCGTCGGAGGGCCGCGCCGCCCGATCAGCTCGTAGTGGACTAGCCGGTTGTCGAGATAGATTGCGCTCACGACGTTATTCCGTATCGCCGGCGGTGTCCTCGTCCCGCTCCTGCTCCGGCTGCACCACCGGTACGATGAAGCTGAAGGTGCTGCCCTTGCCGGTCTCGCTCTCGACCCACATCTCGCCGCCGTGCAGCTCCACCAGCGACTTGGCGATCGAGAGGCCCAGGCCCGTGCCCCCGGCCTCGTCGCGCAGCGGGTTGTCCGCGCGGTAGAAGCGCCGGAACAGGTGCTGCTGCTGCTCGGGCGAGATGCCCACGCCGTTGTCCTCGACGTCGACCTGCACCAGGCCGGCCGGGTTCATCGACGCGCGCAGCCCGATCCGCCCGCCCGGGTAGGTGTACTTCACCGCGTTCGAGAGCAGGTTCAGCACCACCTGCGTCAGCCGCCGCGGGTCGGCGGTGATCGGCGGCACGTCGTCCGCGACCGACGTCGTCACCGCCAGCTGCTTGCGGTCGATCTCGGCCTGCAGCGTCTGCAGCACATCCTGGAAGATATGCTCGATGTGGACCTGCTCGAAGGCGAGCTGGATCTTGTTCGCGTCGATCCGCCCGATCTCCAGGATGTCGTTGATCAGGTCCATCAGCCGGTTGGCGTTGTTCTTCACCACGCTCAGGAACGAGAGCTGGCCCTCGCTGAGCTGGCCGGCCGCGCCCAGCAGCAGCAGGTCCACGTAGCCCTTGATCGAGGTCAGCGGCGTGCGCAGCTCGTGCGAGACGCTCGAGATGAAGTCGCGCTTGGCCCGGTCGGCCTCGATCTCGCGCGTGATGTCGCGCAGCACCACCACGCTGCCGTACAGGTTCCCGCGGTGGTCGACCCACGGCGCGAAGTTCAGCGCGATCGTCTGGTCCGGCGACGGCAGCTCCATCAGCCGGTTGTGGTTGCGCGCCTGCTCCTTCAGCGCCTCCAGCCCCTGCCGCAGCCCCTCGAACATCACCTCGGCCCGCTGCGACGAGGTGTCCGAGCCGCTGTGCTTGAGCAGCTGCGTCAGCGGCTGCCCGACCAGCGAGTCGGCGGGGATGGCGAGTATCTGCTCGGCGGCGGCGTTGTACAGCACCACCCGCTGCCTCTCGTCCAGCACCATCACGCCTTCGCCGAGGCTCTGCAGGATCGCCTGGTTCTTGCTGTTCTCCTCGCGCTGCTGCGCCCACAGCTCGCCGCGCTCCATGGCGATCTCGTTGATCACCGTGTACAGCGTCGCGTTGTGGATCACGATCGCCACCTCGTTGGCGATCGTCGCCAGCAGCTGGACCTGCTCCTGGCTGAAGGAGTTGACCTTCGGGCTCGAGAGCATCAGCACGCCCGACGGCCCGTCCTGGGTCATCAGCGGCGCCGCGATCACCGAGCGCACCTCGTCGGCCCGCCCCTCCTCGTGCAGCCAGCGCTCGTCGGCGTGCACGTCTGCGATGCAGACCGGCTGCTGCTCCCTCATCACCCAGCCCGAGAGCCCCTCGCCGTGGGCGAAGCTGATCGGGATGTTGGTGGCCTGGACGGTGCCGTCGCTCGCCAGCACCGCCCGGCAGGTCAGCACGCCGCTCTGCGGGTCGCGCAGCATGATCGACCCGCGCCGCGCCCCGACGGCGTTGGCCGCCAGCCCGAGCGCCTTGTTCAGCGTCTTCTCCAGCTCCAGGCTGGCGGTCAGCTCCAGCGTGATAGCGTGAACCGCCTGCAGCCGGTCGCGCTCCGCAGACAGCTGCTCGTTGGCCTCGGCCAGCGCCGCCGTGCGCTCGGCCACCATCTGCTCGAGCTCGGCCGTGAAGCGCCGCACCTCGGTGAACAGCCGCGCGTTGCGGATCGCCTGCGCCGCCTGGCTGGCCAGCGCGAACGCCAGCTGCCCGTCCTCCTCGTCGTACGCGCCCGGGGTGCGGTTGTCCACGTTCAGGACGCCGATCACCTCGTCGTCCAGCAGCAGCGGTGCGCCGATGTAGCCGCGGATGTGCTCGGTGCCGTCGTCGGGGGCGTCCGATGGCAGGTTCTCGGCCCGCACGTCGGCCACCACGACCGGCCGCTTCGAGCGCACCACCCGCCGCAGGTACGGGTCGTCGTCCACGCCGAAGCGCATCGTGTCCACCCGCTCCCGCACCTCTTCATCGAAGCCGCGCGACGCCGCCATATACAGCTCGTCGCCCTCGCGCAGCATCAGCGAGGCGGTGTCGTAGGGGATGACGCGCGCCAGCTGGTCGAGGATGAGCGACATGATCTCGTCCAGCTGCAGCACGCCGGTGAGGGTGAGCGCCACCTCGCGCAGCGTGTCGGCGACGCGGCGGCGAGCCTGCTCGCTCTGGAACAGCCGCACGTTGTTGAGGGCGATCGCCGCCTGGTTCGCCACCGTCGTCAGGAAGCGCAGCGCGTCCTCGTCGAACATGTTCGGCTCGTAGCCCTGCACGTTGAGGACGCCGAAGACCTCGTCGCCCTGGATGATCGGCACGCCGAGCCAGGAGCAGATCGGCCGCTCGCCCACCGGCGTCGGGATCGGCGAGATCGCCTCCACCTCCTGCTGAGTGCGCGCCAGCAGCGGCCGCTTCTCGTAGACCACCGTGTCGGTCAGGCCGTTGCTGTCCTCGACGATGTACCAGCTCTGCTCGCCCTCCGGCCAGCGCACGCCGCCGTCGTAGATCAGCGGGAAGGTGAGGCGGCGCGTCTTCGAGTCGTACAGCGCGATGAACGAGTGCGAGGTGTCGAGCACCTCGCTGATGCCGTTGTGCAGCGCGACGAGCAGCTCGTCCAGGTTCAGCGTGGCGTTGATCGCCTGGCTGATGCGGTTGATCGTCATGAGCTCGCCGATGCGCTGCTCGCGCTCGCTGAACAGGCGCGCGTTCTCCAGCGCGATCGCCGCCTGGTCGGCCAGGCCGGCCAGCAGCTGCACGTCGTCCGGCGTGAACTGCCGCCGCTGCACAGTCATGACGCTCAGCACGCCGATCGTCTGCCCCTGGTAGACCACCGGCACGCCCATGAACGAGGTGTACTGGTTGGCGCGGTTGAACTCCGGGTAGAGCGAGCTGCCCTCCGCCTCGACGTCCTCCACCACCAGCGGCTTGCTGGTCGCCGCCACGCGCCCGGTGAGCCCCTGCCCGACCGGCACCTGGAGCTGCGACGCCACCTCGGGCGCGATGCCGGCCATCGCCGCCGGCGTCAGCTTCTCGTCGTCGATCTTCCACAGGGCGACGGTGTTGACCATCAGCTGCCGGCCGACCACCTCCATCAGCCGGTCGAGCACCTCGCTCGGCTTGAGCGATGAGCTGAGCACCTGCGCGGCCTGCAGCAGCGTCGAGAGCTCGCCGACCTTCGCCTCCAGCGCCAGCGCGCTGCCCTGCGCGGCGGCGAACAGGCGCGTGTTCTGGATGCCGAGCGACAGCTGCGCGCCGACGCTGATCAGGAAGTTCTCGTCCCGGACGCCGAACGCCGACGGGCGCAGGCTCGCCACGCCGAGCGCGCCGATCGGCGTGCCGTCGTAGGCCAGGAGTGGGATGCCGAGGTACGAGCGCGCGGCCCGCCTGCCGCCGAAGAGCAGCGGCGTATCGGCGAAGGGCGGCGTCACCTCAGCCAGGTCGCCGATCCGCAGCGGCCGGCCGTGGCGCACGATCCAGCCGGCCAGCGTCTCGTCGCGCTGGTCGAATATCGGCTCGTGCTCGGTGTCCGTGATCACCTGGTCCTGATCGATCACCACCAGCCGCTCCAGGCTGCGGTCGCGGTTGAAGATCGTCAGGCTCATGCTGTCGACGTCCAGCGCCTCGCGCAGCACCCGGTTCAGCCCCTCGACCATCGGGCGCAGCTCGAGCGTCGAGCTCGTCACGCGCCCGATGCGCCCCAGGGCGTCCAGCTCGACGATCTGGCGCTCGCGCTCCTCGAACAGCCGCGCGTTCTGCACGCCCAGCGCCACCTGGCTCGCCACCGTCGAGAGGAACGACAGGTCGCGCTCGCCGTACAGGTCCGGCGTGTAGCTCTGCACCGAGAGGATGCCGACGACCTCGCCCTCGCCCACCAGGAGCGGCACCCCGAGCCAGGAGGCCGACCGGCGCTCCTGGTTGCCGAAGGGCACCGGCTTCAGCCCGTACGCCTCGACCTCGCGGTGCAGGTCGCCGAACAGCAGCGGCTGGCGGTTGGCGATGATCCACTGCGTGAGGCTGCCCTCCTGCGGCGGCTCGTTGTGGTGGAGGAAGGTGCGCTTCCCCTCGTCCACCCGCAGCGCCATGGTCACTTCGTTCCGGCTGCTGTGGTACACCGCGCCGATGAACGAGTCCAGGCTCAGGAAGTCCTTCAGGCACTCGTACACCTGGGCGAACATCTCTTCGATGTTCAGCGTCGAGCTGGTCACGTGGCCGATGCGGTTGATCACGTCCAGCTCATCGATGCGCCGCTCGCGCTCGCTGAACAGGCGCGCGTTCTCCAGCGCCACCGCCAGCTGGTTGGTCAGCGTCGTCAGGAACTGCTCGTCCCGCTCGCTGAAGGCGTTCGGCTCGAAGCTCTGGACCGAGAGGACGCCGATCACGTGGTTCTGGCTGCGCAGCGGGATGCCGATCCAGGAGCGGATCTCCTCGCCCAGCAGCACCATCGGCACCGGCAGGCGGTCGCGCTCCAGCTCGTAGTCGCGGATGTGGAACGGCTCGCCGTGGTCGATGATCCAGCCGGTGAGCCCGGACTTGGGGCGGGTGGACTTGTGGTGGGGCGCCAGGTTCTTGCCCTCGCGCTTGAACAGCTCGAAGCGCATCGTGTCGCGCTGCGGGTCGTAGGTGGCGATGTACAGGAACGTCGGCGTCCCCATGTAGGCGACGATCTCGTCGTAGGTGCGCTCGAGCAGCTCGTCCACGTCGAGCGACGAGACCGTCGCGGTGCTGACGCGGAACAGGGCGGTCATCTGCTCGGCCTGGCTGCGCGCCTCGCGCAGCAGGCTGGCGTTCTCGATCGCGATCGCGGCCTGGTCGGCGAAGATCTCCAGCGGCTCGACGGAGCGGCGGTTCGGCTGCTGGCGGTCGTAGGGCTCGTCGGCCACCATCATGCCGATCAGCCGGCCGCGCGTGCTCTGCAGCGGCATCACGACGAGGTCGCCGGGCTGCCACTCGTGCTCGGGGCGCACTTCGAGCTCGGCGCCGGCCGTGGTCAGGTTGAGCGGGACGCCGCAGGCGCGCACGCTCGCGGCGGGCACGAAGAAGCAGCGCCCGAGGCGGAAGCGCTCGTCGAACAGCCGCTCGACGTCGGCGGTGGGCAGCGGGCGCTGCCGCAGCCGCTCGAGGTCGGCCAGGGGCAGGCCGGCGCCGGCGATCATGCGCATCTGCGCCGGGTCCTCGGCGGCCGTGAGGTAGAACACCACCGTCCGGAAGCGGGCGGTCTCGGCGACGCTGAAGGCGATCTGCTCGAGCACATCGTCGAGCGAGCGGTCGGCGCGCAGCTCCTGGCCGATGCGCAGCACCTCGTTGAGGGTGCTGGCGCGCTGCGCCAGCAGGTCGCGCTGGCGGCGCTGCTCGTAGTAGCGCTCCTCGTTGCCAATCGCCAGGGCGATCTGGTCGGCGACCGCGCGCGCGAACTCCAGCGCGTCGCGGTTGAACAGGTGCGGCTGGATGCTGTGGAGGTTCACCACGCCGATCACCTGCGCCTCGTAGTAGATCGGGACGGCCAGCGCGGAGGCCACCTTAGGCCCCACGCCGCGCGGCCGGTCGTCGTACTCGAGATCGTCCTTCGTCAGCGGCTCGCCGGTGGACAGCACCTGCTCCGCCACGGTGGTGCCGTTGGCCACCTCCTGGTTGAGCAGCAGCGCCTCCTCGTCCTCATCGTAGCCGGCGGCGGCGATCACGCGGAAGGGGCCGCCCTCCTCCACGGCGCGTACCGCGATGTACACCTGCGGCGAGGGCGTGACGCCGAGCACCTCGTCCTGGTCCAGGTCGAACACCTCGCGCTGGGCGACGTAGCCGCGCAGCGCGATGTAGCCGTGCGACGCCTGCGTGGCGCGCAGCGACTCCTTGAGGGCGAAGCCGAGGATATTGTGGAGGTAGACGGTGGCCGTGAGCTCGCGGCTGATGCGCTGCAGCGCCTTGAGCTGCTGCAGCCGGTTCTGCTGGCGGTGATCCTCGTCGCGCCGCTGGAGCGTGATCAGCAGCTCCAGCTGGTTGCGGAGCGCCGCCAGAAACTCGTTGGACTGCAGCGTGGCGGACTCGGCGCCGCCGAGGTACAGCACGCCGACCGGCTGCTCGTCGGCGTGCAGCGGGATCTCGACCGTGTTCTTAGGGAGGGGCTGGCCGTTGCGCTCGGCCAGCAGCTGCTTCTGCTCGTCATCGAGCCCCCAGCTGGCGCTGACGTGCTCGTTGGCGATCGTCTGGAGCTGGATCAGGCCCCACGGACACCGCAGGTGCTCCTGCGCGAGCGCGGCGATCCGCTGCGCGAGCGCGTGAGCGTTCCCATCAGGCTGTCGGCAGGCGGCGAGCGCGCCGAGGAGCTCCCAGGCCCGCGCGGCCGGTGCCGCAACTATCGTCGTGTCCATAGAACCTTCGGCAGCGCGCCGCGGCGTCGAGATGACGTTGGGCGGTGCCTCCTCCGCTCTGCTTGCACGGGGTCGTGATACATGTGCTGAACTGAATCACGGAGCTGGGACGCGAACAGGAACGCGTGCAGCGAGGGCGGCGTGACGCCTCAGCTACAGGCGGCCGAGGGTCACGTGGCTCTTCTTGCCGAGCTCGCGGGCCTCGGTAAGCGCCCGCTGGCGGACCTCCTCGGCTGTCTCGCTCAGCTCGCGGATATCGTAGAACGGGCCGTCGTTGTCGGTCAGCACGCCGATCGAGAGCGACATCAGCGGCACCTGGCGGGTGCTGCCCTGGTCATCGGTGATCGTGATCGAGCCGTTGCGCCGGTCGCGGTAGTTGTAGTGCAGCCCGATCTCGGCGTCGAACCGCTCGCACAGCCGGGCGGTGATCGCCGGCATCAGATCGGGCGTCGAGGTGAGCACGAACGCCGGCCCGACCACCATCTGGCCGATGAAGTCCTCCGGGCGGCCGAGCTCGTTGACCACCTCGCTCAGCAGCAGCGCCGTGAACTTCAGCACATCCTCGCCCACCACCGCGCCGTACGCGTGGGTGAAGCTGTCGAAGCCGTTGATGTGGATCAGCGCCAGGGCCCAGCCGCTGCTGGAGAGCAGCGCCCGGTACTGCTCGTTGATCAGCTCGGCGGTCGGCAGATTCGTGACCGGGTGGGTCAGGTTCTTCTGGCGCGTGCGCTCGAGCGCGGCCTTGACGATCGTGTGGACCTCTTCGATGTCGAAGGGCTTGACCAGATAGTACTCGGCCTGCACCTCGCCGAGCCCCTTGAGGCGATCCTGCTTCTCGCCGCGCGCGGTGAGGAAGATGATCGGGATGTGGCGCGTGCGCGCGCTCTGGCGCAGCGCCTTGCCGATGTCGTAGCCCTCCATATCGGGCAGGTTGACATCGAGCAGCGCCAGGTTCGGCGGCGTCTTGCGGCAGATCTCAAGCGCCGCCGCGCCACGCAGGGCGGTCATCACCTCGTAGCCCTGGGAGGTGAAATAGATCTTCAGCAGGCTGGAGATATCCGGCGCGTCTTCGACGACGAGGATCTTTTCCTTGCTCACAGCGGGTGCCTCCTAGCGCCGCACCGAAACGGAAGACGGGAGCGACATCTGCAGCGGTTCTATCAGGTCGTGCGACTCGTTGCGCCGCGGGTGATCCTCGTCCGGCGCCGCTGGCTCGACGCGCCGCGGCCACTCGTAGACCGTGCGCTGCGGCTCGCCGTGCTCGTCTAGATCGGACTCGTCGTCGCCGGGGACGTGTACGACGTTGCGCGCCACGACGGTGTCCGGCGCGGTGTAGAGCAGCGTGGTGTTCGAGTGGATCATGCGCGCCGGGTAGAAGACGAAGCCGCTGCCGATCTTGACATTGTGCCCGACGGCCGACCCGAGCACCGGCAGGCCCACCTCCTCGAGCTCCGGCTTCGAGGCGCCTTTGCGCTGGTGGAAGGTGCGGATCGGCTGGCTGCGCAGGTGGAAGTCGGTGAAGATATTGCCGGCCCCGATGAAGGTGTTGCGCCCGACGACGCACAGCTGCAGGCAGCTGAGCTGCGCGACCATCGAGTTCTCCATCAGGGCGGTCATGAACAGCCCGGTGTTGAACGGCAGGTAGCAGCGGTCGCTCACGACGCTGAGCATCACCTGCGAGCCCTGCATGATCGTCACGTTGTCGCCGATCAGGCTGTTGGTGATCGTCACGCCGGCGCCGATGTTCACGTTGTTGCCGATGATCGTCGGCCCGTGGATCGTGGCCGTCGGGTCGATCGAGCAGTTCTTGCCGATCTTCACCAGGCGCGAGCAGGCGAGGAAGTGGTTGCGCCAGCGCGGCCCGAGCGGGTTGAGCTTGTCGGCGAGCGTGGTGAGCGAGACGAGGATCTTCTCCTTCCAGCTCTCCTCGACGAGCTGCTCGTGGGCGCGCCCCCACTGGAACACGCCGAACGGCGAGCTGGCGAGGAAGACGTGGACCCAGTTCTCGATCGAGAGGAAGGCGCGCAGGGGCACCTGGAACACCAGGTCGCCGTGGCGCGCCATATAGCTCGGGATATGGTAGTATCCCATCTCGCGCGGCAGCGTGTCGATCACCAGCGGCTGCGGCTCCTCGCCGACGCCGTTCGGGTAGTAGTACAGGTCGGCGACGTAGACGTCGTGCTCCGGGTCGAGCCGGATGCCGTCCTGGAGCGGGAGCGCGTGGGTGGTGATCGCCTTATCGTCGCGCGAGAACGCGATGCGGCAGGCGCGGCCGCTGGCCTTCGCCTGCGAAAGAAAGGCGCTGATCAGCGCCTCGTTGAAGAAGAGGTTGTCCCGATATACGAGCAGCTCTTCGCGGTCACGGGGGATCTCGTCCAGGGAGTCCACTTCCAGCGCGCCCCGGCAGTAGGGGGAGAGGATGTCGCGCTGGAGCAGCCAGAGCGGCTTGTTCAGTATCCGCAGATCGCGCGCCGGCTCGCCGAAGGGGGGGATGAGCGTTCGTTCGCGAAGGACAATCCGTTTCATAGATCGCTAGCTCCCCGTTGTTCCGGCCGGAGGCGAATGAGACGAGTGGACCTCCTCCGGGGCCTGCGCCCCTGTACTATACAGAATAGCGTTCGGCGCTCTCAAGTCATGCAGATTACAGTCGCATTACGCGCATTTCACCGGCTGGAGCAGCGGTGGCTGCGACCCTGGACGTATTTCCTCCGTGTGGGCTCGGCGTGTCAAGTAAAAAAGGGGACTGGCCTGCCCGCTGATGGCTGACTACGGTGCCTGTTTTGCCGCTGTGGACCCGCCTAGTCGATCGGGTCCTTATCGATCGCGAAGGTGCAGGTCTCGCCGCCGGTGCCGCGGCACTCGACCTCCTCGATGCGGAAGGTATGCCCGCCGGTGACCCAGGTGAGGGCCTCCTCGAGGATGCCCTGCGCAAGGTGGCAGCAAGGCTTCTCGGACTTGCGGCCCCAGCAGACCGGGCACTTCTCGATCACGTACATGAACTGCCCCTTGCGCTCCTCGACGTGCGACGGCTGGTCGCTGAAGCGGTCGAAGGTCTGCGCGGTGGCGTTCAGGACGATCTTCATCTTCATGGTCATCGGCATGAGCTTGAGCGCTAGGTCAGCCATGCCGAGCAGCGGGCCGAACTCCTTGAGGCCGAGGTTGAAGGCGTAGCGGCCGGCGCGCAACTCCATGCCTCGGGCGCCACGCGGGCCATACATCGTCTCAGTAGCCTTGGATATCGCGGCGAGATCGGCGAACGGGAACTCGCGCTTGAGGTTGTTCGACGGGTAGTTGTTTACCAGATGACGTATGCCCGAGAGGTTCAACAGCGCGTTGACGCCGTTGCGCCCCATGACATCCTCGAGGCTGATGAGATAGAGACGACCGATAAGATTTGGGTAGAAACGGGGCTCCAGCTCGTTCGCGTTGCCACGCTCGTCAGGCATTGCCCGGCTCCTTAGAGGTGGAAGGCAGTCGGAATCACAGCCTACTAGGCTCGGTCCATTGTACACGATGGGTTAAGGGGCGTCAACATCGGCAGTAGGGACTTCAGGGGGGAGTGGTTCTAGTACCAATATTGCTCCGAGCAGTAGACCTGCACTGTGGCGGGGCGCGTGGGCGAGGCCAGCGCGCCAGCCCCGCCCGTGAGCGATAGGTGACATGGGCCGGCGGGTTCTGGCGCATAATGGAACCGGCAGATGCGTGGCGGATTGCAGCGACGGGAGAAGGATGCGTAGCCTGAAGATTGTGATGCTGGCGCCGTTCGGGATGCGCCCGAAGGGGACGCTTGCGGCGCGGATGCTGCCGCTGGCGCAGGCGCTGGTGCGCCGGGGCCACCAGGTGGCGATCTTCGCGCCGCCGGTGCTGAACCCGGAGGACGCGGGGCGGCGCGAGGTGCTCGGCGGGGTGCTGGTGGCGCACACGCCCTCGCCGCGGCTGGCGGGCCTCCTGGGCGCGCCGGAGCAGGCGGCGATGCTGCTGCGCGCCGCGCTGGCCGAGGGGCCGGATGTGCTGCACCTGTTCAAGCCCAAGGGGTACGGCGGGCTGGCGGCGCTCGCGGCGCGGGCGCTGCGGCCGGCGCTGCCGCTGGTGGTGGACAGCGACGACTGGGAGGGGTGGGGCGGGTGGAACGACCTGCTGCCCTACCCGCTGGCCGCCAAGCATCTGTTCGCGTGGCAGGAGCGCGACCTGCCGCGGCGGGCGGGCGCGGTGACGGTGGCGAGCCACACGCTCGCGCGGCAGGTGCTCGGCTTCGGGGTTCCCGCCGAGCGGGTGTTCTACCTGCCGAACGGGACCGATGACCGTTTTCTCCAAGCGGCGGCTCCCGGCCGCGTCCCGCCGTCCGGCCGGGGCGACGAGGCGTCCCAGCGGGGCGGTTTGACGGTGCTGCTCTACACGCGTTTCTGGGAGCTCGATGTGCGCGACGTCGTCGCGGCGCTGGCGGGGATCGTCGCGCGGGAGCCGGTGGCGCGGCTGGTGGTGGTTGGGCGCGGCGAGCGGGGCGAGGAGCGCGAGCTGCTTCGGCTGGCGCGCCGGGCCGGCCTGGAGCGCGCCGTCGACTACCGCGGCTGGCTGGCGCCGGAGGAGATTCCGGCGGTGATCGCGGCGGCCGACGTGGCGCTGGCGCCGCTGGACGACACGCTGATCAACCGGGCGCGCGGGCTGGCGAAGCTGCTGGAGCTGATGGCGGCGGGCGTGCCGATCGTCGCGAGCCGCGTCGGCCAGGCGGCTGAGTACATCGAGGACGGGCGCAGCGGCCTGCTGGTGGCGCCGGGCGACCCGGGCGCGCTGGCGCGCGCGGCGCTGACTCTGCTGGGCGACCCGGAGCTGCGGGCGCGGCTGAGCGCGGGGGCGCGCGCCAGGGCTGCGGTGTACCGCTGGGATGCGCTCGCGCTGACCGCGGAGCGGGCCTACGAGCGGGCGCTCGAGCGCTCCTAGCGCGGCCGCTGTAGCTCGCGGCCGGTGCGCGTGCCCGATCTGCGGGGCGCGCGGTAAGATTGCCACATCCCCACAACGTCTCCCAATCCGATCACGAATCGTTCATCACGCCGCCGCACCGGTACCGTACACTGGTGCGGTGACCGGGGCGATTTCGAGGACGCCATGGCGTCTGGACGGGCCTTGACAACTGCTGCGCTTGAGCGTGTGGCCGCCGCTTCGGCGTGGCGCAGCTGGCGCACCTGGCTGCTGTGCGCGCTTGCCGTGCAGTACGCCGCCTTCCAGCTGGCGACGGGCGTGCAGTACTGGGATGGGCCGCGCAACCTGCACTGGGGCCTGCTCGTGCTGGATGAGCCGCGCTTCCTGCTGGACGCGGAGGACCCGCTCAATCGCGTCAACGGCTTCCCGCCCGAAGACGCGCGGCTTGCCCCGCGGGGCCTGGCGAGCGACAGCAGCTCGCCGCTGCACCCCTGGTGGGGGCCGCTCTACCCGCTGATCTTCGGCGGCGTCTGGTGGCTCACCGGCTCGTACGCGCTGCTGCAGCTTGTGGTCCCGGCGGCCGCGTGCGCGACGGTGCTGCTCACCTACGCCTTCGGGGCGCGCTACCTCGGGCGCGACGCAGGGCTCCTCGGAGCGGCGCTGCTGGCGCTGTTCCCGGTGTTCCGGGAGCACGCCGTCCTCGCGTTCGGCGAGCCGATCTCGGCGCTGCTGCTGCTGGGAGCGCTGTTGGCGTTCGTCGCGCGGCGCACCTGGCCGGCCGCGCTGCTCGGCGCGCTGGCGATGTACGGGAAGATCGATCTGATCGCGCTCTACCTGGGCACGGCGGGGCTGACCTGGCTTCTGAGCCGGGGCGATGGCCGGCTGCCGGCCAGGCACGTGGCGATCAGCCTGGGGGTGCCGCTCATCAGCCTGCTGCCGTGGGTCGTGCTGGTCTACGGGGTGATCGGCAGGCCGACGACGGTGGGCGGCGGGCCGAGCTGGTCGATATTCGTCACGCTTGGGCCGCAGATGCTGGAGCAGCTGTTCATGCTGCCCTGGGCGCTGACGCTCGGCGTGCTGGCCGGGCTGGCGGCTGCGGTGGGAGCCGGCCTGCTGCAGCTGCGCCGGTCGCAGCCGGTCGTGTGCAGGCTGCTCGGGGTGTGGCTCGCGCTGGGCCTGGTGGTCGTGCTCACGTACGCGGCGATGCCGGGGGCGAGCAACAACCCGCGGGTGTTCATTCCGGCGCTCCCCGCATACTGTCTGCTGGCGGCCGCCGGGCTGATGCGCCTCGGGCGGCGGGCGCGGGTGTACGCGGCGGGGGCGCTGCTGGTGCTGTTCGTGCTGCTGAACGCGAGCGGGATGCTCTTCCAGGTGCTGCAGGCGCGACTGTACGCTGAGGCGGCCCCCGCCTGGGAGGTGCTGCGGCGCGAGCCGCGGGGCGTCGTGCTGACCGACATGTACTGGCACGCGGCGCTGTTCACGCGCCAGCCGGTCACATGGTTCGAGCACGACCCGGCGTTCGAGCGCGCGATCATGCACGACGCGGCGAACTTCCGGCGCTACCTGGCTGTGGCGCCGATCCGCTACGTGGTGCTGCCGCGCGACCCGCAGCTGCACGTGCGGCAGCTGGAGACGCCGCTGGCGCGGCTGTACCGCTCGCTGCCGATCGGGCGGGACCTGGGGTGGAGGACGGAGCCGCTGGCGGCGCCCGAGGTGCGGGCGTATCTGGAGGAGACCTTCCCGAGCCGCGAGGCCGGCGCGTACGTCATCTTCTACGTCGGGTGACCGGCGCCCGAAAGACAGGCGCTATGGGCTATGGACGCGCGCCTGCCCGGACCATACAATGGCCGCGATCAGGGGGTGGCAATGAGCGACATAGAGATTGAGCGCGATGTCGACCGGCGGCCCTTGGCGGCGCCCGCGCGGCGCTACGCGCCCCTGCCCGCCAGCGCCGACGTCCCGACCGACGACCCGGCGGCGGCGCTGCGGTTCTGCCGCCAGCTGGCGCGCCTGCTTCAGGACGCGGCGGTACGGCCGGCGGACGACGGCTTCGCCGTGGACGGCGCGCGCGAGCGCCAGCGCCCGACGATCTCGGTGGTCATCCCGGTCTACAACGAGCGCGAGAACCTGCCGGTGCTCTACTCGCGGCTCTCGGCGGTGCTGGAGGGCGAAGGGCTGAGCTACGAGATCGTCTTCGTGGACGACGGCAGCCGCGACGGGAGCCTTGAGCTGATGCGCGGGCTGGCGCGCGAGGACCGGCGCGTGGTGGTGGTGGAGCTGGCGCGTAACTTCGGCCACCAGGTGGCGATCAGCGCCGGGCTGGACCACGCGCGCGGCGACGGGGTGATCGTGATGGACGCCGACCTGCAGGACCCGCCGGAGGTGCTGCCGCGCTTCATCAGCGCCTGGCGAGACGGGCACGACGTGGTGTACGCCATCCGCGAGCAGCGCAAGGAGGGCTGGCTGCTGCGGCTGGCGTACGCGGCGTTCTACCGGCTGCTGCAGCGGGTGGCGCAGATCGAGATCCCGCTCGACGCCGGCGATTTCTGCCTGATGGACCGGCGGGTGGTGGACCTGCTGTGCGGCATGCCCGAGCGCAACCGCTTCGTGCGCGGCATCCGCAGCTGGGTGGGGCTGGACCAGATCGGGCTGCCCTACGAGCGCCAGGGGCGGCACGCCGGGCGGCCGAAGTACACCGTGACCCGGCTGATCTACCTGGCGCTGGACGGGCTGGTCTCGTTCAGCTACCTGCCGCTGCGGGTGATCACCCTGCTGGGGTTCGCCGTCTCGCTCGTGTCGATCATGCTCGCCATCTTCTACGCCGTCCAGAAGCTGACCGTCGGCCTCTCGCCGCCCGGCTTCGCGACGCTGACGGTGGCGATCTTCTTCCTCACGGGCATCCAGCTGACGACGATCGGCGTGATCGGCGAGTACGTCGGGCGGATCTTCGAGGAGGTCAAGCAGCGGCCGCTGTACGTGGTGCGGCGGGTGGTTGGGGGAAGTGCTGAGGGCTGAGCGCGGCGCCCGCGGTGAATCTATGCGCATCCTGATGCTCAACAACGAGTTCCCGCCGCTGGGCGGGGGCACCGGCACGGTGAACCGGGCGCTGCTGCAGCGCTTCGCGCTGGTGGACGGGCTCGAGATCGACCTGGTGACCTCGGCGCTGGGGCGGCGGGCGGAGCACGAGCAGTTCGCCGAGCGGGTGAGGATCTTCAAGGTGCCGGTGAACAACCGCAACATCCACCACTCGTCGAACCGCGAGCTGGCGACCTACGCCGCCCGCGCGACGGCGCTGGGCCTGCGGCTGCAGCGCGAGCGGCGGTACGACCTCTGCCTGGCCTGGAGCGCGGTCCCCGCCGGCGCGGTGGCGCTCGCGCTGAGGCAGCTCGGCGGGCTGCCGTACATCGTGCGCGTGTGCGGCCCGGACATCCCCGGGTTCGAGCGGCGCTACGGGGCGCTGTACCCGCTGCTCACCCCGCTGATCCGCTGGGTGTGGCGCGGCGCGGCGGCGGTGGTGGCGAAGTGCGCCGGCGAGGCGGACATGATCCGCGCGGTGGACCCGCGGGTGGATGTGACGCTGGTGGCGAACGGAGTCGACCTGGGCGCGTTCCGGCCGGCGGAGATCGCGCGGGGCGGGCCGCTGCGGGTGCTGTGCGTGGCGCGCCTGATCGAGCGCAAGGGGCAGCACCACCTGATCGAGGCGGTGCGGCTGCTGGCCGACGCCGGCGTGGAGGTGATAGTCGAGCTGGTTGGCACCGGGGACGCCGAGGCGGACCTGCGGGCGCTGGCGGCCGAGCGCGGCGTCGCGGAGCGGGTGCGGTTTGCCGGGTACGTGCCGCGCGAGGAGATCGCGGAGCGCTACGCGGCGGCGGATGTCTTCGTGCTGCCCTCGTACAACGAGGGGATGAGCGTGGCGACGCTGGAGGCGATGGCGGCCGGCCTGCCGGTGGTGGTGACGCGCACCGGCGGCGCGGCGGAGCTGGTGGCCGAGGGCGAGACCGGGCTGACCTTCGACTGGGCGGACGTTGCTGCGCTGGGGGGGCACCTGCGCCGGCTGGCGGAGGACCGCGAGCTGGCGCAGCGGATGGGCGCGGCGGGGCGCCGCCGGGCGGGCCGCTTCTCGTGGGATGCGGCGGCGGCGCGCTACCTCGAACTCTTCGAGCAGCTGTATGTGCGGAATCTGCGGCTACCTGCGGCGCGATGACGCGCACCCGTCCGACCGGGCGCTGCTGGAGCAGATGAACGGGCGCATCCGCCACCGCGGCCCGGACAGCGACGGCTTCTTCGCCGACGGGCGGGTGGGGCTGGCGATGCGCCGGCTGGCGATCATCGACGTAGCGGGCGGCGACCAGCCGATCGCCAGCGAGGACGGCCAGGTGCTGGTCGTGTTCAACGGCGAGATCTTCAACTTCCGCGCCCTGCGCGCCGAGCTGGCCGGCTACGGGCACCGCTTCGCCACCGAGAGCGACACCGAGGTGATCGTCCACGCCTACGAGCAGTGGGGCGACGACGCGCTGCTGCGGCTGCACGGCATGTTCGCCTTCGCGCTGTGGGACCGGCGGCGGGAGCGGCTGCTGCTGGCGCGCGACCGGCTGGGGAAGAAGCCGCTCTACTGGCACCACGGGGCGCACGGGCTGCTGTGGGGCTCGGAGCTGAAGTGCATCCTGGCGGCGCCGTGGGTCGAGCGCCGCGTGGACCTGACCGCGCTGCACCACTACCTGACGCTGCAGTACACGCCCGACCCGCTGACCATGTTCGCGGGCATCCAGCAGCTGCCGGCGGCGCACAAGCTCACGGTGGAGGGGCGCGGGGCGCCGCGGGTGGAGCGCTGGTGGCAGCTCGACTTCGAGCCGAAGCTGGCCATCTCCGACGCGGAGGCCGTGGAGCAGGCGCGGGCGCTGCTCGGCGAGGCCGTCGAGCGCCGGCTGGTCAGCGAGGTGCCGCTGGGCGCCTTCCTCAGCGGCGGGATCGACTCCTCGGTGATCGTGGCGCTGATGGCGGAGCGCATGGCTGAGCCGGTCAAGACCTTCTCGATCGGCTTCGAGGAGGCGCGCTTCTCCGAGACGCGCTACGCGCGCGCCGTGGCCGAGCGCTACGCGACCGACCACCACGAGTTCACCTTCCGGCCGGCGGACCTCGTGGCGACGGTCGAGGCGGTGGTGGAGGCCTGCGACGAGCCGCTGGCCGACCCGGCCTGTCTGCCGCTGTACGAGCTGGCGCGGCAGACGCGCCGGCACGTGACGGTGGCGCTGTGCGGCGACGGCGGGGACGAGACGCTGGCCGGCTACCGGCGCTACGCGCTCGACCGGCTGCTGCGGCCCTACGGCGCGCTGCCGGAGTGGGTGACGCAGCGCTTCGTGCCGGCCGCGGCCGCGCTGCTGCCGGACCCGGCCTGGCTGCCGGAGGACCGCAGCCCGATCGCCGGCGTGAAGCGGCTGGCGCAGTGGGCGGCGGTGACGCCGAAGGCCTCGCTGGTGCGCTGGGGCTCGTACTTCTCGCACGCCGACAAGCTGGCGCTGTACGCCGGGCGCGTGCGCGAGGCGCTGGCCTGCGTGGACACGGCCGAGGTGCTGGCCGCCGCATACGACGAGGCGCGGGCGACGAGCCAGCTGGACCGCACGCTGCACGCCGACCACGTGACCTACCTGGCGGGCGACCTGCTGCCGAAGACCGACCGGATGACCATGGCGCACGCCGTCGAGGCGCGCGCGCCGCTGCTCGACGAGGCGTGGGTGGAGTGGACGGCGCGGCTGCCGGAGCGCTTCAAGGTGCGCGGCGGGCAGGGCAAGTGGCTGCTGAAGGCGGCCTTCGCGGACAAGCTGCCGCCTGCGGTGGCGGCGCGCGGCAAGCAGGGCTTCGGGGTGCCGGTGGGCCACTGGCTGCGCGGCGAGCTGCGGGGCTGGGCGCGCGAGCGGCTGCTGGGCGACGCGCGGCTGGCCGAGTGGTTCGAGCCGGCGGCGGTGGAGCGGCTGCTGGCCGAGCACGACGGCGGGCGGGTGAACCACGGCAAGCGGCTGTGGGCGCTGCTGATCTTCGCTGTGTGGCGCGAGCGCTACGGCCTGTGAATTTCGGTGATCACCTGCGTGAAGATCGTCTACTTCATCGACCATCTGCGGCCCGACGGAGCGCAGCAGGCGCTCAGGCAGTTAGTCCACGGGCTGGCGGAGCGCGGGCACATCCAGGCCGTCGTCTGCATGGACGACTCGTGGGACGAGGCGCTGGTTCGCTCCCTGCGCCAGGCAGGTGCCGAAGTGCGCGTGATCGGCCGGGTGCCGCTGCTGGCCGGCTATGGGCTGCTGGCGACCTGGATCTGGCTGCGCCAGCGCCGCTTCGATGTCGCTGTCACGATGCTGTTCATCGCCGATGTGTTCGGGCGGGCGCTGGCGAGGGCGGCGGGCGTGCCGCGGATCGTCTCGTCGATACGCGCGCGCAACGTCGACTATGCGCGGTGGAAGCGGTGGGCCGTGCATCTCACGATGCGCTGGGCCGACGATGTCGTCATCAACAGCGAGGCCGTCCGGGAGTTTGCGCTCGCTGTCGAAGGGGCGCCCCGCGAGCGGACGCACTACATCCCCAACGGCGTATGCGTCCGAGAGAACGGGGGTGCGCCGAACAGCGCGGCCGTGCGCTCGGCCTTCGGTCTGCAGGCGGGTCGCCGCCTGATCGGGGGTGTCGGGCGGCTGACGTACCAGAAAGGCTACGATGTGCTGATCGAGGCGCTCGCCTCCCAGCGCTGGAGCGACGTCGATCTGCTGCTCGCCGGCGTTGGGGATGCCGAGCAGGCGCTTCGGCAGCAAGCCGCGCGACTCGGGCTGGAGGGAAGGGTCCACTTTGCCGGCCACCGGCGCGATGTGCCGGAGCTGCTGGGCGCGTTGGATCTCTTCGTCCATCCGGCGCGGTTCGAAGGGATGCCGAACGCGGTGCTGGAGGCGATGGCCGCCGGCTGCCCGATTGTCGCGAGCGCTGTCGATGGGATCACTGAGCTGATCGTCGATGGCGTCCACGGGTGGCTTGTGCCGCCGGATGATGCGGGGGCGCTGGCGGACGCGATCGGCGAGGCGCTCGCCGATCGCGCAGAGGCCCGCCGGCGCGGAGACAGGGCCAGGCAGCGCGCCGCTGAGCGGTTCAGCGTGACGGCGACGGTGGATGCCTGGGAGCGGGTGCTGCGCGCGGGCGCTCGGTGAGCTATCGTGCGCCTCGGCCGCACTATCGGAGGGCCGCGCGGCGGGCGCGTTCGTTTACTGGCTGCCAAGCCCGTGAGGCGTAACGCGGCGATCCGTGCAAAGTGAGATGGACAAGCGGAGATGATCGCACTAGAGAATGCCTCCGCGCTGCCGAACACGGTCGAGCTCGAGACGCGCGAGTGTCCCCTCGGGTGCCCGCCGGACGACGAGCTCGTGCTGATCGGCCGCGATCGCATTCACATGCTCCCGGGCGAGTTTCGCGTTGTCCGCTGCCGCACATGTGGGCTGATGCGCACGAACCCGCGGCCGACTCTCGAGACGATGGGCTACTACTACCCGGACAACTACGGCCCGTTTGTCGGGGCAGAGATCAATGCGGCCGATAACGGGCCCGTACCAGCGTGGAAGCGAGCGCTGCGGGCCCTGCTGGAGCTGAACACGGAGCGATTACCGCCTGTGCCGCCAGGCAGGATGCTGGAGGTCGGCTGTGCATCGGGCGCATTTCTCCATCGTATGGCTCGCCGTGGCTGGGCTGTCGAAGGGATCGAGCCCTCTGAGCGCGCGGCTCAGGCGGCGCGTGCGCTGGGGTACCGGGTGCAGATCGGCTCGCTGGAGCAGGCCACGGCTCCGGCTGAGCCACTGGACCTGGTCGTCGGCTGGATGGTGTTGGAGCATCTGCACGAGCCTGTGGCGGCGCTGCGCAAACTTGCCGGCTGGGTGCGGCCTGGGGGGTGGCTGGCGATCTCGGTGCCGAACGCGGCGGCGCTTGATTTCCGCCTGTTCCGGGATGCGTGGTATTCGTTGGACGTTCCGAGGCACACCTACCACTTCACGCCGCAGACGCTGCGACGCCTGCTCGACGCGGGCGGCTGGCGGATGGAGCGGCTGCTCCACCAGCGTGTCGCCATCGACCTTGTGTGCAGCCTGGGATACGTGTTCGGCGACCGTGGAGTGGCGCCGGGCCTCGCCCGAAGGCTGCTGGACTTCCCGAACCAGAAATATGGGATGTACTACACGTTCCCGCTGGCGTTCGTACTCGCGCTCGTGGGGCAAACAGGACGCATGACAGTATGGGCCCGCAAAATGGACGTTCGATCGCTGTGAGCGAGAATATTGCAGAGGGGCCGGGGAAGCGGCAGATCTTCAACCACCAGACGCTCTGGCTGATCTTCAAGATCGTGCTGGCGCTCGGGCTTGCCGCGCTCGTCTTCGCGCAGGTGACACTCGACGACATGTACCAGCTGCTGCGCCGGATCTCGCCGCTGTGGCTCGCGGGATATGCGTTCTTCACCTACGCCACGCTCGTCTGCTCGGCCACCCGCTACCGGGTGCTGATCGGCCGGCGGATATCGCTCCGCCAGGCACTGAATCTCGTCGTCATCCAGGTGGTGATCGGCAATCTCGTGGCGACGGCGGCGGGGATGGTGTCGTATGTGACGCTGCTGCGTACCCGCTACCAGGTGCAGGTGAGCCAGAGCATCGTCTCGGTTATCGTCTCGCGGCTGGGGGATCTGCTCGTCGCCTTCGTGTTTCTGGCGGTATCTAGCTGGCTGAACTGGCCGGAGGTGGCCGGTATCGGCTGGCTGATCGGGCTGCTGCTGGCGTGCATCCTGGCGATCCTACTTGCGAGCACACTGACGCTGCTGTTCCGCAGGCGGATGGTGGATTTCGTGCGCTGGGTGCTGTCGCTGCTGCACATCGCCCGGCTGGCGCCGTTTCAGCGCGGGTTGCGGATGTTGGAGGAGCTGGCCGCGCAGGATGTCCGGCAGATGCTGCCGCTCGCGCTGCCAGTACTCGTCACCTCGACGCTGATCATGGTCTGCGGAGTGCTGTCGTCATACTGCGGCGTCCAGCTCTTCGCGATCCCGATCGGGCTGCGGCAGATTGTGTTCATGGTCGTGCTGGTGCAGCTCCTGAGCATCGTTCCGATCCAGGTGTTCGGCGGGCTGGGGGTGCTCGATGTGACGTCGATGTTCATCTACGGCCTGTTCGGCATTGGCGCTGACGTGATCACGCCGATCCTGGTCGGGAACCGGATCGTCTTCTACGGCATGAACCTGCTGCTGCTGGCATACCTCGGGCTGGACGTGCTGCTCGATCGGCGTGGGTCATGATCAAGGTCGTGGCGCTCACATCAGGCATGACCGTGCCGTCCACGCGGTTTCGCGTGCGCCAGCACATCGCCCAGCTCGCGCAGCTGGGCGTGGAGGTGAGCGAGTACGTGCCGGCGATCGATAAGTATATCGGGGTACCGGGCTGGCCGGCGCGTCAGCCGCTGATGCTGCGCCTGCCGTTCGCGGCGCTGTGGGCGGGCGCTAAGCTTGCCGTCCGCGCGCCCGGCGTGGCCGCGAGCTGGCGCTGCGATGCGGTCTGGCTGGAGCGGCCGCTGCTCGAGGGCTTTCTGACGCTCGAGCCGCTGCTGGGGCGGCCGCTGATCTTCGATGTCGATGACGCCGTCTGGCTGGCGAAACCGTGGGGCGAGCAGGCGGCGCGCTGGATCGCACAACGCGCGACGGTGGTCGTGGCGGGCAACCGCTATCTGGCGGAGTGGTTCGGACGCTGGGCGCGCGATGTGCGGGTGGTGCCGACGGCGGTTGATACCGAGCGGTTCCGGGCGCGCGACGCCGCCGAGCGTGACCGCTTCGTGATCGGCTGGACCGGCATTTCTCCGAACTTCTCCTTTCTGTATGCGATCGAGGCGCCGCTCGAGCGCATCCTCCGCCGCCTGGACGACGCCGAGTTGCTGGTCGTCGCTGACCGGCCGCCTGAGTTCCGGCGGATCGACCCGCGGCGGGTGCGCTTTATCGCCTGGTCGCCGGCGACCGAGGCGGAGGCCGTGCGGCAGATGGATGTCGGCCTCATGCCGCTAGCGGATAGCGAGTGGGCGCGCGGCAAGTGCAGCTTCAAGATGCTGCAGTACATGGCCTGCGGCGTTCCGGTGGTCGTCTCGCCGGTCGGGATGAACGCGGATGTGCTCGCGATGGGCGAGGTCGGGCTGGTGGCCAGGGATGAGCAGGAGTGGTGCGAGGCGATCGAGCTGCTCTACGCCGATCGCCCGCGGGGCCGCGCGTATGGCGCGCAGGGGCGGGCGATCGTGGAACGGCACTTCAGCCGGACGGTGGTCGCTACGCAGTTGGCGGGGATCTTCCAAGAAATCGTACAGTGCACGCCGGCCATCCCGGCGCAGCAATAGGCAAAGCGGATGTGCGGCATCTGTGGCATCTGGAACTATCGCACCGGCGAGCCGGTCGACCGTGACCTCCTGCGGGCGATGACGGAGAGCATCGCCCACCGCGGGCCGGACGACGACGGCCTGTACTTCGACGACGCCGCCGGGATCGGCCTGGGCTTCCGGCGCCTGTCGATCATCGATCTCTCGCCCGCCGGCCACCAGCCGATGAGCAACGAGGACGGCTCGGTCTGGACGGTGTTCAACGGCGAGATCTACAACTTCCTGGAGCTGCGGCCGGCGCTGGAGGCGCGGGGCCACGTCTTCCGCTCGCGGACCGACACCGAGGTGATCCTGCACCACTATGAGGAGCGCGGCGCCGAGGCGTTCGCCGACCTGTGGGGCATGTTCGGCCTGGCGATCTGGGACGCGCGCGAGCGCCGCCTCACACTGGCGCGCGACAGGGTCGGCAAGAAGCCGCTGTACATCTACGACGACGGCGAGCGCATCCTGTTCGCCTCGGAGCTGAAGGCCATCCTGCGCGACCGGAGCGTGCCGCGAGAGGTGGACAGCTCCGCGCTGGCCGAGTATCTCGCGCTCGGCTACGTCGGGTCGCCGCGGACGATCCTGCGCGGCGTGACGAAGCTCGAGCCGGGCCACACGCTGGTCCACGACGGCAGGCGGGCGGTGCGGCGGCGCTACTGGGACTGGCTGCCGGCCTTCGAGGCGGACGAGCGCGTGAGCGAGGACGAGTGGTGCGACCGGCTGCGCCACACGCTGCGCGAGGCCGTCCGCGCGCGCATGATCAGCGACGTGCCGCTCGGCGCCTTCCTGAGCGGCGGCGTCGACTCGAGCGCGGTGGTGGCGATGATGGCCGAGCTGAGCGATCGGCCGGTGAAGACGTTCTCGATCGGCTTCGCCGACCAGGCGTTCAACGAGCTGCCCTACGCCCGCGAGGTGGCGCGGCACTTCGGCACCGACCACCACGAGTATATCGTCGAGCCCGAGTCGCTGTCGGATCTGCTGCCGCGGCTCGTCTACCAGATGGACGAGCCGTTCGGCGACTCCTCGGCGGTGCCGACATCCTACGTGGCGAAGATCGCCCGCCAGCAGGTGACGGTGTGCCTCTCCGGCGATGGCGGCGATGAGGCGCTGGCCGGCTACCCGCGCTACTACCGCGCGCTGCTCAGCCTGGAGCTCGACCGGGTGCCGTCGATCGTGCGGCGCGTGGGGCTGCCGCTCATGGCCGCGCTGCTGCCGAAGCACCTGTGGTGGCACTGGCTGGCCCACCGCCAGCTGCTGCCGCCCGACGCGCGCTACGCCTACGGCATGCAGACCTTCTTCGGCGGCCAGGCCGCTGCGGTGCTGGCGCCGGAGCACAGCCGGTGCGTCGAGACTGTGCCGCCCTTCCTGATGCGGGCGCAGCGGCGCGCCGCCGGGCTGGACTATCTCTCGCAGATCCAGTATGTGGACGGCGTCTCCTACCTGCCGGAGGACATCCTGGTGAAGGTGGACCGCACCAGCATGTGGCACGCGCTCGAGGTGCGCTCGCCGCTGCTGGACCACCGCTTCCTGGAGCTGGCGGCGCGCATCCCGGCGCGGCTGCGCCTGCGGGGGATGCGCGAGGGCAAGTATATCTTCAAGCGGGCGATGCGCGGGCTGCTGCCGGATGTCGTTCTGGACCGGCCGAAGCAGGGGTTCGGCATCCCCGGGCGGCGCTGGCTGAAGGACGATGTGCCCGCCTTCGTGCACGATGTGCTGAGCGAGCGCCGCGTCCGCGAGCGCGGGCTGCTGCGGCCCGAGGGCGTTGCGGAGCTGCTTCGCACGCGGCTGCGCCCCGAGTCCACGCTCTGGCCGCAGGTGTGGTCCGTGCTGGTGCTGGAGCTCTGGTGCCAGGCGTATCTGGACACCTGAGTGTCCAGCTCTTGGCGATCTCCGGCGGCGCGCGGCCGGCGTGAGAAGTAAGCGAGATGAACGGCAGCGTAAGCTCTATCGCCACCCTCTACGAACGAACCCAGGCCGCCGTGCGGCTCGTGGCCGCCGAGCTCGTGCTGCTCGGGGCGCTGGCCGCGCTGATGCTCTGGAACCTCGGCGGCCCGCCGCCGTGGTGGGACGAGGGCTGGACGCTCTCGGTGGCGCGCAACCTGGCGGAGCGCGACCACTACGGGCGGCTGCTGGCCGGCGAGCCGGCACCGGGCGGCCTGGAGGCGTCGGTCGTCGTCACCGTGCCGGTGGCCGGGTTCTTCGAGCTGTTCGGGGTTGGGCTGTGGCAGGGGCGGCTGTTCGGCGTGCTGTGCGCGCTCGGGGCGCTGGCGGTTGCCTGGCGGCTGGCCGCCCGGCTGTACAACCGGCGGGTGGCGGCCGGGACGGCGGCCGTGCTGCTGCTGCTCTCGGCCCACCCGCAGCTCAACCCGGTGATCCAGGGCCGGCAGGTGCTCGGCGAGCTCCCCTCGCTGCTGTTCGCGCTGGGCGGCTACACCTGCCTGCTGGCTGCGCTGCGGCGGGCGCCCGTGTGGCTGCTGCCGGCCGTGGCGCTCTGGTGGGCCGCGAGTGAGGCCAAGGCGCAGTTCCAGCCGTTCTGGATCATCTCGCTGATCGCGCCGCTCGCGGTCGCGCTGCTGTGGCGGCGCTGGCGGGCGGCGGCAATAGTCGGGCTGGGGCTGGCGCTCGGGCTTGTGTCGCCGCACCTGTTCGGCCGGCTCGTCGCGTGGGGGCTGGGCGCGCGGCGCATGATGCCCGACTCCGTCAGCGGGCTGTACGAGGTGATGGCGCTGGTGACGCAGCCGTTCAACCGGCTGTTCGCGCTGCAGATCCTGCTGGGGTTCGGGCTGCCGGTCCTCCTGGGCCTGGCGTACGGCGCGTGGCGCGCGCTCAGCGACCTGCGGCAGGCGCGGCCGGACGACGCGGCGCTGGTGCGGCTGAGCCTGCTGGCGCTCGCCGGGAGCTGGCTGGCGTGGTTCGCGCTGCTCTCGGTGGGCGTGCCGCGCTACATGTTCCCGCCCTCCTTCGTCGGCGCGCTCTTCGCCGCCGCGCTGCTGCACGACCTGACCGGCGGCTTCGACCTGCGCGCCACGCTCGGTCGGCTGGCCGCGCCGCTGCGCCGCCCGCGCAGGCTCCGGCGCGAGAGCGCCGGGGCGTGGCTGGCCGCGCTGCTGGTGGCGATGGCGCTCCCGCTCACGGCGCTCTCCTACCAGCGCTACTACCTGACGTACGACGACCACGCCGCCGAGCGGGTGGCCGCGCTGCTGAACGAGCGCGTGGGGCCGGACGAGCTGATCGAGACCTACGAGTCCGAGCTGCACTTCTTTCTCGACCGGCCATATCACTACCCACCGGATCAGGTGCACGTCGAACTGAATCGGCGTAGCCTGCTTAGGCAGCACGTCGCAATCGACTACGACCCACTCGCCGCCGACCCGGACTACCTGGTCGTCGGACAGTTCGCGCGCGGCAACGGGCTGTACGAGCCGGCGCTGGCGAGCGGCGCGTTCGAGCTGATGCTGCGCGACGGCAGCTACGAGGTGTACTGCCGGGTGCGCCGCTAGCGCGCCGCGGTTGTGCCAGAGCGGTCGCTCGAGGAGGTCGCAGCGTGTTGGCCCACGCACCCATCCCTGCTCTCATGCTGATCAGCCAGCTCGCGCCGGGCGGCGCCGAGCGGCAGTTCGTCAACCTCGCCGTGGCGGTGGACCGGCGGCGCTATGCCGTCCACGCCGGGGTCCTCTCGCACGACCTGGACCTGGCGCCGGAGCTGGAGCGCGCGGGCGTGCCGGTGCACAGCGTCCCGGGCGCGCCGCGCTACCCTGTGCGCGCGGTGCCGCGGATGGTCACCGAGGCCACGGGGATGATCCGCCGCCACCGCGCCTCGCTCGTCACGTCGTTCCTCTACGCCGGGAACGTGGTCGGCGCCCTGGCGGCGCGGGCCTGCGGCGTGCCCGCCGTGATCTCGGAGCGCACGGCGCCGCTGCACCTGCCGCTCGGGCAGCGGATCATGTACGCCGCGCTCGGCCGCATCAGCGCGGCGATGGTGGTCAACTCCTATGCGGCGAAGGCGGCGTTCGTGCGGCTGGCGCGCATCCCGCCCGCCAAAATCGCCGTCCACTACAACGGCGTCGACTTCGCCCGGATCGACCGGCAGCTGGAAGCCACAGACGCGCCGGACCCGCGCGCCCTGCTCGGCCTGATGCCCGGCGAGCCGGTTGTCGGCGCGGTGGGGCGCATAGATCGGCTGAAGAACTACGAGCTGCTGCTGCGGATCGCCGCCGCCTGCCGCGCGGCGGAGGTCTCCGCACGCTTCGTGCTGGTCGGCGACGTCGTGGCCGGCGGAGACGTGTCGTACCGCGACGAGCTGCTGCAGCTGCGGCGCGCGCTCGGCCTGGAGGAGCGGGTGCTGTTCGCCGGGCAGCAGCGCAACGTCGCGGCGTTCCTGCGGGCCTTCGAGCTGTTCGTGCTGACGTCGTCGCAGGAGGGGACGCCGAACGCGCTGCTGGAGGCGATGGCGGTGGGCGTGCCGGCGCTGGTCACCGAGGCGGGCGACGCGGGGCGGATCGTGCGGGCGGCGGGGTGCGGCGAGGTGCTGCCGCCCGAACCCGAGGTGTGGGCGGAGCGGGTCCGCGAGCTGCTTCTCGACGCACGCCGGCGGGCGGCGATGGGCGCGAACGGCCGCCAGTACGCGCGGGCATCCTTCAGCATGGAGCGGCTGGCCGGCGAGATGCAGGCGCTGTGGGATGACATCCTGGGGAGGCGGGGGTGATGCGGCGCTGAGTGAGCCTGGAGGTGTGGCTCGGGCGTGGTGCAAGAGCTGACGCACTTTCGTCCACGGATCGCAAATCTTCTCAGTTGTGAGAGCGCGTCCCCGCTAGATATACTCGATCCATAGCACAAGAGCTCATCTCTCCAGCACTTCGTTCTAGCAAGGAGCTCACGCCGCTATGGAAGCGCTCGCCGACCATGGCAGACTTTCATCCCCGGAGCGCGGACGTACGTCTGGCATGCGGCGCGTGCTGCAGTCGTTTCTGCCGCTGTGGTGCATCCTGCTGCTGCTGGTGCTCATCCCTCCCTGGGCCCTTGGCCGAGACATCTGGACCGACGAGGCCTTCACCGTAAGCTACACCCGCCACGCGAGCCTGGCCGACGTGCTCGAGGACGTTCGCAAGAACGAGGAGACGCCGCCGCTCTCGTCGGTGCTGGCCTGGCTCTGGGCGCGCGTCGCCGGTGCGAGCGCCGAGTCGATCCGCGCGCTGTCGCTGCTCTACGCGGTGCTCGCGGTCGGGCTGTTCACTGACTACGCCCAGCGCGCCCTTTCGCAAACCGAGGCGCTGATCGCGGGGGGGATTCTGGCCGCCTCGCCGCTCCTGGGCGGCTACGTTCTGGAGGCCCGCGCCTACACGCTCACGCTCCTGCTCACCGTGTGCTGTGTCGTGCTGTTCGAGCGGCTGTGGGGGCATCCCGGCGACAGGATCGCCCTGGCGGGCTACGCGCTCGCGGGGGCGGCGCTGCTGCTCACCTCGTACCTCGGCGTCGCGCTGCTGGTGGCGCACAACATGTGCTGGGCCGGCAGCGCCCTGTGGCGGCGGGCGTGGCGCCGCTTGCTGGGCTGGCTCGGCGCGCAGCTGTTCATCGCCGGCGTGTTTCTCTGGTGGCTGCCGGCGCTGCTCGGCCGGCTGCAGATCGTCTTGGCGTTCACGCCCTACAAAGGGGTGACGCCGCTGAACCACGCGCTCGCCATGGTCGGCGTCGTGATGCATGGCCGAGTCACTTCGGCCTGGGTCATCGTCTGGCTCGTCGTGAGCGCCCTGATCTGGGCGCTGATCATCATCGCGGCCGCCAGCGAGCTCCAGCGGCGCGAGACGTTTGTGCTGCGGGTGTTTGTGCTTCCGGCGCTCGTGCTGCTGGTGACTCTGGTGGCGATCGAAGCGGCGGCGTCGCGCTACTTGATGACGCTGCTCCCGGGCGCGTCCCTGGCGGCGGCGCGCGGCTGGCGGGCGCTGCAGCCGGAGAGGCCGCGGCTGGCCCTCGCCTTGATCTGCGTGGTGCTCGGTGGTATGCTTCTCTACCGGCTCCCGGCTCGTCTCTCGCAGCCTCCGGCGCCCGCCTGGCAACCGCTTGCGGCGTACGTGGCGCAGCACGTCGCCCCGGGCGACAGGCTGATCTTCCAGCCGCCCTACGATCTGCGCACCTTCGAGTACTACTACCGCGGGCCGGGGCTGCCGCTGCTGGGCGCGCGCCACTACGACGACTTCTACTACGCGGACGGCTACAGCTTCACAGACAGCTGGACGGCGGACGAGGCGCTGGCGGCCGCCGAGGGAGCCCGGCGGGTATGGGTCGTCCAGAACCCCGGCAGCGCTTCGCCCAAACCCGCTCTGCCGCTGCTGCTGCTGGACGAGCGCACGTTCGGCGCGCTTGCGCTGCGGCTGTACGCGAGGCCGGCGCCCTAGGTTGGACGCGTAGACGGAGGAGGGGCTGCGGAGCCCGGCGGGGCCTCCGCGGCGGAGGAATGTTCGGAGCCTGGGCGACGCCGCGCTACGAGGAGCGACCTGGCGTTCTACGGCCTCCTGAGCTACGCCGATGTGTGTGCGCCGCGGACAGCGAGCGCGATCCCGGCACGCAGGCGGCGGAGCTATCGGATACAATACCGCCGAGGCGCGCAGCACCCGTTGCCCGCGCGTCGGTATGAACGAAACCAGGAGGATATCGTGGAGGTTGTGACTGCGCGTCCGGCGGGGGCGCTGCGCCGCAACGAGTCCGCGGCACGCCCGCGCGTCTCGGTCGTCGTGCCGGTCTACAACGAGGAGGAGAGCATCCCGCAGCTGTACGAGCGCCTCAGCGCCGAGCTGGGCGCGCTTGGCTGCGGCTACGAGATCATCGCCGTGGACGACGGCAGCCGCGACCGGAGCTACGCGCTGCTGCGCGAGCTGGCGGAGCGCGACGAGCGCCTGCGGGTGGTGCGCTTCCGGCGCAACTTCGGCCAGACCGCGGCGTTCTCGGCGGGGTTCGACCGGGCGCGCGGCGAGGTGGTGGTGACGATCGACGCCGACCTGCAGAACGACCCGGCCGACATCGGCAAGCTGCTGGCCAAGATGGACGAGGGGTACGACGTGGTGAGCGGCTGGCGCGAGCGGCGTCAGGACCCGTTCCTCAACCGGCGCCTGCCCTCGATGATCGCCAACCGGCTGATCTCGTGGGCCACCGGCGTCCATCTGCACGACTACGGCTGCTCGCTGAAGGCCTACCGCAGCGAGGTGGTGCGCGGCATCCGGCTGTACGGCGAGCTGCACCGCTTCATCCCGGCGATCGCCAGCTGGCAGGGGGTGGCGGTGGCCGAGCTGCCCGTCAACCACCGGGCGCGCCAGTTCGGCACGTCGAAGTACGGCATCGGGCGGACGGTGCGCGTGGTGCTGGACCTGCTCACGGTGCGCTTTCTGCTCAGCTACGGCACCCGGCCGATGCAGATCTTCGGCCTGCTCGGCCTGATCGCCACGCTGCTCGGCGTCGTCGTCGGCGGGTACCTGAGCTGGATCAAGCTGGCCTACGGCGCGCCGATCGCCGACCGGCCGCTGCTGCTGCTGGCGGTGCTGCTGATCGTGCTCGGGGTGCAGTTCATCAGCCTGGGCCTGATCGGCGAGCTGATCGTCCGCACCTACTACGAGACGCAGCAGAAGCCGATCTACGTGGTCCGCGAGGAGATCAACGCCGTCCCCTAGCCGCTGCGGGCGCGGCCGCGATGCGGTGCCGGTCCGCCAGCCTGGGCGCCGCGAGCACGCCGCTTTGGCCTTCGGCAGAAGGGGTGCCGCCTCGGCCGGCGCGCCCGTTGTCATGCCCGCGATCGCCACAGGCCTGCTGGCCGCATGCCAGCCGGGCCTCGGCGCTGAAATAGTCCGGCCGCCGCGCGGCAGCGCGCAGCCCAGGAGAGCGCGAGGGGCACCCTCGCAGAGAGAACAGTCGCCATGCGCATCATGATGCTCAACTACGAGTACCCGCCGATCGGCGGCGGCGCCAGCCCGGTCACGCGGGCGCTCTCCGAGCATCTGGTCAGAGCCGGCCACGATGTGGACGTGGTCACGATGGGGTTCCGCAAGCTGCCGTTCCTGGAGAGCTTCGGCCGGCTGCGCGTGTTCCGCGTCCCCGCGCTGCGCAAGTCGCCGGTGCGCGCCGTGACGGTCGAGATGCTCAGCTACCTGGCATCGGCGCTGCCGGTGACGCTCGCGCTCACCCGGCGCCACCGCTACGACCTGGCCCACGCCCACTTCCTGCTGCCGACCGGCGCGCTGGCGCTCGCACTGCGGCGCGTGCGCGGGCTGCCGACTGTGATCACGGCGCACGGCTCCGACGTGCCGGGCTACAACCCGGACCGCTTCAAGCGCGGCCACCGGCTGCTGGCGCCCGCCTGGCGAACGATCGCACGCAGCGCCGACGCGCTCGTCTCGCCCTCGTGCTACCTGCGCGACCTGATCCGGGCCGGCTGCGACGTGCCGGTGGAGATCATCCCCTACGGCTACGACGCGCCGCGGCGGGAGCGGCCGCCCAAGCGGCGCCGCATCCTGTTCGTCAGCCGCCTGTTCCCGCGCAAGGGCGCCCAGTACTTCCTTGAGGCGCTCGCCGGCCTCGACCTGACCGGCTGGGAGGTGGTGATCGCGGGCGATGGGCCGATGCTCGCGCCGCTTCAGGAGCAGGCGCGGCAGCTGGGGCTGGCGGTCGACTTCCGCGGCTTCCTCAAGGGCGCGCCGCTCGACGAGCTGTACGCGAGCAGCTCGATCTTCGTCTTCCCGTCGGTGCGGGATAACTTCCCGGTGGTGCTGCTCGAGGCGCTGAGCCACGGGTGCGCGGTGATCACCACGACGGTCAGCGGCATGCCGGAGGTGGTTGGGGACGCCGGGCTGCTCACGGCGCCGGGCGACGTCGCGGCGATCCGGGAGGCGCTCCGGCGGCTCATGGCGGACGAGGCGCTCTGCGCGGAGCTGGGCGCGCGGGCGCGCGCTCGCGTCGAGCGGTTCGCGTGGGACCAGGTGCTCGCGCGGCACCTCGACCTGTACGAGCGTGTGATCGCCGGCGTGTCCCCGACACATGAGCCGCTGGCCGGGCGGATATCAGAGTACTGAACGGCGGCAGTGACATAACGTGAGGCGCACACGTGTCGTCCATATCATCGACCACATGGGCCTTGGCGGTGGTCAGACGTTCCTCCGCTCCGTGCTGCCGCTGCTTCCCCGGGAGCGCTTCGACGTCTGCGTGCTGAACCTGCGCGCCGCGACTGAGCTGAGCCAGGCGCTGAGCGCCGACGGGGTGCCGGTGATCTCCCTCAACCAGCCGCGGTGGAGCCCGCTGCAGGTGGCGAGCCTGGCGAGCGCCCTGCGGCGGCTTCGGCCGGATATCGTACACACCCACCTGACGGTCGGCACGCTCCTCGGGCGAGCCGCCGCCATCCTCGCCGGCGCGCCGCACATCATCGCGCACGACCACCTGTCGGTCAGCTCGGAGGTCTACAGTACGCCGCCGCTGGTCGTGCTCGCGCAGCGGCTGAGCGAGCCGTTCCTTCGCCGGCGCACTGACATGTATGTGAGCCCGGCGCAGGCGGTGGGGGAGGCCAGCGCCGGGGCGAAGGGCTGGCCCGCGGGCCGGCTGCGCGTCCTCCCCAACCCCGTCGACTGCCGCGCGTTCGTCCCGCCGGAGGACCGCGCCCGCTGGCGGCGCGCGCTCGGGCTGCCCGAGCGCTTCACAGTCACCACCTTCAGCCGGCTTGTGCCCCAGAAGCGCCCGGGCGATGTCCTCCGGGTGGCGGAGCAGGTTGTGGCCCGCTTCCCGGAGGCGCAGTTCCTGCTGGCGGGCAGCGGGCCGCTCGAAGAGCGGCTGCGCGAGCAGATCGCCTCGGCCGGGATGGCCGATCGGGTGAGGCTCCTCGGCTTCCGGCGGGACACCGCGGCGCTGCTCGCCGCCAGCGACGTCTACCTGAGCGTGTCGTCCGGCGAGGCCCTGAGCGTCTCCATCCTCGAGGCGCTGGCCAGCGGCCTGCCGGTCGTCGCGACGGCGGTGGGCGGCACGGTGGAGCAGGTGCTGGAGGGGCGCACCGGCTACCTGGCGCGGGTGGGCGACGTGGCGCGCTTCGCCGACGCGCTCGTCGAGCTTGGGGAGCACCCCGAGCTGCGCCGGGCGTTGGGTGCTGCGGCGCGGGCGCACGCGCTGGACAACTACGACACGCCGATCGTCGCCGACCGCCTGGCCCGGCTCTACGGCGAGCTCTTGGCGCGCTGACAGGCTCAGGACACACCTATGGAGCAGCAGACCAGACTGATACCGCGCGACCCCGTCCTCTGGCTTGCTCTGATCGCGGCTGGCGGCATGCTCACCTGGCTCTCGCTGGCGCGCTACGCCGGCTTCAACGCCGGGATGCTCGACCTCGGCAACATGGCCCAGGCGATCTGGAGCGCGACGCAGGGCCGCCCGCTGATGTACAGCGACCCCGCGGGCGTCTCCCTGTCGCGGCTGACGGGCCACGTCGAGCTGATCTACTTTCTCTTCGCGCCGCTCTACGCGCTCTGGCCGGACCCGCGGCTGCTGCTGATCGCGCAGGCCGCGCTGTTCGCGCTCGGCGCCATCCCGGTGTACCGCATGGCGCGGCGGCGCCTGGAGAGCGTGAACGCGGCCCGCTGCCTGGCGCTGATCTACCTGCTCTACCCGACGGCGCAGACCAGCGTGCTGTTCGACTTCCACGGCGACACCCTGGCGATGCCCATCCTGCTCTTCGCGCTGGAGGCGCTCGAGGCGCGCGTCTGGCGGCGGTTCGCGCTCTTCATCGCGCTGGCGCTGGCCTGCAAGCTGTACATCGCGGCGCCGGTGGCCGGGATCGGCGCGGTCATGTTCCTGTGGGGGGGCGAGCGCCGCGCCGGGGCCCTGACGACGGCGGCCGGGGTCATCTATGGGCTGTTCGCGCTGTTCGTCATCCGGCCGATGGCCGCGGGCGCTGCGGCCGAGGAGAGCGGCGCGACCGGCATCATCGCCAGCGGCGGGGAGGTGTCGCGGTTCTACTTCAGCTACTACTTCGGCGAGCTGGGGCAGATCGCCGGGACGCTCGGCGACCGGCTGCTGAACGCGGCGGTGGTGTTCGGCCCGGTGATGCTGGTGGCCTGGCGCGGCTGGCGCTGGCTGCTCCCCGGCCTGCCGGTGGCGCTCGCGGCGCTGATCTCGACCGGCCCGGGCGGCGCCTATGACTACCGCTACCACCACTACGCCAGCGTGGTGCCGTTCATCGTGATGGCGGCGATCGACGGGGCCGCGCGGCTGAAGGCGCGGCAGTCGGAGAACGCGGGTGACGGCGGAGAGCAGCGCTCGGTATCTAGGCCGCGCTCCTCGCGCCGCAGCTGGAAGGGCGACCTCGGCCTCACCCTCGGCGTCGTCGCGATCTTCTCCGCGCTGCTGGTCAACACGGCGCTCAACCCGCTGTTCTGGCTGGGCGCCCCGGGCTACGGCTTCGACCCGTCGGTCTACGGCGTCACCCCGCGCGATGCGGTCAAGGAGCGCTTTCTGGCCGAGCGGGTGGCGCCCGAGGCGCCGGTGGCCGCCTCGGCCTTCCTCGCCCTGCGCCTCGCGAACCGCGAGCACGTCTACCTGACACGCTACCAGGATGAGCCGCGCGCCGAGCGCCTGCCGCGGCTGCTGCCGCAGGTCGAGGTCGCGGTGGCCGACGCGCTGTTCGACCACTACGTGGCGCTCGACGCGGGCTACGGCGGCGGGCTGGACTACGACCGCGACGCGATCGCGGTGCTGCTGCGCGACCCCGCCTTCGGCCTGACGGGGATGCGCGACGGCCTGCTGCTGTTCGAGCGCGGCGCCCCGGCGGAGCGCAGCCTGGTGAGCTGGGTGGAGCGGCGCCCGGACGACGGGGCGCCGGCGGCGCTGCAGTTCGGCGAGCACGTGGAGCTGGTGCGGAGCGAGGTCGTGCAGTCGGGGCCGGGGCGCCTGCGCGCGAGCTTCGTCTGGCGGCTCACCGGCGAGTTCACGCGCGGCGCGCGCTTCGTGGCCGTCAGCCGGCTTGCGGGCGTGCCGCACGCGCGCTTCGTCCACCTGCCGACCTACGCGCTGCTGCCGGCCTGGGAGTGGCGGCGCGGGGAGCTGGTGGAGGAGGTCTTCGAGGTCGAGCTGCCGGCCGAGGTCGGGCCGGGCACGTACGAGTGGCAGCTCGGGTGGTACTCCGTCGTGCACCCGGCGGGGATGTTCACGGACAGCCGCAGCCTGATGCCCGGCAGCGCGGAGCTGGCCGTGGCCGATGTGGTCGTCCGGTGAGCGCCGGCGGGATGCTGGCGCCTGAGGAGCTCTGCTGCGCTACAGCCCCACCGCCTGGAGCACCACCGCCAGCGCGGCGAGCGCCAGGATCCCGCCGATGAACAGGTGGCCGGCCGCCGGGCCGATGCCGCTCAGGCTCGGCAGGGCGGGGCCGGAGCGCGCCGGGCCGACCTCGTAGCGCTGGCCGCGCCAGTAGGTGACCCGGCTGCGGGTCGGCGGGCCGCCCGCGCGGCGCCAGATCTGCCAGCCGCGGTACAGCAGGTACCCGCCGCTGGCCGCGAGCGCGAGGGCCGTCACGGGCCAGGGGATGCTGGCCGAGTTCACCATGATGACGATCAGCGCGATCGCGGCGATCCAGCGCCAGTCGAAGCGCACATTTCTGAACATTGCGGTGTTTCTCTCTCCTTGTTGACTGGGCCTACGCGGCAGGGCTCCGCCCCCGCATCACCTGGAAGGACTTGGGGAGGCGACGCCTCTTCTGGCCCTCCGGACCAGCCCGCGCAGCCCTCGGCTTGTGGAAGGAAGACGACGACGGGGCGGGCGCAGTTGCACTTGCGCGCAGCACGCGCCCGGCGCATAATAGTGAACCATGCGAGCGCGCGCAGCACAACGTATCGCCGCCGGGTTCCTCCGCGGGCTGGCCCGCACAGTCGCCTGCGTCGCGGGGCTGCTGCTGCTCGTCAGCGTGCTGGTGCTCGTCCAGAGCCAGCGCGACGAGACGCGGCCGGCCGGCGCAGCGATCGTGCTGGCCTCGGAGCGCTGGAGCGGCGACCCGGCCATGCGCCAGGCGCGCCTCGACCACGCGCTCGACCTGTACCGCCAGGGCGTCATCTCGCGGCTCATCCTCACCGGGGCGCGCTCCGGTGGCGCGCAGCAGTCCGAGGCGGAGCTCGCGCGCGCCTACCTCGTCGAGCGCGGCGTGCCGGTTGAGGTGCTCCAGCTCGAGGAGCGGGGCCGCACGACGTTCGAGAGCCTCAGAAATACGGCGGAGCACGTGCGCGCCGCGGGCGTGGGCTCCGTGCTGCTGGTGAGCGACCCCGTGCACATGCTGCGGTCGCTCAAGATGGCGCGCGACCTCGGCATGGTCGCCTACGGGTCGCCGGCCTACAACTCCCCCGCGACGCGCCGCTTCTCCACCGAGCTGGGCTATGTGGCCAGCGAGGCGTGGGCGTACACCACGTACCTCTTCTTCCGGCGCTAGCGCGGCCCCCTACTTCGCGATCGTCTCCAGCACCTCGGTCACCGCCGCGATCCACTTCGTATCGCCGTTGGCGTTGTAGGTGCGCCGGTCGAGCCGCACGAACTGCGGGCCGATGCGGATGGCCGGGTTGCGCCCGTAGCGCCGTATCAGCTTCTCGCGCTCGCGGGCGCCGCCGTCCGGCAGGCGGATGATAAACTCCTCGTCGGTCGTCACCACCGATGTCACGCCGGCGGCCAGGGCGAGCGCCTTGATCTCGAGCCACGTCAGCAGGCTGGCGGCCGGCTCGGGCGGATCGCCGAAGCGGTCGCGCAGCTCCTGGCGCAGCTCGCGGACCTGGCGCGGCGTCTGGGCCTCGGCCATGCGCTGGTACACCGCCAGCCGCACCTGGTCGTCGGGGATGTAGTCCACCGGCAGGTAGGCGTCCAGCGGCAGGTCGAGCGTCACCAGCGGGGAGATCAGCACCTTCTCGTCCACGCGCACCGGCGGCTGCTTCCGCCGAGGGGCGGGAGCGGATGGCCTGGAGCCATCGGCGGCCGGCGCCGAGGCGGCCTCGGCGCTCTTCTGCGGGACGCCGTCCGCCCCGACGCCCGCCTCCTGGTCCTCGGCCCGTGCCTCCTGGTCCTTGGCGCTCGGCTCCTGGAAGTTGATGGCGACGAGCTGCTGCTTCAGCGTCCGCACCGCCTGCTCGAGCAGCCGCGAGTACAGGTCGAAGCCGACGGCGGCGATGTGGCCGCTCTGCTCGGGGCCGAGCAGGTTGCCCGCGCCGCGGATCTCGAGGTCGCGCATGGCGATGCGGAAGCCGGCGCCGAGCTCGGTGGCCTCCTGGATGGCCTGCAGCCGCTCCTGGGCCTCCGGCGTCTGGGGGCGGTCGCTCTTGTAGAACAGGTAGGCGTAGGCGCGCTGCGCGCTGCGCCCGACGCGCCCGCGGAGCTGGTAGAGCTGCGCCAGGCCGTAGTTGGTCGCGTCGTCGATGATGATCGTGTTGGCGTTCGGCACGTCCAGCCCGCTCTCGATGATCGTCGTGCTCACCAGCACGTCGTCCTTGCCGCTGAAGAAGTCGAGCATCACGCGCTCGAGCTGCCGCTCCTCCAGCTGGCCGTGGCCGACGGCGATCTCCGCCTCGGGGACCAGCTGGCGCAGCTTGTCCGCCACGTAGTAGATGCTGTGGACGCGGTTGTGGACGAAGTACACCTGGCCGTCGCGCTCGAGCTCGCGCAGCACCGCCTCGCGCACGAGGTGGTCGTCGTAGGGCAGCACGTAGGTCTTGATCGGCACGCGGTCCTCGGGGGGCGTGTCGATCACGCTCAGGTCGCGGATGCCGGCCAGCGCCATGTGCAGCGTTCGCGGGATGGGCGTCGCGGTGAGCGTGAGCACGTCCACGTTGGCGCGCATCTGCTTGATGCGCTCCTTGTGGCGCACGCCGAAGCGCTGCTCCTCGTCCACGATCAGCAGCCCGAGGTCCTTGAACACCACGTCCTTCGAGAGCAGGCGGTGGGTGCCGATGATGATGTCGATCTCGCCGCGCGCCAGCCGCCGCGTGATCTCGGCCTGCTCCTTCGCCGAGCGGAAGCGCGAGATCATCTCGACCTTGACCGGGAAGGGCGCCATGCGCCGGCTGAAGGTCTCGTAGTGCTGCTGGGCCAGCACGGTGGTCGGCACGAGCACCGCGACCTGCTTGCCGTCCTGAACGGCCTTGAACGCCGCCCGCAGCGCCACCTCGGTCTTGCCGAAGCCGACGTCGCCGCAGACAAGGCGGTCCATCGGGTGCGGCGACTCCATGTCGGCCTTGACATCGGCGATCGCCCGCAGCTGGTCGGGCGTCTCGGCGTAGGGGAACGCGGCCTCGAGCTCGCGCTGCCACTCGGTGTCCGGGCTGAAGGCGTGCCCCTGGCTGAGCTGCCGCTGCGCGTACAGCCGGATGAGCTCGTCGGCCAGGTCCTGGACGGCCTGGCGCGCCTTGCGCTTGGCGCGCTCCCAGTCCTGCGTGCCGAGCCGCGTCAGCTGCGGCACCGCGTCGCCGGCGCCGATGTAGCGCGACACCCGGTCGATCTGGTCCACCGGGACGTACAGCCGGTCGCCCTCGGCGTAGCGCAGGTTCAGGTAGTCGCGCTCGATGCCGCCGACGCTGCGGCGCACCAGCCCCTCGTACACGGCGATGCCGTGCTCGATGTGGACGACGTAGTCGCCCGGCTTAAGGCCGCGCAGGAACGCCGCCCGCTCCTCAGCGCTCCGGTCCCGCTTGCGCCGCCGCTCGCGCAGTAGCCGGCGGTTGCGCCAGCCGAAGATCTCGGTGTCGGTGTAGACGGTCAGGTTCAGGTCGGGCGAGCGGAAGCCCTCGTCGATGAAGCCGTGGATGGCGGTCCACCGGCCGCCGGCTAGGTCGGCCTCATCCGCTGCGGGCGTCTCGGCCGGGTTCGCCTCTGCTCCGCCGCCGGTCGATGGCGCGCGGCGGTCGGCCGTGGGACGCCGCTCGCCTTCGGGCGCGAGCGCCTCCCGCACGAGCTCGTCGATGCGGGCCGCCTGGGCCGTGACCACCGCCACGCGCTCGCCGGCGCGCAGCCGCTCGACCACGTCCTCCACCATGCGCCGCAGCTGGCCGCCGAACAGCTCGGCCGGCTGGAACAGGCTCGGGGGTAGGTGGTGCCCGACGAGCGGCTCGGCGAGGCCGGCGGTGCGGTGGATGCCCGCCACCACCTCGTTGTTGCTCAGGTTGACCAGCGCCAGGTGGCCGGTCTGCGCGACGAGCTCGTCCCAGCGCATGTAGGGCCGCGGGAAGGCGCGCGGGAGCTCGCCGCTCTCCACCTGCGCCGCGCGGCGGGTCTCGGCCTGCTGGTCCAGGTCGGCCGCGTGCTGGGCGAGCACGGTCGCCTCGTTCAGCACGATGACGGCGCCGGCGGGGAGGTGCGCCAGCAGCGAGCTGTGGGCCGCGCCGCCGTCGCTGTCCGGCGCTGGCTCTCTGAAGAACGGCGCGAACAGTGCGCGGCCCTCGAAGCGCTCGCCCTGCTCGAGCCGCGCCACGGCCGCCTGCCACTCCTCGAGCGCCTCGCGGCGCAGCCCGCTCACGTCTATCGCCTGGATGCGCGCCAGCGCCTCCGCGCGCCGCCAGAGCGGGAACTCGTGCGGCGGGCCGATCGTCGCGGCGCGCACCTGCGCCTCGCTGCGCTGCGTCACCGGGTCGAAGCGCCGCAGGCTGTCCACCTCGTCGCCGAAGAACTCGATCCGCAGCGGCATATCGTCGCCGGGCGGGAAGATATCCAGGATGCCGCCGCGCCGGTTGATCTCGCCCGGCTCCTCGACCGTCGGCGCCGTGCGGTAGCCGAGGTGGATCAGCCGCGTGACGAGCTCGTCCGGGCTGATCTCGTCGCCGCGCTGCAGCGTCACCGAGGCGTAGCGGTGCTCCTCGGGGGTGAGCGTCGGCTGAGTCAGGGCCTTCACCGGGGCGACGATGACGATCGACGGCGTCTGCGCCTCCTCGCTGGCCGCGCCGCCGGTCGCCGGCCGGCGGTCCGCAAGGGCGCGCAGCACGCGCAGCCTGGCCGCCAGCACGTCCGGGCCAGGCGACATATGCTCGTAGGGCAGCGCGTCCGCGGCGGGGAAGAGCAGCACGCGCTCCTCGCCGAGCCACTGCGCCATATCGTCGTGCGCGCGCAGCGCCGCGTCGCTGGTCTGGACGACGTACAGCAGCGGCCCGCTGTGGAGCGCCGCCAGGGCAGCGGTGATCGGGGCGCGCGCCGCGCCGATGGCCGGGGCGACATGCAGCCGCGCGCGCGGCTGGCTGCGCAGGGAGATCGCCAGCGCCTCGATCGCCTCGCGGCCGGCGATCTCCCTCAGGATGTCCGAAAGGTCGCGGATCGGCATCTCGTAGACAGGCCGAAAGGGGGCTGATCGCGCTGATCAGCCCCTTGTTACACGTAGGTATTGTAGCACGACTCGGGCCGCGAAGGGGCCGCGGCGCGCGCCCTAAGCGGGCGAATGGCCTCTGGCTACTGGAAGTACTTGCCGATCAGCAGCTTGAGCTGCTCGCGCCTCTCGGCCGGAATCACGGCCGGGTCGGTGACGATCGCGTTGGCGAGCGCGTGGTGGGCCGGGCTGTCGAAGCCCGCGCCGATCAGCGGCACGGCGCGCCGCACGACCTCCTGCGACAGCTTGGCGTTCGCGGCGAGCACCTGCACGACCATGTCCGCAGTGACCGCGTCGTGGCCGGCGCGCCAGGCGTCGTAGTCGGTGACCATCGCGAGCGTGGCGTAGGCGATCTCGGCCTCGCGCGCCAGCTTGGCCTCCGGCAGCGCGGTCATGCCGATCAGGGCGTGGCCGCGGCGCCGGTTCTCCTCGCTCTCGGCGCGCGTCGAGAACTGCGGCCCCTCCATCACCACCAGCGTCCCGCCGCGGTGCACCGTGGCCCCCGCCTCGCGCGCCGCCTGCTCCAGCCGGTCCGCGAGCTGGGCGTCGAACGGCTCGGCGAACGCCACGTGGGCGACGATCCCGTCGCCGAAGAAGGTGTCGGGCCGGTGCCCGCGCGTGCGGTCGAAGAGCTGGTCCGGGATGACGATGTGGCCGGGGGCGTACTCCTCGCGCAGGCTGCCGACGGCGCTGACCGAGATCAGGTAGCGCACGCCGAGCTGCTTGAAGCCGTAGATGTTGGCCCGGCTCGGCACCTCGCTCGGCGTCAGGCGGTGCCCGACGCCGTGGCGCGGCAGAAACGCCACGCGCCAGCCGGCGATGCGCCCGATCACGTAGGTGTCGCTCGGCCTTCCGAACGGGGTCTCGAGCTCGACGCGCTCGACGTCCTCGAGCCCTTCCATGGCGTACAGGCCGCTGCCGCCGATCACGCCGATCGTTACGTCTTCCATGGTCTCCCTCCTCTCGACTGTCGGGGAGGCGTGCCTTCCCCGGAGTTCTCCTCTCCACCCTACCAGCGGGCGCAGGCGCTAGGGCTGCCCGCCGTGGATCAGGTCGATCAGCACCGGGTGCACCAGGTCCACCTGCGCGCCCGGCGTGCGCGGGTCGATCAGGTCGTGCGGCAGCCCGAGGCTGGCGCTGAACTCGTGGGTCCGCACCCGGCTCCCGGCGCGCGCCTGCCACGCCGCCACCAGCTGCGCGGTGTCCACGTTGCTGACGGACGCGTCGGCGCCGTTGGTGACGACGACGATCGACTGCGCCGCAGGGGGCCGGCGGCGAGCCTCGCCCAGCGTCCAGGTCGCGAGCAGGATGAAGGCCGCCAGCCCGCGGGTCGCAAAGCGCGGGTATCCGTAGGGCGCGCCGGGCGCCTGCTCGCGCAGCTGCGGGTCCCACCACAGGAAGCGGTTCGGCGCGCGGGCCAGCACGCGCGCCGCCGGCCGCGTGAACCACCCCGGGTACACGGCCACGCCGACCACCGGCGAGATCGACACGCAGCGCTCGACGTCGGCGCGCTCCTGCGCGACCCAGGCGGTGAGCACCCCGCCGCCGGAGAGGCCGGCGACGGTCACCCGCTCGCCCAGGCCGCGGGCGATGTCCACCGCCTCGTCGGCGTAGCGCGCCAGCCCGGCGGCGGTCAGGTTGGCCGTCTGGGTGGTGAGCCTGTCCGACAGGCCGTGGCCGGGCATGCGCGGGATGAGCACGTTGTAGCCGCGCTCGAAGAGCGCCTGGCCGAGCTCGTGAAACTGGCGCGGGCAGCTGGTGTACCCGTGGAACAGCACCAGCGCGCGCTGGGCGCGGCCGCCGTGGGTCATCAGCGTGCTGCGGCACTCGTCCCGCACGTCCGGCCCCTCGCTCCCCCGCAGCGCGGCGAGGCGGGCCAGGGCCTCGTCGTAGCTCGTGGCCGGCTGCGGCTGCGCCGCCAGCCCGCCGTCCCGCCGGAGCAGCGCCGCCGCCGCGAGCCCCGCCGCGCCCGCCAGCGCGGCCAGCGCGGCGCGCGTCTTCTTGCTTGTGCGCATGGCTTCTCGTCCGTGGACGCCACACCGGCGCGCTCGCGCCATGTGCCGCCCGCTCAGCGCTGAAGGCCGCGGCCCGATCTCCCGCGGGGCTGCCGCAGCGCCTGACCGGGCCCACCTGTATTGTACGCCCTCGCGTCCCAATGCCGCGCAGTGGTGCGGCTACGTTGACAGAATCTCAATCTCTGGTTACAATCCGGTAACCCCATCCACTACCTGTCGCTCCACAATCTACCAATGTTGTTAAGCATATTGAGCGACCGTCGTCGCTGACGCTGCGCAGAATGGAGCGGCTGCGTAGGTAGTACCGTTGGAGAACGGTTCAAGTCTAGGGAGGTGTCCATGTCACGACAGATGCTTGCGCTGTGGCTCGGCGCCCTGGCGCTCGTCCTCGCTGCGTGCAGCTCGGGGCAGCCGGCGGCCGAACCGACTGCCGCCCCGGCTGAGCCGACTGCTGCTGCGGCTGAGCCGACCGCTGCTCCTGCCGAGCCGACCCAGGCGCCAGCCGAAGCGGCCGAGCCGACCCAGGCGGCTGAGGCGCCGACCTCTGCTCCGGCGGGCCAGGCGCCGACACCAGCTCCGGCGCCGGCGGCCGGCGGCCGGCTGCAAGCGGTGAAGGACCGCGGCACCCTGATCTGCGGCGTCAACGGCGGGCTGCCGGGCTTCAGCAACCTTGAGGCGAACGGCGAGTACACCGGCTTCGACGCCGACTTCTGCCGGGTAGTGGCCGCGGCCGTCCTCGGCGATGCCCAGGCGGTCGAGTTCCGGCCGCTGTCCACGCAGGAGCGCTTCACCGCCGTCCAGTCCGGCGAGGTGGACGTGCTGTTCCGCAACACGACGTGGACCATCAGCCGGGACAGCTCGGTGGGCATGGATTTCGGGCCGACGACCTTCTACGACGGCCAGGGCATTATGGTCCGCCGGGACCTGAACGCCACCACGCTCGAGGATCTCGACGGCGGCACGATCTGCGTGCAGAGCGGCACCACCACCGAGCTCAACCTGACCGACCAGTTCCGGGCGCGCGGGATCAGCTTCACCCCGGTGGTGTTCGAGGAGATCGACCCGACCTACCAGGCGTATGACGAGGGGCGCTGCGACGCGGTGACCAGCGACCGCTCGCAGCTGATCGCCCGCCGCACGACGATGCAGAACCCCGACGAGCACGTGATCCTGGACGTGGTGATCTCCAAGGAGCCGCTCGGCCCGGCGGTGGCGCAGGGCGACAGCCAGTGGCGCGACGTCGTCACCTGGGCGGTCTACGCGACGATCGCGGCCGAGGAGTTCGGCATCAACTCCGGCAACGTGCAGGAGTTCCTCTCGTCGGAGAACCCCGACATCCGGCGCTTCCTGGGCGTCGAGGGCGACCTTGGCCCGGGCATCGGGCTCGACCCGGACTTCACCGTGAACATCATCGAGGGGGTCGGCAACTACGGCGAGATCTACGACCGCAACCTCGGGCCGAACACGCCCTTCAACCTCGAGCGCGGGCCGAACGCGCTGTGGACCGAGGGCGGCCTGATGTACGCGCCGCCGTTCCGCTAGTTCCTGGCGGGAGGGCTGTGCCCCTCCATGGACGTTCGCCTCCGCCGCTCTGCTGCGACACGTCGCCGCGGAGCGGCGGAGCAGCGGCTTCGGGGGCGGCGAATGCTCCCCCGAGGCCCCACTACTGCGCAACACCTGACTGTGAGCTGTGTCTGCGGCGAACCGTGACACGCAGGCACGCTCGTGCTGCACCACCTGTTGAGGGGAGCGGATGAGCGTCCGGGGAACGACAGCGGGGGCGACGAGCATCCCATTCTGGCGCAACGTGCGCGTGCTGTCCTGGATCGGCCAGGCGGCCTTCCTGTTGCTCGTGGCGCTGGTCGCGGCGTGGCTCTACGGGAACGTCACCGCCGGGATGCAGCGGATCGGGATCGGGGGCGGCTACGGCTTCCTGAACCAGAGCGCCGGCTTCGAGATCGGCGTCAAGCCGGTCCCGTACACGCCGCAGGACAGCTACTGGCGCGCGTTTCTGGTGGGCGTGCTGAACACGCTCTCGGTGACGGTGCTCGGCATCGTGCTCGCGACGATCCTCGGGCTGCTCATGGGCATCGCCCAGCTGTCCAGCAACTGGCTGATCGCCAGGCTGGCGCAGGCGTACGTGGCGATCTTCCGCAACACGCCGCTGCTGGTGCAGCTGCTGTTCTGGTACCTGGCGGTGTTCCTGCGCCTGCCGCGCGTGCAGGAGGCGATCGCTCTGCCGGGGCCGATCTACCTGAGCAACCGCGGCGTCACGATGGTCGGCCTGGTGCCGACGGAGAGCTTCGGCGTCTGGCTGCTGCTGGTGCTGGTTGGGGTGGCGGCCGGCGCGGCGCTGTGGTACTTCCTGCGGCGCGCGCAGGAGCGCACCGGCCTCCAGAGCCCGCGCTTCCTGCTGGCCCTGCTCGTCGTGGCGCTCGTCGCTGTGGCCGGCTGGCTGGTGCTGGCGCCCTCCCCGCTCGCGGTGGAGGTGCCCGAGCGGCGCGGGCTGAACTTCCGCGGCGGGTGGCAGTTCGTGCCCGAGTACGCCGCCCTGCTGCTGGGCCTGGTGGTCTACACCGGCACGTTCATCGCCGAGAACGTGCGCGCCGGCATCCAGGGCGTCGCCCGGGGGCAGACCGAGGCCGCGCAGGCGCTCGGCCTCAGCCGCGGGCAGGTCCTGCGCCTGGTGGTGCTGCCGCAGGCGCTGCGGATCATCATCCCGCCGACGACCAGCCAGTACCTCAACCTGGCGAAGAACTCCAGCCTGGCGATCGCGATCGGCTTCCCCGATCTGTTCAACGTCTCGCGGACGATCACCAACCAGACCGGGCAGGTGATCCAGATGATCGGGCTGATTATGGCCAGCTACCTGGCGATCAGCCTGACAACCTCGCTGCTCATGAACCTGTACAACCGGCGCGTGCGCCTGGTCGAGAGGTAGGCCGTGGCGACGATCGGCGAAACTCTGGGGCCGCCGCGCGAGCGCATTGACCCGCTGCGCTGGGTGCGGCAGAATCTCTTCAACAGCTGGTACAACGGGCTGCTCACGCTGCTGGCGCTGGCGCTGCTCGCAGCTTTGCTGCGCTCTGTGCTGACCTGGGCGCTGTCGCAGGCCGACTGGGCCGTGGTCGCGGTCAACCTGCGCCTGCTGATGGTCGGCACGTTCCCGTCCGAGCAGATCTGGCGGGTGTGGCTGTGCGTGCTGCTCGCCGCGACGCTGCTGGGGCTGAGCTGGGGCCTCTGGCCGAACGTGGCGCGCGCGGTGGGCGCGGCCGCCTGCGCCGCCAGCTTCCTGCTGGCGCTGCTGCCGTTCGCCCCCACGAGCCGCGGGCTCCTGGCGCTGTGCGGCGCCCTGATCCTCGGCGGGATGATCGCCGGCCGCCGCCTGTCCATCCCGCGTGCCGACGGGACCGGGCGGCGCGCGGGGGCCTGGGTGGCGGGCGCCTGGCTGCTGCTGCTGCCGCTGGTGATCTACCTGCTGCGCGGCGGCCTCGTGTTGCCGGCGATCCCCACCAGCCGCTGGGGCGGGCTGCTGCTGACGCTGCTGCTGGCGATCGTCGCGATCGTCTTCTCGTTCCCGCTCGGGGTGCTGCTGGCGATCGGGCGCCGCAGCAGCCTGCCGGTGATCCGGCTGTTCTGCACCCTGTACATCGAGCTGATCCGCGGCGTGCCGCTGATCACCGTGCTGTTCATGATGCAGATCATGCTGCCGCTGTTCGTCCCCGGCGGCGAGAGCATCGACAACGTCGCGCGGGCGATGGTCGGCTTCACGATCTTCACGGCGGCCTACATCGCCGAGAACGTGCGCGGCGGCCTGCAGGCGATCCCGCGCGGCCAGGAGGAGGCGGCGCGCGCGCTCGGCCTCAACCCGCTGCTCACGATGGGGATGATCGTGCTGCCGCAGGCGCTGCGGATCGTGATCCCGGCCAACGTCGGCCAGTTCATCAGCCTGTTCAAGGACACGTCGCTGGTGGCGGTGGCCGGGCTGCTGGACCTGCTGGGCATCGCGCGCAGCGTCCTGGCGCAGTCGGAGTTCCTCGGGCGGCAGTCCGAGGTGCTGCTGTTCGTCGCGCTGGTCTACTGGGTCTTCGCCTACTCGCTCACCTACGTCAGCCGGCGGCTGGAAGAGGCGCTGGGGGTCGGGCAGCGCTAGGTGCGGCCCACGTTGTCTCGCGGTAACCAAATCTTAGGAGCACTATGAGCGGCGATGCGCGCAAGGATCTGAGCCAGGCCGAGGAGATCATCATCTGCCGCGATGTCCACAAGTGGTACGGTGACTTCCACGCGCTGAAGGGGGTCAGCGCCTCGGTCAGGAAGGGCGAGGTCGTGGTGGTCTTCGGCCCCTCGGGCTCCGGGAAGTCGACCTTCATCCGCTGCATCAACCGGCTGGAGGCACACCAGCGCGGGCAGATCATCGTCGACGGCATCGAGCTGACCGACGACCTGCGCAACATCGAGGCGATCCGCAGCGAGGTCGGGATGGTCTTCCAGCAGTTCAACCTCTTCCCACACCTCACCGTGCTGCAGAACGTCACGCTGGCGCCGATCTGGGTGCGCCGCTGGCCCAGGGCGCGCGCCGAGGAGGTGGCGATGGAGCTGCTGCGGCGGGTCGGGATCGAGGAGCAGGCGCGCAAGTACCCCGGCCAGCTCTCGGGCGGCCAGCAGCAGCGCGTGGCGATCGCGCGGGCGCTGGCGATGCAGCCGAAGATCATGCTCTTCGACGAGCCGACCTCGGCGCTCGACCCGGAGATGATCAAGGAGGTGCTCGACGTCATGATCGAGCTGGCCGAGAGCGGCATGACCATGGTCGTGGTGACGCACGAGATGAGCTTCGCCCGCCAGGTCGCCGACCGCATGATCTTCTTCGACAACGGGATGATCGTCGAGGAGGGCACCCCCCAGCAGATCTTCTCGGCCCCCACTGAGGAGCGCACCAAGCTGTTCCTGAGCCAGATCCTGTAGCCGCCGCCCGGGCCTGCCGGGCGTTTTCGCGGAAAGAGAAAAGACCCGCAACAATGCGGGTCTTTTCTACTCAGGTGTGGCGGAGCCGACGGGATTCGAACCCGCGATCCCAGCCTTGACAGGGCTGTATGTTAACCACTACACCACGGCTCCAGTGGTGACCCCAGCGGGATTCGAACCCGCGATCTCCACCTTGAGAGGGTGGCGTCCTAGGCCGCTAGACGATGGGGCCATTCACTTTGATTGCGGGCAGGTTTCCCTCGCCCGCAACGGACGTGAGTATAGCATACATTGGGGGAAAACGCAAATCGCATACGCGCGCGCAGAATCGAGCAGAGTCCCCCCGCCAGCCGGCAGCCCTTCCCTAGGCCTCGTCGAGCTCGACGAGCACGGCGCCCTTGGCGACGAGCGCGCCGGGCGCGGCGTTGAGCCGGCGCACCACGCCGGCGTACGGCGCGGCGACGATATGCTCCATCTTCATCGCCTCGAGCACCACCAGCGGCTGGTGGGCTGCCACCTCCTGCCCCTCGCGGACGTGCACCCTGACCACGGTGCCGGGCATCGGCGCGGCCAGGCTGGCCTGGCTGTGCGCTGAGCCGCCGCGCGCCCCGGCGGCGTCGATGTCGGGCGGCGCTTGCGGCGCGACGCGGTAGGCGTCGCCGCGCCAGTGGATGAGGAGGTCGCCGCCGTCGCGGGCGATGCGGAAGCGCTCGACCCGCTCCTGCCAGGCGCCCTGCCCCTCCGGCCGCAGCTCGGCAATCGACAGCGTGAGGCTGTGCGCTTCGGCCGCCAGGACGCGCGCCCGGTAGGCGGTGCCCGCGGCGGTCACCTGCCACGCGTCTCGCTCGGGAAGGAGCGTCAGGACGTGCTCGGCGCCGCCGGCGCTGTAGCGCGCCTCCGCCGGCTCGCCGTTCGGGCGCCAGCCGCGGATGTCCCACGGGTTCGCTGGCGGGCGGGCCCGCTGCTCGTGGGCCTCGCGGAGGGCCGCGGCGAGCAGCACCGGCGGGGGGATATCCGGCGCGCTGATGAGCTGCGCCGGCTGATACTCTTCGAGAAAGGCGGTGGTGGTCTCGCCCGCGGCGAAGGCCGGGTGCGCGGCGATCGCCCGCAGCAGCGGCAGGTTGGTGGTGACGCCGAGGGCGACGTAGCGCTCCAGCGCCCGGCGCAGCAGCCCGACCGCCGCCGGCCGGTCGTCGGCGTGGACGATCAGCTTGGCGAACATCGGGTCGTAGTGGACGGTCAGCTCGTCGCCGCTCTCCACGCCGGCGTCGCTGCGGATGCCGGGGCCGGCGGGCGGCTCGAAGAGCGCGAGGCGCCCGGCCGCCGGCAGGAACGTGACCGGGTCCTCGGCGCAGATGCGCACCTCGATCGCGTGGCCGCGCTGGACGAGGTCCTCCTGGCGGAACGGCAGCCGGGCGCCGGCGGCGATCGCGAGCTGGAGCTGCACCAGGTCTAGACCGGCCACCGCCTCGGTGACCGGGTGCTCCACCTGGATGCGGGTGTTCATCTCCAGGAAGTAGAACGCCGGCGGCCCCGATCCGCCTGCGTCCAGCAGAAACTCGACGGTGCCGGCATTGACATAGCCGGCGGCCCTCGCCAGGCGCACCGCGGCGTCGCCCATCGCGGCGCGCAGGTCAGGCGTGAGGGCCGGCGACGGGCTCTCCTCGACGATCTTCTGGTAGCGGCGCTGGATCGAGCACTCGCGCTCGAACAGGTGGACGACGTTGCCGTGGGCGTCGGCGAGCACCTGGATCTCGACGTGGCGCGGGCGCTCGATGAGCCGCTCCAGGAACACCGCGCCGTCGCCGAAGGCCGCCTGCGCCTCCCGCCGGGCGCTCTCCAGCGCCTCATCGAGCTCGGCGCGGTCGCGGACGACGCGCATCCCGCGCCCGCCGCCGCCCGCGCTGGCCTTGATCAGCAGCGGGAAGCCGATCCGCTCCGCCTCGCGGCGCAGCGTCTCGGTGCGCTGGTCGTCGCCGGCGTAGCCGGGGACCGTTGGCACGCCGGCGGTCTGCGCGAGGCGCTTGGCGGCCGTCTTCGAGCCCATCAGCTCGATCGCCGCGGCCGGCGGGCCGACGAACACCAGCCCGGCCTCCTGGCACGCCCGCGCGAAGTGCGCGCGCTCGGCGAGGAACCCGTAGCCGGGGTGCACCGCCTGCGCCCCGATACGGCGCGCCAGCGCGACGATCCGCTCCGCGTCCAGGTAGCTCTGGGCGGCGGGGGCTGGGCCGATCAGGTGGGCCTCGTCCGCCAGGCGCACGTGCAGCGCGTCGCGGTCCGCCTCGCTGTACACGGCGGCCGTGGCGATGCCGAGCGCGCGGCAGGTGCGCATAATGCGGACCGCGATCTCGCCGCGGTTGGCGATCAGGAGCTTGTCGAAGTACATCTACGTCGTGAGAACCACTGCGTTCTGCGACGGGTCGCGGACGAGCGCGCCCTCCGCGCGCTCCTCGAGCGGGAGCCCGGCCTGGCGCACCCGCTCGAGCACCGCCTCGAGCGCGGCCTGGTTCGGCAGGCGCACTTCGAAGAAGCGCAGCCCGGCCATATCCGGCGCCGGCGGCGGCGCGCCGCGCCCGGCCCAGATGTTATAGCCCAGGTGGTGGTGATACCCGCCGGCGGACACGAACTCGGCCGAGTTGCCGAAGCTCTGCATCAGCTCGAAGCCGAGCACGCCGACGTAGAAGTCGCGCGCCGCCCGCAGATCCGCGACGTGCAGGTGCATGTGCCCGATCGTCGTCGCGGGGTCGACGCTGTATGCGCCAGGCGCCCACGTGTCGGTGGCGGCGTCGAGCTCCGCCAGCAGCCCGTCCAGGTCGAGCGGGTCGACCGTCATGCGCAGCTCCTGGCCGGCGCGCGGCCACTCTGCGCGCGGGCGGTCGCGGTAGATCTCGATCCCGTTGCCGTCCGGGTCGGCCAGGTAGAGCGCCTCGCTCACCGCGTGGTCCGAGGCGCCCTGGAGCGGCACGCGCAGCTGGGCGAGACGCACGAGCGCGCGCGCCAGATCGCGGCGCGATGGGACGAGCACGGCGAAGTGGTAGAGGCCGGTGACGCCGCGCGCCGGGCGCGCCCCCGGCTGCTCCTCCAGCGTGAGCAGGTCCGGGCCGCCGGCGCCGAGCGCGGCGAAGGGCCCCTCCCGCCGGTGGAGCCGGAGGCCGAGCGCCTCCTGGTAGAAGGCCAGCGAGCGGTCGAGGTTCGCGACCGCCAGGCGCACCGCGCCGATGCGTGTGTCGGGGTGGATCGGCTCAACCGGTGCCATCTTGAAGCCTCCTCGCTCTGTAGCCACCGAGCACCGACTCCGGCGGCGCGTGGGTGGGTTGTGGATATCAGTCGCCGGGCTGCGCCCTATCGCCAGCGCTGCGCAGCCGTTCGCTGGCGGAGATCAGATCCCGCACCAGCCCTGCCGCCACCCGGTCGAACGGCCCGCCGCCGCTCCGCAGCGCCGTGCCCACGATCGCGCCGTCGGCGTGCGGAAGCAGCGCCGGGGCGTTCGCGCCCGTCAGGCCGCTGCCGATCAGCACCGGGATGCCGCCCGCGCGTGCCGCGGCCAGGTCCTCGGCCGCCGGCGCGACCCCGGTTGCGCTCCCAGTGACGACCACGGCATCTGCGCCGTGTTCGGCGGCCTGCAGCGCCGAGCGCGCGAGCGGCTTGCCCTCCTCCAGCAGCGTGCTGTACTTGACCTGGATGTCGGCGAAGATCGCCAGGTGCGCGGCGCCGAGCGCTGCCCGGTAGGCCAGCACCGCCTCGGGCTCAGGCTCGATGACCCCCGCCGCGATGCGCACCCGGTCCACGAAGAAGTCCAGCCGCACGAAGTGTGCCTGCGACGCAGCCGCCACCGCGATCGAGGCGCGCCAGTCGTTCAGCAGCACCTGGACGCCGACTGGCACCGCGGCGCGCCCGACCACCGCGTCGGTCACGCGGGTCATGGCGGCCACGATCTCGGGGCCGACGGTGAGCTGGTGCGGGCGGTCGAAGTCGTTCTCGACCAGCACCCCGTCGGCGCCGCCGCGCTGGAGCGCCTCCAGGTCGGCCAGCGCCGCCGCGATCACGTCGGGCAGCGGCGGAGCGCCGGCGCAGCCGGGCAGCGGCGGGAGCGAGATCATGCCGATGATCGGCCGCCGCGTGCGGAACAGGTCGTGGAACCGTGTGCGCCTCTCAGCCATCGGTCGCGCCGTAGTGGCCTATCACCTGCGCGGCGCGCGTGGCGCCGGCGTGCAGCGCCCGCCGCAGATCGCCGTTCGCGCAGTAGGACAGCGTGAACGCGGCCTGGAACGCGTCGCCGGCGCCGGTCGTGTCCAGCGTCTCGCGCGCGGGGAGCGCCGGCTGGTACAGGCGCTCCTCGCCCGCGAGCGCCACGCTCCCCTGCGCCCCGAGCGTGACGACGATCACCCCGCGGGACGAGCGCGCGAGCGGGGCGACCGCCGCGAGGGTGTCCTCGCCGCCGCTGAGAAACGCCAGGTCGAGCTGCGGCAGGTAGCGCTGGAGCTCGCGCAGCCCGTCCCCGAGGTCCGCGCCGTCGAGGAAGTCCGCCGCGCGCCGCCCGGCGAACGAGCGGTCCTCGAGCACCGGCCGCACGAGGTGCTCGATCTGGCGGAACACCGGCACGGCGACGACGTCGAAGCCGCGGATGTAGTCCAGGTCGGCGTCGGAGAGGCGCAGGTCGGCGAGGACGCCGGGGTGGTAGCCGCCGGGCGGGAAGACCCGCTCGCCGCCCGGCAGCAGGAGAATCTTCTGGCGCGCGGTCATTCCCGCCAGCGTGCGCACGTGGGCGTCCTCGACCTGCGCGCGGGCGAGCTTCGCGCGCACGAGCGCCGCGCCGGCGTCGTCTCCGGTGGCGCTCACCAGCCCGACGCGCGCGGCGCCGAGCTGGCGGGCGTTCACGGCGAAGTTGAGCGAGATGCCGCCCACCAGCTCGCGGCCCTGGTCGAGGTAGTGGTCGACCGTGATCTCGCCGACGCAGACGACACTGGTCACTCCCCCTTCACCTGGGTCCAGATGTCGTTGAACACCTCCGTCGCCTCGTTATGCTCGATCCACTCCAGCCGCTCGAGCGTCTCGGCGTCCGGCGCGAACCCCTGCGCGTACAGGTCGCGGATCTCCTGCGACAGCAGCGGGACCGCGTCCTTGTTCGGCGTGAGGTAGCCGACGTACTCGGTGTTGCGGGCGGCGATGTCCGGGCGCATCAGGAAGTTGATGAAGACGTGCGCGGTGTAGGCGTTGGGCGAGTCAGCCAGGATCGCCAGGTTGTCCATCCAGATCGTGCCGCCCTCCTTGGGGATCACGAACCCGATGTTCGGGTTGCCGTCGAACTCGTCCTCCAGGCCGTTGCGCGCCTGCATCGCGTCGCCGCTCCAGGCGTGGGCGATCGCCAGCTCCTCGCTGGCCAGCTCGCGGTTCACGTCGTCGATGTTGTACTCGATCAGCGGCTTCTGCTCGATCAGCAGCCGCTGGGCCTCCGCCAGCGCCGCCGGGTCGGTCTCGTTCAGCGAGTAGCCGAGGTACTTGAGCGCGGCGCCGATCGTCTCGCGCGCCTCGTCGAGCATGCTGGCCCGCGCCCCATCGTTCGCGCGCTTCATCGCCTCCAGCTGGGCCGGGTCGAACAGCGCCGCCCAGCTATCCACGCCGTTGGGGTAGACCTGTGTGTTGTAGGCGATCCCGGTCGTGCCGTAGAAGTAGGGCACCGAGTACACGTTGCCCGGGTCGAAGTACTTGTCGAGCAGCTCCGGGTCGATGTGCACGAGGTTCGGCAGCAGCGACTTGTCGAGCGGGGCGAGCAGGTCGTCGCTGACCATGATCTGGATGGCGTAGTCCGAGGGCACGACGATGTCGTAGTCCGGCACGGCGAGCACCTTGGCGATCATCTCCTCGTTGGAGGGGAAGATGTCCAGGACGACGCTGACGCCGTACTCTTGCTCGAACTCTTCGATGATGGACGGGTCGATGTAGTCGCCCCAGTTGAAGATCCGCAGCTCGGACGAGAGCTGCGAGCGGTCAACCTCGAGCTCGCCCGTCGCCGGGGCGGCGGGTGCCTCGGCGGGAGCTTCGGCAGGGGCCTCGGCCGTGGCCGCCGGGGCGGCGGTCGGCTCGGCGGGTGCCTCAGCGGCTGGCGTGGCGGCCGGCTGCGCTCCGCCGCAGGCCGCGAGCAACGCTGCTACCACGAGCAGCGTGACGAGTCTCAGGCGCACCATGGGTCCTCCTTGAGCATCTGTCCGGATCTGCCGGGAGTTCGCGGTCGCCCTGGCGTGCATCCAGGGCGCTCCGCTGAGAGGTGTGGCGGGCGCCGCCCTCCACACATTGCCTAACCTGACGCGACGTATGCGATGACGCTGCCCCGCGCCCTGTAAAAGGGTTCGGGGCGACGAAACCTCCCTGGGAACCCTGCTTCCGCGGCTCTGCGGTGGAGAAGAAGCGTCCGTGGAGGGCTGCAGGCCCTTCCACACTGAGCGAAGGCGGCGGAGACGAGGAGCGTGGCAGGCTCGCCCTCCGAGCCTCATCTGGCCGATGGCGCCAGCGGGACGGTCACGTCCGCCGCTGCACGAACTGCGACAGGAACACCAGCGTCATCGAGATCGCCAGCATGATCGTCGAGATCGCGTTGATCTTGGGCGTGACCGCTCGCTTGACCTGGCTGTAGACCTCCACCGGGAGCAGCGAGACGCCGGAGCCGGTGGTGAAGAAGCTGATGATGAAGTCGTCCAGCGAGAGCGTGAACGCCAGCAGCGCCCCGCCGATGATGCCCGGCAGGATGAGCGGGAACGTGATGTGCCAGAACGTCTGCCACTCGTTCGCGCCGAGGTCCTGGGCCGCCTCCTCGAGGCGCCGGTCGAAGCCCTTGAGGCTGGCGCGCACCACCACCACCACGAACGAGATGTTGAAGGCGATGTGCGACAGCGTGACGGTCGTGAGGCTCAGGCGCAGCCGGATGCCGAACAGCGCCTCCAGGATGCCGAACGAGAAGGTGAAGAACGCCAGCAGCGCCAGCGCCATCACGATCTCCGGGATGACGATCGGCAGGTAGAGCAGGGCGTCCAGCCCGGTGCGGCCGCGGAACCGGTAGCGCTCCATCGCCAGCGCGGTGGTGGTGCCGATCACCGTGGAGACCAGCGTGGAGATCAGCGCCACGATCAGGGTGTTGACCGCGCCGCCCATCAGCCGCTCGTCGGCGAGCAGCCTGCGGTACCACTCGAAGGTGAACCCCGTCCAGCGCACCCCGAAGCTGTCCTGCGTGAACGAGAAGATCACCAGGATGACGATCGGCAGGTACAGGAACGCGTACACCAGCGCCGAGTGCAGCCCGAGCAGCGCATCCCCGGTCGAGCGGCGGCCGGAGCTGATCGCGTGGGTGGCCGGGCGGGCCTGGCTTGAGAGCTCGATCATCGGTCACCTATCATCTTCGGTCGTCACCCGGAAGTAGACGATGATAGCGATCGTGAGCACGGCCATGAAGGTGATCGCCAGGGCGGAGCCGAGCGGCCAGTTGGGCGGGTTGGCGCGGGTGAACAGGCGCTGCAGCAGGTTGCCGAGCAGGTCCACCTTGGCGCCGCCCAGCAGGTCCGAGACGACGAACTGGCCGACGGTGGGGATGAACACCAGCACCGAGCCGGCCGCCACGCCCGGCATGGTGAGCGGCAGCATCACCCGCCGGAACGCGCTCCACCAGCCGGCGCCCAGGTCGCTCGCCGCCTCCATCAGCGTGAAGTCGAAGCGCGCCAGCGAGGCGTAGAGCGGCAGCACCATGAACGGCAGCTCGCCGTACACCAGCCCCACCAGCACCGCGCCCTCGGATGGGTAGAGCGCCTGGCGCGGCAGCCCGAGCGCCTGGATCGCGCTGTTGATCAGCCCGTTGTTGCTGAGCAGGATCATCCAGGCGTAGGTGCGCACGAGGAAGTTGGTCCAGAACGGGATGAGGATCAGGAACAGCAGCGCGGTGCGCACGCCCGGCTGCTGGCGCACGACGAACAGCGCCAGCGGGTAGCCGATCACCAGGCAGATCGCGGTGGTGAGCACGGCGATCCAGATCGAGCGCACGTAGGCGTTGATGTAGATGTCGCGCGTGAACAGGGTGATGTAGTTGTTCAGCGTGAACGTCCACTCGACCCGCGCGCCGCGCCCGGGGACAGCGAAGCTGTAGAGCACGATCACCAGCAGCGGGACGGCGAAGAACAGAGTCAGGTAGAACAGGCCGGGGAACAGCAGCAGGCGAAGCTGGCCGCGCTCCTTCCGTTCGACGCTGGAGAACGTGTCAGCGCTCATTTCCTCCCCTCTCGTCGCACGTCGGCCGCCGGCGCGCGCCTGCGGCCGATCGAAGCGCCCAGCGCCTCGATGTACACCCGAGCACGTGTAGACGTGCAACGTCCCAGCGCGTGCCTACTCGGTAAGCACCAGCGCGTTCTCGGCCGGCCACCACAGGTAGCCGCTCTCGCCCGGCTGCCAGTACTCGTTGCGGTCGAGCGTGGAGCGGCTGTTCTGCTCCCACACGTCGAAGAGCCGCTCGGAGCCCAGACGCACAATAATCCGCGTGTCGCTGCCGATGTAGGCCACCTGCTCCACCGTCACCCGGAAGCAGTTGGCGGTGCCGGGGGCCGGCTCATGCACCGAGAGGAAGGCCTTCTCGGGCCGGATCGAGACGACGGCCTCGCTTCCGGACGCGAGCTGCACGTTTCCCTGCGCCCGCAGCGTCAGGCCGTCGCCGGTCTCGAGGGTGGTCACGAGCCCGTTCGACGTGCCGCTGCGCTCGACGGCGCGGACCCTGCCCGACAGGAAGTTCGCCTCGCCGATGAAGTCGGCGACGAAGCGGCAGTTCGGCCGCTCGTAGATCTCCGTCGGCGTCCCGACCTGCAGGACCTTGCCGGCGTTCATCACGGCGATCCGGTCGCTCATCGTGAGCGCCTCTTCCTGGTCGTGCGTGACGAAGATGAAGGTGATGCCGACGCGTTGCTGCAGGCTCTTGAGCTCGATCTGCATCTCCTTGCGCAGCTTCTGGTCCAGCGCCCCCAGCGGCTCGTCGAGCAGCAGCACCGCCGGCTGGTTGACGAGCGCGCGGGCGAGGGCGACCCGCTGCTGCTGGCCGCCCGAGAGCTGGCGCGGGCGGCGGTTCTCGTAGCCGGAGAGCCGCACCAGCTCGAGCGCCTCCCGGACGCGCCGCTCGATATCCGCCCGCGCGACGCGCTTCATCTGTAGTCCGAAGGCCACGTTCTCGGCCACCGACATGTGCGGGAAGAGCGCGTAGGACTGGAAGACCGTGTTGACGTTGCGCTGGTAGGGGGGAGTGTTGCCGATCAGGCGGCCGCGCAGACGGATCTCGCCCGAGGTGGGGTACTCGAAGCCGGCGATCAGACGGAGCGTCGTGGTCTTGCCGCAGCCCGACGGGCCGAGCAGGGCGAAGAACTCGCCGTCGCGGATCTGTACGGTCACGTGGTCAACTGCCGTTACGTCACCGAAGCGCTTGACGATGTCACGCAGCTCGATGGCGATGCCGTTGCTCATCGCGCCTCTCTCAAGCCTGTCGTCGTAGAGTAGAACGATGAGGGATTATAGCATATCTCCATGCGGAAGGGGTGTCAGCGCGGCAGCGAAGCCGCCAGCGCCGGCATCCACATCCCGCACGAGTAGTCGTGCCGAACCACCCCCTTCCGGGGAGATGTGGCGGTCCGCGGCTGCCAGGGCTGCTTCTCGCCGCCCGGCAGGCCGCCAATCCACCACAGACCTATCTTCGCCTGAAGCGCTCCACGAACCTGTTTTCTGCTGGAAGAATGCAGGTTGCCTGCGAACCCGTTCCCCGCCAGGAAATCCGGCAGGCCGCAGGCCGCCCACGAACCTAGTTCCCGCCGGAAGACCGCAGGTTCTCCACGGACCTATTTTTGCCGGGAGGCCCGATGTGCCGCAGGCCGTTCACGAGCCTGTTTCCAGC
>ERZ777003.577-NODE-577-length-69033-cov-45.482386_pt1 | contig 69033 bp, 72 predicted proteins | sample MGYA00374956_ERZ777003 | MGnify/ENA primary metagenome ERZ777003 (study PRJEB29302, sample SAMN06268252) | bioreactor metagenome | isolation source: Joint BioEnergy Institute, California, USA | place: USA:Joint BioEnergy Institute, California, USA | collected...
TGATCGGGCCTGTGGAGGATTTCCTCTACGGACAGTCAGGACGCCAGGCGGGCGATCCCGACAAGGCGGCGGCATTGATGATCGAGGCAGTGGACAGTCCCAATCCTCCGGGGCGCCTGATGATGGGCAAGGATGCCTTCGACCTTTACGACCGCCTGATCGCGGCACGGCAAAAGGAATATGACGAATGGCGCTCACGCGGCGAAGCGACCGCTTTTGACGGCGCAAAGGCACTTCCGATTCATTTTCAAAGTGGTCAAGCGGAGCAACATCCGTGATCCCGGGCGAGCGAAGCGAGACCCGGGACCCAGGAAGGCGGTGGAGATGGCGCCACTGGGTCCCGGACAACCTCTGCGCGGCTTCCGGAATGACGGGGTGAAGCTTTCCCCGAATGAAAAAGCACGAAGCGGCAATTTGCCCGAGAAGTGCGAACGGAATCGGAGTAGAGCTGGCGGCGAGAACGTGGGGCCTAGGAATGTCCATTCTTGAACTTGCCGCCCGGAAGACGCGTGACACGCTCCGGATTTATTGGGAGCTCGTGCGCATCATCGTTCCCGTGACGGTTCTGACCGAGGCGATGGCACGGGCGGGGATAATCGAAGCCATGTCTCCGGCACTGGCGCCGGTCATGCAACTGTTCGGCCTGCCGCCGGAATTCGCATTGGTCTGGATGACCGGCGTGCTGGTGGGCATCTGGGGCGCAGTTCCGGTGATCTTCACGCTCGTGCCGCCTGCGGAACTCACCGTCGCCGACATTACGGTAATCTCCGCACTTCTGCTTTTTGCGCATGCCCTGCCGATCGAACAGAAGATCATCCAGAAGGCAGGGCCGGGCTTCGTCCTCACCACGGCCTTACGAATTGCTGGGGGAATGATCTATGCGTTGATCCTCCACCATATCTTCGCCGCCACTGGCTGGCTTTCACAGCCGCTCAATCCCGCCTGGATCCCGATGGCGGCCGCTTCGGACTGGCTCGGCTTCTTCGTGGGGCTCGTGGAGGCCCTCATCGCCATGTTCCTCATCCTCCTGTTTCTTGCCTGGGGGCTGGAGCTTTTAAAGTGGCTGGGGATCATGGACCGCATCATCCGGATGATCGCCCCGCTGCTGCGCCTGGCAGGAATCAGAGCCGAGGCTGCGCAGTTCACCATGGTCGGGCTGCTTCTTGGCATTTCCTATGGCGGAGGCCTGCTCATTCGCGAGGCGCGCTCCGGAAGCCTGTCGCCGCGTCAGATCTTCATTTCATGCGTTTTCATGGGATTTGCCCATGCCGTGATCGAGGACACGCTGGTCGTCATGGCCATAGGCGCGGATGCCGTCAGCGTACTCGTTGGCCGGGTCATATTCGCGGTTGCCGCAACCGCCTTGATCGCGTGGTTCGTCCGCGCGCTTCCGGACAGCGTTTTCTTCGCATGGGCCTTCAATCGGCCGGACCGTCAGACGGCAGTCGGCGCGGTGAACGGCTGAGATCCCGTCAACGGCACTACCACCCGTCGCCTGCCCGGCCGGAAAGGCTCTGCAGGATGAAGTCCGCACGTTCCGCCACGCTTGTCTTCGGCAGGGTGACCAGCTCGTAGTCCAATTGGGAAAAGGCTGAAAGGAGGCGGCCAGCAGGGCCGATTTGCCGCCTCCGGAACATCCTGAAATCGTGACGAACCGTTTCACTGCATTGCTCCTTTGTGCGTGCTGGGATGATCCAGCCGGCAGCAATGCTTTTGAACCGCAGCCTCTCGCGGTGTGGGAACCGCCACAAGTGTCATGCGACACCTTCACTTTGCGCGCCAGAGCAGGGATCGCCAAAACCGATTCCCAGCACCAGCTTACGCGCGTGCGGCCTCGTCGGTCATTCTGGGTTGGTGGTGCTGATGCTTCACCTCGCCGGCGAAATGGCATGCAGCGGCCTGTCCCGGCGCGATCTCGAGCAGTGGCGGGACAGTCTTGCCGCAGATTTCCGGTTTGCCGAGAGCAGCATGCAGCGGACAACGGCTGCGGAAAGGGCAGCCCGAAGGCAGCCGACCCGGGCTCGGCAGCTCACCGCTGAGGATTTCGCGCCGGCGGCGTGCCTCGACCGCCGGGTCGGGTACCGGCACCGCCGACAGCAGCGCACGCGTATAGGGGTGGGCGGGCATGCCGTAGAGCCGGTCCCGATCGGCGAGTTCCACCACGCGGCCCAGATACATCACCGCGACGCGGTCCGAGATGTGCCGCACTACCGCGAGGTCGTGTGCGATGAAGAGCATCGACAGATTGAGCTGCGCGCGCAGCTTTACAAGAAGATTGATGATCTGCGCCTGGATCGACACGTCGAGCGCGGAGACCGGCTCGTCGGCGATGATCAGTTCCGGCTCGAGGATCAGCGCCCGTGCAATGGCGATGCGTTGCGCCTGCCCGCCGGAGAACTCGTGCGGGTAGCGGCTGGCCACGGCCGGGTCGAGACCCACCAGGTGAAGCATCTCGGCCACCTTGGCCTTGCGCGAAGCGCGGTCGCCGATGCGGAAGATGACGAGAGGTTCTTCGAGCAGGGCGCCCACTGTCATGCGCGGGTCGAGCGACGACCGCGGATCCTGGAACACCATCTGCATGCGCTTCCGCAGTGCCTTGAGGCTGGCGCCGCTCGCCGAGACCAGGTCCTCGCCGCAAAAGCGCACCTCGCCCGAACTCGGCCGGTTGATCTGCAGGATGGCGCGGCTCGCCGAGGATTTGCCCGAGCCGCTTTCGCCCACGAGCCCGAGCGTTTCGCCGCGGCGCAGGGTGAAGCTGACATCGTTCACCGCGGCGATCTGGCCGAAGCGCACAGTAAGATTGCGTACCTCGAGGATGGTCTCGGTCATGATCTGCCACACGGGACCTTTGCGGCCGCTGCGCTGATTTCTGCCATAGTCGCGGGATCGCCGAGGTCCTTTTTCCAGTCGGTATCGCGCAGCCAGCCGATTTCGGGGTCGAAGCCCCAGCAACGGGTGAGGTGCCCCTCGGCGCCATCCGGAGCCGGCGCCAGCGGCGGTTCAGATTGGCCGCAGATGGCGCGGCGATAGGCGCAGCGCGGCCGAAAACGGCAGCCGCCATCGAGCTGGGCGATGTTGGGCGGCAGGCCTTCGATCGGCACCAGCGGTTCGTCGACCGGGCGTTCCAGCGAGGGGATCGAGCGCAGCAGGCCCCAGGTGTAGGGCATTGCGGGGCGTGCGAAGAGATCGGCCGTAGCGGCCGTTTCGACCACGGTGCCCGCGTACATCACATAGACCCGCTCGGCTGCCCCCGCGACAATGCCCATGTCGTGTGTGATCATCACCACCGCCGTGCCGGTGCTGGACACGAGCGATTTCAAAAGATCCATGATCTGCGCCTGGATGGTCACGTCGAGCGCGGTGGTAATTTCGTCGGCGAGGATCACGCGCGGATTGCACGAGAGCGCCATCGCGATCATCACGCGCTGGCGCATGCCGCCGGAGAATTCGTGCGGATAGGCGTTGAGCCGCGTCTCCGGTGCAGGAATGCCCACCCGGCGCAGGAGTTCGATTGTCCGTTCGGCGATCTGCCGGCGGTTGCCGCCCTGGTGGCGCTTGATCGCCTCGCCGATCTGCTGGCCGATGGTCAGCACGGGATTGAGACTCGACATCGGGTCCTGAAAGATCAGCGCAATCTCGCGGCCGCGTATCTTCTGCATCGCCTTGTCGTCGAGGCCGAGCAGATCCTTGCCGTCGAGCGTGATAGAGCCCGCCTCGTAGCGCGCGGTCCGCTCCGGCAGCAGCTTCATCACCGAGCGGACGGCGACCGACTTGCCGCATCCAGATTCCCCGACCAGCGCGATGATCTCTCCCTTCTCGAGCCTGAACGACAGCCCGTCCACGGCTTTCACCCGACCGCGATGGGTCTCGAAAGCGACTTCGAGGTCGCGGACTTCGAGCAGCGGCGGACTCACCCTTCCGCCCCCTGGCTGCGGGCGCGGCGCGCCTCGTGCATTGCGAAGGTGCTTTCGTTGAACGGATAGAAACGCGAAGGGGAGGCGTTCTCCTCGAGCATGTTGGCAAGGATCGATTGCTCGATCGCCTCGTGCTCTCGCCCGGCCCGTGCGATCTCCTCGGCAAAGGCCGCCGCGATCACCACCACGCCGTCATCGTCGCCAAGCACCACGTCTCCAGGCCGCACCAGCACGCCGCCGCACTGGATCGGGCAGTTGTACTCGTAGGGCAGTATCCTGGTCTCGCCCACCATGGTGGCCCGGCCGCCGGCAAAAACCGGCCAGCCCAGATCGATCGTAGATTGCGCGTCGCGTATGGCGCCGTCAGTGACGATGCCAGCGGCACCCCGCTGGAACAGCCGACCGTAGACAATCTCGCCGCCGGTGGAGATGTCGCTCTGTCCCATCGCATCGGAAACGAGGACGTCTCCCGGGCCGCAGGTCTCGATCACGCGCCAGCGCGGCGTCACATTCATGCCGTCGGCGCTGGCACTGGTGGCGATTTCGCGCTGCAAATCCTCGCGCGACGGCAGATATCTCAGGGTCACCGCGCGGCCTACCAGCTTGCGGCCCGGGGCCAGCGAGGCAACGCCTTTCATGGCGATGGGGCCGGAGCCGTATTTGCGGCCGACGCCGCGCATGTGCAGCAGGTAGTAGACCGTTGCGGCGCTCAGCTTGCCGATCTCGGCCAGAACCTCGTCGGATACCCGGGGCGTGTCGGTCATCATTCCTCTCCGTCCGTGGGCAGCGCGCCGATGCGGCGCTCCTCCTCGGTGGCCGGCACCTCCCAAAGGCCGGCGCCGGCGCGGCGCCCGGCCCAGCCCGCACCCGAGCGGCGGCCACGAGGCTGGTCGACCGCATGGGCGGCTAGGACGTCGTAGTCGATCGTAAGGCCGAGGCCCGGGCTCTCGCCGAGCACGACATGGCCGTCCTCGATCCAGTTGTCGGCCTTTATCATCGGCTCCTCGATCTCATCGTCATGGCATTCGAGGATCATGTGGTTGGGCAGCGCGGCCGCGACATGGGCGAAGATTCTGCCTTCGGAATCGGAGCCGGCGCAGGGGAGGCCGTTGGCGTAAGCGAGATTGGCGACCTGCATGGCGCCCGTCAGACCGCTCATGAGGCGTCCGACCTGAACGATGTCGACCGAACCGTGCTCGATGTAAGTCTGGAACTCGAGAACGTTTTTGAGGTTTTCGCCGGCGCAGACCGGAGCCCTGATGTGGCTCGACACTTTGGCGAGCCCCCGATAGTCTGCCCGCTGCACCGGCTCTTCTACCCAGGTGAGATCGAACTCCTCTTCCAGTCGGGCGATGCGCCGCACGGCCTGCTTGGCGTGCCAATATTCACTGGCGTCGACCATCAGCGCCGGCGGTTTGCCGTCCACGGTCATTGCGTCGCGGACGAGGGCGAGGCGCCGTGCATCCTCCTCGATATCGAGGCCGATCTTCAGCTTTGCGGCACGGAACCCGCGGCTCGCCATGTGGCTGTAGAAGGCGACGAGCTGTTCGTCATTCAGCGGCATGTCGCCGCCGCTGGCATAGGCCATCACGCGGTTGGTTCCGGCGCCGAGCAGCCGCCATAAAGGCTCGCCGTAGATCTTCGCCTTGAGGTCCCAAAGGGCGACGTCGAGGACGGACAGCGCCTCGTTCAAAATACCATTGTTGCCGCTCTTGAAGATCAGGTTGACCATGGCCAGCCAAAGACCGGCATTCTGACGGGGGTCGGCTCCGATAAGGACCCGCTGGAGACGTCCGATGCCGTAGACGGCGTTGATCGACCCGATCGCGATGCCCCGATGCTCGGTGTCGGTAAGGATTTCTACCACTGCGCCGTGCTGATGGGTCCGACCGCTGGGCGCATGGGCGTCGCCGCGCCGCCGCCGCAGTCGGTACTCGTATGTTTGCGTGCGTATCTCGGTGATCTTCATTGTCGCGGACCTATGGGGTTAACGGCGGGATTCGCCGCGCGGATCGAGCCGGTCGCGCAAGGCGTCGCCGGCCAGATTGAGGGCGAGAACTGTGAGGAGGATGGCAAGGCCCGTAAAGGCCGAGAGCCACGGGGCGCGTTCCATGTAGGAGAAGCCGTTGCGCATCATGGCGCCCCAACTGGCGGTGGGCGGCTGGATGCCGAGCCCGAGGAAGGAGAGGGCGGCCTCGGTGAGGATGGCATGACCAACCTGGATGGTTGCCATCACCGCCACGGGGCCGGTGACGTGAGGCACGATGTGGCGGAAGATGATGCGTAGCGGCCCGGCGCCGAGCGCGCGCGTGGCGACCACGAAATCGCGCTCGCGCACGGTCAGCACCTGCGAGCGGGTGATGCGGGCGAACATGGGCATGTCGGCAAGCGCAATGGCGATTATGATGGTGGTGACGCCTGGCCCCAGCGCAGCCATGATGCCGAGCGCCAGCAGAACCGAGGGAAAGGACAACAGCGCGTCCATGACGCGCATGATTCCTTCGTCCACGAGGCCGCGGGTGTAGCCGGCAACAAGCCCGAGCAGGCCGCCGAGCAGCACCGCCAGGCCGATGGCGGTGAAACCGATGCCGAACGCGATGCGGGTGCCGAAGATCAGGCGGGACAGCATGTCGCGGCCGGTGTGGTCGGTGCCCAGCCAATGGGCGGCCGAAGGTGCCTGAAGCACGGCGCGATAGTCCTGTGCGTTGGGATCATAGGGAGCGATCCATGGCGCGAAGGCCGAGCAGATGGCGAGCAGCGCCAGCAGGCCGAAGCCGAGTACGGCGAAGCCGTCGATGCGCCGGCGCGGCCGTACGGGAGAGGATGCCACTGCTTCACCCACGACGGATCCTCGGATCGATGCGCGAATAGATGAGGTCGGTCAAAAGGCTCGCCGTCAGCACGGTAAGCGCGAGCACCAGCATCAGCGCCTGGATCATGGTGAAATCCCGGAAGAAGATGGAATCGACGGCGAGGCGCCCGAGCCCGGGGATGGAGAACACCGTTTCCACCGTTGCGGCGCCACCGAACAGCGCGCCCAGCTGCAGGCCAACAAGTGTCACGACCGGCAGCAACGCGTTGCGCAGCGCATGTCTGAAGAGCACGGTTGTCGGCGACAACCCCTTGCTGCGCGCCGTGGTGATGTAGTCCTCGTTGAGCACTTCAAGGACAGAAGAACGCACCTGCCGGATCAGCACGCCGGTGAATCCGGTGGCAAGTGCCAGCGACGGCATCAGCATCAACTGCAGCGAGCCCAGCGGATCCTGGAAAAAGGGCAGATAGCCCGATGGCGGAAGCCAGCGCAGCGTGACGCTGAACAGGATGATCAGCATGATGCCGAACCAGAAGCCGGGTGTCGCGATGGCGGTCAGCGCGAACAGCGTGCCCAGGTGATCGGGGAGACGCCGGTAGTAGACGGCGGACACGACGCCGATGGGAATGGCGATCGTCACCGAAATCAGGAGAGCCATGATCGCGAGCTGAACCGTGGGCACGGCGCGCGCAAGAATGGCCGGACCGATAGCCTCGCCCGTGCGCAGCGACCTGCCGAGGTCGCCGGTCACGACCTGGGCCACCCAATTGCCGTAACGTACGAGAATAGGCTGATCGAGCCCCAGTTCCTGTCGCAGCGCCTCATAGCGCTCGGCGTTGCGCGCGCCTTCCTCGCCCAACAGGGCGGCCGCGGTGTCGCCGGGAAGCACCGACACGATGATGAACGCAATAACGCTTACGAGAACGACGACCACGGCCGCGGAGGCCAGCCGACGCATCAGATAGCCAAGCATTTGCTGTCCCAGTTGCGATTCGCGGGAGCTGAATCCCGCGGGTGAGGGGCCGCGGCACTGCGGCCCCTCCACGAACCCACGCTACGAAGCAAGCCACGCGTAGCGGAGGTTATAGTCGGAATCGATGCCTCCGATCCCGGGCGCCATGGCCAGCATCTTCGGCGCACGGAACGCGATGAAGTGGTAGGCATCCTCGTAGAGAATCCGCTGGATGTTCTTGTAGATCTCAGCGCGGGCCGCGGTGTCGCCGGTCCTCGAAGCCTCGGCCCAAAGAGCATCCACCTTGGGATTGGAGTAACCCGCCCAGTTCGCGTCCGATCCCGTCATCGTTTCGCGGCGGAACAGTGGATCGACCAGAGCGGTGTTGCCGTGCGACAGCGCCTCGAAATTGCCCGTCCGGCCCGACTCCACCCAGGGCGTGCGGTCCATCGTCTCGATGTTGAGCGTGATGCCGACCTCGCCGAGCATGGCCTGCATGATTTCGAGCGGTTGCAGGTCCTTGGGCCTGTTGATGACTTTGACCGTCAGGGAAACGCCGTCGGCATATCCCGCATCGGCAAGCAGCTGGCGCGCCTTTTCCGGGTTGTATTCGTAACGCGGCAGGCTTTCGTCATAGCCCGGCACGCCCGGATACCAGCCCCAGTAATAATGCGGCTTGCCGCGGCCGAAAGTGAGCGCTGCCGCCATAGCCTCGCGGTCCACCGCATGCTGCAGCGCTTGACGCAACCGGACATCATGCGCGAATGGGGTCGAGGCGTCTTCCTTGGAGCTGATGTAGAAGCTCGGCTGGCCGGTGTCTCGGCCCGGCTGCGCGTAGATCTGGATGCCTGCCGCTTCGAGGCTGTCGAGGTCCTGCTCCAGCGGGTCCATGATGTGCACATTGCCGGCGCGCAGTTCGAGCGCTGACACGGATTGATCCGGCATCTGCCGGATCGTGAAGCGATCCGCATAGGGCAGGGGCTTGCCGTCGAGGCCCGATTCCCAGTGACCGGAGAAGGCCACCAGCTCGACGCGATCATCCACCAGCCAGTTCTCCACCGCATAGGGACCGCTGCCCACCGGCTTGTGCGCGAACGCCTCGTCGCCCATGGATTCGACGGCCTGCTTGGAGACGATGTAGACATTGGTGGCGTTGGCCGCCGTCATGGTCAGGCGGAACAACGGCTGCGGCGACTTGAATTCGAGATCCAGCGTGTGGTCGTCCACGACGGTCACATTGACAAGTTCGCTCACCGAGGTCTGCACCGCCGATTTCTCATGGTCGCGGGCGCGCTCGAGATTCCATTTCACCACTTCGGCGGTGAGATCCGAGCCGTCGTGGAATTTGACGCCCTGGCGCAGCGTCATGCGCGCCGTGGTTTCGCTGGTTTCCTCGAAACCGGTGGCCAGTTCGTAGCCAAGCTCGAACTCGTCCGTCGTACCGGGCTTCAGACGGTAGCTGAAGAGCGAGTCGAACATCAGCGACATGATGCGCGTCCGCGCATTGGCGAGATGCGGATCAAGGCTGTCGATCGCCAACAGCTCAGCGAGCACGATCGTGCCGCCGCGGCTCACTGAGTTTGCGGCGAAGGCGGGCAGGCCGGTCTGCGCCAAAACCGCAGATGCAGCCGTTCCGACCAGGAGCTGCCTTCGAGAAATTTTCATCACGCTATCCTCCCTTTGTCTGCAGTGAAGAACAATCATGTTGTTCAGTCAATACTTGATTAGTAATCAAGACATGGTACTTTGATCACCCGCTTCACACAGGAACGGCCATGCACAAGGAACTGCCAAGCAACACGAGGCCGACGTTGCTGCTCACGGCATCCGAAGCCGCCGCTCGGCTCGGGGTTAAGAAAGACACGGTCTATGCCTACGTCTCGCGAGGCCTTCTGCGTCGCCGCGAGGTGACCGGCACGAACGAAAGCCTCTACGATCCGGCAGAGGTCGAGGCTCTGGCCGCGCGGGCGCGCAAGGCGGCGCCTCAGGCCGTGGCGCCGGTATTCCGCTCGGCGCTCACCACCATTGCCAACGGAGAGCCTTATTTTCGTGGGCTGCCGGCGTGCCGGCTGGCTGTGGAAGGCCGCTTTGAAGACGTCGTGCGGCTGCTCTGGCAGGGGCATTTTGAAGCCGGCGCCGAGACGCTGTTCCCGCCGCGCCGTGCCGAGCCCGCCCTCGCAGCCATCGGTGCGCAGATCGGGAAGGATGCGCTTCCGCTCGAACGCATGCGCTGTCTCGTCCCGTTCGTCGCCGCCGAAGACCCGTTGCGCCACGACCACGGCCATGAGCAGGTGATGGGCAAGGCGGCGCATCTGATGGTCCGCCTGCTTTGTGCCATGGAGGAACTGTCTGCGCCAGTCGACGAGAGCATCGCCGCACTGGTCTGGAGCCGTCTGTCGCCAAAAGCTGCAACGCCGGGGTTGCTGCGCGCGCTCGATGCGACGCTCGTGCTGGCGGCGGATCACGACCTGGGCGCTCCATCGACCGCCGCCGTGCGGCTGGCCGCGGCCGTGCGGGCGGATATCTACGCGGTGGTCACTGTCGGGCTCAACAGCGGCGGCGGTGTCGTGCAAAGCGCTTCGACGCTTTCCATCGAAAACGATCTCTCTGAGCTGAACGTGCAGGACAATGTCGGCCGATTTGTCGGCGATCAGCTTCGCCACGGCCGCGAGATGCGGGGATTTGGCCATCGCGCATACCCCGACGGCGATCCGCGGGCCCGGCTGATACTCGACCTGCTGCGGCAATGCGGCGAGGCGGCAGATGATGTCGCTCGCCTTGACGAAATCGTCGATATCCAGCTCAGGCGCGGACGTGAGCCGCCCAATATCGGCTTCGCGATCGCCGCCGTCGTGCACTGCGCCGGAATGCGGCGCGGTGCCGGTGAGCTGATTTTCAACTATGCCCGCATGGCCGGCTGGGTTGCTCACGCCATGGAGGAATATGATGCACCGACAAGTCTGCCGCGTCTGAAATCGATCTATGTCGGCCCGAACCCAACCCGTGCCGCAGGCTAGTGCTGTCCCAACGACCTCAAATTTCGGAACCAGCGTCTCATGTCCAACTCTAACGTCTCCGCTACCTTCCGTCCGGTCGCCGTGCCGCGGCTGTACGTTGTCGTGGCCCGGCAGATCGCCAATTACATCCGTGACACACCGCTCGAGCCGGGCGCTCAGCTGCCGCCCGAACGCGACCTGGCCCAGCAGCTCCAGGTGAGCCGCACCACGGTGCGGGAGGCCATGATCGCGCTCGAAACGATGGGCATCGTTGAAGTACTGGTGGGAGACGGCACCTATGTGCGCGCCCGCCTTGCCTCCGGCACGCTGCCGTGGGACCGCGAGGGCGATCCCGGCCCGGGTCCGCACGAGCAGTTCCGCATGCGGATGCTGGTGGAGTGCGCTGCCGCGGAAGACGCGGCGCGAAACATCACCCCCGAGGAGCTTGCGCGACTGCGGGAACTGGTGGCGGCCATGGAGGCGGACATAGACGGCCCCACTGCGGAGATGAATCGGCAAGCTTTCCACGACGTGATCGCCGTGGCCTCGCGCAACAGCATCTTCGTCGACACCATACGCGACCTCTGGCGTCTGCGTGGCGGCGCGATGTGGAAGAAGATCGCCGCGCGCGTGGTGCAGCCTGAGCATCACGTCCTTGCCCTCGCTCACCGCAAGGAGATTCTTGCCGCGCTTGAGAAGCACGACCCGGACGCAGCGGCGGCGGGCATGCGGCGACTGCTGGATCGCATCAGGCAGCGGTATTTCGACGACATCTCTGACTGACCTCTCATAAACGTCGCCAGGCAAATTGACCCCGCTGGGGCAAAGGTATAATGGTCCAACCATTGTACGTTTGCAAGTGGAGGACAATGAAATGGCGCAGCGGCTGAATCAGGTGGATTATGACGTCGTGGTCGTGGGCGGCGGGGCTGCCGGCGTCGCTGCGGCAGTGGCCTCCGCCAAAAACGGCGCACGCACGCTCCTGGTTGAGGCCGGTCCCATGCTTGGCGGCGAAATGTTGAGCGGCCTGCCTATCGACGGCTGCATCTCGACGCGCGGAGAATGGGTGGTGGGCGGCGTGGCACGCGAAATCTTCGCCGAAGCCGAGCGGCTCGGCGGTTATGTCGGCCACTTCTATGATTGGCGCACCATATGGGTGGTCTGCGTCGACCCCGAGGTTATGAAGATCGCCGTGATGAACGTGGTGCGGCGAGCCAATGTCGATGTCCTGCTTTATACGTTCGCCGAGGACGTCGTGGTGCAGAACGGCACCGTTACGGGCCTTGTAGTGCTCAACAAGAACCAGCGTACGCTGATCCGCGCCCAGGTGTTCATCGACGCTTCGGGCGATGGCGACGTGGCGGTGATGGCTGGCGCGCAGTACGAGAAGGGCGGCAGGGACGGGACCGAATTCCAGCCGGTCAGCCTTGTGTTCCGCATGGCGGGCGTGGATGTCGGCCGCTTGATGAACTTCGTGGCCGAACATCCCGACAATGTGGCTGTCGGCGAAAACCCCTACTACGCCGACATTCCGCGGGAAGAGCAGGTCCGCCGCCTGGTCGAGCAGGGCTTTCCCAAAGTCTTCTTCGTCGCCAACGGCCCCTTGATCCAGGACGCCATCTCAAAAGGACTGCTGCACGAGACGGCGCTCATCGGCATCGGTCCGGTATCGATGGCGCGGCGCGAGATTTACTGCAACACGACCCGCATAGCCAATGTCGACGCCACGCGCACCGATCAGCTCTCGAAGGCTCTGCCCGATCTGATGGATCAGGTGTGGACCTGTGCCGCTTTTCTTAAGACCGCCGTGCCGGGCTTCGAGGAAGCGGTCTATTCAGGCATCGCGCCGCGGATCGGGATACGCGAAACCCGGCGAATCATCGGTGACGAGGTGCTGACGGCAGAAGACGTCATGTCGGCCCGCAAGCGGGAGGATGGCGTCGCCAAGGGCTGCCATCACATCGACATTCACGGTGCCGGCCGCGATCAGCTGCGCAGGCCCATTCCTGACGGAGGCTCATACGATATTCCCTTCGGCTCGCTCGTCGCCAAGGGGCTCGAAAACGTCATGATGGCCGGCCGCTGCCTTTCCGCCACGCGTGAGGCACACGGGTCGGCCCGCGTGATGGGAACCTGCATGGCGATGGGGCAGGCGGCGGGCACCGCCGCCGCCATGACGAGCATCGCCGGCTCGGGTCGTATCCGCGACCTGCCGATTGCCGACCTTCGCGCGCGTCTCAAGGAACAGGGCGCTGTGCTCGACGGGACGTATTAGAACGTCGGATTCTCAAGCTGAATTGAAAGGATCGCCTTCACCTGGGGGAACATCCTGGATATGTAATTCAAACCGAGCTGAGCGCACGGTGGCGCTGCGTTGTGACGGCGCACTGCCGCAACGGCAGTCGACGCAGGCTGCGGCAATGCCGCGGCGACAGTTTCTGCCGCGCAGCGACTATACGGAGGTCAGCGCCGAATCGGTCGGCCTCGACGGCGGAACCCGCAACACGGCGCCGTTGAGCCGCCTGACGCACGCGCACTGGCGATTTTCGGAACGGTTGGACGACGGGAATTCTTTCAGAAGGGGCGCTGCCGCCTTGACGTGCCTCTGGCGCTAACCTATGGAGATTGCGACGTTCGGGGCCTCGTGGCGGAGTGGTTACGCAGAGGACTGCAAATCCTTGTACCCCGGTTCGATTCCGGGCGAGGCCTCCAAAAATTCCATTGGAAATTCAATAGGTTCCTATTTTTGGGTGCGGCGCTGCTGCCGCCGCTTATGCTCCCGCTTGGCGTGGGCTCAAAGCGGGTATCGGTGTTCCGCCCGGAATTGGGCGGAAACAATAAGCTGGATCCGGCGCTCAATTCTCCGGTTGAGCGTCAGCCAGGTTATCGGCCGACAGGAGCCCGTGCGATTTGGCATAGGCGACGAGACCCTTGCGCGCTTCCTCGCAATGGGCCGGGTCCATGGTAGCGGCGAAGCAGGCTTCCAGAGCGCTTTCGTAGATCGGGCCCTCCTGGACCGGGGATGCGAAAAGCGCCGCCATCGCCTCCGTGGGCGTATAGACCTCGGTTACGGGTTCGCCGGGCCGAAGGACGAGGCGTACAGGCATGTCGAACTGCTCGACGGCGAAGCGGTGCATGACTTCCTCCCTTTTTCGCCCTCAAACGCTCTTGCGGCGCCGAGGTTCCGCGTCGGAAGATGTGTGCGGACGCGGGCCGGCCCATGTGCCTGGTAAAGCGTTCGCTTCCCGTTTTGCGCTTGGTGAATGCAAAGCCGCGCGTCAGGATTCATTGACGCTGCGGCCGTTTTTTGCCACATGACCGGACGGGAAAAGGCGCCGGCGGCGATGCGGGGGTGCGGCCGGGCCAGGTCATGGCATCTGATGCAAGCGCGCATGCCGCGCGGGATTCGAGAAATGGAAATGAGCGCCGACTTTGCCGTGCAGCGCGCAATGATGATCGAAGGACAGCTGCGCACGCGGGATGTCAATTACGTGCCGCTTCTGGAGGCGATGAGAGACATTCCGCGTGAAGCTTTCGTGCCCGGGCCGCGAAAGAGCCTGGCCTATATGGACGAGGATCTTGCGATCCGGCTAGCGGACGGCGGGCGGCCCGCCCGTTTCCTGATGGAGCCTGCGCAATTCGCGCGTCTGGTGCAGCTTGCGCGTGTGAAATCTTCCGATCTCGTGCTTGATGTGGGCTGCGCCACCGGCTACTCGGCGGCCGTTCTTTCCAGAATGGCGAGCTTCGTGGTGGCGCTCGAATGCGATCCGGATCTGGCGGAGACCGCTTCTGCCACGCTTGCCCAGCTGGATTGCCTGAATGTCACCGTCGTCACCGGCGATCTGGAGAAGGGGCATCCGGACGAGGGGCCCTATGACGTTGTCATGCTTGGCGGGGCGGTCGATTACGTGCCCGATGCTCTGTTGCAGCAGCTTGCCGAAGGTGGCAGGTTGGTGGCGGTCATCGGCGAGGGCAATGCGGCGCGTGCGCATCTCTTCATCAAGGAGAACGGCTTCGTCTCCTCCCGGCCGGACTTCAATGCGGCGGTCAAGCGGTTGCCGGGCTTCCGCGAGGAAGCGGGTTTTGTTTTCTGAGTGTCGGGTTCCGAGTATTTTTGTCCTACGTTCTGTTGCCGATGCGCAACGGATTTGATCGCATGGATGTTGTAACGTCCCGCTTGCACGGATGGTTGCAGTTGCAACCCGTGTTGAGGGGAGGGCGCATCCGCGGCCGAATCGGCTGAAAATCGTTTGAAGCGGAGCTTCCCTCGGGGGTCCGCGCAAGGGTGAGGTGGATCGTGTCGTTTTTACGAAGTCGCATCCTGGCGGCGCTTGCGGTTTCTGCGCTGATTCTCTCGCCGGTGCAGTCGGGCGCCGAGACGATTCAGGGGGCGCTTGCCAAAGCCTATCGCAACAATTCCAGTCTGAACTCCTCGCGCGCCGGCGTGCGGGTAACGGATGAGAATGTGGCGATCGCGAAATCGGGAATGCGACCGCGAATCGCCGCAACGGGAAGCGCATCCCTCGCGACCAGAGGCAGCACTGAAATCCGGGCCGGCGAGTTCGGGATTACGCTACAGCAGCCGATTTTCGACGGTTTTCAGACACGCAACAATGTGCGCGCCAGCGAGGCGCAGGTGCGGGCGGCGGTCGAATCGCTGCACAATGACGAGCTGAACATACTTTTCGACGCGGCCAGCGCCTATATGAACGTGATTCGTGATCGCCAGATCGCGGCCCTCAGGACTGAGAATCTTCAATTCCTGGAAGAGCAGGTCCGTTCCGCGCGTTCACGCCTGGAAGTGGGGGAGGGCACGCGCACCGACGTTGCCCAGGCGGAGGCGAATCGTCAGCTCGCTTTGGCTCAACTGGCAGCAGCGCGCGCCCAGGCGGCGGCTAGCGCCGCGCTCTACCAGCAGATCGTGGGCGACGCGCCCGATTCGCTGCAGATGCCGAGCCCGCTTACCAATCTGCTGCCGGCAAGCCTGGATCAGGCCGTGGCCATCGCCCTCTCTGAGCATCCTGCTATCGCGGCCACGCAGCATCTGGTGGATGCGGCGGCGTTCTCCGTCAAGGCGGCGGAAGGCTCGCTTCTGCCTCAACTTTCGGCAACCGCCGGGCTCAGCCGGTCGTTTCAGGACAGCAGCCCTGCGCTTCAGCAGGATGGAACCCAGAATTCGGCTTCCATCGGCCTCAGCCTCACCATCCCCATCTACCAGGGCGGCGAAGCCTCCGCGCGCGTGCGCCAGTCCAAGGAATCGCTTGGTCGGGCGCGCATCGATGTGGATGTGAGCCGGGATCAGGTGCGTCAGGCCGTGACATCCGCGTGGGTGCAGTATCAGGCGGCGCGCGAGGCGGTGGCCGCCAACCGTGAGCAGGTGAATGCCGCCCAGCTTGCCTTGAGCGGCGTGATCGAGGAGCGGGATGTCGGCCAGCGCACCACGCTGGACGTGCTCAACGCGCAGGCAGACGTGATCAACGCACGTATCGACCTCGTCAATGCCGAGCATGATGTGGTCGTGGCGAGCTATGCGATCGTTTCCGCCATGGGACGCCTTTCGCCCTCGCGGCTCGGGCTCAACGTGGCGCGATACGATCCCAACGAGCATTACCGCGCCATCAAGGACAAGTGGTACGGGCTGAGCACGCCTGACGGTAGGTGATCCTTTTCGCCTCGCTCTCTTGTGCAATGTTTGCGTTGGGGATTCTCAGCGTCTGTCCGCTTCGCTAGGCTATGTCCATGATTCGCAATGTCGTCGGCCCGAGGGCGGCGATAGGACATAGGCAGCGGCGACACGATGGCTCAGGCAAGCAGCGTACAGCGCGAACCCTCCATGGAAGAGATTCTGGCGTCCATCCGGCGCATCATCGAAGATGGTGAGAGCGGCCGGAAAGAGGCGCCGGCCGAAGCCTCCGCCGTGGAGGAGGACAAGGAAGTCGAAAGCTTCCGGGCTGGGCTGAAACCGATAGCGCCCAGAGAGACTTCGGACGCGGCGGAAGCGCCCGCCAAAGGCCGGGCGGGCCCGAGCGCTCTTGACCGCCTGCGCGAATCCCTCCGTGAGGAGGAGGAACGCGGCATGAGCGATACCGGACCGGCGGTAGCGAATGACGAGAGCTGCAATGCGGCACGCCCGGCAATCACTCCGCGTCTGCAGCCAGTCGCCTCCGGTGGCGGGGAAGAGCCCGCAAACGCGCTCCCGCGCGTGCCGGCTGCGGTGGAACGGCAGGAGACGGGTGAGGCGACGCGCCGCCCGATTCTTTCGGAAGCCTCCGGGCGCAAGGTGGCTGCCGCTTTCGGGGAACTGAACGAAGCCCTCATGGAAAGTAGGCGCCAGAGCCTCGATCAAATGGCCGAGGAGATGCTGCGGCCCATGCTGCAGGAGTGGCTAGACAACAACCTTCCGCAGCTCGTGGAGCGGCTGGTGCGCGAAGAGATCGAGCGTATCGCGCGCGGCACGTGATCTCAAAGACATCCTGCCAACTTGCCGGAGCGGCTCGGGCAGCCTAAGACGCCAGGGGTACCGGAGAGTTGAGCTGCGGTATGCGCGTTTGGCTGCTCCTCTGCGGGTAAAGTGGGAACGGGGCGCTGCGGCGCGCGTTGCCGTGGTTGACTTGCCTTGACCCTTCGGCTTTACACCCTCCCACGTGACGTGCCGGCTAGCGGACCACATGGATGCTTGAAAAGACCTATGACGCGGCAAGCGTCGAAAAGAAGATTGCCGAAAAATGGGAGGCGGAAGGCGCCTTTCGCGCTGGCGCGGGTGCCGAACCCGGCGCCGAACCCTTCACGATCGTCATCCCGCCGCCCAATGTTACCGGCTCCTTGCATATGGGCCACGCGCTTAACAACACGCTGCAGGACATTATGGTGCGCTTCGAGCGCATGCGCGGCAAGAACGTGCTGTGGCAGCCGGGCATGGACCATGCCGGCATCGCGACGCAGATGGTGGTCGAGCGCCAGCTCATGGAGCGACAGATTCACCGCCGGCAGCTTGGGCGCGAAAAATTCGTCGAGAAGGTCTGGGAGTGGAAGGAGCAGTCCGGCGGCGCCATCATCAATCAGTTGAAGCGCCTCGGCGCCTCCTGCGACTGGTCACGCGAACGTTTCACCATGGACGAGGGGCTGTCGAAGGCCGTCGTCAAGGTCTTCGTCCAGCTTTACAAGGAAGGGCTCATCTACCGCGACAAGCGGCTGGTCAACTGGGACCCGAAGCTACTGACCGCCATCTCCGACCTGGAGGTGGAGCAGATCGAGATCGACGGCCATCTGTGGCATTTCCGCTATCCGATCGAGGGCGAGCGCTTTGATCCGGACAATCCGGCCACCTTCATCACCGTCGCCACGACAAGGCCCGAGACCATGCTTGGCGACACGGGCGTGGCGGTCCACCCAGAGGACGAGCGCTACAGGCACCTGATCGGCCGGCATGTGATCCTGCCCATCGTGGGCCGCCGCATCCCGATCGTGGGCGACGAGTATTCCGATCCCGAGAAGGGTACCGGCGCGGTGAAGATCACGCCGGCGCACGACTTCAACGACTTCGAGGTCGGCAAGCGGCACGGGCTCAGGGCCATCAACGTCATGACGACGGAGGCGGCCATCACCCTCCTCGAAAACGAGGATTTCCTCGACGGTCTCGAGCCGACCGAGGATCAGCGCACCCTCTGGCGGGAGCTTGACGGTCTCGACCGCTTCGAGGCGCGCAAGCGGATCGTGCGGATCATGGAGGAGCGCGGCCTGCTCGCCAAGGTCGAGCCGCACCGCCACGTCGTGCCCCACGGCGACCGCGGCGGCGTGCCCATCGAGCCGTTCCTCACCGACCAGTGGTATGTGGACGCGAAGACGCTGGCAAAGCCGGCAATCGCCTCCGTGCGCGAGGGACGCACCGTCTTCGTCCCGAAAAACTGGGAGAAAACCTATTTCGACTGGATGGAGAACATCCAGCCGTGGTGCATCTCGCGCCAGCTCTGGTGGGGGCATCAGATCCCAGCATGGTACGGGCCGGACGGCCATGTCTTCGTCGAGGAGGACGAGGAGACGGCGCTCGAAGCCGCCATCCAGCACTACATAGCGCTCGAAGGACCGTGGAAGGCCTGGGTCGAGGACAAGCTGGAGAATTTCAAGCCGGGCGAAATCCTTACGCGCGACGAGGACGTGCTCGACACCTGGTTCTCCTCGGCGCTCTGGCCCTTCTCCACCCTCGGCTGGCCGGACCAGACGAAGGAGCTCGCCACCTACTACCCGACCTCGGTTCTGGTGACCGGTTTCGACATCATCTTCTTCTGGGTCGCCCGGATGATGATGATGGGCCTCCATTTCACGGGCAAGGAGCCCTTCCACACAGTCTACGTCCACGCGCTCGTGCGCGACAAGCACGGCGCCAAGATGTCGAAGTCCAAGGGCAACGTCATCGACCCGCTGGAACTGATCGACCAGTACGGCGCCGACGCGCTACGCTTCACGCTCGCCATCATGGCCGCCCAGGGCCGCGACGTGAAGCTCGACCCGCAGCGAGTAGCGGGCTACCGCAATTTCGGCACCAAGCTCTGGAACGCCACGCGCTTCGCGCAGATGAACGGGGTGGCGCATGATCCTGCCTTCCGGGCGGAAAATGCCAGGCTCACCCTCAATCGCTGGATACTTACCGAGCTGACCCGGGCCGCGCGCGCCATTACGGAAGGCATAACGTCATACCGCTTCAACGAGGCGGCTGGCAGCGCCTACCGTTTCGTCTGGAGCCTGTTCTGCGACTGGTATCTGGAGCTCCTGAAGCCCGTTTTTGCGGGAGACGACGAGGCTGCCAAGGCCGAATCGCGCGCCTGTGCCGCCCTTGTGCTCGACGAAATCTACAAGCTGCTGCATCCCATGATGCCATTCATGACGGAGGAGTTATGGGCGCTGACGGCAGGTGAGGGCGGCCGTGACGATCTTCTGGCGCTCACCCGCTGGCCCAACCCGACCTTCGAGGACGAGCAAGCGGCAGCCGACATAAACTGGCTCATCGACCTTGTTTCGGGCATCCGCTCGGTGCGCTCCGAGATGAACGTGCCGCCCTCCGCGACGGCGCCGCTGATCGCGGTCGGCGCGGAAGCGGAAACGCGCGAACGTATCGCCCGCCACGAGCCCGCCATCCGGCGGCTGGCGCGCGTGGGCGAGGTGGGTTTTGCGGCGGAGGTTCCGAAGGGCTCCGCGCAGATCGTGCTGGGCGAGGCCACCTTCTGCCTGCCGCTTGGGGATTTGATCGATCTTCAGGCGGAGATCGCGCGGCTGGAGAAGGAACTGGCCCGGAACGGCGCCGAAATCCAAAGGCTGGAAAAGAAGCTGGGCAACGAGAAATTCGTCGCCAACGCGCCGGAGGAGATTGTGGCCGCCGAGCGCGAGAAGCTTGCCGAATATACTGAGGCGCGGACGCGGCTCGAGGCGGCGCTGGCCCGGGTGCGCGAGGCGGGGTAGCTTCACCGCTGAGGATCGAGGACGGACCAGTGGCAACGCGCCTTTCAACGGGCTGCCGTTTTGCCCGCAACAATGGCATCCGTGTTGGGTGGATGCCATTGCCCATGGCTTTCAAAAACATTTCGCAGGATTGGCACTCCCGCCGCTCCGGCAAAGCCGGAGTGGCGCAGCGTTCCGCAAAATTATGTTATTGTAAAGAATTGGTTGCTACCCTCCATACCGTCGCTTTGTGGGGGTAAAACTATGCGATGTGGGGGGTTGGCAGGTTCCCTGCTCGGTGCTGCACTGGTCGTCACCGACGCCTATGGGGGAGGGTTTTCACGTGGCACGGCCGACACGGATATTCTGTTCGAGCCGGGAGACTTCAATTTGCGCGCCGGTACGAGCGTGGTTGTTCCTAGCCAGAAATTCTCGGCGGGAACGGACCCAGCCCTAATCGGTACGAACTATCTTGGCACCTATGTCATCCCTTCGGCCGCGGTAAAGTTCGCGATTGGCGAGAACCTTGCCTGCGCCGGTACCTATACCGAACCTTTCGGCGCAAAGTCCGAATATGAAAGCGCCTTTGGGCTCGCGGGAAAGGTTTCGGAGGATTTGAGGCTCAGTGAGTTCGGCGCCACTTGTGCCGTCTTCTTCGACGCCGGACCTGGCCGGTTTGCTGTGTTGGGCGGCGCCTTTGTCGAGCAGGTCCATTACGACCTGGACGCACTGCCGGTTCCAATGGGCGGCCTCCCGCTGAACGTGTCGCTCGAAGGCAGAGATGAAGGCTGGCGCGCGGGCCTCGCCTATGAGATTCCGGAGATCGCCTTCCGCGCGCAGCTCCTTTACCGGTCCGGCACGAGCTACGGCGCCGCTGGGACGGCAAGCTCGCCGGCTTTCATGATTCCGGGAAACACGCTGCCTGCCATCGGCATGGGCGAACTGCCGCAGAGCGTGGAGCTGAAGGTTCAATCCGGCATTGCGCCGGGCTGGCTCGCCTTCGGCTCGGTCAAGTGGATGGACTGGTCGGTCAACGAGACGCTGACGGTCAGCGTGCCGCTGGCAGGAATCGATACGCCAAACGAGTATTACTGGCGCGACGGCTGGACGGTCACGGCCGGCATCGGCCACGCGTTCAACGAGCAGGTCTCGGGCGCCATAAGCTTGCAGTGGGACCGCGGCGTGAGCACCGGATTTGATTTCAGGACCGACAAATGGCTCCTGGCTGGCGGTGCGAACATAAAGGACGCGCGCGGCGGAGAACTGCGCCTGGGAGCGGGCCTGGGTTACATGACCTCGGCGGACGTAACGAAGGGGCAGAACGCCGGTATATCCGTCGATGCGGGCTGGGCAGGCATCCTGTCGGCCACCTACAGCATCACCTGGTAGCTCTCCCACCAGTTGCTATAGCATTGCCCGGATCGGCATCGATTGCCTCCGATGCCGGTCCGCGACATCTTGCTCCCGCGCCCGAATGCCTCAAAGGGCTTGAAACGTGGGCTGACCTGACGCAGATATGGGTGGTCACCCGGGCCGGGCCCCTCTGGCAGGCGAGGCGTCGCCTGTGATGTCGGTCCGATCGACAACGCGCGAACGCGGCGCAAATTTCAACCTTTCTCATGACATTGCACGACTGGCTGTGGCCCGGCTTCCTGGCATTCGTTGCCATTGTCCTCTTTGTCGATCTGTTCATTCTGCATCGCCGGGATCATCTGATCTCAACCCGCGAAGCTCTACGAACGGTCGCAGGCTATGTTACGCTTGCGATGCTCTTTGCCGCGGGCGTCTTTTTCTTCGCGGGCGTCGACCGGGGCGCCGAATTCCTTACCGGCTATCTCATCGAGCAGTCTCTGTCGCTCGACAATATCTTCGTGATCGCCCTGATCTTCACCTACTTCAAGGTGCCGGGGGAGGCGCAGTACCGCGTCCTGTTTTACGGCATTGTCGGCGCGATCGTGATGCGCCTGTCGCTGATCGTTCCTGGCGTGAAACTGGTGGATCAGTTTCATGTCATCGCGATGGCGCTGGGCGCCCTGCTGGTCTACTCCGGCTTCAGGATGATGACCTCGGGAGATGACGCCATCGACCCGGGCGAAAGCCGCATCGTCAAGTTCCTCATGCGCACGGGCCGTGTCACCAGCGAGTATGAGGGGTCGAAGTTTCTTACGCGCCGCAACGGCCTCCTCTACATGACGCCGCTTTTCGTGGTGCTGGCCACGGTGGAGTTCACCGATCTCGTATTCGCGATCGACTCCATTCCGGCTGTGCTAGCGGTCTCCAACGATGCCTTCATCGTGTTCTCCTCCAACGTTTTCGCCGTTCTCGGCCTGCGTGCGCTCTTCTTCGTCCTTTCCGGGATGCTGCGCAGCTTCTGCTATCTGAAGGTGGGTCTGTCGCTGGTGCTCATCTTCATCGGACTGAAGATGTTCTTCAGCGAGTACATCGAAATACCCTCGCTCGTGGCGCTTGCCGTTACCGTGGCGATCATCGGCATGTCTGTGCTCGTCTCGATCCTTCATCCGGAGAAGAAGAGCTCCGAAGAACCCGAGATGTAGGACAGAGCGCCCGGCTGGCCCGGTTGACGGCCATGTGGGTGAGCTTATTTGGCGGGGGCATTGCGGGCAACCGACCTCCCTGCGACAGTTCCTGTATCCGCAGCCCTATAATTTAGGCTGTCTTGGACAAATTCTTTTTTAGATGAACAAGATAGACCGGTTCGCTGACGTGTTGAATCAGCGGCCGGTGCCCCTCTCATCTTCACAGACTGCACGGCGGCGAGGGGCTTGATTTCTGCATAAATGAATCCACAAGTTCTGTTGCGCGACGGCAACACACTCTCAGGATGTGATGCGCTAGAAGGGCGGCGGGGATGGGCGCCAATTTCCCGCCATAAAGCGGGCGCACCGACGGTGCTGCGTTCATGGGAAAAGCGTGCCCGGGTATGATTGGCTTTGATGGCGGGCCAGGGGGAGTATGGTTGTTCGCGTGAGTGCCATGGCAAAGCTGCCCGATTGGCAGGTGACCGTTGAGCCGGTGCAGGCTTGCGGGCACGGCACAGGCGGTACGGAATCTTCCCTTACGAACGGGCGATTTTCAGGCGCGGGAGGGCGCGCCGCGGACCGAAAGGGGCCGCGGAAGACAGGTTTTCGATCCGGCGTGGTCCGGAACCATGCGCAGACCGTGTGGTCTGTCCGCCGGAGGGCGGTGAGGCATCCGGATGCCGAGAAGGAAGTGCAGTGCTATGCGGATATCTGAGCACATGGCGGGCGGGCTCCTTGCCGGAGCCGTTCTTCTGTTGAGTACGATGGGGCCTGCGGCCGCGCTTGACGAAAAGCGCGTGGTGCAGCCCCCCGAGCGAAATCCGCTGGCGGTGTTCCGGTTCGGTTTTTCCGCCTATAAGCGCGGCGAAAAGGGTGAGGCTGTCGAAGCCTACCGTTATGCGGCGGAAAACGGCCAGGTGGGCGCGCGCTGGAAGCTGGCGCGCATGTATGCGGAAGGCGACGGCGTTCCGCAGGACGATTACGAGGCGTTCAAGTTCTTCTCTGCCGTCGCACAACAGGAGGTGTCTCCCGGAAGCCGGGACGAAAGCTATGTCTCCGATGCGCTGGTAGCGATCGCCAGCTATCTGAAATCAGGCATTCCGGGCACGCCGGTGAAGGCCAATCCCGCCCTGGCGCAGGAATATTACATGCGGGCGGCGGCCGCCTACCGCAATGCGACCGCGCAGTATGAGCTTGGCCGCATGCTCCTGACCGGCGAGGGCGGCACCAAGAGCGTGCAGCAGGCCGCCCGCTGGCTGCAGCTTGCGGCTGAAAAGGGCCATGCCGGCGCCCAGGCCACTTTGGGCAATCTCCTGTTCCAGAGCGGCAAGGTGGTTCGCGGGTTGGCGCTGATGACGGCGGCCCTGGAACAGGCCGGACCCGCCGATGTCGGCTGGATTCGCAGCATGCAGGAAGAGGCTTTCGCCCTAGCTGGGGAGTCCGACCGCCGCACCGCGATCGCCTTGTCCGAAAGTTATCTAGGGACGGGGCTGGAATAATCAGTCCCCAAGGGTTTCTACGTCCTTTACCGGGGCGGAGGCTCGGGAACCTAAACCAATAGTTCGACCATCACTGGCACGTGGTCGGACGGCTTCTCCCACGCCCGTGTGTGCTTGTGCACCGAAGCCGAGGCCAGCCGGTCCGCCGCTTCCGGCGACAGCATCAGATGGTCGATGCGGATGCCGTTGTTCTTCTGCCAAGCGCCCGCCTGATAGTCCCAGAAGGTGTAGGTGTCCGGTGAATCGGTCACCGCGCGCAGTGCGTCGGTCATTCCGAGATAGGAGAGCCGGCGGAAGGCCTGGCGGCTTTCGGGCTGGAACAGGGCATCATCCAGCCAGTTCTCGGGATTCTTCGCGTCCTGAGGCTCGGGAATGACGTTGTAGTCGCCGGCCAGAATCAGCGGCTCCTCAAGCTTGAGGCGGTCCTTCGTCCAGCGTTCCAGCCGTTCCATCCAACTCAGCTTGTAGGTGAACTTTTCGCTCGCCACCGGATTGCCGTTGGGCAGGTAAAGCGAGACCACCCGCAAGGCGCCCCGCGTCGTCGAGAAGACGCCTTCCATGAAGCGCGCCTGCTCGTCGCCGTCATTGCCGGGAAGCCCGCGCGTCACCTCATCGAAGGGCAGCCGGGAGAGGATCGCCACGCCGTTGAAGCCTTTCTGGCCGTGCGTTTCCACGTGATAGCCCAGCGCCTCGATCGGCTCGCGCGGAAACTGCTCATCGACCGACTTGATCTCCTGCAGGCACAGTATGTCGGGCTTCGCCTCCTCCAGCCAGTGCACGACATTTTCGATGCGTGCCTTGATACCGTTGATGTTCCAGGTGGCGATTTTCATCGGCGTGATCCGGGTTGTTTGGGTCGTGTGTACCGCAAAGCCTCCCCACGGGAAACCCGCCACGAAATCGCGCGATGCGGTTCAGAACAAGCCCAAGCCGCGTGCCTGGGCCAGCCGGAAGGGAATGCCCGAGATGAGCGCACCCACGTAGCGCTTGCGCTGGTAGCTTCCGTTCAGGGAAACGCGGTTAAGACCGGTCGGGCAGGCAAAAGGGCCGTCCTTAAGTAGCCCCGGCATCGTAGTGACGGCGACGGCATAGCCGGCCTGCCGCGCGGCCTGAACTTCACGCTCTCCCACCGCAGAGGCATATCCATAGGGGTAGGCGAAGGCGCCGGGCCGGTAGCCGACGTAACGCTCTACCGCCGCGGCCGAGCCTTCCAGCTCCTGCTTCAGCCGAGGCGTCGGCACCCGCTTGAGATTGACATGCGTGAGCGAATGGGCGCCGATGCGCGCCAGAGGATCGCGCGCCACCTCCGCAAGCCCGGCTTCGTCAAGCGTCAGTTCGTCAACCAGCGCAAGCGGATCGATGCCGCTGTCGCGCGCCAGGACGTCGATGGAGGCCACTGCCTCATCTTCATCCTGCGTCTCAACATATTCGGCGAATCGATTGTAGGCGATAAGCTTTTTGCCGGTGGTCTCCGTTCCAAGCCGGCGCGTGCCCTGTCCGAAGTCGAATTCCACGGCCCGGCTACGTGCCAACAGCGCCTCCACCGTCTCCCACCATATGGAGCGGGTGCGCTCCACGAACCCAGCAGTGGCGAAGATTGTGTAGGGAACCTGATATTTGCGGAAGACCGGCGCGGCGAAGAGGGCATTGTCGCGATAGCCGTCATCCAGCGTGAAGCAGACATAGGCGCGCTTGTCCTTTGGGTCCGCAAGCCGCTCCGGCAGGTCTTCGAGCGCCAGCGGCACCAGCCCCGCTTCGAGGCTGACCTTGATCGCCTGTTCCAGAAAAGCGGGTGTGATGCTCAGGATCGCGTTCGGCTGGAAAGGTCTAGCGGGGGTGGGGCGCACATGATGCAGCGTGAAGATAATGCCGCGGCCGCCCGCGCCGCACCACAGCCTGCCGGCGCGTGCGAGCGAAACACCCTCGAGCCCCGCGCGAATGAGCGCGTGGCGCAGGTAACGCTTCACCGTTGTCGTATGCAGCATCGTGCGGCAGCCCCCGTTTCGCACGCGATCATCAATACGCACCGCAGGTATACGGAGCGTCAACGCCGCACGGAAATCTCATCACGTCCGTGACCAATGGTGCCCGTTGCGCCCTGATGGACGGAACATGCGGAGGCAACCGGTGTTGGAGCGGTGGCCGGCCCGTTTTGACAGGCGCCGCCCGACAACAGGGAGAAACGTCATGCGTTTCCTTTTGGCCGTGCTTGCTGCATTCGGCCTTTACCATTTCCTGCGGCCGCAGCGGACGGGCGGCCCCAAGGCGCTTCTGCGGGATATGCGCCGCTCGCCCGAAGAAGATGCGCAGGAGGACGTTGTCTACAAGGTGGTGGAGCACGACGGTGGCTGGGCCTACCGAGTGGGTGACGTGTTTTCGGAAGCCTTCGTCACGAGAGAGGAAGCCACGGCTGCCGCGGAACAGGCCGCAGCCGCGCACAGGAGCAGGGGGGCAGAGGAAGAGCTGATCCAGTATCAGGATCGGCGCGGCCGCTGGCACGAAGAAGTCGAGCGGGGTGACGACCGTCCGCGCACCCATGTCGAGCCGCCCCCGGCAGCCGGTGCGTGAGGAAACAATGCCCGACAGGAAAAGAGAACTTAGGGGAAAGTCGACCGACCGGCGCGTGCTGATGGTCGCGGCGATTGTCGTGGCGGCGGTTCTGGTGCTGTTCCTGCTGTTCGACCTGAGATTCCGGACCGCCTCAGACAATACGGCCGGCGGTCCCGATCCAAACTTCAGCGCGCCGCAAGAGACGGAGGAGACGGCGCCGACGACGCAGAACTGATCAGCGCTTTCCTTTGCGCGGCCTGGAACAGACTGCCCGTTCGTCCGTTGGTGAGGCGACCGGAGGAAGGGCAGTGCAGATCGTCGACGCAATCGTTTCCCGCGAGGGAGCCAATAACGCATGGGCAAAAGTCGTATTCTTGGGCGATCGCGGTGAGTCTGTATCCGTCCGTCTTCCCTATCCCGTTCCCTCCGGCGGCCCCATCGGCCGGGTAAGGCTCATAAAGCGCGCGGCGAGCCTGTTGCGCGGCCTCGTGGAAGAGGATGCGTTCGGCAGGTTGGTCGATCAGGCATGGCCGGTTCCGGCAGGACGATTTGGCATTTCCGATGTGGCCGGCATGCCGGAGCAGTGGAAAGGCCGTTCCGCCTCCGGCGATGAATGACTGGTGCCGGTGCCATGCCGCCGGTTCCCGAAAACCAGCTTGACGATACACAGCGTCGCTGTGGGGAGAGTTCACGCCTCGCACTATGGTTGCTCGCCATCATCGCCATGGTTCTCATCGTCGCTGCCTTGCGTGCGACGGCCTGGATTTCGGGTACGCTCGCCTTCGCATTCTTCGCCGCGCTCGCGCTCCAGCCCGTCCAGAGCTGGATCGGCGCGCGGGTTCCCCGCGCGATGGGCTGGCTTGGGCATCTGGCCGCTCTCCTCATCATGCTTCTTATCTTCGTGCTGTTCACGGCAGGTCTGCTTTTCGTGGTCCAGCAGCTCGCGGCGGGCATCGTCCGCTATCGGGAGCCGCTTGAAAGGCTGGCGGCGCGCATAAGCGCCCGGATCGATATCGCCGCAGGGCAACCTTCCGGGGACGGGACGGCGCCCTTGGCGGAGAGGCTGATCGATCCCGTCATGTCGCTGGCGACGGGTGTTGCCCAGTCCATGTGGAGCTTCGGCGGCGTGCTCACCCTGCTGTTCTTTCTCGTATGGCTGATGCTGCTCGAGGCGCCGTCCTATTCCGCCAAGCTTTCGGGGATCGCCTCCCGCCGGGACGGCGCGGCCCTGCATGACATTGTCGATGCGACCGCATCGCGCTTCCGCCGCTATCTGCTCATGCGGGCGCTTCTGGGCCTCGCGACTGGGCTGCTCTACATGGCCTGGACCTGGTGGTGGGGTCTCGACTTCGTGCTCGTCTGGGGGCTGCTCGCCTTCCTCCTCAACTTCATTCCCACCATCGGCTCGATCATCGCTGGAGTGCTGCCGGTGGCGCTCGCTTTTCTCCAGCGCGATCCGGTCTCGGCGCTCATCATTGGTGGCGGCTTGCTGGTGATCGAGCAGGTGATGGGCAACTACGTGGACCCGTTGCTGCAGGGGCGGCAGCTTTCCCTTTCGCCGCTCGCCGTTTTGCTGGCGCTCGCGTTCTGGACGTGGATGTGGGGGCTTGTCGGCGCGCTTCTGGCGGTGCCCATGACGCTGGTCCTCACCATAGCCTGCGCGCATGTGGAGGCGCTCAAGCCCATCGCCCTGGCGCTATCGAACGCGACAAATCTCGAGGAACTGGAAGAGGCGACCGCGCCCTGAAGCTTCGCGCGGCGGGCCTTCACGCCCGGGCCGGTTCAGATCGAGAAGCTGGTTCCGCAGCCGCAGGAAGCGACGGCATTCGGATTGCGCACCTGGAAGGATTGGCCGATCAGATCGTCAACGAAGTCGATCACCGACCCTCCCATATAGACCAGCGACAGATCGTCGATCAGGACGACCGCTCCGTCCTTCTCGATGGCGATGTCATCCTCGTTGCGGGAGTCGGCAAGGTCGAACCTGTAGGAGAAACCGGAGCATCCGCCGCCCTCGACGGATACCCGCAGCGCAATCTTGCCCGGTTCTTCCCGCAGGATCTTCGCGATGCGTTTTGCCGCCGCATCGGTGAGTTCGACGCCCCTCATCTCGGTTTTGGCATCTACGCCCATGGGATCACCTTGCCTAGATCATTGGCGAATAGGTATGAACGCGCAGGCGGCAAGTCAACAGCGGTACACATGACAGGCCCGGCACATCTCCAAGGCATCGGCTTCGGCTACCGGCCGCGCGCGCCCTATGCGTCTGACCCGGCACGCACGCGCGGGCGCTTTCAGCAGGAGGAGGAAAGCCCCACCCGCACGCCTTTTCAGCGCGACCGTGACCGCATCATCCACTCAACGGCCTTCCGCAGACTCAAGCACAAGACTCAGGTGTTCATCGCCCACGAGGGCGACCATTACCGGACCCGGCTCACCCATTCGATCGAGGTGGCGCAGATCGCCCGCGCGCTGGCCCGCGCGCTCTGTTGCGACGAGGATCTGGCCGAGGCCGTCGCGCTGGTACATGATTTCGGCCACACGCCCTTCGGCCACACGGGCGAGGAGGCGCTGAACGACAAGATGGCCCGGTGGGGCGGCTTCGACCACAATGCGCAGTCCCTACGCGTGGTCACCCGGCTCGAGCGACGCTATGCGGAGTTTGACGGCCTCAACCTCACCTGGGAGACGCTTGAAGGCCTCGTCAAGCACAACGGCCCTTTGACGGACAGGAACGGCAACGGCATCGCCGGCCCGGTTCCTCACGCGATCAGCGCCTATAACGAGCTGCACGATCTGGAGCTGCACCGCTTTGCGGGGCTGGAGGCGCAGTGCGCCGCGATCGCGGACGACATCGCCTACGATGCCCACGACATCGACGACGGGCTGCGGGCAGGCCTCCTCACGATCGACATGCTGCGGGAGGTGGGTCTGCCCGGCCGTATTCTGAGCGCAGTGGACGAACGCTATCCGCATCTCGACCCTGTCCGCCAGGGACATGAGCTGATGCGCCGCCAGATCACGCTGATGGTGGAGGACGTCATCGCAACCGCCAGGGCCAATATCGATGCGCTCAAACCGGGATCGGCGGACGATGTGCGTGACTGCGGGCGGGCGCTCGTGACCTTCTCGGCTGAAATGGCAAAGGAAGAGAAGGAGCTGAAGGCCTTCCTTTACAAGAACCTTTACCGTCATCCGTCCGTGCTCGAAGTGCGGCGCAGGGCCGATCGCATCGTGCGCGACCTGTTCGACGCCTATTTTGCCGAGCCGCGAGAGATGCCAGAAGGCTGGCGCGAAGGGCTCGACCGCGCCGACGACCGGATCAAGGCGCGTGACGTGGCGGACTTCCTGGCGGGGATGACCGATACTTATGCGCTAAAGGAACATGAACGCCTGTTTGACCGCACCCCCGATTTGCGTTAGGCCGCTGGCAACTCGCGGCGGGCGCTAGCCTGCGGCGACCTTTTCTCGTGTCCGGAATGCATCCATGAACATATTTGCCGATTTCATTGATCGGGTCATGAAGGCCGTCGAGTCCCTTGATCTCAGGGCGAAAGATGGTGGCGCGCTCGATTTCTCGCGCATCACCGTCGAGCCGCCGCGCGATTCCAGCCACGGCGATCTCGCAACCAACGCCGCCATGGTGCTTTCCAAGGCTGCGGGGGAGAATCCGCGCGCCCTCGGCGAACGGCTTGCCAAGGTTCTGGCGGAGGATCCCGATGTGGCCGAGGCCACCGTGGCGGGCCCCGGCTTCGTCAATTTGCGGCTCGGCAACGCCTTCTGGCACGCGCGGCTTGGCGAAATGCTGGAGCTCGCCGGAGATTACGGCCGCTCGACCATCGGCGCTGGGCACAAGGTGAATGTGGAATATGTCTCCGCGAATCCGACCGGCCCCATGCATGTGGGCCACTGCCGCGGCGCGGTGGTGGGCGATGCGCTTGCCAATCTGCTCGCATTCGCCGGCTATGACGTAACGCGCGAATATTACATCAATGACGCCGGCGTGCAGATCGACGTGCTGGGCCGTTCCGTGCTGCTGCGGTACCGCGAGGCGCTGGGCGAGGATATCGGCACGATTCCGGAGGGGCTTTATCCGGGCGATTATCTCAAGCCGGTCGGACAGGCACTGGTGGACGAGTTCGGCACGAAGCTGCTGGAGATGCCGGAAACGGATGCATTGGCCATCGCCAAGGACCGCGCGGTCGACGCTATGATGGCGATGATCCGGGACGATCTCGCCGCGCTGAACGTTCATCACGACGTCTTTTTCTCAGAGCGTTCACTTCACGCCGGCAATGGCGGCGCGATCCGCTCCGCGATCAATGATCTGACCATGAAGGGGCATGTCTACAAGGGCAAGCTGCCGCCCCCCAAGGGGCAGCTTCCGGAAGATTGGGAAGACCGGGAACAGACCTTGTTCCGCTCCACGCAGGTGGGGGACGACATTGACCGGCCGCTGATCAAGTCGGACGGCTCCTTCACCTATTTCGCCGCCGACGTTGCCTACATGAAGGACAAATACGCCCGCGGCTTCGAGCACCTGATCTATGTGCTGGGAGCCGACCACGGCGGCTATGTGAAGCGGCTGGAGGCGCTCGCCCGTGCCATATCGGACGGCAAGCTGAAGCTCACGGTGCTTCTGTGCCAGCTCGTGCGGCTCTTTCGCGGCGGGGAGCCCGTGCGTATGTCGAAGCGCGCGGGAGAATTCATCACCCTGCGCGATGTGATCGACGAGGTGGGGCGCGATCCCGTGCGTTTCATGATGCTTTACCGCAAGCCCGATGCGCCGCTGGATTTCGATTTCGCCAAGGTGACCGAGCAGTCGAAGGACAACCCGGTCTTTTATGTGCAATACGCGTCTGCCCGTTGCCATTCGGTCTTCCGTCAGGCGAAAGAGCAACTCGGGGTGGAAAGCTTTGATCGGGCGACCATGCGCGCGGCGCTCCATCGTCTGGAAGACGAGGGGGAACTGGCGCTGATCCGCAAGCTCGCCGAGTTCCCGAGGCTGATTGAAAGCGCGGCTCAGGCCATGGAGCCGCATCGGATCGCTTTTTATCTGTACGATCTGGCCAGCCAGTTCCACCAGCAGTGGAATCGCGGCACGGAGTCTGATAGCTTACGATTTGTTAAAGTTAACGATCAAGAGTTGACGCATGCCAGGCTGGGCCTGGTGCAGGCCGTTTGCGACGTGGTGGGCAGCGGGCTTGCGCTGGTAGGTGCCGATGCGCCGGTGGAGATGCGCTGATCGCAGGCGGACTTGTCACCTTTTGCCCACAAAGCGCTGGTAGGGCCAATTTTCAGAGTGTGACGTCGCCGGCGTCCGATCGGGTGTGGGAACATGGCTGACAGCAACGATCGCAACAAGGCAGTTCAGTACGAGCTTGCGCAGGACGACCCGTTTGCGGAGCTGACCCGGATCATGGGACACGACCCGCGCGGGGTGCTGCCGTTGAAGCCCGTGGCCCCGGAGCCTGCGGACGATCTGGCGCTTGACCTCGAGAATGAGCTTATGGGCCATCTGAACGGTGAGGGCGATACCGGCGATGCCGGTCAGGACCCCGAGATGGCATCCTGGCAGCAGGAGTTTGCCGAACCGCAATTCGAGCCTGCGGAAGCGGGCGCGCCGGATGGGCAGCCGGAGTTCGAGAGCGCTCTTGAAGCTCTGCTGCAGGAAACCGTCAGCGAAAGCGAGCAGCTGGGCGGCTATCCTGATCACCCTGCCGCCGACGAGCGCGATTACTTTACCGCCGGTGAGCCCGTTCATCCAGAAGTCAATCACGATGAAGCGGACGATTTCGCTGATAGCGCCTTCGCTCCGCAGGGGGAGAAAGCGCCGGCAGACTCCGACTTTAGCGCGCAGCCGGGCGATTATTCCGATTACTCCGCCGCCGATAAGCCTGATTACTTTACCGCCGGTGAGCCCGACTATTCTGCCGCCGGTGAAAATGAAGCGGAAGGCTTTGCTGATCCCTCCTTCGCCTCGCAAGCAGAGGGAGCCGCGCAAGACACCGATTTCTCCGGCTACGAAGCCCCTTCTGAGCTGGAATTTGCAGAGCCGGAGTTTTCCGGTTTCGAGCACGAGGCGACTGGGGCCATTCCCGAGCCTGTGGAGTTGTCGGAACCCGATGCGCTTCCGGAACCTGTCGAGTTTGCAGCGCCTGAGGACGCGGGGAATGATCCCTTTGCGGAGGAACAGCAGGCCTATCAGCCCGAGCTCGAGGACTTTGCAATTCCGGAAGAAGCCTTCGAGTTTCCGGAAGATGTTTCCCTAGCCCGGGAAAATGAAGCCGCCGCTGCTTCTTCGGATGACTTTGCCGGCGAGCCGCAGGAGCTGGAAGGCTCCGCCGGCGGGGAATGGGCGTTCACCGACTGGCCGGAGGTACCCTCGAATAGCCAGGATGCGTTTGGCACGCAATCGCACCAGCCGTGGAACCACGCGCAGGACGAGCCCGTGCAGAGCCAGTCTCCGGAAGAGGCTTCCAGCCCGGCGGTACCCGAGCAGCACTACGAGGAGGCGTGGCCGCCGATTATCGACACCGTGGAGGTGCCGGAAGATACCGTCGCCATTGCCGACAATCTGGACATTCCGGAGGTCTCCTACCGGGAGGAGGTGAAGCCGGCGGCTCAGTTCGACGAGATCGAGGAGATCCTTGCCGGCGCCTTCGGTGAAACGGATCTTTCGGGAGATGTGTGGGCGGAGACCGCGCCTATCGACGAACAGGCCGCGAACGAAGAGCCGCCCGCCCGCGAAGATGACTTTGTGGATGACTATCTTGCCGCGGGCATAGCAGCCGCTGCGGGCTTCGGCACGGCAGCGGCTGCGTATGCGCGGGCCGAAGACAGCCTTGGCGAGTACAATACGGGCGAACGCTGGGCGTCTCCCGAAGGCGCCATTCCGCCGCTTGCGCCGCAGCCCGGCACGGAGCCGCCTCCTGGCCCCCGCAGCCGGTTTTTCGGCAGCCCCATGCTCATGGCGGTCGGCGTATTGGCGGCGGTCGTGCTCCTGGGCGGCGGCGCGACGCTGCTGGCGTTCTCTCTCAGTGGAGACGATGCAGAGCCCGTCGTGATTGCCGCGGATAATTCGCCGATAAAGGTCAGGCCGGAGAACCCGGGCGGCATCCAGATCCCCAATCAGGACAATCAGGTCTACAGGCGCGTCTCCGGCGAGGAAGTGCCGGATGCGCGTCCGGCACAGGCCGAATTGATCGAGACCACCGAGGAGCCTGTTGAGCTCACGCCGCCTCCGGGCGTGCGGGAGGCGAATTTGAGGTTTCCTTCCGAGGAGGAGCAGCAGGAAGCGCCCCAAATGTCTGAGGAGGCGCAAGTGCCTGAGGCGCCAACATCGCAGGGTGCCAAGATCGCCGAACGTCTGACCCCTGACGCTGGGGTCGAGGAATCCGCGCCGCAGCAGGACATCACAGCGCTTGCGCCGCGCCGGGTCCGCTCGATGGTGGTGCGGCCTGACGGCACCATTGTGCCGCGCGAGATGCCGGAGCCGGCGGAAGCCGCCGCCGCTGCCGAAGATATGGGTGCCGCCGGTGCCGATGCGCAGGCGGACGGAGGGCAGCAGGTGGCAGCCGCCGCCGCTGGCGCGCGGGATTCCGCTGAGCCCGCGGAAAGCGCCGCCGCGACCGTTCCCGCGCAGGGTCCGATCCCGCCCTCAAGGCCCGGCATTGCCACCGCGCCCAGCCAGCAGCGCGCACCGCAGGCGGCTGATGCGGGTAGGCAGACCCAGCAGCAGGCGAGCCAGCAGGTCGCGGCCGTTGCCAATCCGCCCGCGCAAGTCACCGCCGCGCCTTCCTCCGAGTGGTCGGTGCAGATCGCTTCCCAGCCGACCGTCGAGGGCGCGCAGCAGTCCTATCAACAGCTTGCGCAGCGCTTCGGCAGCATGCTGCAGGGCAGGGGCGTCAACATCGTCCAGGCCGAGATCGAGGGCAGGGGCACCTACTATCGCGTGCGCATCCCGTCCTCTTCCAAGGAGGATGCAATCGCGCTCTGCGAGCAGCTCAAGTCTGCCGGTGGAAACTGTTTCGTTTCCCAATAGGCGGCCTGTTCAGGGCCGCGGCCTGAGGGCAATCCGCTCGAATAGCTGCCTTTGCGCCGGGAAAAGAATTCCCCGCGCCGTGCCTAATCCCCTGCTTATGGCTATGCTCGCGTCATGAGCGAATCAAAAGCCATGATCCTCGGCGTGGCCGGGCAGCAGCTTTCGCCTGATGAAGCGGCCTTCTTCCGCAACGAGCGGCCCTGGGGCTTCATCCTGTTTGCGCGCAACATCGCCGAAAGCGGGCAGGTTTCGGACCTGATCGCCGCCCTGCGCGACAGTGTGGACCGGCCGGAGGCACCCGTCTTTGTCGATCAGGAGGGGGGGCGCGTGCAGCGGTTGCGCCCGCCGATTGCCCCAAACTATCCTGCCGCGGCCACGCTCGGCGAGGTCTACCGCAGCGATCCCGAGGCGGGGCTGCGGGCGGCCTGGCTGATGGCGCGGCTGATCGCCTTCGATCTCGCCCGTCTCGGATTTTCCGCCGACTGCCTGCCGGTGCTGGACGTGCCCGTGGCAGGCGCGCACGATGTCATCGGCAACCGCGCCTATTCGGATGATCCGCAGGCTGTTGCGGCCCTCGGCAGGGCGGCGGCGGATGGATTGATGGCGGGCGGTATTCTGCCCGTGATGAAGCACGTCCCCGGCCATGGAAGGGCTGGAGCTGACAGCCACCAGACGCTGCCGCGCGTGGACGCTTCGCTGGAAGAGCTGCGCTCGCGCGACTTCGCGCCCTTCCGCGCACTCGCCCATCTGCCGATGGCGATGACGGCGCATGTGGTCTACACGGCCATCGACCCTGAAAATCCCTCCACCACATCGGCCCCCGTGATCGAGGAGATCGTCCGCGGCGAGATCGGGTTCGACGGCCTTCTGATCAGCGATGACGTGTCCATGAAGGCGCTTTCTGGGGATTATTCGGCCCGCGCAGCGGCAATCCTTGCGGCGGGCTGCGATCTCGTTCTTCATTGCAACGGCTCGATGGACGAGATGCGCGCGGTCGCCAAAGGAACGCCGGAATTGTCGGGCAAGTCTTTGGCACGTGCCGCGCAAGCGCTCTCGGCTCGGCATGCGGCGGACACCACCGAGGAAGAGGTGGCGCGCGCGACGTTCGAGCGGTTGGTGGCGATCGCGGCCTGAAGAATGGGGCAAGACGGCAGTGGCTCAGGGACAGCATACAGCGCAGGCGAAGGGGGCGGGAAAACCCATTCCCATGGACCGGCTGTGGTCCGACGAGGGGCCCGAGCGAGGCCTCTCCGAGCCCGTACTTGCCGTCGATGTCGAAGGTTTTGAAGGCCCGCTCGATCTTCTGCTGCATCTGGCGCGCAACCAGAAGGTGGACCTTGCGCGCATCTCGGTGCTTGCGCTTGCCGAGCAGTATCTGGCCTTCATCGAGCGGGTGCGCCGCATGCGGCTGGAGCTTGCGGCCGACTATCTGGTCATGGCCGCGTGGCTTGCCTACCTGAAGTCGCGTCTCCTCATCCCCAAGCAGCAGGGGGATGAGGAGCCCACCGGCGAGGAGATGGCGGCCCTGCTCCAGTTCCGCCTCAAGCGGCTGGAAGCCATGCGCGATGCCGCAGCCCGCTTGGTTAACCGCAACCGGCTGGGCCGCGATGTCTTCCCCCGGGGGGCGCCCGAGCCCATCGTAATCGAGAAAAGAAGCGCGTATTCGGCCACGCTCTACGATCTGCTGACCGCCTACGCCAGCCAGCGCCAGCGCCGCGCCATCACGAACGTCCAGATCGCCAAACGGGGTGTCTGGTCGCTCAAGCAGGCGCGCGAAATCCTGGTGCGCATGGTGGGGCGGCTTTCCGACTGGACCGCGCTCGACAGTTTCCTTCTTGCCTATCTAGCAAGCCCGGAGGAGCGCGCGACGGCGACGGCCAGCACATTCGCCGCCACGCTGGAACTGGTACGCGAGGGCGCGCTGGAAATCCGCCAGCAGGAGCCCTTCGCACCCATTTACATGCGACTGGGGCCGAAGAGCGTCGAAGAAGCTGGAAACCTGCCATGAACGAGTCCGGCAGCGTCGTTCCCTTCATCATCGAGGACAAGGATCAGGCCGAGGCTGAGCGTTCCGGTGGCCGCGGCATCGCCTTCGCCGAGGCCAAGCGCATGGCGGAGGCGCTGGTTTTCGCCAGCGCTGCTCCCGTCTCCTCCAAGGCGCTCGCGGAGCGGCTGCCCGATGGGGTGGATGTCCGCGCGGTGATGGAGGAGCTGAGGGAAGATTACGCGAACCGCGGCGTCAATCTCGTTCGGGTGGACGATCATTGGGCCTTCAGGACGGCCGGCGACCTATCCTTCCTCATGAGCCGAGACCAGGTGCAGCAGAAGAAGCTCTCTCGCGCCGCACTCGAGATGCTTGCCGTTATCGCCTATCACCAGCCTGTGACCCGTGCCGAGATCGAGGAAATCCGCGGCGTGGAAACCTCCAAGGGCACGCTCGACCTGCTTCTGGAAACGGGCTGGGTTAAGATGCGCGGCCGCCGACGCACGCCCGGACGCCCGGTGACCTATGGCACGACGCTCGAATTTCTAGACCATTTCGGGCTTGAGGAGCTGCGCGATCTTCCGGGTCTCGACGAACTCAAGGGCGCGGGTCTGCTTTCGCCGCGCATGCCGTCGAACTTCTCCGTTCCGACGCCCCCGGTCGATCCCGACGCCCTTGCGGACGATGAGGACCCGCTGACGGATATCGATTTGGAAGAGCTCGGCCTGTTGACACCGAGAGTCGAGGATGATTGACCCTTGCCGCGGGGCCTGACCCCGGCTGAAAGGGTGAGCGCGCTGGAGAATGAGCGAAACTGTCGAAAAGCCGGCACGTGTAACCGCCGGAGTGACATTTGCCGCGCGCCTCGTGCTCGAACGCATCAGCCATCGTTTCGCGCCGGGGGCGCTAACGCTTGACGATGTGACGCTCGCCGCCGAGCCCGGCGAGGTGCTGTGCCTTCTCGGGCCGTCGGGTTCCGGCAAGACGACGCTTTTGCGCATTGCCGCCGGGATCGAGAGCCAAGAAACGGGCCGCGTGCTCCTCAATGACCGGGAGATCGCCGGCCCCAACGTCTTCCTGCCGCCCGAACAGCGCTCCATCGGCCTCGTCTTCCAGGATTTTGCGCTCTTTCCCCACCTGACCATCCTGGACAATGTGCGCTTCGGCCTCACCGCCCTTTCCCGGGAGGAGGCGCGGCGAGAGGCGCTGATCGCGCTTTCGCGCGTGGGGCTTGAGCGCTATGCATCCTCCTATCCCCATGTGCTTTCGGGCGGCGAGCAGCAGCGCGTGGCGCTGGCGCGGGCTCTGGCGCCGCGCCCGGCCGTGCTGCTCATGGACGAGCCCTTTTCCGGCCTCGATTCCCGGCTGAAGGACACCGTTCGGGCCGAAACGCTGGCCATTCTCCGGCAAAGCCGCGCGACGGCGATCGTCGTCACCCACGACGCGGAAGAGGCGATGCGGCTTGGGGACCGCATCGCGCTCCTCAACAAGGGAAAGCTCGTGCAGGCGGGCACGGCGGAAGAACTCTACCTCAAGCCCGCCAATCTCTTCGTGGCCGGCTTCTTCTCTGAATTGAACGTGTTCGACGCGCGTGTTGCATCGGGCGCCGCCGACACGCCCGTGGGCCGATTTGCCGCACCAGGCCGGGCCGACGGCGAGCCGGTGACCGTGGCCGTGCGCCTGTCAGGTTTCGACGTTTCCGAAGAGAGCGGCGATGTGGAAGCCCGGATTGTCTCGCGCCGCTTCCTGGGCGTGGTGGAGCTTCTGGAACTCGCCGTTCCCGGCAATGACGAGCATGTGCGCGCCCGCGTGCGTGCGGGCCAGTTGCAGCCTGGTGTCCGCGACGTCTGGCTGAAAGTGCGCCCCGCAGACGTACTAGTGTTTGAAAGACGGCGCGAAAGCGCATAAATCAGGATAACGACCGCGCAATCAGGCAAAGAGATCTGTCATGGGTTCCTTCTCGATCTGGCACTGGCTCATCGTGCTTGTGGTGGTGTTGCTCCTCTTCGGACGGGGCAAGATCCCTGAATTGATGGGCGATATGGCCAAGGGCATCAAGAACTTCCGCAAGGGCATGAGCGACGACGACGGCGAAGAGACGAAGACCGTCGAGCATCGCGTGGACGAGTCGGTGGGCGAGGCCAAGCAGAAGGCCAGCAAGTCCTGAGTGCCCCTTATCCCGGCTTCGTTCGGATATTAGAGAATGTTTGATCTCGGCTGGTCCGAAATCCTTGTCATTGCGATCGTGCTGATCGTTGTGGTCGGACCGAAGGATCTTCCGCGCGTCCTGCGCACCTTTGGCCGCACGACGAGCAAGATGCGCGCGATGGCGAACGATTTCCGCCGCCAGTTCGACGAGGCCATGCGAGAGGCGGAACTCGACGAGGTCAAGACCCTCGTCCAGGACGTCAAGAAGCTCGACCCGCGCAACGAGATCAAAAAGCACCTGAGCCCTCTGGAGAAGGCCGGCCAGGATATTCGCAGGGAGCTCGATCAGGCTGGAAAGCCGAAAACGCCCAATTCGCCCGTGCCGAAGCAGGATGCTGCGGGCGAATCGGCGAAGCCTGCTCAGCCGGCGGCGCCCGATGCGGTGACCACAGTGGAGAAGGCCCCCAAACCAGCGGCGGACAATGCTTCCTCTGTCGGGGCAAAGCCTGCCGCTGCCAAGAAGGCTGAGACATCCATCGCCAGTAAGCCGGCGGCCAAACCTGCCACGGCAAAGCCGGCGGAGCGCGGCAGCGATAACAAGAAGACAGCGGGAACCGCGACGTGAGTTCCAAAGACGAAGAAGATGAGATCGAAAAGTCGTCCGCGCCGCTCATAGAGCATTTGATCGAGCTGCGCTCCCGCTTGATTTGGGCCATCGCGGCCTTTTTCGTCGCCTTCCTCGTCTGCTTCTTCTTCGCCCGGGAGATCTTCAATCTTCTGGTGATCCCCTTCCAGTGGGCGACGGACTGGGCGGGGCTCGACTCGGAGAAGGTGGATCTCATCTACACCGCGCCGCAGGAATTTTTCTTCACCCAGATCAAGCTGGCGATGTTCGGCGGCATCGTGCTCGCCTTTCCGGTGATCGCCACGCAGATCTACAAATTCGTGGCCCCGGGCCTTTACCGCAACGAAAGGCGCGCCTTCCTGCCTTTCCTCATTGCCTCACCCATCCTGTTTCTTATCGGCGGCGCGCTGGTCTATTTCTTCTTCACCCCCATGGTGATGTGGTTCTTCCTGTCCATGCAGCAGGTGGGGCCCGACAACGAAATCCAGATTTCGCTGCTTCCGCGCGTCTCCGAATATCTCGGCCTCATCATGACGCTGATTCTGTCCTTCGGGCTGGTCTTCCAGCTGCCCGTGGTCACGACGCTGATGGCTCGCGTGGGGCTGCTCAGCGCCGACGGTCTTGTGGACAAGCGTAAATACGCCATCGTGGCGGCCTTCGTGGTTGCCGCCGTTCTCACGCCGCCCGATCCGGTCAGTCAGATCGGTCTTGCGCTGCCCACCATCCTTCTCTACGAGGTCTCCATCTGGAGCGCCCGGATGGTGGAGCGCAAGCGCGAGGAAGAACGGCGCGCCGCCGAGGAGGCGGAGACGAGCGCGGGACCGGCTTCCTGAGTCACCGCGCTTTCCGCCGGGCGCCGTGTTGGCCATCTTTCATGCCCGGATCGGATCATGCTCGACATCAGGTGGATACGCGAGAACCCCGAGGCCCTGGTTGCGGCGCTCGTGAAGCGTGGTGAGGACAAGGCTGCCGCGCGATCCCAGGTGGAGGCGCTCGTTGCCGCCGACGAGGAGCGCCGGGCGCATCTTGTGAGGCTTCAGGAGGCGCAGGAGCGCCGCAACGCCGCCTCCAAGGAGATCGGCAACGCCATGCGAAGCGGTGACCGCGCGCTGGCCGAGAAGCTGAAAGCCGAGGTGGCGGAGCTAAAGACCTTCGTGCAGGAAGGCGAGGCGGAAGAACGCCGCCATGATGAGCGCCTGCGCGATCTGCTCGCCCGCATCCCCAACCTGCCGCTCGATGACGTTCCGGTGGGCGCCGATGAAAGCGGCAATGTCGAAATCCGCAAGGTAGGGGAGCCGGACAGCCCCAACTGGGCGCGCGAGCACTTCGAGATCGGCGAGGCGCTCGGCCTCATGGATTTCGAGCGCGCGGCGAAGCTATCGGGCGCGCGCTTCACCGTTCTCTCCGGCCAGCTCGCGCGGCTCGAACGCGCTCTCGGTCAGTTCATGCTCGACCTGCACACCACCGAGCACGGCTACACGGAGGTGCAGCCGCCGCTTCTCGTGCGCGACGAGACGATGTTCGGCACGGGGCAGCTCCCGAAATTCGCGGAGGATCTGTTCCAGACCACGGACGGGCGCTGGATGATACCCACGGCGGAAGTGCCGCTCACCAACCTCGTCCGCGAGGAGATTCTGGACGCCGAGTCGCTTCCGCTGCGCTTTACCGCGCTTACCCCCTGCTTCCGTTCCGAAGCCGGATCGGCCGGCCGGGACACGCGTGGCATGCTGCGCCAGCATCAGTTCAACAAGGTCGAACTGGTTTCAATCACTGACGCCGAATCCTCACTCGCCGAACACGAGCGCATGACCGAATGCGCCGAAACCGTGCTCAAGAAGCTCGGCCTGCCGTTCCGCACGGTGGTGCTGTGCACAGGCGACATGGGCTTCGGCGCGCAGAAGACCTATGACATCGAGGTTTGGCTGCCGGGGCAGAAAGCCTACCGCGAAATTTCCTCCTGCTCGGTCTGCGGCGATTTCCAGGCCCGGCGGATGAACGCGCGCTATCGCGTGGCCGGAGAGAAGCAGACCCGCTTGGTGCACACGCTCAACGGCTCCGGCGTCGCGGTCGGCCGCGCGCTGATCGCTGTCATGGAGAACTACCAGAACGAGGATGGCAGCATTAGCATTCCCGAAATCCTGCAGCCTTATATGGGTGGGCTGAAGAGGATCGAGGCGGCGAGGCAATAGGTGCGCATTCTTCTCACCAATGACGACGGCATTCATGCCGAAGGTCTGCAGGTGCTTGAGCGCATCGCGCGCACGCTCTCCGACGACGTCTGGGTGGTGGCGCCCGAAACGGACCAGTCGGGCTACGCCCATTCGCTTTCGCTTTCCGAGCCCTTGCGGATGCGCAAGATCGACGACCGGCATTTCGCCGTGCGCGGCACCCCCACCGACTGCGTCATCATGGGCGTGCGCATGGTGATGGATTCGCCGCCCGATCTGATCCTCTCCGGCGTCAATAACGGCACCAACATCGCCGACGACGTCACCTACTCGGGCACGGTGGCCGGTGCGATCGAGGGCACGCTGCTGAACATCCGCTCGATCGCGCTCAGCCAAGACTACGACTTCACCGACGAAGGACGCCACGTGCCGTGGGACACCACGCTGGCGGTGGCGCCCGATCTTCTAAAGAAGCTGGTGGCGACGGAACTGCCGCCGGGCGTTTTTCTCAACGTCAATTTTCCGCGCTGCGCGCCGCACGAGGTCAAGGGAACGAAGGTCACCTTCCAGGGCAAGCTGGTCCACGGCCTCTGGATCGAGGAGCGCAAGGACGGGCGCGGCTTTCCATATTACTGGCTGCGGTTCGGCCGCAAGGAAGCGCAGATACGCAACGGGTCCGACCAGGCGGCGATCCGAGACGGCTACATCTCCGTCACGCCGCTGCATCTCGATTTCACCGCGCATGAGGTGCGCGACAGGCTGGCAAAGGCAATCGGGAGCGGGCCGTGAGCATACCCGAGGAAGAGCGCGAAGGCTTTGCCGCTTTCATGCTGCGCTTGCGTGCGCGCGGCATCGCCTCCAAGGAACTGTTCACCGCATTCGAGCAGACGCCGCGCGGCAGCTTCGTGCCTGCCGAGTGGAAGGCGGCCGTCTGGTCGAACCGGATGGTCCCCATCGAATGCGGGGAGTCGCTTGAAGCCTGCGACTTGCAGGGAGCGGTGCTGCATGCGCTCGATCTCAAGCCCGGCCTGCGCGTTCTGGAGATCGGCACCGGGTCCGGCTACACGGCCGCCGTGATGGCGCGGATGGTCGAGCGTGTTCTGTCGCTCGACCGCTACAAGACATTGATCGAGGGCGCGCGCTTGCGCCATGAGGCGCTTGGCCTTTCCAACATCTTCCTGTCCCAGGCCGACGGCATGGAGGGAGCCGCCGACGGCCCCTTCGACCGCATCGTCGTCTGGGCGGCGTTCGAGGAGACGCCACGCCGGTTTGTGGACTTCCTGGCCACGGGCGGCGTCATGGTGGCGCCAGTCGGCCCGCCCGATGACGTTCAGATGATGGCCCGGTTCGTGAAGGTCGGCAGCCGCTTCGAGCGCACCGATCTGGAGCCCGTTCGCCTGCAGCCGCTGATGAAAGGCGTGGCACTCGCCCTGTAAGCGGCGCTTTCCTAACCGTCCCAACGCGGAAGTCTTCAAAGCTATTGCTGATTTTTGCAGTGCTTAACGGCCCGGTAAGATTAACACGCTTTAATTGAGGAAGATTCGTCAACGGGAATTTGCGGGTGGCCCTCATGCGTTTCGGCATCTCACGTCAACACGGCTCGGCGCTTGCAAGAGGTGCGGCGGTTCTGGCGATGGGTGCGCTGATGGCGGGATGCAGCGCCGCGAACCTGACGGACGGGCTTACCACCAGTTCCACCGGCACGATGGGTATGGCCCAGACCAGCCAGCCTTACCCGGGCGATAGGGTGCCGAGGCCGAAAGAGCCTATCGGCATGGAGATGCAGAACACGGCGGCGACATGGACACCGCCGACCGCGCCTTCGTCTTCTTCCTGGTCAAGCTACAGCGTTCCTTCCGCCACTTCGTCTACCGTATCCTCAGCGCCGCTGCCGCCTCCCGCCGCTCCCGGCCAGCCTGCGAGCCAGCCGGCACCAGCGGTAGCCCGGCAGCCGGAGCTAGAGCAGCGCGAGACGCAGGTGGCCGCTCTGCCGAGAGCGCCGGAGCCGCCGCGCGCATCCTCCGGCGGGCTGTCCGGCAACACTTACACGGTCACCGCCGGCGACACGCTTTACTCCGTCTCGCGCAAGACCGGTGTGAGCGTCGATCGACTGAAGCAGGCAAACTCCCTTTCGGGCGACACGATCCGTGTGGGGCAGAAGCTTGTCATCCCCGGCGGTAGCGGTACTGCCATAACAAGCGCCGCCCCGGCACCAGCCAAGCAGCCTGAGCCCGTCAAAACAGCAGCGGTGAAGGCCGAACCGTCGGCCATCAAGCCCGCCCCAAGTCAGGTGGAGACGCCGAAAGCATCGGCCTCAACCACGGCGCCTGTCCAGTCCGAGCCGAAAACGGCCGCTCAGGAAAAACCCGCCGAAGAGCAGGTGGCTTCCCTGCCGCCGCAGGCAACCGGTGTTGACCGCCTGCGCTGGCCGGTGCGCGGCCGTGTGATTTCCGGTTTCGGCAGTGGTTCCGATGGCCGGCCCAATGACGGCATAGACATCGCGGTGCCGGAGGGTACCGCCGTGCACGCGGCCGAAAACGGCGTCGTCATCTATGCGGGGGACGGGCTGAAAGGTTTCGGCAACACGATTCTCGTTAGGCATGAGGACGGCCTCGTGACGGTCTACGGGCACACTTCCGAGATGAAGGTGAAGCGCGGCGATACCGTCCGGCGCGGTCAGGAGATCGCGCTTTCTGGCATGACGGGCGACGCGGACCGGCCGAAGCTTCATTTCGAAGTGCGCAAGGGCACGAGCCCGGTCGATCCGATGACCTATCTCGAATAGGCGGGCGGCGCCGCGCGCGGGTTGACTGTCCTCCCTTCCGGCATTTTCACTCCTGGTGCCTGGAAGGATGAGCGGATAGGCCCCGCGTGCGGCTGCGCGCGCATCAGCTACGCGGCGCGGCGTTCGTGCCGGCCTTCGCGGATTTCCTCCGACAGTTTCTTGCAGAAGACATCGAGATCGCCGGGATTGCGGCTCGTCACCAGCCCCTGATCCGTGACCACTTGGCTGTCCTCCCACAGGCCGCCGGCATTGATGACGTCGGTCTTTATTGAGTGGTAGGAGGTGAGGCGGCGGCCCTTGGCGATTCCGGTTTCTACGAGGAGCCAGGGCGCATGGCAGATGGCGCCCACCACCTTGTCGGCCGTCCAGAAGGCCTTGATGAAGTCGAGAGCCTTCTGTTCGACGCGCAAGAGATCGGGATTGATCTGACCGCCGGGCAGAACAAGAGCGTCGTAGTCTTCGGGGCTCGCCTCGTCGAGCGTTCTGTCCACCTTGACCGGTCTTCCCCAGTCCTTCTTATCCCAGCCCTTGATCTCGCCGGCTTCCAGTGAAATCACGTGGACCTCGGCGCCTGCTCCGCGCAGGCGCTCCAGCGGCACCTCCAGTTCGGATTGCTCAAAGCCATGGGTTGCCAGAATGGCAACCCGCTTGCCGGAAATATCCTGCATCTTACTCTCCATCGTCAGGGGATGGTTGCCCAACGGGGAGCTCGGTTTTGTGTTCCTTGCCGGAGGGCTCAAGAAAATATTTGTTTGTGCACGCCTTGCCGCCGCCGTCGCGCGGCCTATCTAAGGTCTATCGATCTTGCTTGTTGAGCTTTGTTGGCGCCCAGGCGTCCCGGCGACTTCTTTCAATATCGATCTGAACCGCTCATCCCGCACTGGCGTGGTGAGCAAATGCTGTGACCGATTTGAAAGGAAATCGTCATGAACACCGGTACTGTTAAGTTCTTCAATGCCACGCGAGGCTTCGGCTTCATTCAGCCTGATGATGGCGGGCAGGACGTCTTTGTTCACGTCTCCGCCGTCGAGCGCGCGGGTCTTGCCACCATCGTGGAAGGCCAGAAGCTGGGCTTCGATGTGGTCACGGACCGCCGCTCCGGGAAGAATGCCGCGGACAACCTGCGCGCCGCGTAAAGCCATTCCGCCATGTGACCGAGTATCGGCACGCGACGGGAGACGAAGAAAAGGTCGGGCAAGCCCGGCCTTTTTGCGCTTTCAGGCGCTATGAAAAGGACGAAGTCGATGAATCCTGCCATCACCAAGGACACACTGTTCCCACCCCGGAAGACGAACCCCGCAACCAGGGCCGAGGCTACGGATCGCGCAGCGCGCGCGATCATCGAGGAGGAGAAGAAGCAGCGCGAGGCGAAAACGGCGCGCCTGCGGCAAGCCCGCCTCGAGATGGAGGCCCGCCAGCCAAAGCCTGAGCCGGTGAAGTCCCGTAACCGGAGGAAGCCGGCAGGAACGCGCCGCCAGGTGCGTTGATCCGCTTCCGGGCAACTTCAGCCAGTGACGCGCCGCTTAGGGACGCGAACCCACTTCCCTGAATTGCTAGGCCGCCATGAGCTGCTTGCGGTCGGTACGCTCCTGCTGCGGCGAGCGGGCATAAAGCTCGCGGTAGCATTTGGAAAAATGCGAAGCGGAGACGAAGCCGCACGCGACCGCCACTTCGACCACCGGCATGGTCGACTGAAGCAGCAGGTGGCGCGCACGGTCGAGCCGGAGCTCCAGATAGTAGCGCGCCGGAGAGCGGCCCATCTCCTGGCGGAACAGGCGCTCGATCTGGCGCCGCGAGAGGCCCACCGCATCCGCGATTTCCACCAGTGACAGGGGCTCGGAAAGATTGGCTTCCATCAGCTCGATGATGGTGAGCACCTTGGAATTCTGGACGCCGAGCCTTGCCCTGAGCGGTAGGCGCTGGCGATCCGAAGGATTGCGCACCCGGTCCGTCAGCATCTGCTCGCATACGCGGTTGACGAGATTGTCGTCGAAATCCTCGCCGATGAGCTGGAACATCATGTCCATCGCGGCCGTGCCTCCCGCACAGGTGTAGATGTTCGAATCGATCTCGAAGAGATCAGCGAAGACGTTCGCCTTAGGGAATGTTTCGGCAAATCCCGGAAGGTTTTCCCAATGGATGGCGCAACGCTTGTTGGCCAGCAGGCCAGCGGCGGCCAGTATATGGGCACCCGTGCACAGGCCGCCCAGCGCCACGCCGCGATTGTACTCCTCCCGCAGCCAGGCGAAGACCGACTTGTTGGAATAGGACTCCACGTCAAGGCCGCTGCAGACGATGACCATGGAGGGCCTTTCGGCCCCCACCATCATGCGGCGTTCCTCGACAAGCGACGTATCGACGGCGATCTCTATGCCGCTCGAGGCGCGGACGGGGCGGCCATCCACGCTGCACAGCCGCCACCGGTAAGCCTCGAAACCGGCCATGCGGTTGGCCGCGCGAAGCGGTTCCAGAGCTGTCGCAAACGCGACGAGAGTGAAATTAGGGACAAGGAAAAAAACCAGAGAGCGCTTGAGCTGCCTTTCATCCCGCATGTCCCACTGCTCCTCCACGCACCCGATCTTGCCGATGTCGCTGACAGGCAAGCCTTCGTAAAGAACGCCTTGTGTGTCAACGGGGTAGAATGGCGCAGGAAGAAAAATTTTGCCCCGCCCGGTGAGGGCGGGGCAGGGCCTTGGGAGGCGGAAAATTCAGACGAGCATACCGAGGCGCAAGGCGGTGAGCGCCCCGGTCTCGCCGGGCATTGTCCGTTCGAGCCGTTCCCGGTCTCGCATCGAAGGGGCGCCCGTATCGCGGACCCGGCGGAAGATGCGGAGGCGTTTCATGTTCTGCTCCATCAATAACATTGAGCGCGCGACGGGGAACGTAGCGTGCTTGGCCGCCTTCTATGCCTTCTCAAGGGGCACGACCGCCTTAAAACCGAAGCGGGCCATAGGAAATGCGACACGTCCGCGGGGTTTCACTGTCCCGCCCGGCTGGCGCTCCGCGGCTGCGGAAGACGACGCCCGGTGAGCGCCTGCTCGTTGATTTTATCGAACTCGCGCAAGAAGCTGCGCAATGCTTTCAGATACTTCATCTCCAAGTTTCTCCAGAGATGTCACCAGCGCCGCTCGAACAGGGAATCGTGCGGACGTGCATATCCCGGCTGATCCGGGGACTGGGCACGGCGCCAGCCGATGTCCTTCTGAATCTCCAGCGGCAGGCTGCTGATGTAGCGTTCTGTGCGCCGGCGCTCCCACTGGGCAACGCGGCTGTGCAGATAGTTCCTGATCGCGGTGCGGATGGACATGGGCCTTCTCCTTGGCTGATCGCAGTTCCGATTTCGCATTGACTATGGTGCCGTATTGGTTTTCAATCAAACGAAATGAAATGACACTTTAGATCAGCAAAATTGAAGGTACGCTATGAACGCCCCGCTCAACCACCCGCTCCCTCTGCTTGAGCTGGATGTGCTGCGCACATTCGTGGCCATTGCGGAGACGGGAAGCTTCACGGCCGCGGCCAATGCGGTTTTCCGCACGCCCTCGGCGGTTTCGATGCAGATCAAGAAGCTTGAGGATCAGCTCGGGCGGGCGGTTTTCTCGCGCGACGCGCGTTCGGTCACGCTGACGGCCGACGGGGAGATGCTGCTCACCTTTGCCCGGCGTCTGCTGGCGCTCAACCGCGAGGCGGTGTCGAAATTTGTGGCGCCCAGCATCAGCGGCATTGTGCGGCTTGGCTCACCGGACGATTTCGGCGAGCGGGTGCTGCCTAGCGTGCTGAAGCGCTTTGCGCAGTCGCATCCGGCCGTGGCTGTGGATGTTACGATCGACGTGAGCACCAATTTAAGAAAGCGCATGGCTGCGCGGCAGCTCGACATTACGTTGATCACTTGCACCGATGCGAAAATGGAGACCGGCGTCGAGATTCTGCTCAGCGAGCCCATCGTGTGGGCCGGGGCGAGGGGAGGCTGCGCCCATCTGCGTGAACCCCTGCCGGTTTCCATCTGGGAGGAGGGATGCGCCTGGCGCTCGGCCGCGCTTGCCGCACTGGGCGAACAGGGGCGCAGCTATCGCATCGCCTATATGAGCGCGCACACGGCGGGCCAGCGGGCGGCGATCCTGGCTGATCTTGCGATCGCGCCGCTGCCCAAATCCTTCATCGGCGGAGACCTTGTGGAGCTGGGCGAGAATGACGGTCTGCCGCCGATGGGCAATTATCACATCGGCATGATCGTCACGCCTGACGCGTCCGCGCCGGTGCGGGCCGCCGCCGACCATATTCGCGCGACCTTCGAGCTCTTTCACGAGACGGGACACTTTTAAGGCAGCCGGAACCTTCGCGTCCCGTGCCGAATTTCGCAAGGCGGGCCGTCTGTCAGCCGACCCGCCTCTTGAACAGGGAGCAAGGCCATGCAGGAGGAGCGCGAGACCGTTGCCGGCATCTCCCTTTCGAACCCGGGCAAGATGCTGTTCGAAGCGCAGGGGCTCACGAAGCGCGACATCGCCCATCACTATGTCCGCGTGGCCGAGCGGATGCTTCCGGACATCAGGAACCGGCTCATCAGCCTTGTGCGATGCCCGGAAGGCAGCACCCGGGAGTGCTTTTTCCAGAAGCATGCGGGCAGGGGCTTTCCCGAAGCAATCAAGCGGCGGGACATCATCGAGAACGATGGCGACAAGGCCGAATATCTCTTCGTCAGCGATCTGAAGGGCATCATCGCGGCCGTACAGATGAACACGCTCGAGTTTCATATCTGGGGCTCGCGCGTCGACGCTCTGGAGCAGCCGGACCGACTGGTCTTCGATCTGGATCCGGACGAGGGCGTGAGCTTTGCGGATCTGCGTCAGGCCTGTTTCGATCTGCGCGATCGGCTGGCGGCGGCGGGACTTAATACACTGCCTCTCGTTACCGGCGGCAAGGGCGTGCATGTGGTGGCGCCGCTCAACCGGCGTGCCAAGTGGCCCGAGGTGAAGGCATTTGCCCGCGCGATCGCCGAGCGCATGAGCGAGGAAGAACCGGAACGGTTTCTCTCTCAGGCCTCCAAGGCAAAGCGCAAGAACCGCATCTTTATCGACTGGCTGAGGAACGAGCGCGGGGCCACGGCCATCGCGCCCTATTCGACGCGGGCGAGGCCCGGCGCCCCCATCGCCACGCCCGTATCCTGGGACGAACTCGCCCGGCTTGAGGCGGCGAACACCTTCCGGATCGGCGATATGGACAAGCGGCTGCGCGAGCCGGACCCCTGGGCCGAAGCCTCCGCCTGGCGGCAGTCGATTACGAGGAAGATGCTGGAAAGGGCGGGTGTGGCGGCGTGAATGCTACCGATCCGCCACTGCGGGGACGCTGGCTACAGCCGGTGCGGAACAACTTTTCATTCAAAGAAACAATAACGAAATTCCTCCGCGGGAGGCCATAGAGATGCCGTCAGAAATCAGAAGAGGAAATCTCACAGAATGGGTAATACCACATCCTCGAATGGAATCGGTCGGCATGGCTACACGCCTCCCACTCCGCCTCGTCGCGAGGAGGAAATAGACAGATCGAGATACAGCGGCAGGGTGGTCAGCTCCTCCGTCCTTCTGCCCAATCCTTACGCACCGAACGATCCCCGGGCATACATCCGCGTTGATCCGCTGCCATCCTACGAGCAGCTGTTTTCGAATGCGCCTCCACCATACGGTGCCCGTGGTGATCGCCGTGCTGGTGGGCGTCATCAGGATGCTCCGCCGCCCTACAGCGCTATTGCTGGCAATCCCGGCGTCGCGCCGCCGCCGTACAGCGCGGGGATGCGCCAGTCCGACAACGGGCTTGCTTCCCGGTCACAGAACCCCTGGGAGGTACGTTCCGACCAGCGGGACGGCAATAATGCCTCGCTGCGGGAGTCCCGCATCTGACGCTCCCTCCTGTTTGGGACTGGGTTAGCGGGCGATGGGATACCGCCCGCTGCACCGGCCTGGAATGAGGCCGTTCTGGAAAGTGGGAGGCTGGCATCCGTCCGGTCCTTCCGGGCTGCTGAAAGACCGAAGCACCTCGGGGCTTAGATGTCTTCAACGCTTGCGCCTGGCTTCCCGCTCCTCGCGCGAGCGGCGGCGTGGGGCCTCTGTGCCGCCCTCTGCCAGAACCTTCCGCGGCGGAAGCTGCACCTGCTCGGCGAGCTTCGGGTAGGGGTCCACCTTGTTCGGCAGCGCCATAGCGTGGACGAAGTGCTCCTGGAACTTCGGCTCCAGCGCCGTCTCGATCTTTTCGATCTTCCGCACCGTCTCCTCGATCTCGCGCCGGTAGCGCCGGTTGAGCAGCGCCATTCGCGCGCCGGTGCCGGCGGCGTTGCCGACGGCGGAGACGTTTTCCAGCTCACAGTCGGGAATGAGGCCGAGCACCATCGCATAGGTCGGGTCGATGAAGGAGCCGAAGGCGCCGGCGAAGCGGATCGCGTCGACGGTCTCCACGCCCTGCTTTTCCATGAGCAGCTTGGTACCGGCATAAAGGGCCGCCTTGGCGAGCTGGATGGCGCGCACGTCGTTCTGCGTGACCGTGATGCGCGGCTCCCCGTCGTGAAGCAGGTAGGAGAAGGTGCGGCCCTGGCCGATGATGCGCGAGCTTCGCGCGGCAAGCGAACCGTCGATCACCCCGTCCTCGGAGATGATGCCGGAAAGATACATCTCGGCGATTACCTCGATGATGCCCGAGCCGCATATGCCGGTCACGCCCGTGGCGGCTACGGCTTCCTTAAAGCCCGGTTCGTCCGACCACAGCTCCGAGCCGATGACACGGAAGCGGGGCTCCAGCGTTTGGCGGTCGATGCGCACGCGCTCGATGGCGCCCGGCGCGGCGCGCTGGCCCGACGAGATTTCCGCGCCCTCGAAGGCGGGGCCGGTGGGCGAGGAGGCGGCCACCAGCCGCTTGCGGTTGCCAAGCACGATCTCGGCGTTGGTGCCGACATCGACCACGAGCATCATCTGGTCCTGCCGGTGCGGCCCTTCCGAAAGCGTGACAGCCGCCGCATCCGCGCCCACATGGCCTGCGATGCAGGGCAGCACATAAAGCCGCGCGCCGGGATTGAGGCCGAGGCGCAGGTCGTGCGCATGCGCCTTCACCGCGCCGGAAACGGCAAGCGCGAAAGGCGCCCCGCCCAGTTCTGTCGGGTCTATACCGAGGAAAAGGTGGTGCATGATCGGGTTGGCCACGAAGACGGCATCGAGAATGTCCGTGCGCGCCACGCCGCTTTCGACTGTCACCTTGTCGATGAGCTTGGAAATCTCCTGCCGCACCGCCCGCGTCATGGCGATCCGGCCGTCCGGGTTCATCATCACATAGGAGACGCGGCTCATCAGGTCTTCGCCGAAGCGGATCTGCGGGTTGGACGCCCCGGCGGACGCCACGACCCGGCCGGACAGCAGCGAGACCAGATGCATGGCGATGGTCGTGGAGCCGATGTCGCAGGCGATCCCGTAGGCCTCGTTCTTGAGGCCCGGCCAGAGCGCGATGATGCGTGCCGCGTCCTCCTCCTCGTCATGGTGGATGGCCGCCGTGACGGCCCACTTGCCCTCCCGCAGAATCTTCTGAACATCGCCCAAAATGTGAAAATCCGCTTCCAGGCGACTGTAGCCCCAGTCTTTTTGAAGCTGAGCCTTGAGCCGGTCGAGATCGCCCAGCGGCTTGTGCATGTCGGGCTCGGGCACCTCGACATAGCACAGATGCACGGCCGGATGCCGCTCGATGACGCGGTTGTCGGCGTCCTTGCGCACCACCTGCGCGTTGATCACCGCGTCCTGCGGCACGTCGATGACGAGGTCTCCCTCGATCGTCGCCGAGCAGGAGAGGCGCCGGCCGGCGGGCAACTCGCGCTTTTCGGCATACTGTGCCTCCTTCGGGCCGACGGGGGAGATATGCGCGTTGGACGAGGTGATCTTGTGTTTGGCGAAATGGCCTTCCTGCACCTCGATTTGGCAGCGCCCGCAGGTGGCCCGTCCGCCACACACGCTTTCCACATAGACGCCGAGCTGGCGCGCGGCGTCGAGCACGGTCGTGCCTTTGGGAAAGCGCCCGCGCTTGCCCGAAGGCATGAAGAGGACCAGCGGATGGTCCGTGATGTCGGGCGGCGCGTTCATGGGAGAAGGAACTCCTGACAATCGCGAAGGATCGAGTCGACCGTACCGTGACAGAGCACTATCCCCTCCCGGCAGGTTCCCGTTTCACCCCCGCCCCATCCTTGCCATGCGGGCTTCGCGGCCGCCGCGGCGGCGGCCGGCGGGAGTGGCCGGGGCCTGGCCGTTGCCGTTCCCGGATTCCGCCGCCCCGGAGTTCCCCGCCTGCGCCGGCTGATAGTCGCGGTAGGTCATGATCCAGGTCTGGCAGTTCGCATCCGTGCCGTTCAGAACGTTGGCCGCGCGCACCATTTCCATCTCCTGCGGGCGGCAGGGGTTCATGATGGCGCTCGTCATGCCCGCCCCGATCACCATGGGAATGAAGGCCGCATTGATGCCGTGGCGATGCGGCAGGCCGAAGGAGATGTTGGAAAGCCCGCAGGTGGTGTTAACCTTCAGTTCCTCGCGCAGGCGTCGTACGAGCGCGAAGACCTGCTTGCCCGCCGTTCCCATGGCGCCAACGGGCATGACGAGCGGATCGACAACGATGTCATGCGCGGGAATGCCATAGTCGGCCGCGCGCTGGACGATCTTCTTCGCCACCTCGAAGCGCACGTCCGGGTCTTCCGAAATGCCCGTTTCGTCATTGGAGATCGCCACCACCGGCACGTCGTATTTCTTCACCAGCGGCAGGATCTTTTCGAGCTTCTCCTCCTCGCCGGTCACGGAATTCACGAGCGGCCGGCCCTTGGCGACCTTGAGTGCGGCCTCGATGGCCGCGGAGACGGAGGAGTCGATCGACAGCGGCACATCCACCAGATCCTGCACGATCTGCACCGTCTGAACGAGAAGATCGGGCTCGGTGGCATTGGGATCGACCGCGGTTACGCCGGCGTTCACGTCCAGCATCGAGGCGCCGGCGGCGACCTGTTCCAGCGCGTCCTTCTTCACCGTCTCGAAATTGCCGGCCACCATCTCGGCCGCCAGCTTCTTGCGGCCCGTCGGGTTGATGCGCTCGCCGATGACGCAGAAGGGCTGGTCGAAGCCGATCACGACTTCCCTGGTCGCCGAGGCGACAATGGTGCGGGTCATTCACAGTCCTCCAAAGATATAAAGATTTCTTTATATCGTTATCTCGTGTGTTTCAATGGTGGAATGGTGAATAGTGAGTGGTTCGAGGCGGTGCCGAATGTGAATCCGCAGAACGAGGCTCATTCAATGGCCACCGGGCCCAGGACGGGCTGCCAGCCGCAGTCTCCATTCACTATTCACCACTCACTCTCCAGCCGCATCCTTCACCAGCTCCACTGGCTTCTCGTTCTGGCCTTCCAGAATATGTTCCAGCCGCTCGGCGACCACGGCATCGTCCGGTCCGGGCTCGCGTCTCCAGGGGCGGCGGCCTCTCAGCACGCCGGATTCGTGCACGATTTCCGCCACCAGCTCCTCCTGCCGGTAGGCCATCACATGGATGCCGGAAATGCCCTCGATCTCCTTCACCTCGTTGATGATGTCGATGCAGAGCCGCTTGCCTTCCTTCTTCTGGTCCTGAGCGCCTTCGAGGCGGGCGATGACCGAGTCGGGAATGTGCACGCCCGGCACGTTGTTGCGGATCCAGCGCGCCGTTCTCGCCGAGGCGAGCGGGCCGACGCCGATGAGGATGAAGCATTTTTCGTGCAGCCCCATGTCGCGCACGCGCTTCATGTACTCCTTCAGCATCGGGACGTCGAAGCAGTACTGGCTCTGCACGAACTGCGCACCGGCTGCGATCTTCTTGGCCAGCCGATGCGGACGGAAATCATAAGGCGGCGCGAAGGGATTGATGGCTGCGCCGAGGAAAACCGCCGGCGGCGTGGTGAGCTTGCGGCCGGAGAGGAATCGCTCCTCGTCGCGCATGATGCGGATGGTTTCCAGCAGCGACATGGAGTCGAGATCGAAGACCGGCTTTGCGCCCGGCTGGTCGCCCGCCTGCACCCCGTCACCCGTCAGGCATAATATGTTGCAGACGCCCATGGCTGCCGCCCCGAGCACGTCGCCCTGAATGGCGATGCGGTTGCGGTCGCGGCAGGCGATCTGCATGATCGGCGCATAGCCCATGCGGGTGAGCAGAGCGCAGATGCCCATGGACGACATGTGGCAGTTGGCGCCCGAGGCATCGACGGCGTTGATGCCGTCCACCCAGCCGTCGAAGACGGCCGCGCGGTCATAGACATCCTGCGCGTTGGCGCTGTCGGGCGGGTTGAGCTCGGCGGTGACGGCGAACTCGCCACGTCTTAAGACGCGCTCCAGCCGCCCGCGCGAGGAATGGCCGGGCAGGGGATCGAGCGGCAGATGGACGCCGTGCGGATTTTCGTCGGGATGGGGCGGACGGCGTATCATGCGTTCTCCCTCTCCTTTTCGCGTTCGGCGGCGGCAAGCGCGGTGACGCGCAGCCAGGCCGAGGTCTCGCGCAGCGACTGGTCCACGGGTTTCTGCACGGCAAGGATCGCATCGCCGTTCCGCATACGCCGCGATCCCTCCCAGGCCTTCACCCACACGCAGGGCATGTCCGGCTCCACCTCGCAGTTCCCGTTGGCGCGCACGCCACCGCAGGGGCCGTTTCTGAGCTGCTTCGGGCAGTTCATGGGGCAGGACATGCCGGTGGAGGAAAGAATGCACTGGCCGCACATGCGGCAGTCGAACATGAAGCCCTTCACGCGCTTTTCGACGAACTTCACCGGCTTTTCGGCGCGGGCGTAGCCCACCGCGTTCCAGACCGGATGCAGCGCCAGGAAGACGTCGGCAAAACGGGCGTAGAACCATTCCAGGAAGCGGGCGTGCCGCACCGACCACAGCCGCATGGTATAGCGGCGCTGCACACGCCGCTGCGGCGAAACGTCGGCCGGGTGATAGGCCGTCCTGTCGCGCTCCCGGCGCACCAGGCTCGCCTGGGTCAGGCGCGTTCCGCCCTCCTGGGAAGGATTACTTTTCGGCATAGCCCCCCGCCTTGACGAGCGCCTTCAGCCGCTCGTCCGTATACTTTTCCTCAAGCGCCTTTGCGGCCTTGTCGGCCTCGGCCTCCAGATCGTCGCTCACCGGCTCCGGCTCGCCGCGCCGCCACTCGGCGAGATAGGCGTCGGTGTCGCGCGCGCCCACGCGCATCGCGCACATGTCGATGGCCTCGGTGAAGCGCAGCGGCAGTTCGCGCTTGGCGCTTTGCCGACCTTTCTTCACGATGACCTGGGCTGGAATGTCGCGCCAGTAGACGACGATCAGATCGGCCATGGGTCTTCTTCCTTTTTCTTTCGGGAGCTTTGCCGCATGCGCCGCAGACCCGCTTGCTGCGGCACGACGCGAGTCAATTCAAAAGCGACGCTGGCCCGCCAGTCTCAGCCGATGAGAACGCTGGCCAGTACGCCCGCTCCGCCGACCACCAGTCCGGCGAGCGCGAGCGACAGAATTCCGCTGACGATGGACACGACAAAAAGAACCCCGTCGCGCTCGGAATTGGCCAAGCCCATCAGCACGCACGAGAAGGCCGGAAACCAGTTGCCAAAGGGGATCGGCATCAGGATCGCGAGCGCCAGAACCAGTGTAAGGCAGCCGATCACGCGGTCGGCATGGTCGCGAGCGAAGGGCCAGTAGCGGGGGCGGATGAACCGCTCCACCCATCGCATCTTCGGCACCAGCCGTTCGCTCAGGTGACGGAACTGCTCAGCCGCCATGGACTTCTCGAGGATGAAGCGGGGCAGCCACGCGGTCCGTCGGCCAAGAGCCATCTGAACGGAGATCAGCACAAGGGGGATGCCGGTGATGAACGTGCTGCCCGGCGGCAGCGGAAGCAGGTTGACGAGGGCGAAGAAGACGAGGAGCGTGGCAAAGCTGCGGTCGCCAAGCGCATCGCGCAACTGCTCCACCGTGATCCTGTCGTCGACCGCGCGCGCCAGTTCCTCGAAGATGCTCGACAGGCGGCGAGGCGGCGAGCCCGCTTTGCCTGCCCTCGAGACCGTCTCCAGCGCACTACCCTCCGCTTTCACACCGCATCCGTATTTCTGCGCCATCTACTCACAGAATCTTACAGAACTGCAACAAAATCATTGCGGGCGGCGGAATTCAAGAATGTCGAGCTTGGATTCGCGAGCAGGCGCAGGGAAGGCGATGTGCCATTGCGCCTCGCTGTCTCGAAAGGCATAGCCCGCCTGGTCGCTCTCGGGCCCCGCGCCATAGGGCGGCGGTTCGTCTCCGGCCACGAAGTACGACCCCAGATAGATCAGTCGCTCGTCTCCATCGGTGAAGAACCGGCCCTGCGTGCGCTGCGAGCCGGAAACCTTCTCCAGCACCCAGCCCGACCCGTCGTCGGAGACGCGGCACCGGAACCAGTCGTAGATGACGAGGGGAGAAATGCCGCCCGCCTTGATGGTCCGGCATTGCCACTCGCCGGTTAGGTCGAAATCGCTGAAGGAGAGGGCAGGTCGGGCGATGATCTCTCCCAGAACCGCGATGTCCTCCGGCGCGCCGCCTGCGCGGGCCTCCTCCAGGGCTTTCGCGCTTATGGCCTCGTACGCGTCGAGGCGCGCTGCATCAGCATAGGTGATGATCTGGAGTACGGTGTCTTTCGTAAAGCCCTCCATCTCCATGAAGGCCTTCTGCTGCGACAGGGTCTCAAGGGCCTTGCCGGATTGCGCCTGCGCTGCGGCGAGCGCGGCGGCGGACAGCGCCAGAGCACCAAGAACCACGCGCAAGATCATTGGAACTCCCCAAATGTCTGCGGACTGAAAAGCAAAGTGGCTACCGGTTTTCCGTTCGGAGTTACAAAAATAAAAACGCAAGTCATTTCCGCGTTCGCAAGAACGCCGAGTTAAATATGCATTCTTTGCAGCTATTTCGTGACGGCGGCCTGCCGGCCCGTTGCTTGCGCGGCCGCGCGGTTCAGGGCGGAGGTGAGGTCTCCATAGCCGGTCGGCCGCCTCTCATAGGCTAGGCCTAGAAGCCGGGCGGCGTCCTCCGCAACGCGGTCGAGCTTGGGATCGTCGGTCTGGGCGAGATAGACGAGCTTCTCGTAATTGCCGAAAAAGTCCTGGATCAATTCGGGATGCCGGTCGAGCGCAAGCGGCTTCAGGAAGAAAGCCTCAAAGTGCCGGCAAAGGAAGTCGGTCATGTAGAAGGACATCATGTCCTCCTCTTCCCGCGCGGCGAACGCTTCGAGCCCCTGATAGAAGGCAAAGCAGTGAGGGCCCGCGATGCGCTCGACGCCGTGGCGCTCGCACACTCTGTCGAGCTTTCCGCCGGTGCCGCAATCGGCATAGCCCACGAAGATGTGGCGGTAGCCCTCCTGCTTCGCCTTGATGATGGCCGCATCGAGGGCAGGGGGAATGCGGTCCGGGCGGTAATGATATTCGGCAGGCAGGCAGGTCAGTTCCAGATGGTCGAGACCGAGCTTCTCGCGGACGGCCAGCACCTCACGGGCGATCATCCCGCAGCCGATCACCAGAACTTTTTCCGGTACGGCGCGTTCTTGGCCTGTCATCTGCACTTGTCCCTTGCGCTGCGGCGCATCCAACCCAGGGAGGCTACCCCATGCATGCCAGCATCATCGCCCGCATATTCGGGCTCATTGCCGTCATAGGCCTTGTGGCGGGCTGTGCCAACACCATTCGCGGTGTGGGCCAGGATACCGCGAATGCCGTGGACGCCACCCAGCAGGCAGGACGGAATGTCGGAAGCGCGGCGCAATACTAGCGCCGCAACTTTCATCAGGCTGTCGCGGCCGCGATGTTGTGCTTGCGCTTCATCAGCGCCTTGGCCGTCTCGACCGCCACCGCAGCATCGCGGCAATAGGCGTCCGCGCCGACTGCCTTTCCGAACTCCTCGTTGAGCGGGGCGCCGCCGACGAGAACGATGAGGTCGTCGCGGATGCCCTTCTCCTTCAGCGTATCGATGACCACCTTCATATAGGGCATCGTAGTGGTGAGCAGCGCCGACATGCCGATGATGTCCGGCTTGTGCTTCTCGATCGCTTCCAGATAGTTCTCGACCGGATTGTTGATGCCGAGGTCGATCACCTCGAAACCGGCGCCTTCCATCATCATGCCGACGAGGTTCTTGCCGATGTCATGGATATCGCCCTTCACCGTGCCGATCACCATCTTGCCCTGCTTGGGCGCGCCGGTTTCCGCCAGGAGCGGGCGCAGAATGGCCATTCCAGCCTTCATCGCATTGGCTGAAAGCAGCACTTCGGGCACGAATAGAATGCCGTCGCGGAAATCCTCGCCGACGATGCGCATGCCTTCCACAAGAGCCTGGGTCAGCACATCATAGGGCGCCCAGCCGCGCTCCAGCAGGATGCGCGTGCCCTCTTCGATCTCCTCCTTCAGCCCGTCATAGAGATCGTCGTGCATCTGCTGCACAAGTTCGTCGTCGGGAAGTTCTGAGAGAATGATTTCGTCGTCCGACATGCAAATGGCTCCTGCCTTCCCCGCCATCCGGCGGCAGGCCTTCTAAATAAGGCCTCCGGTCGCGCATTCCATAGCCAATTTACGACGCCTTGCAAAAGGAAAGCGACCGGAAGAGGGCAGGTGGGAGGGCTGTCGGGCGACATGCAACTTTAAGTTTTAAAAAAAGTCGCTCTGCCATCTAAACGAAACATTACAGGGCGGATGCTAGGGGAGATGTGCAGGGGGGCTTGCGTAGAGGAGCGAACCATGAAGAAGCCTCTCCTGATCGCCGCCATGCTGACGGCCTCCGCCGGTGCCGCAAGCGCCGCTTCCGAAACGATGACCTTCACCGGAACCGTCAGCGCGACCTGCCAGATCACGATCGACTCGGGCGGTGTCCTCGGAGCCAGCGCCGATCTGATGACCCTGAGCACGACGGAGGCCGGGGGCTCGGCCGGTACGGCGACCATTCAGGCATCGGATTCCAGCTTCCAGGTCACCGCCGTGGCCCCTGCCTCGTTCACGAGCGCACCCGCCGGCGGCAACACGGGCGTCACCTTCGCCGCCCTCTACAGCGCATCCGGAGCTACAACGGCCACGGAGGTGGACGGATCGGTGCCCACCGCGCTTGAGGCCGGCCTGACCAACCTGTCGGTCGATCTGGAGGCGACCAAGAGCGACGGGGCTTTCCCCGCCGGCGAATATTCGGCCGACGTGACGATCACCTGTGAATAGGAGGTGAGCGGGATGAGAGCGGGCCTGCTCGTTCGGTTGGTGACGGCCGCCATGTCGGCTGTCTGCGCTTTGGCCGGGGACGCCGGGGCGCAATCGATGACGCCCATGCGCGGAGAGATCACGAGCTTCACCGACTCGTTTGCGGTCCGCGTCTTCCCGCGCAATCCGTACCGCCACCGCATCCGGGTGGCGGTACGGGTCTACGATGAGAAGTTCCGCCCCGTCGAAGCCCGGGTCTGGCCGAGCGACATCACGCTGGGCGCGGGCGAATCACGGCCCGTCACCGTGGTCGTGGGGTTCGGCGGCGCGCGCGAAAGGCGGGTTCGCATCTGCACGGAAAGCATTCCCTTTCCAAACAAGCAAACCAGGATAAGGGCGCAGGTATGCGGACGTTTTCTCGCAAGGCGTTTCTAGCGGCCGCGGTCCTTGCGGCTGCCTCCTCGATCATCCTGCAGGCCTCGGCCGATGACCGTGTCTATGTCGTCAACCAGAACCAGACGGGCATGAACCTTCCCGGCGTGGCTGTCCCACATGGCTATGACGAGGTGCGCGCTGCGGACGGCACCACCTGCCGCTCCGCGCTGGGCGGTTCGGGCGCCTATTTCGATTCGGGCATCATCGGCAGCGACCTCAACGGGGGCCGTGACTCGTTCTCGGCTTATGGCCGGCTGGTCGTGCCTTTGGGCAGAACCCCCGCGCGCCTCGATTGCCAGCAGCTCTACCAGCTGGAGCTGGAGCGTTTGAGGCTCGAAGTGCAGCTGCTCAAGCGCGGGCTCGATCCGCGGCTGAGCAGCAGCGTCTCGGGAGCCGATTGGGTTTCCGACGGCGGCTGGACGCGGGAGGCGCAGTGATCCGGGCCACTGCCGCTCTCAATGCGACACGCTCTGGCGCTTGCTGACCGTTCGCGGCCCTCCGCTTCGATAGGATATTGTCGAAGAGTGCCGGTCAAACCGGCATTCCGGAGTGCATCGAGGACAAGTGCCATGAATCACGACCTGCGCCTGGAACAGGACGGGCAGGCAGCAGCAAGCGCGGGCGGACGCGCCCGCGGCAGCCGGGGAGAACGTGGCGGCGCGGCAGCCCGCCGTGCGGCTAGAGGCGGCAGCGGGCCGGGCCGGCAGCTCACCTATATCCGGCGCAGCCTGCCCCCTTACGAAGTGCTCTCAGAGGAAGGGCTCGCGCTCATCGAGGCCAATGCGGACACGGTGCTCCAGGAAGTCGGCATCGAGTTCCGCGACGATCCGGAGGCGCTGAAGCTCTGGAAGGATGCCGGAGCCGACGTGCAGGGCGAGCGCGTGCGCTTTCCTAAAGGCCTGTGCCGAGAGCTTCTGAAGACGGCGCCGTCGCGCTACGTCCAGCATGCGCGCAATCCGGAGCGCTCGGTCGAGATCGGCGGCGACACCACCGTCTTCGCCCCCGTCTATGGGCCGCCCTTCGTTCGCGATCTCGACGGTGTGCGCCGCTATGCGACCATTGAGGATTTCCGCAATTTCGTGAAGCTCGCCTACATGGCGCCCTCGATCCATCACTCCGGCGGCACGGTATGCGAGCCGGTGGATGTGCCGGTCAACAAGCGCCATCTCGATATGGTCTACGCCCACATCCGCTACTCAGACAAACCCTTCATGGGCTCGGTGACCGCGCCGGAGCGCGCCGAGGATACGGTGGCGATGGCGAAGATCCTGTTCGGCGACGATTTCGTCGAGAACAACACGGTGATCACCAGCCTGATCAACGCCAACTCGCCCATGGTCTTCGACGAGACGATGCTGGGCGCGGCCAAGGTCTACGCCCGCCACAACCAGGCCTGCATCATCACGCCCTTCATCCTGGCGGGCGCCATGAGCCCGGTAACGGTGGCGGGCACGCTCACCCAGATCCTCGCCGAGGTGCTTGCGGGCGCCGCCTTCACGCAGCTCGTGCGGCCCGGCGCGCCGGTGATCTTCGGCACCTTCGCCTCCTCGATCTCCATGCAGTCTGGCGCGCCGACCTTCGGCACGCCAGAGCCTTCGCTGGTTTCCTACGGCGCTGCGCAGCTCGCGCGGCGGCTCGGGCTGCCGTTCCGTACCGGCGGCTCGCTCACGGCCTCGAAGATCGCGGACGCGCAGGCCGCCTACGAAAGCGCCAACACGCTGAATTCCACCATGCTAGCCGGCACGAATTTCGTGCTGCATGCGGCGGGCTGGCTCGAGGGCGGCCTCGTCTCCTGCTACGAGAAATTCATGATGGATGTCGACCAGCTCGGCATGCAGCAGCGCCTCGCCGAAGGCGTCGATCTTTCCGAGAACGGTCAGGCGATGGATGCCATCCGCGAGGTCGGGCCGGGCAGCCATTATCTCGGCTGCGCGCACACGCAGGCGAATTTCCAGACGGCCTTCTACCGCTCTTCGATCGCCGACAACAATTCTTACGAGCAGTGGGCGGCCGAAGGGGAGAAGGCGGCGCACCAGCGCGCCAATGCGCTCGCCCGCAGCTGGCTCGAAGCCTACCAGGCGCCGCCGCTGGACGAGGGAATCGACGAGGCGCTTAGGGATTTCATCGCCCGGCGCAAGGCGGAAATGCCCGATGCCTTTGCGTAAGCGGGCGGCAGAAGCGGCCGCACATTCCCGTTGCGCGGCAGCCGGAGCCGGTGCTTTATTGGCGCGTTCTCATGCGCGCCAGGAGCACAAATGGAATCTGCCCTTTTGCTGATCAGCGTTTTCGCCGTCTTTATTCCGGCGCTCATCCTGCCGGGGCCTGATTTCGTGGCCGTTGTGCGCTCGTCCATGAGCCGGGGAACGGCCGCAGGTATTCGCACCACCGCCGGTGTGTCGCTCGGCCTTGGGTTTTACGCCACGCTCAGCATGCTCGGCCTCTCGGCCGTCCTCACGCAGTATCAATGGCTCGCCTGGGCGGTCCGTATCGCCGGCGGCCTTTATCTCATCTATCTCGGCATTCGCCTGATCGTGACCAAAGCCGAGCAGCTTGAGATTGGGCAGACGGAGGGCAGGGCCGGGACAAACCCGTTCCTGTTCGGCCTCGGCGTGACGCTCACGAACCCGAAGGCCATCGTGCTGTTTGCCAGCGTCTTTGCCACGGCTATGACGGCGGACACGCCGGGATGGCTGATGGCGCTGATGGTCGGGCTCGTGATGGCGAGCGCCTTCGCCTGGTACAGCTTTGTAAGCCTGTGCATGTCCTTTGCCCCGGTTATCCGGGCTTTCGGCGGCGCCCGTCACTGGATCGAACGGGTTGCCGGCGCCTGCTTCGTCGCGATCGGCGGCCGCATTCTCGCCGACAGCCGCAGTCCGCTCGCCGCGATGTAGAGACGGGTGCCTTCCGGCTGAACCGGACCGCGTTGTGTTCGGAGACAGAGCCTTGCTTCGGGGATCAGGTTGAATGGCGTCTCGAAAGCGCGGCGGAAACGCCTGAAGCACGCCTTGCGGAAAATGTTCGCGAGCCGCGCCTCTGCAGACGGGTTAATCAATGCGGCCTCATAGATTAGGTCGTCTGGTGTTCGGCTGTTGCGATAAGCGACAGCGGTGTCGATGTTGTCGTATGGAAGGTCGCGTTCAACCTCGATGGCTTGTGGGAAATCTCTCTCTTTTCGAACAACCTCAGCCTCTGTTCGCGGTCCCAGAGTGGGTGTTTCTTTCCCTCTTCAGCAATGATCCGGCCAAAATTGCCTGGGGGCCAATTCACCCCCGCGCGCGCCGGCGCTCCCGGCGGCCGGCGGTTGCCGCACCGCTCTGGCTTGCGGGCTTGTTGCGCATCGGGCCCACGCGCGCCTCGATTTCCTCGACGGTGGGGCGGTGTGCTTTCGCGTGCCCGTCAATGGCTGCGCGCATGGCCGCCAGGTGCGCGAAGGACGTGCCGCAGCAGCCGCCGATGATCCGCGCGCCGCTGTCGACCGCCAGCCGTGCATAGTCGGCCATGATCTCGGGTGTGCCGGAGTAGTGCACCTCCGTGCCGCGGAATTCCGGAACGCCGCAATTGCCCTTGACGATCACGGTGGCCTCGGGCCGGGCGTCCGTCATGTCGAGGAGGGCGGCCAGAATGTCCGGCGCACCGACACCGCAATTCGCGCCCACCGCGACCGGCTTTTCCGCAAGCCCCTCGGCCACGGCGTGGATGTCCTTCGGCGCAAGTCCCATCATGGTGCGGCCGGCGGTGTCGAAGGAGCCCGTGTAGGTGTAGGGCAGGCCCACGCGGATGGCGGCCTCTGCCGCAGCGCGGATTTCGTCCGGCGCCGACATGGTCTCGATCCAGGCGACCTCCGCGCCGCCCGCCTTCAGCCCTTCGATCTGCTCGGCGAAGGCGTCCACCGCGTCCTCATAGGAGAGCGCCCCCAGAGGCTGCAGAAGCTCGCCGGTCGGGCCGACGGAGCCTGCCACGATCACGCGGCGGCCGGCGCGGTCGGCCACGCGGCGGGCGATCTCGGCCGCCTTGCGGTTCAGCTCGTACACGCGGTCCTGTGCATTGTGCAGCTTCAGGCGATGGCGCGTGCCGCCGAATGAGTTGGTGAGGATGATGTCGGCGCCCGCATCGATGAATCCCCGGTGCAGGGCTTCGATCTTTTCCGGTGCGGTCTCGTTCCAGAGCTCCGGCGCCTCGCCGGATTGGAGCCCCATGGCGAACAGATTGGTTCCCGTGGCGCCGTCGGCCAGAAGCACGCCCTTTTCGGCAAGCAGCGCATCGATGGGGTTCTGCATGGGCGCAAGCCTTCAATGGATAGAATGGATAAGGATATAAAGAAGTCTTTATATGAGGTCAATGGAACTTTGTGGACTTGGCCCCTTCGCAACCTTTCTGAATGATGGAGCGCAGTCTATGAGCAGTCCCGTCATCCTCGCCGCTGAGTTCGTCAAAGAAGGCCTTATCAGCCTTTAGGCCGGTATCCAGGCGGGCGAGCGCATTCACCTTTTCGTTGCGTATTTGCAGCGGCATCCCGGTCTCCCGAAATTCACCTGCATCATATCGCAACCGCCCCGCCTCACTCCAACGGCAGCCTCCTCACGAAATCCGCCGTCTCGTGCGCGTTCACCACGGCGGCGCGGATGAGCCCGTCAAAGTGGCGCGTCAGCGTCACGATGGTCTGCCGCGCGTTCAGCACCAGATACATGCCGCCCATGTAGATGGCGGCGCGGTGAGGGCCGAAGATCGTGTAGGGTGCGGAGAAGCGCCGGCGCCAGTCGAAGAGATAGAGGCGGAAGGAAGGGTAGAGGTCGTCGATCAGCGCTGCCATGTGCTCGAGCTGCGCGGCGCGGATGTCGCGTGGCAGGCCCTCCCAGCGGCCGAGCCCGCGTGCGAAGAGCTCCAGCGTTTGGCGCGGCATGCAGACCTCCATGTCCGTTTCGGGCCTGCGGTTGTAGTCCACCCGGTAGTGCGCCTCGTCGCGCTGGGCCTGACGGTTGGTGCTGGTCGCGTCGGCCTCGAAATCGATCACGGCGTCGCTGCGCAGCAGGTCCGGAATGCCCGAGGGTACGTAGCGGATTTTGGTGCCGATCGCCTCTGCGTGCCATTTGGCAAGCAGCGTGTCGCCGAACCCGCCCTCCGCCTCGGCGATCTCCATGTTCTCGCGCAGCTCGCCCGTCACACCCTCGTCCTCGCTCAGGCCCAGGAGCCAGTCGAGTGAGACCTGGTGGCGGGCGGCGATGTTCATCAGTGTTTCGGCCCTCGGCAGGCGCGTGGAGCCGCCCGCAAGAAGCTGCGAGAGCGCCGACCGGTCGATGCCGACGGCCGCTGCGAAGGCGGACTGATTGAGGCCGGAGCGCTGCAGAAGCCCCTTCAGCCGTTCGCGGAAGAGGCCGGAGAGGTCGCGCTTGTCGATGGCTCCGGTCATGAAGTTCCTCCACACCCCAGGTTGAGGTGAAAGTCCTGCAAAAGTTTATAAAAGTCAACAAGCGTAGAAGATGGTGCGCATTCGCAACGCTTTGTGCGCATTCTCCCGTTGAATCGAAGCCGGGCTCCTGACAATCCTGTGTCAGGAGTTGCGCCGGGAAATTTGGGGTATGGCGCCTTCGATCAGGGATGACATGACGCTAAGGGACAACAGCCGGCGCGGCCGCCCGGCTATTGAGTGGCCGACACTCGCTCTGATTTTCGCCTGCTACGGAGGATGGCTCGCGACAGGCATTTTCCTGTGGCCCGAATGGCCCGTGCCTGCGCTAGCCTTGCTGTCCATCTTCATCGCGCTGCAATCCTCGCTTATGCACGAGTGCCTGCACGGCCACCCCACGCGCAACGCACTCATCAACGAGGCGCTGGTGGGGCTGCCGATCGGACTCGTCTATCCCTACCGCCGCTTCAAGGCGCTGCATCTGCGCCATCATGCCGACGAGCGGCTGACGGATCCGTTCGAGGACCCGGAGAGCTACTACAAGGCGCTGTGGCAGTATGAGGAGCTGCCCGGGGCGATCAAGCTCCTGCTCAGGATCAACAACACCATGGTCGGCCGCTTCGTGCTCGGGCCTCTCATCATGAACGTGGCCTTCTTCGCCTCGGAGGCGAAGCTGATCGCGGCAGGCGACCGGGCGGTTCGCAAGGCCTGGTTGCTGCATTTGATCGGGCTCGCGGTGGTCCTGCCGGTCATCGCCTACGGCTTCGGTATGCCGCTGTGGCTCTACGTGCTGGTGCCGGCCTGGCTCGGCCAGTCGCTGATTTCCGTGCGCACCTTCGCGGAGCATCAGTGGTCGGAGCGGCCGGACGGGCGCACCATCATCGTGGAGCGGTCGCCGCTTGCCTTCCTGTTCCTCAACAACAATCTGCATTTCGTCCATCACAAGCTGCCCACCGTACCCTGGTACAAGCTGCCGGCGCTCTATCGCGAACGGCGCGAGGAATGGCTGCGCATGAATGGCGGCTACGCCTACCCGAACTATTTCTCGCTGCTGAAGGCCTTTGCCTTCCGCGCCAAGGAGCCGGTGCCGCATCCGGTCCTTCACCGCGAGCCGCACCCGGGGCGCGCCTTCCGTCCGCGCGCCCGCGGCCGCTCGTTGACGGGGAACGGTACCGTGCCGGTTCCGGCCGAGCCGCCGAAGGAATAGCTTGCCTTCCGGGTCCAAAAGGCCCGACAAGGCCGATATGAGCTTACGTATCGCCGCCCTTCCCATGTATGACTGGCCCGAAACGCGGGCCGATACCGATGCCGAATGGGCGCGCATCGCTGACGCCCTGCGGCGCGAAGGGATCGACGCGCCTGCAAGGCTCGCCCGGCGCAATGCCGACCTGCCGCCCGTGCCCGGCGGCATAACGGATGCCGAAGGCCGGGTGATTGCACCGGACCCCGCCACCCTGCCGCCTGACGGTTTCGATCTTCCGGTTCTGTGGCGGCACCCCGCACTGCTCTTCGCGCAGACCTGCTGGGGGCCGTTGGAGGCAGGGCTGGAGCCTTACGTGCAGGTGGTCGGCCAGCCGGACTACTCGGCCTATGAAGGCGGGGAGGGAGCGTTCTATTCCAGCGCCATAGTGATGCGGAGTGGTTCTTCCTCCGGTGCGGACGTCGAGGCGCCCGCCGACGGCGCGGCGATCATTGTGCCCGCCCTGTTGCGCGGCAAGCGGCTGGCCTACAGTGAGAAGACATCCATGTCTGGCTTTCTCGCGCTAAAGCGCGATCTGGAAGCTGCGGGCGCGAACTTGTCCGCCTTTTCCGGCATGACCGAGACCGGCTCCCACCGCGCTTCCGTCTTGGCAGTGGCTGAGGACAGGGCGGATGTGTGCGCCGTCGATTGCCGAAGCTGGGCGCTCATGCGGCGGTACGAACCGGCCGCAGAGGCGCTATCCGTCGTCGGCTGGACGGCACGCCGTCTGGGCCTGCCGTTCATCACCAGCCGACGGACTTCGCCCGAGCTTCTTGCAATCCTAAGAAGCGTGACCGGCGTCTTGCCCTGATCACGAGCGCATGCGCTCGCCCTCAGGATCGAAGGGCGGCAGAACGGTGATGCGCGCAGGGCGCCGCCGGCCCAGGATCTCGATCTCGAACAGGCCTTCGCTCTCGTCCTCCGCCAATGCTGCGGGCACATAGCCTTGGGCCATGGATTTCTCCACGAAATGCGCATAGCCGCCGGAGGTGATCCAGCCCACCACGCGCCAGTCCCCGTCAACGATGCCGCCGTCTTTCCTCTCGATCCGCTTTCCGTCGGCGTCGAAGCGCGGCGCGCCGAAGCCGTGCGGCTTCCCGACCGTGCCGAAATCCTTGTCTCCCACCTTCGCCCAGATCGGCTCGTCGCCCATCACATCGGCATCGAGCGCATCGACGATGAAGGAGACGCGGCGCAGCTTCGGCCCGTCGGCCTTCTCCTTCGCAGCCGCCTCGCGGCCGATGAAGTCGTTTTTGTCGAGACGGACGAAGCGGTCCATCGAGCCTTCGAAGGGGCCGTAGATCGGGCGCAGCTCGCGGAACCAGGTGGGGAAGTTCTTCTCAAGCCGCATCGAAAGCAGCGCCCGCATGCCGAAATCGACAATGCCGAACTCCGCACCGGCGTCCTTGATGGCGTCATAGACGCGGCGCTCATAGGCAGGCGGCATCCAGATCTCGTAGCCAAGATCGCCCGTATAGGTGAGGCGGTTTACCATGCAGGGCGCGCCCGCGACATCCATCTCGCGGAAGTCCATGAAGCGGAAGGCCTCCTTCGAGACGTCGGCGTCGGTCAGCTTTTCAAGCACGGCGCGGGATTTCGGCCCGGCGATGGAAAGGCCGACCAGCGTCTGGTCGAAGCGGTGTATGTGCACCGAGCCGTCATCCGGCAAATGCTTCTCGAACCAGCGCATGTGGTATTTCTGCGCCGCCGAGGAACCCCAGATCAGGAAACGCTCCTCGCCGGCACGCGCGATGGTGAAATCGCCGATCAGCTTGCCGAATTCGTTGAGCATGGGCGAAAGGACAATGCGGCCCGCTTTCGGCATGCGGTTCGTCATGAGGCGGTTGAGAAACGCTTCCGCGCCCGACCCCGTCACCTCGTATTTGGCGAAGTTGGCGATCTCGGTGACGCCGACGCCGTTGCGGACGGCGCGCACTTCATTGCCCACATGCTCGAAATCGTTCGAGCGATGGAAGGAGACGATGTCCTTCGGCTCCGTGCCCTTCGGGGCGAACCAGAGCGGCGTTTCGAGCCCCCACGAGTCGCCCATAACTGCGTTGTTGTCGCGCACCATGATGTCATAGAGCGGCGTGGTCTGCGCGGGCCTCGCGGCCGGCAGTTCCTCATTGGGGAAGCGGATCGAGAAGCGGCGCGAATAGTTCTCGCGCACCTTGGCGTTGGTGTAGCGCAGGGTCGCCCATTCGCCGAAGCGGGCCACGTCCATGCCCCACACGTCGAAGCCCGGATCGCCGTTCACCATCCAGTTGGACAGCGCAAGGCCCACGCCGCCGCCCTGG
>ERZ777003.582-NODE-582-length-68938-cov-13.312022_pt1 | contig 68938 bp, 61 predicted proteins | sample MGYA00374956_ERZ777003 | MGnify/ENA primary metagenome ERZ777003 (study PRJEB29302, sample SAMN06268252) | bioreactor metagenome | isolation source: Joint BioEnergy Institute, California, USA | place: USA:Joint BioEnergy Institute, California, USA | collected...
GCCACGGTTACGTACCGTGGAGGTGCCACCACGCCGGGTTCCGATCCGGGGTGGGGCCGTGGTCGGGGTGACGGGTCTGGCGCTGGGGGTCCGAAGCGTGGGGACGAGCGTGGGCGCGGCGGTGTCGCCGCTGGTCGAGATCGAGCGGGCCGTGCAGGAGCGGGCCAAGGACATCTCGCTCGAGATGTCCGAGCCGGGGGGCGAGGCCAAGCTGCGGGCGCTCATCCGCGACGAGGTGGCCCGGTGGGACGACGACGTGCGCCGCGGGCGGCGGAACTTCCCGTTGCCCGATCCCGAGCTGGTCGCCGAGCGGGCCTTCCGCGACCTCGCCCGCTACGGGCCGCTGACCGAGCTGCTGGAGGACGACGACGTCTGGGAGATCATGGTCAACGCACCGGACGCCGTCTTCGTGCGCCGGCACCGCGGGCCCTCCGGCTACCACGACGAGGTCTTCCACGACGACGAGCACGTCCTGCGCACGCTGACGAAGCTGCTCGACGACGCGGCGACCGCCCACCGCAGCCTCGACCCCGCCGAGGGGCTGCAGGACGCCCAGCTCGACGACGGCGCCCGGGTCCACATCGTCCACGGCGACGTGGCCCGCGGCGGTCACGTGCTGGTGAACATCCGCAAGTTCACCGGCATCCCGTTCCGGTCGCTGGGGGAGCTGGTCGAGCGCGACATGCTCACGTCCCAGGTCGCGGGGTTCCTCGCCGCCTGCGTCCGGGCCCGCCTCTCGATCGTGTTCTCCGGGCCGCCGGGGTCGGGCAAGACGACGCTGCTGTCGTGCACCGCGGCCGAGCTCGACCCGTCGCTGCGGGTCGTCGTGGCCGAGGAGGTGTTCGAGTCCGACATCCCCCTGCCCAACGTCGCCCACATGCAGACCCGGGCGGCCCGGGCCGACCGGGCGGCGGTCGACCTGCGGCGGCTGGTGGCGGGCTTCCTGCGCATGGCACCGGACGTCGCCATCGTCGGCGAGGTCCGCGACCGGGAGGCGCTGCCGCTGCTGCTCACCCTGTCCTCGGGGGTCACGGGCTTCACGACCATCCACGCCGGGTCGGCCCGCCAGGCGCTCACCCGCCTGCGGTTCATCTGCCAGCTGGCCGACACCTCCGGCGGGCTGCCGCTCACCGCGCTCAACTCGCTGGTCAGCGAGAGCATCGACGTCGTCGTCCAGTGCGCCCGGACGCCCGACGGCCCCCGGGTCACCGAGGTCGCCATGGTCGAGGACCTGGCCGGCGGAGCCGACGCCACCCACTTCACGGTCACCGAGGTCTTCCGCCGCCCGGGGCCGGGCCAGCCGCTGGCCTGGACCGGCGACCTCCCGGTCCGGGCCGTCCGGCCGCTCGCCGAGGCCGGCCACGACGTCCGGGCCCTCTTGGAGGGCGGTCACCGGTGACCGGGCTGCTGCTCGCCCTCTGCGCCGCGACCGGCACCTACCTCCTGTACACCGCCGTCGTGTTCGGCTGGCGGGGCCTGGCGCCGGGCCCCCGGCTGGCGGGCGCGGCCACCCGCCGCACGACGCTCGCCGACCGGCTGGTCGCCGCCGGCCTGGCCGCGGGGGAGCTGCGCCAGTTCGCGGCCGTGGCGGCCGCCCTCGCCGTGGCCGGCGGGGCGCTCGGCCTGGCCGTGTTCGGGGGCCCGATGCCGGCGCTGGCCCTCGCGCTCCTGCTCGGGGCGTCGCCGGTGGCGTCGTTCCGCGTCCGCCGGGACCAGCGCCGAGCGGCCGCCCAGGAGGCGTGGCCCCGGCTCGTCGAGGAGATCCGCATCCTCACGTCGTCGCTGGGCCGGTCCGTGCCGCAGGCGCTGTTCGAGGCCGGCCGGCGGGCACCGGCCGAGCTGCGGCCGGCCTTCGAGGCGGCCCACCGCGAGTGGCTGCTGACGACCGACTTCGAGCGCACCGTCCGGACGCTGAAGGCCGGCCTCGCCGACCCCACGGCCGACGCCGCCTGCGAGACCCTGCTCGTCGCCCACGAGGTCGGCGGCACCGACCTCGACCGCCGCCTGGAGGCCCTGGTCGAGGACCGCATCCTCGACGTCCAGGGCCGGAAGGACGCCCGGGCCAAGCAGGCCGGCGTGCGGTTCGCCCGACGCTTCGTCCTGCTCGTGCCGTGCGGGATGGCCCTCGTGGGCATGAGCATCGGCACCGGGCGGGCCGCCTACGCCACCCCGTGGGGGCAGTCGATGGTCGTCCTCGGGATCGCCGCCGTGGCCGTGTGCTGGGTGTGGGCCGGCCGGCTGCTGGCGCTGCCCGAGGAGGAGCGGGTGTTCCACGGATGAGCGACGTCCCGCCGCCCCTCGTCGCCGCCGTGGCGCTGTGCCTGTTCGTGGGCTCGACCCTGGTGCTCGGCGAGCTCCCGTGGTTCCGGCGCCGCCCGCTCGTCGACCGGCTCGCCCCCTACGTCCCGGGCGGCGCCGCGGTGCCGCGCCGGAGCGCGCTGATGTCGGCGGCGTCGTTCGGCCAGGTGATCGCCCCGCTCGCCCGGGCCGTCGGCGAGCGGCTGGCCCGGCTGTTCGGTGTGACCGAGCCGGTCGCCGTGCGCCTCGAGCGCATCCACTCGCCGCTCGACGCCACCGCCTTCCGGGTGCGCCAGCTGGCCTGGATGGTCGTGGGCCTGGTCGGGGGCGGGGTCCTCGCCGTGGGCGCGGGGCTGGGCGGGCCGCTGGCGCTGGCGTTCGTCGCCGGCGGTCCGGTGCTGGCCTTCCTCCTCGTCGAGCAGCGGCTGGCGACGGCCTCGGCCCGCTGGCAGCGCCGGATCGAGCTGGAGCTGCCGGTCGTCGCCGAGCAGCTCGGCATGCTGCTCGGCGCGGGCTACTCCCTCGGCTCGGCGCTGGGCCGGCTCGCGACCCGGGGCGCCGGGGCCTGCGGGCGCGACCTCGGCCGGGTCACCGGGCGCATCCGCCAGGGCCTCACCGAGGTGGAGGCGCTGCGGGAGTGGGCGGAGGTCGCCGACGTCGACGCCCTGCGCCGGCTCGTCGCCGTCCTCGCCCTCAACCGCCGGGCGGGCGACCTGGGCCGGCTGATCAGCGACGAGGCCCGGGCCATCCGGCGCGACCTGCACCGGCAGCTCGTCGAGACGATCGAGCGGCGGGCCCAGCAGGTGTGGATCCCCGTCACCGTGGCCGCGCTGGTGCCGGGGGTGATCTTCCTCGCCGTGCCCTTCGTCGAGGCGCTGCGCCTGTTCTCGTCCGCCTGAGCCCGCCCGCCCGGGCGGCCGGCACGACGCTCCGACCGACATCCGACAGCCGACAGGAGGCAGAGAGTGGACCGACCAGTGGCAGGCGACCGGGGGCGGGTGCGCGCCGCCGCCTCGGCCCGGTGGGCCGGGGCCCGGCGGGCCGTCCGGAGGGGACGGCGGCGGCTTCGGGCCGACGACCGGGGCGAGGGCGTCGTCTCGGCGGCGATCGTCGTGCTGATCATGGCGGCGATCGGCGCGCTGATGTGGGTCAGCTTCCGGGGCATGTGGACGGACATCGAGACCGACACCCGCGAGAAGATCAGCGAGGTCGGCAGCTGAGGGGGCGCCGGCGCCCGGCCGGGCCTCGGGGCCGGCGGTGGGCCCGGGGCGGGTGCGGCGGCGATCGTGGCGTCGGGGTGGTCGGGACGTCGATCGGCTTCCTCGTCTTCCTGCTCTTCCTCTACGGCGCGCTGCAGGTCGTGCTCGGGCTCTACGCCACGACGGTGCTGCGGGCCACGGTGCACGACGCCGCGGCCCGGGCGGCGGCCGGCGGCGGGACCGACCCCGCGAGCCTCGAGCGGATCGCGGCGGACGCCGAGGCGTCGCTGGGTGCGATGGGGCGCCGGCCCTCGACCGTCGTCACCCTGGAGGTCGTCGACGAGGACGGCGACGGCGTCGGCGACGTGGTCGTGGGGCGGGGCAGGGCGGTGCCGCCCCGGTTCGTGCCGCCGTCGATCGGTGGGGTGATCGGGTTCGAGGAGGTCAGAGCCGGCGCCCGGGTCCGCATCGAACGGGTGCGCTGACCAGGGCGGCGGCCGCCCGCGCGCTGGCTCCGCCCGGGTGATCCCCGCCACCCCGTGACGCCAGTCACTTACCCGCAGTAACGTACGCCCACTGGGCGTCCAGCCGGCCCACGGGGGATCACGAGGGGAGCAACGATGGACACGTCCCGCGAGACGTCCGAGAGCGCGCCGGGCGCGGCCGACCCGGCGCGCCCGTCGACGACCGTTCGCGACGCCGCCCGCCACATCGCCGCCGTGGCGACGCTGGGCGCCGCCGTCATCCACTTCGCCTTCGCCCCGGCCCACTTCGACGACCAGACCTCGCACGGCGCCTTCTTCGTCGTCGTCGGCTGGGCCCAGCTGCTCGGGGCCGCGGCCCTCGGCTTCCGGTGGCGGCCGCAGCGGCGCTGGCTGCTGGGTACGGCGGCGCTGAACCTCGCCGTCGCCGCGCTGTGGCTGCTCACCCGGACGGCCGGCCTGCCGGACGAGCCGGCCGAGCCCGTCGGCTTCCCCGACGCGCTGGCCAGCGCCCTCGAGGTCGTCGCGGCCACGGCGGCCGTCGCCGTCGCCCTCGGCTGGCTGGTCGACCGCACGGTGCGGCGCCCGTCGCTGGCGATCACCGGCCTGCCGACGATCGCCGTCGTCGCGGTCGTCACGGCGTCGGTCGTGCCGTCGGTGGGCGGCGGGCACAGCCACGGCGACGACGGCCACGACCACGGCACGGGCGTCGCCGAGGGCGAGTCGGCCGCCGACGGCCACGACCACGGCACGAACGGCGGTGACGAGGACTTCGACGCCCGCCGCCTGGCCGCCCTCACCGGCTACCTGCCCGACGAGGAGATCGAGCGCGCCCGTGCGGTCAGCAAGGAGTTCCTCGCCGAGCAGCTGCGGGCCCGGTCCGACCTGCTGGCCGAGCTCCCCGAGGACGAGCGCGAGCGGCGGATCGCCGAGTTCGTCGACTGGTCGGTCGACCACGCCCTCGACGCCGAGGCCCCGCCGGAGGAGGGCGAGGCCACCATGCACGTGCACGGCGAGTCGAGCTGGAAGGACCTCACCTCGGCCGAGGAGGTCGCCCTCCTGCAGGAGCAGCTGCGGATCGCCGGCACGGTCCCGGCCAAGTACCCGACGGCCGCCGACGCCATGGCCGACGGCTACTTCATGGTGACGCCCTACGTGCCGGGCATCGGCGCCCACTACCTGAACGTCGAGCTGCTGACCCGCGACGGCTTCGATCCGGCGGCGCCGGAGATGCTGCTCTACAACGGCAACAAGCCGACCTCCGAGCTCGTCGGCCTCAGCTACGCCACCCTCGGCGACGAGCCGCCCGAGGGCTTCGCCGGCGAGAACGACGAGTGGCACCGGCACCCCTCGCTCTGCATCGTCGGCGGGCTGGTCGTCGGGCCCGACAGCACGCCGGAGGAGTTGTGCGACTCGGTCGGCGGCCGCAAGGGCATGCCGTGGGGCAAGCCGATGTGGATGGGCCACCTCTGGCAGATCGAGGGCTGGGAGTCGCCGTGGGGGCTGTTCAGCGGCGAGAACCCGCTCCTCAACCTGGCCAACGCCGACCTCTGAGGCCACCGGTCGGTGGCGTGACCCGCACGCCCGGTGACCGGGGCGGGACGCACCCGCGCCCGTCCCGGTTACCGTCGCGGTCGTGAGCGACGCGGACGATCTGCAGACCGGCGACGCACCGGACGACGCCGACGCGCCCGAGCGCGAGGCGCCCGCGGAGGACGCGCCACGGGATGGCGCGCCCGAGGGCGGGCAGCCGTACCGCTCGGGGTTCGTGTCGATCGTGGGCCGGCCGAACGTCGGCAAGTCCACGCTGCTCAACCGCATCCTCGGCCGGAAGGTGGCGATCGTCTCCGACAAACCGCAGACCACCCGCCACCGCATCCAGGGCGTGCTCACCCGCCCCGACGTGCAGATCGTGTTCGTCGACACCCCCGGCATCCACAAGCCCCGCACCCCGCTGGGCGAGCGCCTGAACGTCACGGCCCAGTCGGCCATCCCCGATGTCGACGTCGTCGTGTTCATGATCGACGCCACCCAGCCGATGGGCCGGGGCGATCGGTGGGTCGCGGAGCGGGTGCCGAAGGACGCCGTGCTCGTCGTCAACAAGATCGACGCCGTCAAGCCCGAGCAGGTGCTCCGCCAGCTGGCGGCGGCCGCCGAGCTGGAGCTGTCGGAGTACTTCCCGGTGTCGGCCAAGACCGGCGAGGGCGTCGGCGAGCTGGTCGAGCACCTGGTGTCCCGCATGCCCGAGGGCCCGCAGTACTTCCCGCCCGACATGGTCACCGACGTGCCCGAGGCGTTCTGGGTGGCCGAGCTGGTCCGGGAGCAGCTGCTGGCGGTCACCCGCGAGGAGCTGCCCCACTCGATCGCGACACGGGTGACGGAGTGGGAGTGGCCCTACATCCGCTGCGAGATCCTCGTCGAGCGGGAGTCGCAGAAGGGCATCGTCATCGGCAGGAAGGGGTCGGTCCTCAAGCAGGTGGGCATGCGGGTGCGGGAGCAGCTGCCGCCCGGCGCCTACCTCGACCTCCACGTGAAGGTCGACAAGGACTGGCAGCGCCGCCCCGCGGCGCTCGACCGGCTGGGCTTCTGACCGCGGGCCGCCGCCGGCGCGGCGCTCAGGCGCCGGCCACGGCCCGACCCGCCGCCCCGGGCGCACCGCGGCCGTCGGCGGCGCCGGCGGCCCCCAGCAGCTCGCGCAGGAACGCCTCGATCTCGGCCCGGTCGCGGGTGCGCCGCATCGGCGGCAGCGTGGCGACGATCTTCGGCCCGTAGCGGGCGGTGGCGAGGCGGGGGTCGAGCACGGCCACCGCGCCCCGGTCGGTCGCCGTGCGGATGAGGCGGCCGATGCCCTGGGCCAGCATGGTCGCGGCCCGGGGGACGTCGATGGCCAGGAACGCGCCCGGCCCCGCCCGCTCGCGCCGGGCCTGGAGCAGCGGGTCGTCGGGCCGGGGGAAGGGGAGGCGGTCGATGGTCACCAGCGACAGCGACGGTCCCGGCACGTCGATGCCCTGCCAGAAGCTGGTGGTGGCGAACAGGCACGTCTCCGGCTCGCGGGCGAACCGCTCGACGAGGGCGGGCTTGGGCTGCTCGCCCTGCACGACGATCGGGTGGGGCAGGCGCTCCCGCAGCACCTCCGCCGCCCGGTGCATGGCCTTGTAGCTGGTGAACAGGGCGAGCGTCCGGCCGCCCGCGGCCTCGACGAGCGCGCCGATCTCGTCGATCGCCGCGTCGGCCCAGCGGGGGTCGGTGGGGCGGGGGAGGTGGGCCGCGCAGTAGATGAGGCCGTTGCTGCGGTAGTCGAAGGGGCTGCCGACGTCCAGCAGCTCGTCAGCTCGCTGGGGGAGGCCCAGGCGGGGGCCGATGCCCGGCGGCAGGGTGGCGCTGGTGAGCACCGCCGTGCGCTGCGACCACAGCCGCTCGCGCAGCAGCCCGGTGACGTCCAGGGGCGCCAGGCGCAGCACCGGGGCGTGGTCGGGGCCGGTGACGAACAGGACGTCGGCGTCGGTGGGCGCCGCCACGGCGTCGAGGTCGTCGAGCAGGCTCGTCGCCGCCTGGCGGGCCCGGATCGCCCGGGCGCTGACGTCGTCGGCGGCGTCGTCGGGGATGTTGCGCAGCGCTGCCTGCGCCACCTCGACCCGGCGGCGGACCGCGGCGAGCGCGCCCGCCAGGCCGTCCGGCAGCGGGGCGGTCAGGCGCTGGTCGCGGTGGGGGCGGAGCGCGCCGGCGAGCACGCCGCCGGCGTCGACCACGCCGGTGACGGTGTCGCCCGCCTCGGCGAGGAGGCCGCGCAGCATGCCGGCCAGGTGGGTGAAGCGACCGGCGCCGATCTCGACGCCGGTCGTGGCCGAGACGACGTCCTCGAGCACGTGGGCCTCGTCGATGACGACGACGTCGTGCTCGGGGAGGATCGCCCCGCCGCTGGCGAGGTCGAGGCCGTAGAGGTGGAGGTTGACCACCACGACGTCGGCCTCGGCCGCCCGGGCCCGGGCCGCCTCGGCGAAGCACCGGTCGCCCCGCGGGCACCGGGCCGCGCCGGGGCAGTCGCGGGAGGTGGTGCTGACCGCGGCCCAGGTCGCCTCGCCGGGCTCGACCTCGAGCTCGGACCGGTCGCCGGTGCGGGTGGTCGCCGCCCACGCGGCGATGGCGGCGAGCTCCTCCGCGTCGGCTCGCTCGGCGAGGCCGTCGAGGCGGAGCTGGTCGCCGGGGCGGGGACCACGTCCCGGGCGCCGGGGCGCCGCCACCGGCGTGCCGTCGGGGCCGTCGTCGCCGGTGGCGGGCTGCAGCTCGGCGAGCCGCTGGACGCACACGTAGTTGGCCCGGCCCTTCAGCAGCGCCCACCGGAACCGCCGGCCGAGGTGGCGCTCGAGGAAGGGCAGGTCCTTGGTGGCGAGCTGGTCCTGCAGCGCCCGGGTGGCCGTGGCCACCACGACCCGCTTGCCGGCGAGGATCGTGGGGACGAGGTAGCCGAGGGTCTTGCCGGTGCCGGTCCCCGCCCGGACGACCAGGTGCCGCCCGGAGGCGACCGCCTCGGCCACGGCCTCGGCCATCCGGACCTGGCCCGGCCGGGCCTCGCCGCCGCCGGGCAGCGCCGCCACCACGCGGGCCAGCGCGTCGGCGACGGCGGAGCGGGTCACGCCGGGCGACCGTAGCCCGCCGGCCGGGGCGGCCGGTGGTGCCTCGACGGCCGGTGGGCGGTCGGGCGTTCGGGCGGCGGTCACGTGACGACGAGGGTGTCGTCGCCCTCGGCGGCGCGGCGCCGGACCTCGTCGACCGCCGCGGCCAGGTCGGGCAGGCGCCGCTCGACCGGGCCGGCCGGCGTGAGGAAGACGAACACCACCTCGGCGACCGGTTCGCCGGTGGCCTGGCCGACCGCCAGCGCGTAGGACGCGCCCTGCAGCCGGTAGCGGGCCACGAGGGGATCGAGGTCGACGTCGGGCCCGGTGGGGCCGGTCTTGTAGTCGACGACGACGAGGCCGTCGGGCCGGCGGTAGACGAGGTCGACGTAGCCCTCCAGCGTCCGGCCGCCCGGCAGCGGCACCCCGACGTAGAGCTCCCGCCAGTGGGGGCTGGCCGCGGCCTCGACGACCGTGGGCGCCGCCAGCGCGGCCCGCACCAGCGCAGCGATGTGGTCCTCGTGGCCCAGGACGCCCTCGGCGGCGGCCTGGGCGGCCACGGCGGCGTCGATCGCGGCGTCGGGCGCGCTCCCCAGGTCGACGGTCTGGAGGACGCCGTGGACGGCCCGGCCGATCGCGGACCCGTAGCGGCCCTTCTGCCAGGCGGGCAGGTCGAGGTCGCGGGGCCGCTTGTGGAGGCCGGGGTCGGCGACGGCATCGGGCCGGCCGTCGTCGGTGAGGGCGGTGGCCGCGAGCGTGCGGGGCCGTGCGCCGGCGGCGATGGCGGTGTCCCGCTGGCGCCGCCACTCCTCGAACGGCGGCAGGTCGGCCGGGTCCGGTGCGGCCGGACCGGGCGCGGGTGTCGGGGTCCCGTCGTCCCCGGGCGCGCCGCCGGTCGCTGCGGCGCCATCGTCGTCGGTCCGGTCGGTGGGCGCGCCGATGGCGGGCAGCGCCTCGATCCGGTCCGCCAGCGCCCGGGCCAGCAGCTCGGCGATGGTGAGCTTGGCGGCCGCGTCGGGCTCGCTCTTGCGGGCCTTGCGGTGGAGCGAGAGGACCAGGTGGTCCTGGGCCCGGGTGCAGGCCACGTAGAGCAGGCGGACCCGCTCGTCGTGGGACATCTGCTCGTCGATGGGCTTCCAGTCCTCGAACGCGGCGGTCTTCACCGCTCGGCCCACCCGGATGACGCACTCCTGACCGGGCGGCCACGCGACCTCGACGCCGGCCGACCGGCGCTGGGGCTGGGTGGAGAGGCCCGAGACGATCGTGATGGGGAACTGCAGGCCCTTGGCCGCGTGGATCGTCATGATCCGGACGGCGTCGTCGTCGGTCTCGGGCAGCACCGCCTCGGACACCCGGCTGCCCTCGGCCGTCTGCTGGCGCACCCAGGCGAGGTACTGGCGCAGCGTGCCGTGGGTGGCGTCGGTCCACGCCCGGGCCTGGTCGACCACGAACCGCACCCGCCGCCACAGGTCGCGGGGGCGGCCGTCGGCCCACCCCAGCTCGAGCACCCGCCGGTCGCGCACGACCCGGTCGACCAGCTCGCTCGGCGCGAGCCACCGGCGCGCCCGGTGCATCTCGTGGAGGTAGGCGAGGCCCGCGCACACCGGGTCGTCGGCCGGGGCGCCGGCGGGGAGGGGGAGCGAGTGGTCGAACCGGCCGCCGAGCTCGTGGCGGAAGCGGAACAGGTCGTCGTCGCCGCAGGCGAACAGCGGCGAGCGCAGGGCGGAGACGGTGGCCAGCTCGTCGCTGGGGTCGTCGATGGCCTGGAGGGTCAGCAGCAGGTCGCGCACCAGCCGGCTGGCGTAGACGAGGGAGGCCGACTCGGTGCGGTAGGAGATGCCGGCCTCGGTGAGGGCGTCCTCCAGGGCCGGCAGCGACGTGCGGGTGGGGACGAGGATCGTGATGTCGCCGGCCCGGGCCGGTTGCCAGTCGGGGACCGGTCCGCCGTTGCTCCGGTCGACGAGCCACCCCTCCTCGAGCGCGGTGCGCACCACCGCGGCGACGTCGGCGGCCTCCCGCCGCCGGACCTCGTCGGCGCTGGGGTCGTCCTCGTGGCAGGCGACGCCGAGCAGCGCCACCGGCGGCCCGGCCGGGGCGTCGCCCCGCACCGCCGCGAACGGCTCGTACGCCGGCTGCGACGGCACGCCGTCGTGCCGCTGCTCGACCATGAGGGTCCCGAAGACCTCGTTGACGAGCTCGACGATCGATCGGCCGGTCCGGAAGTTGGTGGTCAGCGAGACGCGCCGGCCGCCGTCGCCGAACCGCTCGGCCGCCCGCAGGAACAGCGAGATGTCGGCCCGCCGGAACCGGTAGATCGACTGCTTGGGGTCGCCGACGAAGAACAGGTGGCCCTCGCGCGTGGCGACCTCGTGCCACTGGGCGCCGGGCTCGACGTGGTCGGTGCTGGCGATCAGGACGGCGAGGTCGACCTGGATGGGGTCGGTGTCCTGGAACTCGTCGATGAGGAGGTGGCGGTAGCGGCGGTGGAGGGCGCGGCGGACCGCGGGGCCGTGGGTGGGGTCGCGCAGCACGTGGCGGGCGAGCACCAGCAGGTCGTGGAACTCGAGCTCGCCGGCGTCGCGCCGCTCGGCGGCGGCCTCGAGGGTGAACCGGCGCAGCTCGACCGCCAACCGGCGCACGGCCTCGTGGGCGATGCGGTCGCGCAGCGCGTCGAGCTTCGCCTGCAGGTCGGTGTAGCGCTGCTTCAGCTCGCCGAGCTCGCAGGTGGGCCAGTTGCCCTTCTGCCCGTTGGGCTTGCGCCTCGGTCGCCCGGCCTCCTCGCGGAGGAGCGCGAGGCGGGCGACGTCGTCGGGGGCCTGCCGCACCCGCCGGGCCCACACCTCGAACCGGCCGAGCTGGTCGTAGAACCTGTCGCTCTCGTCGACGCAGTGGTCGCGCATGGCGACCAGGGCGTCGACCTCGTCGAGCAGCGCGGCCAGCTCGTGGTCCCACGGCGCGACGTCGACGGGCACCGCCGGGGCGTGGTCCTCGACGAGGTCCCAGTTGTCGTTGAAGGCCTGGGCGACGAGCCGCAGGTGGTCGACGCGCACCCCGGCGGCGGTGGCGTGGAGCAGGGCCCGCTCGACCGACCGGTCGTCGAGCAGGCGGTCGAGGAAGCGGCTCCAGCGCTCGTCGAAGGCGACGGCGGACGCGACCTCGTCCAGCACCTCGATGCGGGGCGGCAGCCCGGCCTCGACCGGGTGCTCGGTGAGGATGCGCTGGGCGAAGCTGTGCAGCGTGCCGATCGCCGCGCTGTCGAGGTCGGCGAGCGCCGTGCGGCACCGGGCGGCGCGCCCGCCGTCGCCGGCGCGGACGGCGTCGTCCAGCTCGTCCTCGAGCCGCCGCCGGACGCGGTCCCGCAGCTCGGTCGCGGCCTTCTCGGTGAAGGTGATGGCGGCGATGGCGTCGAGGCCCGCGGTGCCCGTCGTGACCAGCCGCACGATGCGGTCGACGAGCGCGCGGGTCTTGCCGGCGCCGGCGCCCGCCTGGACGAACAGCGTCCGGTCGAGCTCGCCGACGATGCGGTCGCGGGCCGCCTGGTCGGGCGGCGGGGCGGGGGCCGTGGTGGCGGTCACGCCGCCTCCTCGTCGGTGCGGGGCTCGGCCAGCTCCGCGTAGAGCGCGACCGCCGGGTCGTCGCGCTTGCGCTCCCAGGCGCGGCGCAGGTCGGCCACACCCATGCCGTCGGGGTCGCAGTAGGCGCAGGCCATCGAGCGCAGCCAGGTCTCGACCGGGTGGTGGGGGAACACGCCCCGCTCGATGCCGGTGACCACCGTGCCGATCGTGCGGGTGACCCGGGCGAGCACGTCGTCGTCCACCGGGTAGCCGACCCGGGCGAACCCGGCGCGGTCGGACACGAACCAGTACTCGGCGGTGACCGGCACGTCGGGGCGGCCGGTCATCGCCCGGGCGGCCAGCGCGTAGACCGGCAGCTGCAGGCGGGTGCCGCCGCTGTCGGGGTCGTCGGCCGAGAGGCCCTGGTAGTCGCGGGCGCTGCCCGTCTTGTAGTCGAGGACGACGAGGCGGCCGTCGGCGCCCTCGTCGACGCGGTCGATCGAGCCCCGGAAGCGGAGGACCCGGCCGTCGTCGAGGGGCAGCTCGACCGGGGGCGCCCCGTCGTCGAAGCCGAACTCGTGCTCGGCGGCCAGCGGCCGGGCGCCGGCCTCCCGCCGGCGGACGTCGTCCTCGGCGAGGAAGCGGTCGGCGAGGGCGACGACGGCGGCCCGGTCCCGCCGCCAGAAGACGGGCCGGCCGGTGAGGCCCCGGGCCTCGTACTCGTCGCACACCTCCTCGGCGATCTCGCGGATGCGGGCGTGGTCGGCGGCCGACCACGGCTCACCGGGCCCGGGCCGCCGCTCGGGCGGCCGGGCCAGCACCTCGCGCACGAAGCGCTCGAGGATCTCGTGGACGAGGCTGCCCCGCACGAGCGCCGGCATCTCCAGCTGCTGCTCGGGGTCCTCGACCGGGCGCACCTCGAGCAGGCGCTCGGCGAAGTAGGCGAACGGGCACCGGGCCCAGGCCTCGAGCCGGGTGGCGGACACGACGGTGTCGACGGGGGAGGGGACCGCCACGCCGGCGAGGTTGCCGTCGAAGCGGGTGAACGACCGGCCGAGCCGGGCCCGGACGACCTCGGCCCCCGCCCGTGTCCGCTCGTCGGCCACGTCGGGACCCTGCCGGAGCCGGTGCTCCTGGTCGGTGGCGGGGAAGGCGCAGTGGCGCACCCCGTGGGCGAACGACGGGACGTGCTCGATCCACGGGGCCTGCCAGCGGTCGAGCTCGTCGGCGGGGAGGCGCCGCCCGGCGAGCGCCGCGGCGACGTCGCCCAGCCAGCGCGACGGCACCCGTTGGCTGCTGGCCCGCAGGTCGCCCCGGGGCACGCACAGGACGTGGCGGTCGGCGGAGGCCAGGGCCGCGAGCACCCGGCGGTGGTCGCGGCCGACCCGGGCGCGGCGGAGCTCGAGCTGGCCGCCCGCGGCGCGCCGGTCGGCGTCGGCGAGGAGGGCGTCGTCGCGCACCGGCGCCGGCAGCGTGCCCTCGGCCATGCCCAGCACGACGACGAGGTCGAGGTCGAGGCCCACCGCGAACGACAGCGGTCCGACGAAGACACCCTCGCCGAAGCGGCCGACGCGGCCGAGGTCGGCCTCGAGCTCCAGCTCGAGCGTCCGGCGGAACACGTCGAGCGGCGCCGGGTCGGCGATGCGGTCGAGCCCGGCCAGCCGGTCGAGGGCGGCGTCGATCTTCTCGGCCGCCCGCACCTCGTCGGCCGGCCAGCCCTCGCCGTCCCGCCAGTGGCCCGCGAGCCGCTCGACGAGGTCGCGCAGCCACGCCACCCGCTCGGCCCAAGGTGCCGGCCGGGCGCGGGCCTCGGCGAGGCTGTCGACGAGGTCGAGGACGAGCGCCCGCAGCCCCAGGGCGCGCTCGGCCTGCCGCCGGGCCGCGGCGATGGCGGCGGCGTCGCGCTCGTCGGCGCGGGCGGCCAGCTCGTCGGCCTCGCGCTCGTACTCCCGGGCGGCGCGGGCCAGCAGCGTGTCCCACTGGGCGCGGCCCGCGACGACGCCCGCCCGCCGGGAGATGCGCTCCCAGGCGGCGGCGAGGCTGCCGCCGCGGGCGTCGGCGCCGCGGGCCAGCAGGCCGAGCACGTCGGACCGCCGGAAGTCGTGGTCGGGCAGCGCCAGCAGCCCGAGGACGGTCTGGCCCAGCACGCTGGCGGCGAGCGGCCGGACCGCGGCCCCGTTGCGGGGGATGCCGGCCGCGGCGAGGTGCTCGTGGACGAGGCGGGCGTACGGCGTGGGCGAGCCGTAGAGCAGGGCGATGCGCTCGAGCGGCGTGCCGGCCCGCACGGCGTCGACGACCCGGCGGACCGCGGCTCGCACCTCGTCGTCGGCGTCGGAGGCGGTGACGATGCGGGTGCCCTCGACCGACACCGGCAACGGCGGCAGGGTGCCGTCGCCGGTCGCGCCGTTCGCGCCCTCGGGGGCGGGGCGCAGCGGGACGGGCAGCGGGACGCCCATGCGCTGCAGCGAGCGGGCGACGCCGTCGTCGGCGTCGGGCCGGCCCGTGACGCCGACGACGACGGTGGTGGGCAGGTGCGCGGCGAGGGCGGCGAGCAGCTCGGCCTGGCGGCGGAGCAGGTCCTGCGGCAGGTGGACGACGAGCCGGCCGAGCTCGCGCCCCACCTCGTCGCCGTCGGCGGCCACCCGCGCCACCGCCGCGGCGGTGAGGTCGGACTCGTCGTACCAGTCGGTCGCGAGCACCGCCCGGGCCCGGCGGTAGACGCCGACGACCGAGCGGGCCCGCGGGCTGGCGGCCGCCAGCGCGTCGAGGGCGTCGTCGGTGAGGTCGGACAGCTCGGCGAAGGAGGCCACGAGCGCCCGCTCGGTGGCCGGGTGCCCGGCCACCGGGGCGAACATGCCCGGCTCCTCGTCGAGCGCCCGGCGGACGGCCGCGGCGATGACCGGGGTGGACACCGGCCGTCGCCCCTGGGCGGCGAGGACCGGTGCGGCCAGCAGCTCGGCCAGCCGGAAGACGGTGAGGAAGGTGACCGCGGCGACGCCGGTGCCGCCGTCGGTGACCGGGCCGAGCGACCCGGCGGCCAGCAGGCGCCGCGCGGTGACCCCGACGTGGTTGCTGGGCACGACGACCGTGACCAGGGCGAGCGCGTCACCGCCCTTGGCCTGCGCGACGGCCCGCTGCAGGGCCTGGAGGGCCGGGCGGCCGTAGGGGGTGGTGACGACCTCGACGGGCACGTCCGCCAGGCTAGGCAGGCGGTGTGACACCATCGGTGACCCGCCCGGCGGTGGCCGGGACTCCCGCCGCACCCACGACGAGCGGATAGTTTGCCCAGGTGATCCCCGACGGCATCGACCCGCAACGCATCCCCACCCACATCGCCTGCGTGATGGACGGCAACGGGCGCTGGGCCCAGCGCCGTGGCCTGCCCCGCACCGAGGGCCACGCCGCGGGCGAGGCCGCGCTGTTCGACGCGGTCGAGGGCGCCCTCGAGCTGGGCGTCAGCTGGTTGACCGCCTGGGCGTTCTCGACCGAGAACTGGCGGCGGCCCCGCGACGAGGTCCGGTTCCTCATGGGGTTCAACGAGTCGCTGCTGGTGCGGCGGCGGGACGAGCTGCACGAGCGGAACGTCCGCGTGCGGTTCATCGGCCGGCGCGACTGGCGCGTCCCCCGGCGGGTCCTGCGGCGCATGGACGAGACCGTCGAGCTCACGCAGCACAACACCGGCATGACGCTGACGATGGCGTTCAACTACGGCGGCCGGGCCGAGCTCGTCGACGCCATCAAGAAGATGGTCGCCGCCGGCGTCCCGCCGGAGAAGATCACCGAGCGCCGGGTGCGCGACTTCCTCTACGCGCCCGACATGCCCGACCCCGACCTCGTCGTGCGGACCTCGGGCGAGTACCGCATCTCGAACTTCATGCTGTGGGAGCTCGCCTACAGCGAGCTGGTGTTCACCGACGTGCTGTGGCCCGACTTCCGCCGGGAGCACTTGTTCGACGCGGTCCGCGAGTACCAGCGCCGGGAACGCCGCTTCGGTGGCGTGACGGCGGTGCAGGGGACGGGGGCGGAGACGGGGACGGGGTGAGGCGCGCGTGGCGCTGTACCGCGACCGCGGGGTGGTGCTGCGCACCTACCGGCTCGGCGAGGCCGATCGGATCGTCGTGCTGCTCACCCGCGGTCACGGGAAGGTGCGGGCGGTGGCCAAGGGCGTGCGCCGCACCAAGAGCCGCTTCGGCGCCCGCCTCGAGCCGCCCGGGCACGTCGAGCTCCTCCTCTACGAGGGGCGGGGCGAGCTCGACGTCGTGTCGCAGGCCGAGTCGGTCGACCACCTGCGCCCGCTGCGCGAGGACCTCGACCGCCTGAGCCGGGCCATGGCCGTGCTCGAGGCCGCCGACCAGCTGGCGCTGGAGCGCGAGCCCAACCCCCGGCTCTACGAGATGCTCGTCGGCGCGCTGCGCACGCTGGCCGACACCGACGCCCCGCTGGTCGTGGCCGGCTTCCTGCTGAAGGCGCTGGCGCTGGAGGGGTTCCGGCCCCAGGTCGAGTCGTGCGTCGTGTGCGGCGCGAGCGAGCCCCTCGTGTCCTGGGTGATGGAGGAGGGCGGCCTGCGCTGCAGCGCCCACCGTCAGGGGACGGCGGTGAGCCCCGAGGCGGTGGGCGTGCTGCAGGACGTGCTGGGCGGCCGGCTCGGCGCCGCGCTCGGCGAGCGCCGGGGCCCCGTGGTGTCGGAGGTCGACCACCTGGCCGTGCGAGCCTTCGAGCACCACGTCGAGCGGCGCCTGCGGTCGATCAGCGCCCTCCACCGCGCCTGACCGGCCGCTGCGGCCCCGGCCGGGTGCCGCGGCTCAGAGGGGCTTCCACTCCTTGGTGCGCTCGTCCCAGCCCAGCCACTGCCCGCGGTTGGGGTCCCAGACGATGTAGGTGCCGCGGGCCGCGTCCCACTGCGGGTTGTACTGCGTCGGCGCCTGGCCGGCGGCCGAGGGACCCGTGGCCTGCCCGCCGGGCGCCCCCGCCTGGCCGCCCGGCGGCGGTGTCGACGGCTGGGCCTCGCCCGTGGCCGTCCCCTCGGCCGGTGCGGTCGCCGATCCGGCCGGCGTCCCGGGGGTGGCGGTCCCGCCGCCCGGCGGCGGGGTCGAGGGCTGCGACTCCTCGCCGGCGGGGCGCGCCCCGGCCGGATCCGCACCGCCCGCGCCGGACGGGGCGCCGGGCGACGTCGTCCCCGGGGTCGCCTGCGGCTGCGGACGGCCGCCGGGCTCGGGGGAGGGGGCCGCGGGACCCGGGCCACCGGCGCCCTCCGGGGTCGTCTCCGCCGGGGTCGCGTCCGACGGGGTCGCCCCCGGCGGAGCCGGGCGCTGGTCGGGCGCGGACGGGCCGGCGCCGGGCACCCCCGAGGGGGGCGGGCCGGCGGGCCCACCGCCAGCGGGACCGCCGGCGGGCGGCGGTGCACCCCAGCCGCCCGGCGTCGGCTGCGGGGACGACCCCGGGGCCCCGGACGCCCACCCGCCGCCGGGCGCGCCCCAGGGCTGGCCGGGCCCGCCCGGCGCGGGGTAGCCGCCCGGCGGCGGGTAGCCGGCGGGCGCCTGGGGGGCGCTCGGGGTGAGCCCGGGCACGACGACCGGCCCGGTGTGGGCCTTGCCGACGACGAAGGTCTTGGCGGCCATGTCGCCCACCCGGCGGTGGCCCGGCGTCGACAGGCCGAGGATGAACCCGACGAGCGGCAGGCACCAGGGGAAGCCGTCGACGGCCCAGAGGACGGTGCGGCCGAGCGACCGGCCGAACCCGGGGTTGCCGCCCCGCTCGTCGACGACCTTCACCCCGAGCAGCGCCTTGCCCGGCGTGCGGCCGGTCGCCCCCTGGAGCACGCAGTAGCCGACGAAGAGGGCGAGGCTGACGACGATCTGGACGGCGACGTCGGCGGAGCTCGTGACGTAGGCCCGGTCGTCGACCACGACGCAGGTGGCGGCGTCGTACTGGTCGCCCTCCTGCAGGATCTCGCACGGGTCGTCGACGCCCTCGACGTCGTAGTACTCGGCGAGCGGGCTGAGCGGCGTCGGGCCGAGGAACGCCATGATCACCAGGTAGATCAGGAAGTCGACCACCCACGCTCCGGTGCGGCGCGCCATGACGGCGGTCGGGTCCGCCGCGCCCCGGGGCTGCGGCGGAGCGGCGGCGGGGTAGGAGTAGGCGCTCACGGGGCTCGTTCTAGCACCGTGGCCGTCCCCGCACGGGCCGGAGCCGGGGCCGGTTCCGGCTGCGTCCGGTCGGTCCGTAGACTGGACCGCCATGTCCGACGCCGCCTCCGCCGAGCTGTCCACCGCCGAGACCACGCCGTCGGGCGGCGGCGCGGCCGAGCCGGACCCGTCGCTGTTCGACAAGGTCGTCAACCTCTGCCGGCGCCGCGGCTTCGTCTTCCCGTCGGCCGAGATCTACGGCGGGTTCCGCTCGACCTACGACTACGGCCCGGTCGGCGTGCTGCTGCTGCGCAACGTCAAGGACGCCTGGTGGCGCTCGATGGTGCAGCTGCGCCACGACATCGTCGGCCTCGACGCCGCCATCCTGACGCCGCCGGCGGTGTGGGAGGCGTCCGGCCACCTCCAGAACTTCACCGACCCGCTCGTCGACTGCCGCAACTGCCGGGAGCGGTTCCGCGAGGACAAGCTCGACGACCCCCGGGTCTGCCCCAACTGCGGCGCCCGTGACAGCTTCACCGAGGCCCGGCAGTTCAACCTCATGTTCAAGACCTACGCCGGCCCCGTCGAGGGCGCCGGCCACGAGGTCTACCTGCGGCCGGAGACGGCGCAGGGCATGTTCGTCAACTTCCGCAACGTGCTCGAGACCGCCCGCAAGCGGCCGCCGTTCGGCATCGCCCAGGTGGGCAAGTCGTTCCGCAACGAGATCACCACCGGCAACTTCGTCTTCCGGACGCGCGAGTTCGAGCAGATGGAGCTCGAGTACTTCGTGCCGCCGGAGGAGGCCGACACCTGGTTCGAGCACTGGTGCGCCGAGCGGCTGAACTGGTACCGCGAGCTGGGCATCCCGGCCGAGAAGCTGCGCCTGCGGGCCCACACGCCCGAGGAGCTCTCGCACTACTCGTCGGCCACGAGCGACGTCGAGTTCCTGTTCCCCTGGGGCTGGGACGAGCTCGAGGGCATCGCCAACCGCGGCGACTACGACCTGCGCCGGCACCAGGAGTTCTCGGGCGAGAAGCTCGAGTACTTCGACCAGGCGACCGGCCGGCGCTACGTCCCCCACGTCATCGAGCCGGCGGCGGGCGCCACCCGGGCGGCGATGGCCTTCCTCATGGCGGCCTACGACGAGGAGGAGGTCGCCCGCGAGGGGCAGGGCCAGGGCGAGATGCGGACGGTGCTGCGGTTCCACCCCCGCATCGCCCCCTACAAGGTGGCGGTGCTCCCGCTGTCGAAGAAGCCCGAGCTGCAGGAGCCCGCCCGGGAGGTGCTCTCCCTGCTGCAGCCGCACTTCATGTGCGACTACGACGAGACCCAGGCGATCGGCCGCCGCTACCGCCGCCAGGACGAGCTGGGCACGCCCTTCTGCGTCACCGTCGACTTCGACACCCTCGAGGACCGGGCGGTCACCGTGAGGGACCGCGACTCGATGGCGCAGGACCGGGTCCCGATCGCCGAGCTCGTCGACCACCTGCACGACCGGCTCGGGTTCTGACGCCCCGCCGGCGGGTCTCAGGCGTCGTCGCCCGGCCGCCAGGCCCGCTGGCGCTTGCGCTCCGACCGGCGGCGCTTCTCCGCCAGCCGCCGCAGGCGGGCCCGCCGCGACGGCCGGGTCGGGCGGCGGGGCGTGACCGGCGTGGCCGCCTCGTCGATCAGCTCGGCCAGCCGCTCCCGGGCCAGGCTCCGGTTGCGCCACTGCGAGCGCGACTCGTCGGCCCGGACCCGCACGACGTCCCCGAGGCGGGCCCGCACCCGCGCCGCACCGGGGCCCTGAAGCGCCGTGAGGTCGGCGGTCAGCTCGACCGCCGAGGCCGTGACGTTGCGGTGCTGCCCGCCGGGGCCCGAGCCGCGCGCGAACCGCTCGTCGAGGGCCGCGGCCGGGACGGTCAGGCCCCGGGCGGTCACGAGGTCGCGGTCGGCGGCGGGCACGGTCCCAGCCTGCCCGACCGCCACCCGCCGCACACAGCTCGGGGGCCGGTCAGGGCTGCAGCCGCAGGCTCATCCGTCGCCGGGCGAGGCGCAGCCCCAGCCAGCCCATGGCGACCAGGTAGGCGGCGTGGGCGAGGAGCACCGGCGACAGCTCGCCGAACACGACCGCCCGCTCGATGGCCACGCCCTGGTACAGGGGCCCGAGGCGCACGACCCAGGCGACGGCGTCCGGGTACTCGGACAGGGGGAAGAACGTGGCCGAGAACAGGAACAGCGGGATGATCGCCAGCTGCACGTAGTCGAAGTCGAGCCACGACCGCATGTAGGTGGTCAGCCCCAGGCCGGCGCCCGCGAACCCGAAGCCGATGAGCACGGCCCCCGGCAGGGCGAGGACGCTCCAGGCCGACGGCGCGAGGCCCATCGCCCACATCGTGAGGAGGAACACCCCCGAGTGGAGGGCGCCCCGGGCCAGCGCCCACCCCAGCTCGCCGGCGAGGATGTCACCGACCCCGAGCGGCGTCGCCAGCATGCCGTCGTAGGTCTTCGCGTACTTGTACTTGTAGAAGAAGTTGTAGGTGGTCTCGAAGACGCAGCCGTTCATGGCGGCGGTGGCCATCATCGCCGGGGCCACGAACTGGTCGTAGTCGACGGGGCCGGTCGGGCCCTCGACCTTGCCGACCAGCGCTCCCACGCCGATGCCGATCGAGAACAGGTAGAAGATCGGCTCGAGCAGGCTGCTGGCGAACGCCGGCCAGGCGCGCAGGGTCACGCGGCCGTTGCGCTCGACCACGCGCAGGGCCCGCCGGGACCCGAGGACGGCCAGGGCGGTGCTCACGGCCTCACCCCGCCAACCTCGCGTGGAACGCCCGCACGCTCCACCGGCAGCCGAGCCCGATCACGACCAGCAGGAACGCGACGTGGCCCAGGGCGGCGAGCGCGCCCAGCGAGCCCGTCGTGGCGCCCCGGCACAGCTCGACGGCGTGCCACAGCGGGCTGACGCGCGCCAGGGGCTCGAGCCAGTCGGGCAGCTGGCGGACGGGGAAGAAGGTGCCGGAGAACAGGAACATCGGCACGATGGCCAGGCGCATGATCAGCGGGAAGGTGACGTCGCTGTCCTGCAGCGCGGCGTAGGCGGTGATCGGCGCGGCGAAGGCGACGTAGCCCAGGACCGCGGCGGGGACGGCCGCCACGCCCCACGGCGAGGGCACGCCGCCCAGCAGGGCGGCGATGGCGACGAACAGCGTCGCGTTGAGGGCCGTCCGGGCCGCGCCCCACAGCAGGTAGCCACCGAAGACCTGGCCCGGCGAGATGGGGGTGGCGGCGGCGGCGTGGAACTGCTTCTCCCACTTGATGCCGCCCATGACCGGCCAGAGCGAGTTGCCGGCGGCCGCCTGCATCGCCGTGGCGGCCAGGATGCCGGGGGTCACGAAGGCCAGGTAGTCGACGCCGTCGACCGGGCCGCGGGCGTCGTCGACGAGGCCCCCGAGGCCGATGCCCATGGCGCCGAGGAACATGAGCGGCGTCAGCACGCCCGACAGCAGGGAGGTCTGCCAGTAGCGGGTCCAGATGCGGGCCTCGCGCTCGGTCACCCGCAGCATCGGCACCAGGGGCCCGGGCCGCCGGCGCCGGCCGGCGACGGCGTCGTCGGCGCCGGCGACCAGGTCACTCATCGAGCGACCTCCCGGTCAGCCGCAGGAACACGTCCTCCAGCGAGCCCCGGCGCACCAGCGCCGAGTGCGGCCGCACGCCCCGGTCGGTCACCTGGGCCAGCGCCGCGTCGCCGTCGTCGGCGTAGACGAGCACCCGCTCGGCCAGCGGCTCGACCCGCTCGCCGATCCCCTCGAGGTGGGGCAGCGCGGCGTCCTGCTCGTCGGGGAGGGCGAAGCGCAGCTCGAGCACCTCACGGGTGGAGTGGCGCTCGATCAGCTCGCGGGGCGACCCCTCGGCGACGATGCGCCCCTCGTCCATGATGACCAGCCGGTCGCAGAGCTGCTCGGCCTCGTCCATGTAGTGGGTGGTGAGCACCTGCGTCACGCCCTCCCGCTTGAGGCGGTAGAGCCGCTCCCACAGCAGGTGCCGGGCCTGGGGGTCGAGGCCGGTCGTCGGCTCGTCCAGCAGCACGAGGTCGGGCTTGTTGATCAGCGCCCGGGCGATGGTCAGGCGCCGCTTCATGCCGCCGGAGAGCGGGTCGACCCGCGAGTCGCGCCGGTCCTCCAGGTGGGCGAACGCCAGCAGCTCGGCGGCCCGCTCGCGGATGACGCCGGACGGCAGGCCGAAGTAGCGGCCGTAGATGACGAGGTTGTCCCAGACCGTCAGCTCGGTGTCGAGGTTGTCCTCCTGGGGCACGACGCCGAGCCGGGCCCGGATCGCCGGGCCGTGGTGCCGGGGGTCCATGCCGAGGATCCGCAGCTCGCCGTCGGTGATCGGCGAGACGCAGGCGATCATCCGCATGGTCGTCGTCTTGCCGGCCCCGTTGGGGCCGAGGAAGCCGAAGACCTCGCCCCGCTGGACCGCGAAGTCAACGCCGTCCACCGCCACGTACGACCCGAACTTCTTGGTCAGGGCCTTGGCGTGGATGAGCGGCTCGTCGCCCGGCCCGGCGTCGTCGAGCGGGCTCGGATCGGAGCGGGACGGCAGCGCGGACATCGCCACGCGACGCTAGCGGTCGCCGCCCCGGGCACCCCACGGGATTCCGCCGTCGCGCCCGCCTCCGCGCGGGCGCGACCTGCCCTGGTGGTCGTCGCCCAGGACCTGTGCGACGCGTAGGCTCGCGACCACCAGAGCCACGCGGACCGTCAGCGATCGGGGGACGACAGTTGCCCTACGTCTACGCCTTCGACCACCGCCACAAGCGGCCCCCCATGGAGCTGAAGGACCGGCTGGGCGGCAAGGGGGCCAACCTCGCCGAGATGACCTCGGTGCTGAAGCTGCCCGTGCCCCCGGGGTACACGATCACCACCGACGCGTGCCGTGACTACATGCGCTCGGGGTGGCCGCCGGGGCTGTCGGAGGAGATCGACCGGCACACGGGGCGGTTGGAGAAGCTGATGAAGCGGCGGCTCGGTGACCCCGACGACCCGCTGCTCGTCAGCGTGCGGTCCGGGGCCAAGTTCTCGATGCCGGGGATGATGGACACGGTCCTCAACCTCGGCCTCAACGACCGGAGCGTGAAGGGCCTCGCCCGGGCGACATCGGACGAGCGGTTCGCCTACGACTCCTACCGGCGGTTCATCGCCATGTACGCCCGGATCGTGCTGGGCCTCGACGGCGAGCTGTTCGACGACGAGCTGGAGCGGGCCAAGCGCAACGAGGGCGTCTCGTCCGACGCCGAGCTCAGCGCCGAGGCCCTGAAGGACCTCTGCACCATCTACAAGAAGCTGGTGAAGGAGGAGACCGGGCGGGCCTTCCCCCAGGACCCGCAGCGCCAGCTCCGGGGCGCCATCGAGGCCGTGTTCCGGTCGTGGGACAGCCCCCGCGCCCGCGCCTACCGCGAGCGCGAGCGCATCCCCCACGACCTCGGCACCGCGGTCAACGTCCAGGTCATGGTGTTCGGCAACCGGGACGACCGCTCGGGCACCGGCGTGGGCTTCACCCGCAACGCCGCCACCGGCGAGGACAAGCCCTACGGCGACTTCCTCATCAACGCCCAGGGCGAGGACGTGGTGGCCGGCATCCGCAACACCCTCGACCTCGACGAGCTCGGCAAGCACTTCCCGGGCGTCAAGGACGAGCTGCTCGGCATCTTCGCCCGGCTCGAGGCCCACTTCCGGGACATGTGCGACACCGAGTTCACCATCGAGCAGGGCAAGCTCTGGATGCTCCAGACCCGGATCGGCAAGCGCACCGGCCGGGCGGCCCTGAAGATGGCGGTCGACATGACCAACCAGCGGCGCCGGGGCTGGAAGATCAGCCGCGAGGAGGCCCTGCTGCGGATCACCGAGGAGCACCTGGAGCAGGTGCTCCACCCGCAGTTCGCGTCCGACGACGTCGAGGTGATCGCCACCGGGCTGGCGGCGTCGCCGGGCGCCGCCTCGGGACGGGTCTACTTCACCGCCGACGACGCCGTGGCCGCGGCCGACCGCGGTGAGCAGGTCATCCTGGTCCGCAACGAGACCTCGCCCGAGGACGTGCACGGGATGCAGGTCGCCCAGGGCATCCTCACCGCCCGGGGCGGGCTCGTCAGCCACGCCGCGGTCGTGGCCCGGGGCTGGGGCATCCCGGCGGTCGTCGGGGCCGAGGCCATCCGCATCGAGGGCCGCTCGTTCACCGTCGGCGACGTGCGGGTCGACGAGGGGGACGTCATCTCGATCGACGGCACGACCGGCCGGGTCGTGCTCGGCGAGGTCGACCTGGTGATGGGCGACCCGCCGCCCGAGCTGGAGACCATCCTCAGCTGGGCCGACGCCGTGCGCCACGGCAAGAACCGCCGGCGGGCGCACATGGGGGTGCGGGCCAACGCCGACACGCCGGAGGACGCCGCCCGGGCCCGTGAGCTGGGCGCCGAGGGCATCGGGCTGTGCCGGACCGAGCACATGTTCTTCGGCGAGGACCGGCTGCCGGTGGTCCGCCAGCTGATCCTGTCCGACGACCCCGCCGAGGAGGCCGCCGCCCTGGAGAAGCTGCTCAGCCTCCAGCGGGCCGACTTCGTCGAGATCCTCGAGGTGATGGACGGGCTGCCGGTCACCGTGCGGCTGCTCGACCCGCCGCTGCACGAGTTCCTCCCCAGCGTCGAGGAGCTGGAGGTGCGCCGGGCCACCGGGAGCCTGTCGCCCGAGGAGGAGCGGATGCTGGCGGCCGCCCGGGCCTGGAGCGAGCAGAACCCGATGCTCGGCACCCGGGGCGTCCGCCTCGGCGTGCTGAAGCCCGGCCTCTACGCCATGCAGGTCCGGGCGCTGGTCGAGGCGGCGCTCGAGCGGGCGAAGGCCGGCGGCCGGCCGGTGGTCGAGATCATGATCCCGCTGACGGTCAGCCGGGAGGAGCTGGCCGAGGCCCGCCGGTGGGCGTCGGAGGCGATCGGCGAGGCGCTGAAGGGGTCGCGCCGCAAGCTCGACATCAGCATCGGCACGATGATCGAGACGCCCCGGGCGGCGCTGCGGGCCGGCGAGATCGCCGAGGTCGCCGACTTCTTCAGCTTCGGCACCAACGACCTGACGCAGATGACCTACGGCTTCAGCCGGGACGACGTCGAGGGTCGCCTCATGCCCACCTACCTGGAGCGGGGGCTGCTGCGGCGCAACCCCTTCGACACCATCGACACCGACGGGGTCGGGGAGCTGGTGGCGCTCGGCGTCGAGCGGGGCCGGCGGGTCAAGCGGTCGCTCAAGGTCGGCGTGTGCGGCGAGCACGGCGGCGACCCCGAGTCGATCGCCTTCTTCCAGCGGGTGGGGCTGGACTACGTGTCCTGCTCGCCGTTCCGGGTGCCGGTCGCCCGCCTGGCGGCGGCCCAGGCCATCGTCCGGGCGACGGCCGCCGCCTGACCCGCGTTCCGGCGATCCCGGGCCGGCGGTTAGACTCGGCCCGATCCGAAGGGGAGTAGCCCTCAACGTGACTCATCGTCAGGACGGCCGCAGGCGGCGCCTCGCCTCCGGTGGCCCGGTGGGTCCGGCCCACGCGGCGGGCAAGACCTTCGGCTGGAAGTCCGCGTGGCACACAGCCGGAGGTAGTTCGTGACCCTGTCGTCCATCGCCGTCCTGGCGGCCGAGTCGTCGTCCGGGAACGAGGGCAACTTCGCCAGCTTCGAGGTCGCCCCCTGGATCTGGGTGCTGTTCCTCGCCTTCGTCAGCGCCCTGCTGATCGGCGACCTGCTCCTCGTCCACAGCAAGCCGCACGCCCCCTCCACCAAGGAGGCGGCGATCGAGTCGGCGGTGTGGATCGGCATCGGCGTGGCCTTCACCGGCGTCATGTACTGGTGGCACGGGGGTCAGGCCGCCACCGAGTACATCTCCGGCTACCTGATCGAGAAGAGCCTGAGCGTCGACAACGTCTTCGTGTGGGCGCTCATCATGAGCTACTTCGCCGTCCCCCGGGCCTACCAGTTCCGGGTCCTGTTCTGGGGCGTGTTCGGGGCGCTGGTGCTGCGCTTCGCCTTCATCTTCGCCGGTGTCGCCCTGCTCGAGCGGTTCGAGTGGATGCTGTTCGTCTTCGGCGGCTTCCTGCTCGTCACCGCCGTCCGGATGCTCCGCCACGACGACGAGGAGGTGCACCCCCAGAACAACCCGGTGCTGCGGGTCGTGCGCCGGGTGATCCCCTCGACCACCGAGTACGACGGCCAGAAGATGTTCGTCCGGCGGGCGGGGAAGGTGCTGGCCACCCCGCTGTTCGCCGTGCTCATCGTCGTCGAGAGCAGCGACGTCGTGTTCGCCGTCGACTCGATCCCGGCGATCCTGGCCGTCAGCCGCGAGCAGTTCATCGTCTTCAGCTCGAACGCCTTCGCCATCCTCGGCCTGCGGGCGCTCTACTTCCTGCTCGCCGACCTGCGCGACAAGTTCACGCTGCTGCAGCAGGGCCTGGCCGTCATCCTCGCCTACGTCGGCGTCAAGATGATCGTCGCCGAGTGGTACCACATCCCGACGGGCGTCAGCCTCGGGGTCATCGCGGTGGTGCTGGCGGTGTCGATCTGGCTGTCCATGCGGCGCGACGCCCGCCTGGAGGCGGCCCGGGCGCAGGAGGGCGCCCCCGCCGGCGACGCCGTCGGGGACGGCGCCGGCGACGCTACCGCCCCGGAGGGCGCGGCCGGCGGCGACGAGCAGCCGGTCGCCCCGCAGCACGAGGACTGACCGGGGCGGGCCGGCCCCGCCGGTCGGTCGCCCGGACGCGGGGACGGCGCCGGCTCGGGCGGTGCCGGCTCAGGCCGTGCCGGCGAAGACGACGATCGAGCGGCGCAGCGGCGGCGGCGACGGCCCCAGCAGGTCGATCGCCCGCAGCCGCACCCGCTCGTGGGTGCGGTGGTCGGACGCCGCCAGGTAGGGCGCCAGCTGGGGCATGCCCATCCGCCAGGCGATCATCTCCTTGGCGGTCAGGTCGTGGAGGTCGACGGTCACCTGCGCCACGTCGCCCCGCAGGCCCGAGCCCGCGACCGCGGCGGCCATGCCGTCCTCGGACGCCAGCTGCGGCACGGCCTGCTCCCGCAGGTCGACGTACCAGGCCGGCGGCGTCCACCCCGCCTCGGCGGCGGCCCGGTCGACGGCGTGCTTGACCGGGTGGTCGTCGTCGGCGGCGTAGGCGGCGACGAGCACGGGCGCACCCGGCCGGCACACCCGGGCCGCCTCGGCGAAGGCCTCGGCGGGATCGGCCAGGTGGGTGAAGGAGAAGGCGGCGACGAGGCCGTCGACCGACCGGTCGGCGAGGGGCAGGGCGGCCGCGTCACCGACCATGCGGCCGACGAGCGGCGCCCGGTTGGCCCGCAGCATGGCGGGGGAGAGGTCGACGGCGACGACCCGGGCCCCGGCCTCGGCGGCGGCCAGCGAGGCCGCGCCCGTGCCGCTGCCGACGTCGAGCACCAGCCGGCCGCCGAGCGGCACCGGCGAGCGGGCCACGAGGACGTCGGCGAGCCGGTCGTAGACCGCCGCCGGACCTTCGTTCCAGGCCTCCCCGGTGCGGTCGTAGGCCTCCCGCACGGCGGTGTGCAGCTGCCGACCCCGCTTCCTCACAGCCATCGCGCCCCCTCCCGGGCCCGGTCGACCCACCAGCCCAGCTCCTCGTCGTCGCCGAGCGCCTTCTCCCAGCCGAGCTCCACGACCGTGCCGAGCAGGCACAGCCCGAGCTGGCGGTCCCACCACCCGCCGTCCACGTCGACGCCGCGCCGGGCGAGGGCGCGGCGGAACCGGTCGATCGCGCCCTCCTTGGCCTCGGGGAGGCGGGCCCGGTTGGTCGCCAGGTACCAGCCCAGGTCGTGGCAGGCCGGCCCCTCGCCGGGGTAGGCGCAGTCGAGCAAGATCGTCCGGCCGTCCGGGTGGCTGCCGAGGTTGCCCATCTTCCAGTCGCCGTGCAGGAAGGTCCACGGCGTGGCGGCCAGGGCCTCGACGAGCAGCCCGGGCTCGCGCCGGATCGCCGCCACGGTCTCGGCGACGTCGGCGGGGGCGCGGCGGGCGAAGTCCTGCCACCCCTGTGCCGCCAGCACCGGCACGGGGTGCGGCCAGCCGCGGTCGCGCTCGCAGGCGAGCATCCCCGGGCCGAAGAACGACCAGCGCACCGACGGCGGCAGCAGCCCGACGTCGTCGCGCCACCCCCAGAAGCGGGCCGACACGTCGGCGAGGTGCTCGACGAACGCCGCGTGCTGCTCGGCGGGCACGGGGTCGTCGCCCTCGGGGACGAGGTGCTCACCCACGTCGCGCATCAGGAGGGCGGCGCCCCACCCGTTGCGCCCGAAGCCCCGGGCGGCGCCGACGACGGCGTGGTCGACCGTGGGCGGCAGCGCGTCGAGCAGGCCGGAGCTCCAGACGGTGACCTGGCGGCACGTGAGGTCGCCGAGGGAGCGGGCGATCCAGTCGTCGTCGACGTGCACCACCTTGAGCACGAACCGCTCGCCGCCGATCTCGACCCGCTCGAAGCGGGAGCCCGACTTGGCGTCGGCGGTGCGGAACGGCCGGCGGCTCGTCGCCCCGGCGACCAGCTCGTCGATCGTCGCGGCGGTCGGGTGGGGGCTGACCGGGAGCGCCCGGGTGGGCGTGGAGCTGGGCATCGGCGACCTCCGCCTCGGCCGCGCCAGCTTGCCAGGCCGCCGGGCGCGAAGCGAGGGTGGCGCCGGCCGCCGAGCGGCACCACCCTCGCGACCTGGGCCCCGGGCCGGCGGGGGCTCCGGCCCGGGGCATCGGGCCGGGCCGCCGGGCGGGGGTCGGCCCGGCGGCCGTCGGCCCGTCTCCCCGGCGGTCAGACCATCCGCCGGTAGCGGCGGACGGCCAGCGGGACGAAGACCGCCAGGATGGCGAGCGACCAGGCGACCGAGGCGATGACGCCCCCGCCGACCGGCTGGCCGAGGGCCAGGTCCCGGGCGGCGTCGGCCGTGACGCTGACCGGCTGGTGCTCGGCGAACGCCTGCAGCCACCCCGGCATGAACGAGGTGTCGACGAAGGCCGAGGAGGCGAAGGTCAGCGGGAACACCAGCGGGAAGATCGCCGCCTGGGCCGCCTCGCTGTTGGGGGCGCCGAGCCCGACCGTCGCCACCACCCACGACAGGGCGAAGGCGAACAGCAGGACGAGCGCGACGGCCAGCAGGTAGGCGGGCACGCCGCCGTGGATGCGGAAGCCGACGGCGAACCCGACGACCGTGACCAGGGCCATGACCGCCACGTTGCGGATCGTGTCGGCGAGCGTGCGCCCGACCAGGACGGCCGAGCGGGCCATGGGCAGCGAGCGGAAGCGCTCGATGAGCCCCTTGGCCATGTCGTCGGCCAGGCCGACGCCCGTGGCCATGGCGCCGAACGTCGCCGCCTGCACGAAGACGCCCGGCATGAGGTAGTCGACGTAGTCGATGCTCGGGTCCGACAGCGTGATCGACTCGCCGAACACGTAGCGGAACAGCAGGACGATGATCACCGGCTGGATCGTCGAGAAGACGATGAGCTCGGGCAGCCGGAGGTAGGCGACGAGGTTCCGCCAGGTGACGGCGAGCGCGTCACCCACGGTGTGGCGCCAGGTGGCGCGGGTCGTGGCCGGCGGGGTCTCGGCCAGGACGGCGTCGGGGGAGGTGAGGGTCGTCGTGGTCACGCTCATGCGGCACCTCGCTGGGTCTCGTCGGTGTCGTCGGTCTCGGCCGGGCGGCCGGTCAGGGCGAGGAAGACGTCGTCGAGGCTCGGGCCCCGGACGGTCAGCCCGTCGGGGGGCGTGCCGGCGGCGTCGAGCGCCCGCAGCACGCCCACGACGGCGCGGGCGCCGTCGTCGACCGTCAGCTCGACCGAGCTGCCGTCCACCCGGGCCGGCAGGTCGAGCCGGTCGGCGAGGTGGGTGGCCGCCCGGGCGGCGGTCTGCGGGTCGGGGAGCTTCAGGCCGACGACGGTGCCGCCGAGGCGGGCCTTGAGCTCGGCCGGCGTGCCCTCGGCGATGACCCGCCCGTGGTCGATGACCGCGATGCGGTCGGCCAGCCGGTCCGCCTCCTCCAGGTACTGCGTGGTGAGCAGCAGGGTCGTGCCGTCGGCCACGAGCTCCTCGATGACCTGCCAGAGGTCGTTGCGGCTGGCCGGGTCGAGCCCGGTGGTGGGCTCGTCGAGGAACAGCACCGGCGGCCGGTGGACGAGGGCGGCGGCCAGGTCGAGCCGGCGGCGCATCCCACCGGAGTAGGTCTTGGCCGGGCGGTCGGCGGCCTCGACCAGGCCGAAGCGCTCCAGCAGCTCGCCGGTCCGCCGGGCGACCTCCCGGCGGGGGAGGTGGGTCAGGCGCCCGACGAGGTGGAGGTTCTCACGGCCGGTGAGGTTCTCGTCGACCGCCGCGTACTGGCCGGCGAGCCCGATCGTCGCCCGCACGGCCTGGGGGTCGCGGGCCACGTCGATGCCGCGGACCAGGGCCCGCCCGCCGTCGGGCTGCAGGATCGTCGTCAGGATGCGGACGGTCGTCGTCTTGCCGGCGCCGTTGGGGCCCAGCAGGCCGAGGACGGTGCCGGGGGCGACGCTGAGGTCGATGCCGGCGAGCGCCTGCACGGGCCCGAAGCGCTTGATCAGGCCCTCGATGAGGATCGCCGGCTGGTCGGTCGTGCCGGGGAGGGTCGTAGGAGCCATGGCCGAGAAGTTCGCGCAGATCATTGAGTCAGATCAACAACTTTTTCGCTCGGATCATTGAGGGTGTTCAATCAACTGGCCGAGCGGATACCATCCACCCCGTGGACCGCGACGAAGCCGCCAGGACCGTCACCGAGGCCGTGACGGTGCTGTTCCTCTCCGCCGAGAACCAGGCGCGGTTCCACCACGCGTCCGAGCGGCTCGGGGTCTCGCCACCGATGCTCAAGGCCCTGCTCGAGCTCGAGCCCGACGAGCAGGTCCCGATGCGGGACCTCGCCGTCCGCTGGGGGGTCGACGCCTCCTTCGTGACCGTCGTCTGCGACGGCCTCGAGGCCCGGGGGTTGATCGAGCGGCGCGTGGCCCCCTGGGACCGCCGGGTCAAGGTCGTCAGCCTCACCGAGCGCGGCGTCGAGGCGCTGGAGGAGGTGCAGGACGAGGTCTTCGGCCCCCGGGCCGGCTTCGACGCGCTGACCCCCGAGGAGCAGGTCACCCTGGCCACGCTGCTGCGCAAGATGGTCACGGCCCAGGTGGCCTACGACGAGACCATCGCCGACCAGGTGCCCCTGGCGCCGGCCATCCGTCGCCTCACCGCCGCCCGGCCGCGGTTCCGGGGCGGCGGCCCGCCCCGGGGGCGCGGCCCCCACCACCGGCACGAGGGCGCCGACGCCGACGAGGGGCTGGGGGGCGACTGGCGCGAGCACCTGGCGGCGCACCGGGAGGAGATCCGGCGCCTCAAGGAGGAGATCGCCCGGATCAGCGCCGCGGTGCGCATGAACGCCCAGCAGGTCGTCGAGGACCCCGTCGCCGCCGTCCGCCAGGCCAAGCGCACCAAGGCCGAGGTCAAGGCGGTGAAGAACCAGGTGAAGGCCGAGGCCAAGGCGGTCAAGGCCGGCGTGAAGTCCGAGGTCAAGTCCCGGCTCAAGGGCGGGAAGGCCGCGGGGGCGACTCAGCGGCCGTCGCGGCGGCGGTCGGACTGAGCGCCCCGGTCACCGGCGGGCCCGCGCCACCGGGCCTCGCGCTCGCCGCGCGCCGCCGCTCACCGGGGGCTGGCGGCGCCCACCGGTAACCTCGCCGCCGATGGGCATCCACGAGGAGGACGTCGCCGCCGTCCGGTCGGCGTCCGACATCGTGCAGATCGTCAGCGAGTACACCCCGCTGAAGCGGTCCGGGCGCCAGTGGGCGGGGCTGTGCCCGTTCCACACCGAGAAGACCCCCTCCTTCTCGGTCAACCCCGAGGACAACGTGTACTACTGCTTCGGCTGCCAGGCGAAGGGCGACGTCATCACCTTCGTCATGGAGAAGGAGCAGGTCGACTTCCCCACGGCGGTCGAGCGCCTGGCGGCCCGCTACGGCATCTCCCTCCGCTACACCGACCGGGCCGAGGGCGAGGGGCGGAAGCGCCGGGCCCGTCTCGTCGACACCATGGCCCGGGCGGTCGAGTGGTACCACCAGCGCCTGCTGTCGGCGCCGGACGCCGGGCCGGCCCGCCGCTACCTGCGGGAGCGGGGGATCGACGGCGACGTCGTGCGCGAGTTCCGGCTGGGGTGGGCGCCCGACAGCTGGGACGCCCTCGTGCGGGCGCTGCGCCTCGACCGCGAGCTGGCCGAGGGCACCGGCCTCGCCCGCTACAGCCGGGGCCGGCTGCACGACCACTTCCGGGCCCGGGTGATGTTCCCGATCTACGACGAGCGCGGCGACCCGGTGAGCTTCGGCGGGCGGATCCTCCCGGGGGGCGAGCGGCAGGGCAACCGGGGCAAGTACGTCAACACCGCCGAGACGCCCCTCTACAGCAAGTCGAAGGTGCTCTACGGCCTCGACCGGGCCAAGACCTCGATCGTCGGCTCGGGGACCGCGGTCGTCTGCGAGGGCTACACCGACGTCATCGGCTTCCACCGGGCCGGCGTGCCCCTCGCCGTCGCGACCTGTGGCACCGCCCTCACCGACGACCACGTGCGGTTGCTGACCCGCTTCGGCGCCCAGCGGCTGGTCCTCGCCTTCGACGCCGACAGCGCCGGGCGGGCGGCGGCCGAGCGGTTCTACGCCTGGGAGCGCGAGCACGAGCTGGAGGTCGCGGTCGCCGACCTGCCGCCGGGACAGGACCCGGCCGACGTCGCCCACACCGACCCCGAGCGCCTGGCCGCCGCGGTCGAGGGCGCCACGCCGTTCCTGCGGTTCCGGCTGGAGCGGGTGTTCGCCGACGCCGACCTGTCGACCAACGAGGGCCGGGCCCGGGCCGCCGAGCGCGCCCTGGCGATGGTGGCCGAGCACCCCGACGAGCTCGTGCGCGACCAGTACCTCATGGACGTCGCCTCCCGCTGCCGGGCCGAGCCGGACCGGCTCCGGGCGATGCTCGAGCGCCTGCGGCGCCAGCCGGCGGCGGCCCGGGCGGCCCGGGGGCGCTCCGGCACCGGTGGGCGTGGCGGGGGCCGCGGGGCCCCGGGCGGGGACGAGCCGCCGCTGGAGGAGCCGCCGTGGCTCGCCGCGACCTCGACCGGCGGCGACGGGCCCCGGGGCGGCCGCGCGGTCGCCGACCGGCCCGACGACGGGGCGCCGCCGGGGGGTGCGGGGGCGACGGCTCGTGCCCGCGGCGCGGCGGCGGGCCGGGCGCGCGAGGGCCCGGCCATGGAGGTGCTGCGCCACGCCGTCCACAACCCCGTCGAGGTGGCGCCGTGGCTGGTCGAGGCGCTGTTCGACGACCCGGTGCAGCGCGAGGTCTACCTGGCGCTGCTGGAGAACGACACGCACGGCGATGCGCTGGCCGCCGCCGGACCCGAGGCCCAGGACCTGCTCGCCCGCCTGCTGGTCGAGGAGCCGATCTCCGAGCCCTTCGACGCCGTCCGGCTGCTGCTCATGCACGTCGCCCGGCGGGAGGTGGCGGCGGTCCGCCTGGCCGCTCGGACCGCCCCGGACACCGCCCGGGTGCTGGCCGACCTGGCGGAGCTGAACCGCATCATCGACGACCTGCGCAGCGCCCAAACCGCGGCGGAATCAGCCGACCGGTTGCTAGCCTGGCTCGAAGACCGGGTTGGAGACGGGGGATGACCGACGTGCCATCGACGCTCGACACTTTGAACAGCCTGGTCGGTCGCAGGCTGGACGAGCTGGTCGAGAGAGCACGTGAGTCTGGTCGCATCAGCCAGCACGACCTGGTGCGCGCCCTCCCCGACGTCGAGATGACGCCCGAGCGCCTCGACGCCATCTACGAGCGGTTCCGCCAGGAGGGCATCGAGGTGGAGGAGACCGACGACCTCGACCTCGGGGACGGCGACGCCGGTGCCGACCTCTCGGTCGACGCCGACGGCGACCGGGTGGTCATGCTCGCCGACTCCGGCGGGCGCCGTCTCGACCGGGCCCACATGCGCCGCCTGGCGGCCACGATGCGCCGGCGGTCCCGCCTCAACGCCGCCCAGACCGGTGACCGCGGCGCGGCGAACACGTCCGACCCCGTCCGCATGTACCTGCGGGAGATCGGGCGGGTACCGCTGCTCGTCGCCTCCGAGGAGGTGGCGCTGGCCAAGCGGATCGAGGCCGGTGCGGCGGCGGCGGTCCGCCTCGCCGAGCTCGAGGCGTCCGGCGAGCTCGAGAAGCTGCCGCCCGAGGAGGCCCGGCGCCTGCAGGAGCTCGCCGACGACGGCGACGACGCCAAGAGCGCGCTCATCCAGGCCAACCTCCGCCTCGTCGTCTCGATCGCCAAGCGCTACGTGGGGCGGGGCATGCAGCTCCTGGACCTCATCCAGGAGGGGAACATGGGCCTGATGCGGGCGGTCGAGAAGTTCGACTACACGAAGGGCTTCAAGTTCTCGACCTACGCCACCTGGTGGATCCGCCAGGCCATCACCCGGTCGATCGCCGACCAGGCCCGCACCATCCGCATCCCGGTGCACATGGTCGAGTCGATCAACCGGGTGCACCGGGTGCAGCGGCAGCTCGTGCAGCAGCTCGAGCGGGAGCCGACGGTCGAGGAGCTGGCCGCCGAGGTCGACATGACGCCCGAGCGGGTGCGGGAGATCCAGCGGATCTCGCTCGACCTGCTGTCGCTCGACTCGCCGGTGGGCGACGAGGACGACTCGTACCTCGCCGACTTCATCAAGGACGACGGCGCCGTCGAGCCCGACGACGCGGCCACCCGGCAGATGCTGCAGAACGAGGTGCGGAACATCCTCGACGAGCTGAGCGAGCGCGAGCGCGAGGTCGTCATCATGCGCTTCGGCCTCGACGACGAGCAGCCCCGCACGCTCGAGGAGGTCGGCAAGACCTTCGGCGTCACCCGCGAGCGGATCCGGCAGATCGAGTCGAAGACCCTCGCGAAGCTGCGCCACCCGCACCGGTCGCAGAAGCTGCGCGAGTACCTGGAAGGGGCCTGAAGGGCCCGCCGGGGGTGATCGTGCAACGGGGCGCGGGTTTGCTAGCCTGACGCTCTCGCAGTCCGGGGTAGCACAATCGGCAGTGCGGCTCCCTGTTAAGGAGATGGTTGTGGGTTCGAGTCCCACCCCCGGAGCGGACGACGATCTGGGCCTGTAGCTCAGTGGTCAGAGCAGGCGACTCATAATCGCTTGGTCGTGGGTTCGATCCCCACCGGGCCCACGGCGTCCACACAGGTCCACCGCCCGGCGGCTCGGGTGCGCGGCGACCACGTCGGCATCGGGCATGATCTCGGGCCATGGTGGGCGGTGGGGCCTCGGTGGCGCTGGACGACCCCGCGACGCGTCGGGCGGTCGAGGAGTACCGGCGGACCGCACAGCGGACGCTCGCGGTGGGGGTGGTGTGGCTCGTCGTGGCCGTCGTCGCCGCCGGCGTCGGCGACGTCGAAGGGGGATCCGGCGGCGTCGCTGGGGCCGTGTTCGGCGTCGGGCTGATCATCGGCATGTTCGGCGTCGGCGTCGGAGTGTGGGGCGGCCGCGCGACCATCCGCGAGGTGCTCGGTCGCTCACCCTGGTCCGAGGTCCCGGCGTCTCGGGTGGTCGCCCCGTGGGGCAGGAACGGGTACCCGGTGCTGGTGCTGCGCGGCGACGGGCCCGATGCCGAGCGGCTGATGGTGCCGTCCTCGCTCTCCTTCTGGAACAAGCGGCTGTCGATCGACCGCAGCGACACCGTGCTGCTCGCATGGGGCGGCCCGGACTGGGCGGTCGCCGCCCCGCCGGACCGGTCGGTCCTGGTCGTCGTGAAGGAATCGTCGGGGCCGTACCCCGAGCGCTGAGCCGCTCAGGACGGGCAGCTCACCAGGCGAGCGCCTTCTGAGCCCGCCGGCTGGGCGTGAGCTCCTTCACCACGAACGGGCAGGGGCCGTCCACGATGTCCTCGTAGCCCCTGATCGCTCGCTCGGCGGCGCGCACGCCGCGCTCGACCGGCGTGAGTCCCTTCCCCCGGTCCTTGAACAGCGAGCCGTAGAAGGCGGACGCGAACGTCGTCGCCTCGTGCCAGTCGACCGTCCGCCGGGCGCCGATGTAGGCGATCGGCGTGGCGATGCAGTCGCGGATGGCACGCACGAACCGGCCCTGGGCGGTGGAGCAGCAGTCGGCGTAGACGACATCGGCGCCGATGCCCACACCGTCGTCGGCGAACGCCTCGGCGAGCTCGGTGAGCGTGAGGCCGGTCTTCTCGTCCTCGCTCCAGAACCCGAGGCCGTCGGGGTCGGTGGTGCCGTGCGCCATGATGTGGACCACCGTGGCGTCGGCCTGGAGCGCCGTCCTCACGGTCACCGGGTCCCGAGTGCGGATGAACTCGATCTCGGCGATGGGGTTGCCGTTGGTCCTCGCGCCGATCGACTGGATGAGCGACTGCGCGAACGACATCGAGGTGTCGAAGGCGCCGTCGAAGCCGAGGTCGATCAGCCGTACGCGCGCTGGCCGCATGCCCGCCTCCCCTGTGGGTCCCCGTCCTCGACCGTTTGCGTGGGGTGGTCGGCGGCGGATGTGACGCCGGTTTCACCCGCTCCCGCGGCCGGATCCCCTACGGTGCTCCTCGTGGAGCTGGCGTTCGGGGACGCGCTGCGCACCCACCTCACCGAGAACCTGCGGCGGCACGAGCGGCTGGCCGTCGACCCGGACGGCCGGCGGCACGCGGCCGTCGCCGTGGTCGTCGTGGACAGCGACGCCGAGGCCCACGGGCACGACCCGCGACCGGCGACGGCGGAGGAGCTCGCGGTCATCCCCGGGGCGGAGGGTCTGCGGCTGAGCGGCAGCGTCGCCGGGACCGCCGGCGGCCCGGCCGTGCTGCTGACCCGCCGGGCGAGCCGGATGCGGGCCCACCCCGGCCAGTGGGCGCTGCCGGGCGGGCGGCTCGACGAGGGCGAGACGCCGGTCGACGCCGCCCGGCGGGAGCTGCACGAGGAGCTGGGCCTCGACCTGCCGGAGTCCGCCGTGCTCGGGTTGCTCGACGACTACCCGACCCGGTCCGGCTACGTCATCACGCCCGTCGTGCTGTGGGGCGGGGCCGACCCGGCGATGTCGCCCCAGCCCGACGAGGTCGCCTCGGTGCACCGCGTGAGCTTCCGCGAGCTGTGCCGGCCGGACTCGCCCCGGTTCGTCCGGATCCCGGAGTCCGACCGCCCGGTGGTCCAGGTGCCGGTCGGCGGCGACCTCATCCACGCGCCGACCGGGGCGGTGCTCCTGCAGTTCCGGCGGGTGGCGATCGAGGGCACGACCGAGCGCGTCGCCGGTTACGAGCAGCCGGTCTTCGCCTGGCGCTGACGGGAGCGTCGCCGGGCGGCGCGCCCACCCCGCGGCGCGTGTGGCATCGTGCGGGCCCATGGCCGGGGACCTGCTCGACGCCCGCCTCCGCTTCCGGCGCCGCCCGGCGTCGCCCTCGGGCGCCCTCGCGGGCGTGGAGCGGGACGAGCCGCTCGGCCTCGGGGCCGACGGCCGCGACGGGCTCGTCTACGTGCCCGCCACCGCCGGTCCCGGCGCCCCGCTGCTCGTCTTCCTCCACGGGGCCACCGGCAGCGGGCGGGCCCACCTGCGGGCGGTCCTGGCCGCGGTCGACCGCCACGGCGTGGTCGTCGTCGCCCCCGACTCCCGCCACCCGTCGACCTGGGACCTGCTCGCCGAGGGGCGCTTCGGGCCGGACGTCGCCTTCCTCGACGCCGTGCTCGACGCGGTGGTCGACGACCTCGACCTCGACGTCGACACCGATCGCCTGGCGATCGGCGGCGTGTCCGACGGCGCGTCGTACGCGCTGTCGGTCGGGCTGTCCAACGGCGATGTGTTCTCGGCCGTGCTGGCGTTCTCGCCGGGCTTCCTCGTCGTGCCGTCCCCGGTCGGGCGGCCGCGGGTGTTCGTGTCGCACGGGACCGCCGACCCGATCCTGCCCATCGACGCTTGCAGCCGGGCGTTCGTGCCCACCCTCCGGGAGGCGGGCTACACGGTCGAGATGCGCGAGTTCGACGGCGGCCACACGGTGCCGCCCGAGGTCTCCGACGCCGCCGTGCGCTGGTGGCTGGACGGCCCGCCGGACCAGCGCTGACGCTCCCGGCACGCCGGGGCCCGGCAGCCGGTGGCGCGGGCCCCGGGCCGGCGGTCAGGCCGGTGCGCCCTCGAGGCCGAGGATGCCGGCCAGCAGGTCCATCGACCGCAGCCACGAGTCCAGGTCGGTGCGCCACGGCGCGGCGACCACGTGCTGGACCCCGGCGGCCTCGAAGCCCTCGCGCTCGCGGGCGATCTCGTCGGGATCCATGCCCTGCGGGTCCCACCCCGTGCGCAGCGAGATGGTGAACGTGGCCGGGTCGGGGTGGTCGCGGCGCAGGCGGGCGATCGGCTCGCGGACGGTGTCCGGCTTCAGGCCGATGAGCTGGAAGCCGGTCGCCCCCGCCCGCTTCGCCCGCCGGTAGGCGGGCTCGCTGCCGCCCCCGATCCAGACGTCGATCGGGTGCGCGGGCTTGGGCAGCACCCGCATGTCGTCGAACGCGTAGTGCTCGCCGTGGAAGCTGCTGGGGTCGGTGGTCCAGCAGATCCGGAGGATCTCCAGGATCTCGTCGGTGCGCCGACCCCGGGTGCGGAAGTCCTGGCCCAGGGCGGCGAACTCGGCAGCGCTCCAGCCGACGCCGACGCCGAGGGTCAGCCGCCCGCCGCTCAGGGCGTCGAGGGACGCGGTCGCGTTGGCCAGCCACAGCGGGTGGTACTGGCTGGCGACGAGGACGCTCGTGCCGAGACCGACCCGGGTGGTGGCCGCGGCCGCCCACGTCAGGGTGAGCAGCGGGTCGTAGAGGTACGGCGACGGGTATCCCTGGTCGGCGGGGTGGACGACGTGGTCGCTGACCCAGACGTCGTCGAAGCCGAGCTCCTCGGCGTGCCGGGCCGCCCGGGCGATCGCGTCGGGGCCCGCGACCCGCCCGTACTGGGGGAGGTGGATGCCGAAGCGCATGGTCCGGCGAGTATCGCAGGCCGGCCGGCGCCCGGGCCGCTCGCGGAATGCACCGCGCCTTCGAGCCTCCGAGGTGGCAGGCTCCCCGGGGCGGGCACCGCCGACCGCCGGGAGGCGCCATGGAGATCCACGACCTGCTGCTCGAGCTGTACGGCCGCATCCCCGAGCACGTCCACCAGGCCGTCGACGGCCTCACCGTCGAGGAGCTGACGGCGACGCCCGAGCCGGGCTGCAACCCGATCGGCTGGATCGTCTGGCACCTCACCCGGGTGCAGGACCACCACGTGGCCGAGCTGCTCGACCAGCCGCAGATCTGGGAGTCGGGGGACTGGGCCCGCCGCTTCGGCGTGGATCCCGACCCGCAGAACACCGGCTTCGGCCACGGGCCCGAGGAGGTGGCGGCGATCCGGCCCGAGGGCCCCGAGGTGCTGGCCGAGTACTACGCGGCGGTCGCCGCCCGCACCGACGACCTCCTGCGCCGCCTGCGGCCCGCCGACCTCGACCGCGTCGTCGACCGGCGGTGGGACCCGCCCGTGACCCTGGGCGTGCGCCTCGTCAGCATCGCGGACGACGACATCCAGCACGCCGGCCAGGCCAAGTACGTCCGGGGCCTGCTCGAGCGCCGTCGCGTCGGCGGCTGACCGGGCCGGCCCGGGTCGGGACCCGGCCGGGTCAGTCGCCGTTCAGGCCGATGGGCGCCACCTCGGTGAGCGCCGGCCGGTCGTCCGCGGCCGGCGCCGGCGAGTCGGGGTTGAGCACGACGTAGGCGAGCAGCCCGAGCAGGAAGAGGACCGTCGTCGCCAGGGCGACGATCGGCGGGTTCAGGGGGGAGAGGGTCCGCCGCCGGGGGACCGGCTCGGTCGCGCCGACCTCGGTGCCGGTCGGGACGTCGCCGCCGACGGCATCGACGGCCTCGGTGGTCTCGAGCGCCCCGATCCCCGCGACGGCCGTCGCGTCGCCGTCCCGCCGGAGCGGCTCGGTGTCGTCGGCGCCGGCGGGCGGTGACGGGGGCCGGTGGGTTGCTCGTCCGTTCGGGGTGCCGCCGGGGCTGCGGCCGAGGAGGGGGCGGATCGGGGACATGCGGCTCCGGGGGGCGCGGCGCGGATGGTGCCGGCGTTCGGCCACCCGGACGAGCAAGTCGAACTGTGCCATGGGTGCCTCACCGGGGGAGAGGTGAAGGGTCGGGGAGAAGCTTCGGTTGTGGGGGAGAAGCGGCGGGCGCCGGTCGGGCGCGTGAGGCCATGCGCCCGGCACCGCCGTCCGCTCAGTGGTTCGGATCGTGCGCCGGGCCTGCGCCGCCTGCCGGGGGAGGGAACGCGACGCAGACCCGGACGCAGTCCATCGAGCCAGCCCTAGCTATAGCACCATCCCCAGGTCGTCGCCACAGGTAGTGCCGGGCTGTGCACGGGCGAGGGTCGTCCCGCACGGGGGGTGCGCGGTCGTGCACCGTGAGCACCGCTAGGACACCTCCTCGAGGGCCTCGGCGAGCTCCTCCTTGGACATCTTCGACCGGCCGTCGATGCCGCGGCGCTGGGCCTCCTCGTACAGCTCCTCCCGCGACCGGTCGGACCCGGCGTCGCGGGACCGCGCCCGCCGCGCCCGGCGCCCGCCGCGCCGGCGACCCCGGCCCTCCTCGAGGCTGGCCTCGAGCGCGGCCATGAGGTCGACGACCGCGGGGCGCTCGGCCGGCTCCTCGGTGACGATCTCCTCGCCGGCGGCCTTGGCCTCGACCAGCTCGAGGACGCGCTCGCGGTAGGAGTCCCGGTAGCGGTCGGGCTCCCAGTCGGCGGCGAGCATGTCGATGAGCTGCTCGGCCATCTTCCGCTCCCGGGCCGACGGCCGGCCGGCGCCGTCGAGCGCCGCGACCTCGTCGATGTCGGCCGGGTCGCGGACCTCGTCGGCGAAGTGCATGGTCTCGACGGCGAGCACCTCGTCGAGAGGCCGCACGGCGGCCAGGTACTCCTTGTCGCGCATCACGAACCGGGCGATGCCGGCGTGGTTGGCCGAGCGCATGGCCGCGTGCATCAGCGCGTAGGGCTTCGCGGCCTCCTCGTTCGCCGGGACGAGGTAGTAGGTCCGGTCGAAGTACACGGGGTCGACCGCGTCGAGGTCGACGAAGTCCTCCAGCTCGATCGTGCGGGAGCGGTCGGGCTCGACGGCCTCGAGCTCCTCGGGCGTGAGCACGACGTAGGTGCCGTCGTCGACCTCGTAGCCCTTGACGACGTCGTCGTAGTCGACCTCGCGGTCCGTGCCCTCGACGACCCGCTTGTTGCGCACCCGCTTGCCGGTGTCCCGCTGCAGCTGGTGGAAGCGGACGCCCTTCTCCTCGACGGCGGAGAAGAGCTTCACCGGCACGTTCACCAGCCCGAAGCTGAGGGCGCCGGTCCAGATCGCGCGGGGCATGGTGCACGTGTCCCCGCCGCAGGCGACCCGTATACGTGGGGATCCGCGACTTCCCGTGGCCGGTGTGGTACGCGCGCCCGCCCCGACCGGGGGCCGGGGCGGGGGCGCGGGGGCGGCGGTGCCTCAGCCGGCGGCCTCGGCGAAGCGGTCGTCCCGGGTGCCCTCCTTGCGGGCGATCGCCAGGTGACCGCCCAGGTAGCCGCCGGCGGTGGCCGCGAGCCCGCCGAGGAGGCCGAGCGCGGCGCCGCGCAGGTGGTGGCCCTTCCGGCGCGCCAGGTACGACAGGAGGTAGAAGACGAGGCCGACGGAGTTCCAGCCGGCGTGGACGACGCCCACGCGCCGCGACTCCCGGTCGACGTGCAGCCACTCGGCCAGGCCGGTCGCCGCGGTTGGCAGGGCGGTCAGGATGCCCGCGCCCACGAGCCGCTTCGCCGCCGGCCGGGACCGGCGGCCACCGACGAGGTCGAGGACGGCGGCGCTCGTCCACATGCCGATCGGCAGGTCGGTCAGCACCGGGTGCAGGGCGTGCCCCATCCAGGTGCCGAGCAGGGCGTCGTGCACCGGGCCCTCGGGCGCCACCGTGGTGGCGATGGCCTCGAGCGTGGCCGCGGGGGCGTCGAGGGCCTCGTTGGCCTCGATGCTCCGGACGGCGTCGACGAGGGCGTCGGGGGTCGGGAGGCCCTGGTCGGCCGCCGCCTCCGACACCTCGGGGATCCCGGTGTCGCCGGCCGGCGGCGCGCCGGTGCGCTCGGTGTTCGGCGCGCTCGCGCCGGGGTCGTCGGGCGCAGGTCCTGCAGGTACAGCCATGGTCGTCCCCCTCGGGGGTGCGCGTTCGGGTCGGGCCGCGTGCTTCCCCGCACGGGGGGTGCGAAACGCCCGGACCGGCGCCTACTCGCTGGTCGCCGTCGTCGCGCCGCCGTCGCCGTCGCCGGCCCCGACCCAGACGGTCTTGACGTTGCAGAACGCCCGGATGCCGTGGGCGGCCAGCTCGCGCCCGTAGCCCGAGCGCTTGACGCCGCCGAAGGGCAGCTCCGGGTAGGAGGTCGTCATGCCGTTGACCGTCACCGTGCCGGCCTCGAGGTCGCGGACGAACCGCTCCTGCTCGGCTGGGTCGCGGGTCCAGACGTTCGAGCCCAGGCCGAAGGCGGTGGCGTTGGCCAGCTCCAGCGCGGCATCGACGTCCGGCACCCGGTGCAGCGCTGCGACCGGCCCGAAGACCTCCTCGTGGAACATGCGCACGTCCTCGGTCACGCCCGTGACCACGGTGGGCGGGTAGTACCAGCCCGGGCCGTCGGGCCGCTCGCCGCCGCAGAGCACGGTCGCGCCCTTGGCGACGGCGTCGGCGACGAGCTCCTCGACGTCGTCCCGTCCCTGCGAGGTGGCGAGCGGGCCGACGTCGGTGCCGGGGTCCGACGGGTCGCCGACCCGGAGGCGGCGCATCTCCTCGACGAAGCGGGCCTCGAACTCGTCGGCCACCGGGTCGAGCACGATGAACCGCTTGGCGGCGATGCAGCTCTGGCCGTTGTTCTGGCACCGGGCGACGGCCGCGACCCGGGCCGCGGCGGCGAGGTCGGCCGACGGGGTCACGATGAACGGGTCGCTGCCGCCCAGCTCCAGGACGGTCGGCTTGACCTCGTCGCCGGCCACGGCGGCGACCGCCCGGCCGGCGGCCTCGCTGCCGGTCAGCGTCGCCGCTCGCACCCGCGGGTCCCGGAGCACGGGCTCGACGCGGGACGACTCGACGAGCAGCGTCCGGAGCACGTCGTCGGGGAAGCCGGCCTCCCGGACCACCTGCTCGATGCGCAGGGCGGTGCCGGGGACGTTCGACGCGTGCTTCAGGAGCGCGGTGTTGCCGGCCATGAGCGCGGGCGCCGCGAACCGCACGACCTGCCAGAGGGGGAAGTTCCAGGGCATGACCGCCAGGACCGGGCCCAGCGGCTGGTAGCGCACGAAGGCCCGGGCGGCGCCGACCGCGGCGGCGTCCGCGTGCTCGTCGGCCAGGAAGGCCGGGGCGTGCTCGGCGTAGAAGCGGAAGGCCCGGGCGCACTTGTCGACCTCGGCCGCCGCGGCCGCCAGCGTCTTGCCCATCTCGAGCGTCATCAGCAGGGCGATCTCGTCGCGGTCCCGCTCGAGCACGTCCGCGGCCCGCCGGCACCACCCGGCCCGCTCGTCGAGGCCCGTCGTGCGGTAGCGGGCGAAGGCCTCGCTCACCCGCCCGACGGCCTCGTCCACCTCCTCGGGGGTGTGGGCCTCGTAGGTGCGGACCACCTCGCCCGTGGCCGGGTTCACCGTCGCGAAGGTCATGGTCCCTGGCTACCCGGCGGCCCGGCCGGCTCTACCCCGGCCGGCGCGCCGGGCCGGCCTCAGACGACGGCGATCGCCTGGCGGGCGATGGCCAGCTCCTCGTCGGTGGGCACGACCATGACCGTCACCGCTGCGCCGTCGGGGGAGATGACCCGGGCGCCGCCGACGGGCGCGGCGTTGCGCTCCGGGTCGACGGTGATGCCCAGGTGGTCGAGCCCGGCGGTGGCCTCGGCCCGGACGACCGGGTCGTTCTCGCCGACGCCGGCGGTGAACACCAGGACGTCGAGCCCGCCCATGATCGCCGTGTAGGCGCCGATGTACTTGCGCAGGCGGTGGACGTAGACGTCGAGGGCGAGGCGGGCGTTGCGGTCGCCCGCGGCGATCCGCCGGTGGACCTCGCGCATGTCGTTGTGGCCGGCCAGGCCCCGCAGGCCGGAGCGGTGGTTGAACAGGTGGTCGATCTCGTCGACCGTCATGCCCGCCGTGCGGGCGAGGTGGAAGGCGATCGCCGGGTCGATGTCGCCGGTCCGGGTGCCCATGACCAGCCCCTCCAGCGGGGTCATGCCCATCGACGTGTCGACGGGCCGGCCGCCGACGATGGCCGAGGCCGAGGCGCCGTTGCCGAGGTGCAGCACGATCTGGCGGAGCTCGGCGAGGTCGCGGCCCAGGACCTCGGCCGCGGTCGCCGACACGTACTGGTGCGAGGTGCCGTGGAACCCGTAGCGGCGGATGCGGTGGCGCTCGGCGACCTCGAGGTCGAGCGCGTAGGTGGCCGCGGCGTCCGGCAGGTCGCGGAAGAAGGCGGTGTCGAAGACGGCGACGTGGGGCACGTCGGGCAGCAGCTCCCGCCCGATGCGGATCGCCACCAGGTTGGGCGGGTTGTGCAGCGGGGCGAGCGGCGCGAGCCGCTCGACGGTGGCGATGACGTCGTCGTCGATGACGGTGGGACCGTCGTAGTACCGGCCGCCCATGACCACCCGGTGGCCGACGGCCACGATGCCCAGCTCGTCCAGCGGCGGGCCGACCTCGTCGAACATGGCGAGCGCCAGCTGCATCCCCTCCCGGTGGTCGGGGACGGGGAGCTTGCGGGCGACCGCCACCTCGTCGGTGCGGTGCTCGACCCGCGACCCGTCCTCGCCGATGCGCTCGACGATCCCCGCGGCCAGCGTGGTGGCCGACGCGGGCTCGACGACCCGGTACTTGATCGACGACGACCCGGAGTTGACGACGAGGACGGTCGCGGTCACGGGGCCACCCGCTCCCCGGCGGCGCCGGCCGGGCTCTCCCCGGCGGCGGGCTCGCCGACCTCCTGGGCCTGGATGGCGGTGATGGCGACGGTGTTGACGATGTCGCGGACGGTCGCGCCCCGGGACAGGTCGTTGACCGGCTTGGCCAGCCCCTGGAGCACCGGGCCGATCGCCACCGCCCCGGCCGACCGCTGCACCGCCTTGTAGGTGTTGTTGCCGGTGTTGAGGTCGGGGAACACGAACACCGTGGCCCGCCCGGCGACGCTCGAGCCCGGCAGCTTGGCCCGGGCCACCGAGGCGTCGACCGCGGCGTCGTACTGCAGCGGCCCGTCGACCGGCAGGTCGGGGCGCCGCTCGCGGACCAGCCGGGTCGCCCGGCGCACCTTGTCGACGTCCGCGCCGCGGCCCGACTCGCCGGTCGAGTAGGAGAGCATCGCCACCCGGGGCTCGATGCCGAACCGGGCGGCGGTCTCGGCCGACGAGATGGCGATGTCGGCGAGCTGCTCGGCCGTGGGGTCGGGGACGATGGCGCAGTCGCCGTAGACCAGCACCCGGTCGGCCAGGCACATGAAGAACACCGACGAGACGATCGAGACCCCCGGCCGGGTGCGGATGATCTGGAACGCGGGGAGGATCGTGTTGGCCGTGGTGTGGGCGGCGCCCGACACCATGCCGTCGGCCTCGCCCGTGTGCACCATCATCGTCCCGAAGAACGACACGTCCTGGACGATGTCCAGCGCCCGCTCGGGGGTGACGCCCTTGTGGGCCCGCAACCGGGCGTACTCCTCGGCGAACGGCTCCAGCAGCGGCGACCGGGCCGGGTCGACGACCTCGGCGCCGTCGAGGCGGATGCCGAGCTGCGCCGCCCGCCGGTGGACGGCGGCCTCGTCGCCGAGGAGGACGATGTCGGCGACCTCCCGGGACAGCAGGGTCGCCGCCGCCCGGAGGATGCGGTCGTCGTCGGCCTCGGGCAGCACGATGCGCCGGCGGTCGGCCCGGGCCCGCTCGATGAGCATCGACTCGAACATGAGCGGGGTGACGACGTCGCTGCGCGGCACCTCGACGGCCCGCAGCAGCTCCTCGGCGTCGATGTGGCGCTCGAAGACCCCGAGCGCGGTGTCGACCTTGCGCCGGCTGGTGGGCGTGAGCAGGCCGCGGGTGGCGGCGACGAGGCGGGCCGTCGTGTACGTGTCGTGGGGGGTGAGCACCAGCGGCAGGCTGCGGGTCAGGCCGCGGACGAGGTCGGTGACGACGGGCGGCGGGCGGTAGCCGCCGTTGAGCACGACGGCGGCGAGGGTGGGGAAGCCCTCGGCCGCGTGGGCCGCCGCCAGGGTGACCAGGGCGTCGGCCCGGTCGCCGGCGGCGATGCAGACCTGGCCGTCCCGCAGGCGCTCGAGCACGTGCTCGGTGCTCATGCCGCAGACCAGGGCGTCCTCGGCCTCGCGGTCGAGCATCTCGTCGTCGCCGACCAGCAGCTCGCCGTCCAGCGCCCGCACCAGGTCGCGCACGGACGGGGCCGAGAGCAGGGGCACCTCGGGCAGCGCCCAGACCGGAAGCTCGAGGCCGGCCAGCCGCTGGCGGACGGCGTCGAGCCGGTCGGGGTCGCACCGGTTGGCGACCACGCCGACGGTCGTGGCGTGGCTCTGGCGGATCTCGGCGATGGCGATCTCGGCGAGCTGCTCGACCTGCTCGGGCGTGCGCTCGAACCCGTTGACGACGAGCAGCACCGGCGCGCCGAGGTTGGCGGCCACGCGGGCGTTGAAGGTCAGCTCGGTCGGCCCGGCGATGTCGGTGTAGTCGGAGCCCACGACGACGACCGCCTCGCACGAGCGCTCGAGGGCGCGGTAGCGGTCGACGATCGTGGCCAGCGCGGCCTCGGGGTCGGCGTGCACGTCGTCGTAGGTGACCCCGACGCAGCGCTCGTAGGGGAGGTCGACGCCCTCGTGGCCGACGAGCAGGTGGACCATGTGGTCGCCACCGGCGTCCGACCGGGTGATGGGCCGGAACACGCCCACCGAGCTGACGGTGCGGCTGAGCGCGTCGACCAGGCCGAGGGCCACGAGCGACTTCCCGGAGTGCCCCTCCAGGGACGCGACGTAGATGCTCCGGGCCACGGCGCCAGTCTTACCCGGCGGCTGCGCGATGGCGACGGGCGCCGGCGGCGCCGCCGGGGTCGTCGGTCACAGGGGCGTCACACGCTGCTGTCGCCCAGCCAGTCCTCGGCGTTCTGGAGGAGGTAGCGGCTGACCGCCAGGCAGGTGTCGAGGACGTCGCACAGTTGCTCCTGGCCGAGGAAGACCCGGGCGAGCGACACCTCGATGCGGGAGGAGATGGCCAGGCTGCGCTCGGGGGCGTCGGTCACCGACGGGTAGGAGTCGATGGCCGACACCTCCAGGGGCAGCTCGGTGCCGCCGATGCCGGCCAGCTCGGTGGCCAGGATGAGCAGGTCGGGCCCCTTGGGCAGCGGCGGCAGCGCCCAGTTGAACACCAGCGGGAAGTGGAAGGTGTCGGGCGGGTCGTCGTCCTCGGGCAGGTTGTTGACCAGGTCCTCGAACGACAGGAGCGTGCGGGGGTCGACCTCGAGGGCCAGGTGCAGGTCGAGCGGGCCGCCGCAGGCCTCCTCCGGGTGCAGGTCGACCTCCCAGGTCTGGCGCAGGGAGTAGGTCTCGACGAAGTGCCGCTCGTCGTGCACGTGGAAGCCGTGGTCGATCGCGTGATCCTTGAGCTCGGACACGAACCCTGCGATGTCGATGGCGGCCACGTGTCCCAGCCTGCCACGTCCGACCTGGTAGACCCTCGCGGATGGCCTCGTCCGACGATCGCGTGCTCGACCTCCTCCACGAGGCGGCGACCGCCGTGCGCCTCGTCCTGGACCGGCTGGACGACTGGGGGCCGAGCGGCGGGAAGGCCGGCCAGTACCTGAGCGACCTGGCGGCCGACGAGGCGGCGGTCGAGGTGCTCGACGAGGGCGGCGTCGGGGTGCTGTCCGAGGAGTCGGGCCTGCACCGGCCCGACCGCGAGGTGGTCGTCGTCCTCGACCCGCTCGACGGCAGCACCAACGCCGCCCGTGGCATCCCCTGGTTCGCGACGTCGCTGTGCGCCGTGGACGCGGACGGCCCGCTGGCGGCGCTGGTCGTCGACCTGCCCCACGGCCGCACGTACACCGCCGTGCGGGGGCGGGGCGCGGCCGTCGACGGCGAGCCGCTGCGGGCCTCGGGCTGCACCGAGGTGGGGGAGGCGCTGGTGGGGATCTCGGGCTTCCCGGCCGTGCCGCTGGGGTGGCGCCAGTTCCGCACGCTGGGCGCCGCCGCCCTCGACCTGTGCGCGGTGGCCGAGGGCACGCTCGACGCCTTCGTCGACTGCAGCCCCTCGGCCCACGGCCCCTGGGACTACCTGGGCGGCGCGCTCGTGTGCGCCGAGGCAGGCGCCCCGGTGGTCGACGCGCTGGGGCGCGACCTCACGGTCGTCGTGCCCGACGCCCGCCGCACCCCGGTGGCCGCCGCCACCCAGCCGCTGCTCGACGCCCTGGTCGCCGCCCGTCGCGAGGCGGTCGACGACGGCCCGGCGGCGTGACCGCCCGGCCCGCCCGCCCGGCCGCATCCGGCCGGGGTGCCGCCCGCACGCTCGGTAGCCTGGCCCGATGATCGTCGCCCTCCAGCGCGCCTTCCTGGTCGTGTGGCGGCGTGTGCCCCGGCTGGCCCGCCGGTGGATCGTGCGGCTCGCCGCGCCCTCCTACACGGTCGGCGCCGCCTGCGTCATCGAGCGCGACGACGGGGCGATCCTGCTGGTGCGGCTCGCCTACCGCGACGGCTGGGGCCTGCCGGGCGGGCTCATCAAGCGGAACGAGGACGTGGCCGACTGCGCCCGCCGCGAGGTCGCCGAGGAGATCGGGGTCGAGGTCGAGCTGACCAGCGCCCCGGCGGTGGTCGTCGACAGCCGGCCCCAGCGGATCGACGTCGTCTACCGGGCCCGGCTGGCCGCGGGGGTCGGGCCCGACGCGGCCGTCGCCCGCTCGGCGGAGATCCGCGAGGTCCGGTGGTTCCGCCCCGACGACCTGCCGCCGCTCCAGCACGAGGCGATCGGCGCGCTGCGGGCGCTGGCGGCGAGCGCCCTCCGGCCGGCCGGCGGGGAGGCCGGGGAGGGGCCCGCGGGCGACGGCGACGCGGACGCGGCCCTGCGCGCCGCCGCCGTCCAGGCCGAGGCCCAGGCGGGGCGCGGGCGGCGGCAGCTCTGATCCGCCGTGCCGGCCCGGCTGCGGCCGGCGGTTCGTGCCGGGTGGGCGAGTGGCCCGCCGGTCAGGGGCTGAGCGCGTCGACCAGCTTCCGGTGCTGGGCCGAGCAGGGGTGGCGGAGCTTGGCCAGCGCCTTGGCCTCGATCTGGCGGATGCGCTCGCGGGTGAGGCCGAAGCGGCGGCCGACCTCGTCGAGCGTCAGCGGGCGGTCGGTGTCGAGGCCGAACCGGAGCGAGAGGATCTCGCGCTCGCGGGGCGAGAGGTGGGAGAGGAGGGCCCGCAGGTCCTCGCGCTCGATGGAGGCGACCGCGGCCTCGAACGGCGCCTCCGTCGTCGGGTCCTCGAGCAGGTCGCCGAGCTCGTGGTCCCCGTCCTCGCCGACGGCGGCCGACAGCGAGACGAGGTCGGGCGCCGCCTGGAGGGCGGTCTCGACCTTGTCGAGCGGGATGCCGGTCTCCTCGGCCAGCTCCTCGGCGGTGGGCTCGCGCCCCAGCGACTTGAGCAGGCCGGACGAGGCCTTCGACAGCGTGGCCAGCGTGTCCATGAGGTGCGACGGCAGCCGGATCGTGCGCCCCTTGTCGGCGATGCCCCGGCCGATCGCCTGGCGGATCCACCAGGTGGCGTAGGTGGAGAACTTGAACCCCTTGCGGTGGTCGAACTTCTCGACCGCCCGCATCAGCCCGAGGTTGCCCTCCTGGATGAGGTCGAGGAGCGACATCGACGGCGTCTGGTACCGCTTGGCGATCGAGACCACGAGCCGCAGGTTGGACTGGATGAAGCGGCGCCGGGCCTCGGCCGCCTTCCGCACGGCGGCCTGCAGCTTGGCCCGCTCCCGGCGGGAGAGCTTGGCGTCCGGGTCGGCGAGGCGGGCCTCGGCCTCCCGCCCCTCCGCGATGGCCTGGGCCAGGGTGACCTCGTCCTCGGCCGTCAGGAGCGGGTACGACCCGAGCTCGGCGAGGTACCGCCGGGTCAGGTCGATGCCTCGGTCACTCGAGGGCTGGGGACGTCCCACCATGCATCTCCTCCAGCGTGCGGCGGCGGTCGACGGTCGGCGGTCGTGACGGGTGGGCGGTCGGGACGGAGCGAAAAGCACTCGGCGATATGGTCATGCCATGGGCGAACGTAGTTGGCCCGCCACGCCGGGAGAGGGATGGTCGGCGGCCGACCGCCCGCCACTGCTCGTCTCGGCGTGCCTTCTCGGCGTGGCCTGCAACCACGAGGGGCGGGCCAACACCAGCGAGGCGGTGGTCGCGCTCCGCCGCACCCGGCGCCTCGTGCCCGTGTGCCCCGAGGTCGCCGGGGGGCTGCCCACGCCCCGCCCGGCGGCGGAGATCCAGCCGTCGGGCCGGGTGTGCACGGCGGCCGGCGACGACGTGACCGACGCCTACGAGCGCGGCGCCGCCCACGCCGTGCGGCTGGCCCGGGCGGTCGGCGCCACCGGCGCCGTGCTGAAGGCCCGGTCGCCGTCGTGCGGGTGCCACGAGGTGTACGACGGGTCGTTCACGCGGACCCGGGTGCCGGGGGAGGGGGTGACGGCCCGGGCGCTGCGGGCCGCGGGCGTGCCGGTGTGGTCCGAGGAGGACGTCGAGGCCGGCACCGTCGATCTTCAGCCCGGCGACGAGGGGCGGTAGCCTCGCACGTCCCGGGCGCGTAGCTCAGTTGGCCAGAGCGCTGCCCTTACAAGGCAGATGCCGGGGGTTCGAGTCCCTCCGCGCCCACCCCTCTGACGAGGCAGGGCTCCCGTGGTCCGGCAGCGGCCCGGCGGTGCTCCCACCGATCGCCCGCGGCGCCCGTCCTACGCTGTGGCAACGGGCGAACATCCGGGTTTGGGCGGACCGCAGATCGACGGGCTGAGCGCGGCGTGGGGGAGCAGAGGCGGCGGCCAGGAGTCGTGGGACGGCATCCGCCGGCTCGTCGGCCGGTTCATCAGCAGTGCCGAGGGCACGGACCGCGAGATCGCCTGGCACCACCTCGTCATGGCGGTCGGCAACTTCGAGCGGCAGGGCGGCACACGCATCCATGTGCGCCTTCCCGACGAGGTGGAACCCGGTGACGCGCCAGCCGCTCGACGAAGCCCGACCAGCGAGTGGGCGATCCGCCGAGCGGGGTTCAGCGGACCTGGCAGGAGTACGCCGAGAGGCTGCACGACGTGGTCGCCAGGGCAGCTGCGTCCGGGTGAGACCCGTGCCGATCAGTCATCAGATCCGCCACGCGTGGGCCGTTGCCATGGCCGCGACGGGCGTGCCCACGACGGCGGACCGGAGGGCGGTGGTGAACCTCGGTCGCCGCCGGCCGATGCCCGACAGGTCGGAGAGCACGGCGACGACGCACTCGGGCAGCACGACCGCCTCGAGGAACCACACCAGGCACGAGACGTCCACGTGCACGCCGGGTGGCAGTCCTCGTCGGTGCGGCTGAACTCGTCGGTGCACTCGATCGCCTGACCGAGGATCACGCCGTAGCTCGCGGTCGCCGCGACGACCGCCAGCAGCAGGGTTCTGCGCGCGTCGTCGAACCTGCGAAGCGCCGTCGAGTCCTGTCCGGTCATGCCGCCCGTCCGTCAAGCGGCGCACCGATGGGCTGCCCGGACGCTGCCGACCACGATCCCGCTTCTCCGCGGAACGCGGTCGTCCCCGGTCGGGTCGGGCGCGATCGTCGTGGCGTGGAGGACGTTCCCTTCGGCCGGCGCGCGTGCGTGTACGACGTCCTCCACGCCGCGGCCGGGGGGACGACGCCGCCGAGGCCGACATGCGGTCGTTCGACCTCGGTCGCCGGTTCGACGCGGTGACCTGCCTGTTCAGGTCGATCGGCTACATGCCGACGGTCGAGGACCTGTCGGCGGCGGTCGCGACCATGGCGCGCCACCTCGTCGACGGGGGCGTGCTCGTCGTCGACGGGTGGGTCCGGCCCGACGCCTGGCGCGACCCGGGCACGGTGCAGGCGCTGGCCGGCGGTGCGGGCGACCTCGCGGCGGCCCGCGTCGTGCGGTCGCGCCGCACCGGCGACCGGACGATCCTCGTCATGCACATCCTCGTCGCCACCCCCGACCGGGTCGAGCACCTCGTCGAGACGCACGAGCTGACCCTGTTCGCCGACGAGGGCTACCGGGCCGCCTTCGCCGGCGCCGGGCTGACCGTGGAGGTCCACCCCAGCCCGCACCCCGACCGCGACCGCGACGTGGGCCTCCGGCGGCGGTGACAGGGGCCGCCCGCGCCTCCTGGGCTGGAGCCACCGCACCGATCTCCGATAGGGAACGGACATGCACCGCAACGTCGCGAAGCTGACCGCGGCGGCCGCCGAGCTGGGGCTGTCGGTCGAGACGAAGGAGTTCCCCGAGGGGACCCGCACGGCCGAGGACGCGGCCCGGGCCATCGGCTGCGAGGTGGCCCAGATCGTGAAGTCGCTCGTGTTCCTGCTCGACGGCGAGCCCGTCGTGGCGCTGGTGTCGGGTGCCAACCGGCTCGACGAGGCCCGGCTGGCGGCGGCGCTCGGCGGCACCGAGGTCGCCCGCGCGGACGCCGACACCGTGCGGAAGGCCACCGGCTACCCGATCGGCGGGGTGCCGCCGTTCGGCCACGACCGCCGGCTGCCGACGGCGGTCGACGAGGACCTGCTCCGCTTCGACGTCGTCTGGGCGGCGGCCGGCACGCCCCGCGACGTCTTCCCGATCGCCCCCGGCGAGCTGGTGCGGGCGACGGGCGGCGCCGTCGCGCCGCTGAAGGTCGTCTGACGGCCGTCAGCCGGTGAGGCCGACCGGGCAGCTGACGCCCGTGCCGCCGATGCCGCAGTAGCCGAGGGGGTTCTTCGCCAGGTACTGCTGGTGGTAGTCCTCGGCGTAGAAGAACTCCCCGGCGTCGACGATCTCGGTGGTGATGTCGCCGTAGCCCGCGGCCGCCAGCTCCCGCTGGTAGGCGTCGCGGCTGGCCTCGGCGACCTTCCGCTGCGCCTCGTCGACGACGAGGATGCACGAGCGGTACTGGGTGCCGACGTCGTTGCCCTGCCGCATGCCCTGGGTCGGGTCGTGGCCCTCCCAGAACACCCGCAGCAGCTGCTCGTCGCTCACCACGGCCGGGTCGAACACCACGAGCACGACCTCGGCGTGCCCGGTCAGCCCCGTGCACACCTCCTCGTAGGTGGGGTTCGGCGTGTAGCCGCCCGCGTAGCCGACCGCGGTGGTGTAGACGCCCTCCGTCTCCCAGAAGAGGCGCTCGGCGCCCCAGAAGCAGCCCATGCCGACGATCAGCCGGCGGTAGCCCTCCGGGAACGGCGGCTCCAGCGGGGTGCCCAGCACCTCGTGGCGCGCCGGGACGGCGAAGGGGCGGTGGTCGCGGCCCGGGAGCGCCTCGTCGGGGCCGACCATCCGCTGCTTGTCGCGGCCGAAGAGCATGCCCGCGAGGCTACCGGCGGCGTCACGCCGAGCGAGGGCCGGCCGCCTCGACCGCCCCGGCATCGGACAGCCAGCCCAGGAGCGGCCCCCGCAGCCCCTCGCCACCCTTGTAGGCGACCAGCTCGTCGGACCACGACCGCACCGCCTCGGCCATGCGGGCCCGCAGGTCGGGGCGGGCGGCCACGACCCGCAGCGGGGCCTGCTGCGTGCGGATCGTGAACACGATCGCCCCCGAGCGCGGCAGGCGCCGCAGCGTCTGGTACTCGCTGCGCAGCCACAGCCGGTCACCGGCGTCGGCGGCGGTGAGCGGTGGGTCGGGCAGCGGGGCCGGCTCCGGTGCGTACAGGCGGTCGTCGACGTGGACCAGCCAGTTGCGGCGCCACGACCCCCGGCCGGGGGCGAGCCGGTCGAGGACGCGGTCGACCCGGGCCGAGAGCTCCTCGGCGTAGTGGGGGACCGGGCCGTGGACCTCGGCCATCGGGCGCCCCACCTTGTCCCGGAGCCGCCAGTGCGAGGGGAAGCACACGCAGCCGGCGGCGAGCACCCAGCCCACCGGGCGACGCACGAGCAGGCAGAGGTCCTCGGCCACCGGACGGGCGGCGGCGACCAGCAGCGACGCGGGGTCGTCGCCGTCGGCGGCCACCGGGGCCCCCACGGCCTCGCCGACCAGCGCGGCGAGCTCCCGGGCCGCGGCGAGGAGGTCGTGCTCGGGGCCGCCCGTCACCGCCACCACGTCCTCCGGGTGGGCGGCGAGCACCGCCCGGTTGGCGGCCAGCGCCGCCGGGTCGTCGACGGTGAGCCACCGGCCCGGCGCGAGCGCCCGCAGGCCCATGGCGAGGAACGGCGGGCCCGGCCTAGGGTCGATCTCGTCCAGCCACCCCGGGGTGCCGGGGCACCGGGGCGCTGCCTGCTGGTCCACGCCCGGGACCGTACGCGCGGCGGCTCGGCGCCGTCAGGTGCCCCCTGCCCGAACGGAGGAGCGCAGCGTGACCACACCGCCGACCGGGCCGTCCGGCGACGAGAGCACCGAGGGCACGACGCCGCCGTCGTTCCGGTGGGCGTCCGACGAGGCGCCGCCCGCCGCCGCCCGAGCCGTACCGCCACCGGTCGAGCAGCCGGCGAGCATCCGGCTCGCGGTGCGCCTCATGTACCTGGGCGCGGCGCTGACGCTGATCGGCGTGCTCGTCGGCCTCACACAGACCGACCAGATCCGCGAGGCGATCCAGGAGGCCGACGACTCCCTGTCCGGGGACGAGCTCGACATGGCCGTGAACGTCGCCGTCGCCATGTCGGTGGTCTTCGGTCTCGTCGGCGTCGGGCTGTGGATCTGGATGGCGGTGGTGAACGGGCGGGGCGAGAGCTGGGCCCGGGTCGTGGCCACCGTGCTGGCGGGCCTGAACCTGGTGAGCATCGTGTTCACCGTCGCCGGCGGGGGCGCCACGACGGTGACCTACGTGTCGTCCGCGATCAGCGTCGCGCTGGCGGCCGTCATCCTCGTGCTGCTCTACCGGCCCGAGTCCAGCCGCTTCTACGAGCTGCGCAGCCGCTGACGCCGGCGCGCGCGGCCGGCGGCGGTCAGGCGAGGCCGGCGAGGCGGAGCATCGACGGGGGCACGCCGTCGTCGCCGGATGCCAGCATGTGCGCCCGCTCGACGTTGACGACGTCGTGCTCCCGGTCGGACCACTCGTCCCACGGCCCCGGCGGGATCCGCCCGGGGTCCCCGTCCGCCGCCACGCACGCCCGCAGGTAGGCCTGCAGCTCGCGGACCTCCCCCTCGCCGCCGATCGGGCCGTGCCCCGGGACGATGATCGGGGCCAGCTCGACCAGGCGGTCGAGCTCGTCGGCCCACCGGGCCGGGTCGCCCTGCCAGCACAGCGGCGTGGCGCCGAAGCTGCACATCGCCCCGGCGAACAGCACGCCGGCCCCGGGCACCAGCGCCACCAGGTTCTCCGCCATCTGCCCGCCGGTGGCGAGCACGACGACGGCGTCGGTGAGCTGCACGTCGGACGCGACGACGTGGCTCACCGGGCGGGTGACGACCTCGTCGAACGCGTCGGCCTCGTCGGGGAACAGCGCCCGCCAGCTCGCCGTGTTGGGCGGCTGGTCGAGGTGGACGCTCGCCTGCGGGCTGCCGTAGACGGCGGCCAGGTTGAACCGGCCGGTGCCCCCCACCTGCTCGACGCTGCTGCCGGTCAGCACGATGCGTCGCACCCGCAGGCCGAGGTCGTCGAGGGCCGCCGCGAACGGCTCGTACTGCGACGGCGTCATCAGCGTGTCGACGACGGTCGCGCCGTCGGGGTCGACGACGACCCCCGCGTTGGGCCGGCCGCGGCGGGGCGGGTGCTGGAGCCAGGCCATGACCCCCGCGTCGAGGAGCTCGAGTGCCACCGAGCGGAGGCTAACCGTGGCGGATCGGGTGCACAGCGCGACCGCCGATCGGCGTGAACATGTTGCCGTCCGCGCCCCGGGGCTACAGTTCCACACGGACAGCGGTCAGGGACACGACGAAGGCGGGCCATGGACACGGACGCGGGCAAAGAACGGCGCGCGCTGCGCGAGGGCCGGGATCGAGCGCGCCCGAGCGGGCGTCGAGGCGGGGGCTGAGCGTGGCGCGGCCGGCTCCGGGGGCCGAACGCACGGTGGCGGTCCTCGAACTCATGGCCGCCCACCCCGACGAGCGCTTCACGCTCTCGGAGGTGGCGCGCCGCTGCGGCCTGAACAAGGCGACCGCCCACGCGCTGCTGAGCGCGCTCACCGCGCGTGGCGTGCTGGTGCGCCACCCGGACGAGAAGCGGTACTCGCTCGGGCCGCGGCTCGTCGCCATCGGCGAGGCGGCCCGGCGGGGCTACACGGCGGCCGACTTCGTCCCGCCCGTGCTGGAGGAGCTCGCCCGGACGACGGGCCTGTGGGCCCGGGCCTGGCAGTTCGCCGGCGACCACATCGCCTGCAACGCGGAGGCCGGGGTGCCCGAGGGCGTGCGGCCGTCGGTGGGCACCCTCCGCCTGCCGGTCGCCCCGCCGGTGGGTGCGGTGTTCATGGCGTGGGCCGACACGCTCACGGTCGAGGCCTGGCTGGCCCGGGCGGCGTCCGTCGAGGCGGTCCCGCCCACGCTCGACGCGCTCCCGGTCGTCCGCCGGCAGCGGTTCGCGGTCATGCTGGCCTCGCCGGAGTGGCGGCGCCTGTCCGGGGCGCTGCCGTCCAACGGGCAGGTCGGGAGCGCCGGGGCGGCACCGGTCGAGGGCGAGACCCGGCGGGCGCTGCTGGCGGCCGTCGCCCGCCAGCGGCTGCTGGCCGTCGAGCTCGACGACTCGGCCGGCTACCGGATCGCCGACGTCATCGCGCCGGTGTTCGACGCCGCCGGCGGGGTCGACCTCACCCTGTCGCTGACGGTCGTCGACGACCGGGAGCTGCGGGGGGCCGAGGTGCGGGCGCTCGCCGGGCGCGTCGTCGAGGCCGCCGACCAGCTCACCGGGGCGATCTGCGGCCGGATCCCCGACGTCGGCTGACGGGCCGCGCCGGTGGGCCGGGCGACGCGCGCCCGGCCCGCCACGCAGGTCGCGCACGAGGTGACATGACGTCGCCATCAGGTTTCGGGGCTCGACGCCGCGGCCTACCGTTCACCGCATGTCGGACTACTCGGCACCCCTCGCCGACATGCGGTTCGTCCTCGAGAACGTGGTCGACCTGCCGGCGCTCTCGGCGCTCCCCGGCTACGAGCACGCCGAGCCGGAGCTCGTCTACGGCGTCCTCGAGGAGTCGGGCCGCTTCTTCGCCCAGGAGGTCGGCCCCCTCAACCGGGTCGGCGACCTGCAGCACAGCCGGCGCAACGACGACGGGACGGTGACGACGCCCGACGGCTTCCGCGACGCCTACCGGCGCTACGTGGAGGCCGGGTGGGGCGGCGTCCCCTTCCCCGCGGAGTACGGGGGCGGGGGGTTCCCCTGGATCGTCACCATCGCCATGCAGGAGATGCTGACGGCCGCCAACATGGCGTTCTCCCTCTGCCCGCTGCTCACCCAGGGCGCCATCGACATGCTGCTCCACTACGGCTCGGAGGAGCAGCGCGAGCGGTTCCTGCCGAAGATGGTGACGGGCGAGTGGACCGGCACCATGAACCTCACCGAGCCGCAGGCGGGGTCCGACCTCGGGGCGCTGACCACCCGGGCCGAGCAGGCCGACGACGGCACCTGGCGCATCACCGGCCAGAAGATCTTCATCACCTACGGCGAGCACGACCTGGCCGAGAACATCATCCACCTGGTGCTGGCCCGCATCCCGGGCTCGCCCCCGGGCACCAAGGGCATCTCCTGCTTCATCGTGCCCAAGGTGCTGGTGAACGACGACGGCTCCCTCGGCGAGCGCAACGCCGTCCACTGCGTGTCCATCGAGCAGAAGATGGGCATCAACGCCAGCCCGACCTGCGTCATGTCCTACGAGGGCGCCGTCGGCTACCTGGTCGGCGAGCCCAACCAGGGCATGCGCTACATGTTCAAGATGATGAACAACGCCCGCCTGTCGGTGGGCGTCGAGGGCCTGGCGGTCGGGGAGCGGGCCTACCAGCAGGCCGTCGCCTACGCGAAGGAGCGGCGCCAGGGCCGGGCACCGGGGGCGCCCCCCGGCGAGCAGTCCCCGATCGTCGAGCACCCGGACGTGCGGCGCATGCTGCTGACCATGCGGTCGCAGCTCGAGGCGCTGCGCTGCCTGGCCTACCTCAACGCCGAGTGCATCGACCTGGCCGCCCGCCACCCGGACGAGGACGTCCGCACCCGCCGGCAGGAGCTGGCCGACCTGCTCACGCCCATCACCAAGGCGTGGGGCACCGACCTCGGCGTCGAGATCACCTCGCTCGCCCTCCAGGTCCACGGCGGCATGGGCTACATCGAGGAGACCGGCGTCGCCCAGCACTACCGGGACATCCGCATCGCCCCCATCTACGAGGGCACCAACGGGATCCAGGCCATGGACCTGGTCGGGCGCAAGCTGCCGATGCGGTCCGGCGGCGTGATCGCCGACCTGCTGGCCGACATCGAGGGCACCGCCGCCGAGCTGGCCGCCGGGGACGGCGACCTGGCCGCCATCGGCAAGCGGCTGGCGGACGCCCACACGGTGCTGAAGGAGACCACCGACTGGCTGCTGGCCAACGGCCTGGCCGACCCCAACAACGCGCTGGCGGGCGCCACGCCCTACCTGCGGATGTGCGGCATCGTCGTCGGCGGCTGGCTGCTGGCCCGCAGCGCCCGGGCGGCCCGGCGGCTGCTCGACGCCGGCGAGGGCGACGCCGACTTCCTCCGGCAGAAGCTGGTGACGGCGAAGTTCTACGCCGAGCAGATCCTGCCCCAGGCGTCGGGGCTGGCCCCCGCGGTGACCGCCGGTCCCGCCGACCTGTTGGCGGCCGCCTTCTGACCAGGTGGCCGCCGGCTCGGCGCTCCGCCCGCGGTCAGGGGTGGGGCGGGGTGCCGTAGGCGGCGAGCACCTCGGCCGACACCGCCGACCACAACGGCGGCGCCCAGTCGCCGAACTCCCGGTCGGTGAGCACGACGCAGGCCACGGCGGCGTCGGGGTCGACCCACAGGAAGGTCCCGGCGCCGCCGAAGTGGCCGAAGGTGCGGGGCGAGCCACCGGGCGCCGTCCAGTGGGGCGACTTCGTGCCCTTCAGCTCGAACCCGAGCCCCCACGGGTTGGGGTCGTAGCTGCCCAGTCCGGGGACGACGCCGGCCAGGCCGGGGAACTGCTCGGTCGTGGCCTCGGCCAGGGTGGCCGGCGCGAGCAGGGTGGGGGAGAGCAGCTCGGCGGCGAAGCGCGCCAGGTCGTCGACGGTCGACCAGCCGTCCTTGGCCACCGATCCCCGCAGCTCGCTCGCGTGCATGCCGAGCGGCGCCAGCACCGCCTCGTGCAGGTACTCGGCGGCCGACATGCCGGCCGCGGCCTCGAGCGCCTCGCCCAGCCGCTCGAAGCCGGTGTTGCTGTAGATGCGGCGCCGGCCCGGCGGGGCGATCGGCTCGTCGCCCTCGAACGGCAGGCCCGAGGCGTGGGCCATGAGGTGCCGAACGGTCGACCCGGGCGGGCCGGCGGGTGCGTCGAGGTCGAGGGTCCCCTCCTCGACGGCGATCAGGCAGGCGTAGGCGACGAGCAGCTTCGTCACCGAGGCGATCCGCGTCCGCCACCCGGTGGGCCCGTGGGTGGCCACGGTGCCCTGCGGCGTGACGACGGCGCCGGCGGCGGTGGGCACCGGCCAGGTGGCGAGGGCGTCGAGCGGCGGCACGGCCGGACACGCTACCGGCGCCCCACGCGGCGGGCCGGGTGCCCGCAGGGCGGGTGAGAGCGCTCACCAGCGGTTCCGGCCCACTAGCATCCCTGGCCGTGCAGCAGCTCCCAGACGACCAGAACGCCGACGCGCTGGTCCGCCGGAACTTCGCCTTCATCGACCTCTGCGGCTTCACGTCGCTGACCGACGAGAAGGGGGTCGGCGAGGCCGTGATGGCGCTGTCGACGTTCCGGTCCGTCGTCCGTGAGCGGGCGGGCTGGCGCGGGGTGCGGGTGGCCAAGTGGCTGGGCGACGGCGCCATGCTCGTCGCCACCGAGCCCCGGCCCCTGCTCGACGCCGTCCTGCGCATGGAGCAGGCGCTCGACGCCCGGGGCTGCCCGCTGCCGCTGCGGGGCGGCATCGCCGCGGGTCGGGTCATCCTCTTCGAGGGCGACGACTACATCGGGCGGCCGGTCAACCTCGCCGCCCGGCTGTGCGACGAGGCCGAGCCCCACCAGCTCCTCGTCACCGCCTCGCTGTTCGACGCCTCCGGCGAGGGGCTGGCGCACCGGCGCCTCGGCCCCCACGAGATCCGGGGGTTCAACCGCCCCGTCGAGGTGATCGACATGGGCGACGCGGCCCGCCGGCACATGTCGGTCGGCTGACCTCGGCCGCCGCGGGCCGCCGTCGCGTCGTCGCTCGGGGTGGTCCCCGCACGCTGCGGGCGATGACGGCCGCCGGACGTGCTGCCGGTAAGCTGGTCGAGAACCATGCGCAACGACGACCAAGTCACGTTCTCTGCGCTGGGCGTGTCGTCCGACCTCGTGGCCGTGCTGAACGAGGCCGGCCTCACCACCGCCTTCCCCGTCCAGCGGCTCTGCATCCCCGACGGCCTCGCCGGCCGGGACGTCTGCGGCAAGGCCAAGACCGGCTCCGGCAAGACGCTCGCGTTCGGCATCCCCCTGATCGAGCGGGTCAAGCCCGCGTCCCCGAAGCGGCCGACCGGCCTGGTGCTCGTGCCGACGCGCGAGCTGGCCATCCAGGTGGCCGACGTGCTGAAGATGCTGGCCGACGCCCGGTCGCTGCGGCTGGTCGCGGTGTACGGCGGCGCCCAGATGCGCAAGCAGATCGCCGCGCTCGAGCAGGGCGTCGAGATCGTCGTCGCCACCCCGGGCCGGCTGATCGACCTCATCGACCGCGGCGTGGCCGACCTGACCGACATCGGCATCGTCGTCATCGACGAGGCCGACCGGATGGCCGACATGGGGTTCATGCCCCAGGTCGAGTGGGTGCTGCGGCACATCGAGGGCAGCCACCAGACGCTGCTGTTCTCGGCCACGCTCGACGGCGGCATCCAGGGCCTGGTCGACCGCTACCAGCGCGACCCCGTGTTCCACGAGGTCGGCTCGCCGACGCACACCGTCGACAAGATGGCCCACCGCTTCCTCCTGGTGCACGAGATGGACAAGCACCGGGTGGCCGCGGCCATCGCCCGCTCGGCGTCGCGCTGCCTCGTGTTCACCAACACGAAGCGGGCCGCCGACAAGCTCGCCCGCCAGCTGGAGGGCGAGGGCGTCGACGCCAAGGCCATCCACGGCGACCTGCGCCAGGAGGTCCGGGAGCGGGCGCTCAAGCGGTTCGCGAGCGGCAAGCTCCGGGCGCTCGTGGCCACCGACGTCGCCGCCCGGGGCCTCGACATCGACGAGCTGGACGTCGTCATCCAGGCCGACCCGGCGCCCGACCCGAAGACCTACCTCCACCGGGCCGGCCGCACCGCCCGGGCGGGCGCCACGGGCCTCGCGGTCACGCTCGTGCTCTGGAACGAGGAGCTCGACGTGCGCCGGCTGAAGCGCCGGCTGGGGCTGGACGAGCCGATCGTCGAGATGTTCTCCAACGACAAGCGGCTGGCCGACCTCGCGAGCTGGAACCCGGCCGCCGAGGGCGCGGCCTGACCGCGGGCCGGCGCCGGGCGCTCAGAGCGCGTCGAGGGCCAGGGCCCAGAGCAGCGAGGTCAGCGACAGCCCGTCGGTGACCTTCCCCGCGGCGATCAGCTCGCGGACCTCGTCGACCGGCACCCAGGCGACCCGCTCGCTCTCGGTGGGGTCGGCCGGCTCGCCCACGTGCTCGGCGCCGTCGGCGACGAACACGTGGAACACCTGGTCGGACGAGCCGTTGCTCGGCGCGTAGGCGCCGAGCTTCCGCAGCGGGCCGGGTCGCCAGCCGGTCTCCTCCAGCGCCTCCCGGGCGGCCGCCTGCTCGGGGGTCTCGCCGTGCTCGATGGCGCCGGCCGGCACCTCCCAGCCCCAGGTGTCGGTGATGAACCGGTGCCGCCACAGCAGGAGCACGCCCCGGTCGGGGTCGTGGACGACCGTGCCCGCCGCCTGCTTGGGGTAGCGGACGACGTGGTGGTCGAACCGCCGGGCGCCGGGGATCTCGACGTCGACGAGCACCAGGCGCATCCAGTCGGAGTCATAGATCGGCCGTTCGCCGTGGACTGTCCAGCGCACCGGGCCCACGGTAACGGGGCGGCCCGCCGGCGGACGAAGGAGGGTGCCCGTCAGAGGGGGCGCCACATGGCGATGTGGGGGCCGATCTCCGGGTCCTCCCAGGGCTCGCCGTGGGTGCGGAAGCCGGCCCGCTCGTAGAACCGCTGGGCCGGCGTCCGGGCGTTGCACCACACGAGCGTGCCGCCCTGGGCCGCGACGTGGTCCACCACCGCGGCGACCACGCGGCTGCCCACGCCCCGGGAGCGCCAGCCGGGGTCGGTCGCCATGCCGCGGAGCCGCCAGGCGCCTGGCCGGTCGGGCAGCCACGGGCAGGGCTCGGGGTAGACGATCGCGGTGCCCACCACCGTGCCGTCCGGCGCCGTCGCCGCGAAGGCCGCCGTGTCGGGCAGGTCGTCGACCGGGAGGCGGGCCCGCTCGGGTGGGGCGCCGTCCCGCAGGACCCGGCTGCGCAGGGCGTAGGTCACCGGGGGCTCGACGCGCGCCACCGTCACGTCGGCGGCCCGGTCCTCGTCGGTGGGTAGCAGGGCCTCGTCGGGGGCGTCACCGGGGGTCATCGCCGGCGACGGTAGCGTCGCCGGCGATGACCGCCCCACCGATCCCCCGGCCCATGGCGCCCGACGAGCCGGCCGGGCCCGTCCACCTCGCCGGCCCGGACGACCGGCGGCCGTGGCCCGCCTCGTCGCCCGCGGCGAGCGGGCGGTGGGCGTCCGCCTCGACGGCCTGCGGGTCTGGGCGCTCGCCGGCGGCCGCCCCGAGGCCGGGCCGGACGACGGGCCGCTCGACGCCGAGGCGGCCGCCGACCGGCTCGCGCCGGCGCTCGAGGCCGCGACCGACGGCCGGCGCCGCCGGGCCCAGGGGCTGCACGTCACGCCCCGGTGGCTGGCCGAGCTGCTGGTCGACCGGGCGCTGCCGGCGGCGCCCGGTGCGGTCGCGGCCCACGGGCCCTGGCCGACGGTGTGCGACCCCGCCTGCGGCGGCGGCGCCGTGCTGCTGGCCGCGGCCCGCCACCTCCACCGCCTCGGCGTGCCCCGGCGGGCGGTCGTGCGCGACCTCGTCTGGGGCGCGGACATCGACCCGGTCGGGCTGGCCGCGGCCGAGGCGGCGCTCGCGCTCTGGGCGGGCGAGGTGCCACCCCCGGGCCGGCTGGTGGTCGGCGACCCCCTGCACGCGGGGGCGGCGGTGTGGGCCGACCCGCCGGCGGGCGGCTTCGGCGCCGTGGTCGGCAACCCGCCCTTCCAGTGCCAGCTCGACCGCGCGACGGCCCGCGGCGCCGCCGAGCGGCGGCGGCTCCGGGCGCGCTACGGTCCCGCGGTCCGGGCCTACACGGACACGGCCTGGCTGTTCCTCCTCGCCGGCTGCGAGCTGGTCCGGCCGGGCGGCCGGGTCGTCCTCGTGCAGCCGCGGTCGGTCGTGGCCGCCCGCGACGCGGCGGCGGTGCGGGCCGACGTCGGGCAGCGGGCCGCGCTGGTCGACCTGTGGCTCGACGAGCGGCGGGCCTTCGGCGCCGCGGTGGCGGTCTGCGCCCCGGTGCTGGAGCGCCGGCGGGCGATCCGTCCCGGCGACCGGCGCGACGACGGGGACTGGCGTCGCCCGCTGGCCGAGCAGGCGGCCGTCCCGCCGGTGGACCTCGGCCCGGGCCCGGTGCTGGGCGACCTGGCGGCCGTCGTCGCCGGCTTCCGGGACGAGTACTACGGGCTGGTCGGCGCCGTGCGGGAGCACGACGGCGAGGGCGGCGACGGCGCCCCCGGGGACCGGGCCGCGCCGGCCCGCCTGGTGACCAGCGGCGCCGTCGACTGGGCCGGCACGAGCTGGGGCGAGCGGCCCGTGCGGTTCGCGAAGCGCCGCTGGCGGGCGCCGGTCGTCGACCCGGACCTCCTCGCCGGGGCCCCGGCCGCCGCCCGGCGCTGGGTGGAGCGCAGCCGCGGGCCGAAGCTCGTCGTCGCCTCGCAGACGCGGGTCGTCGAGGCGGCCGTCGACGAGGAGGGGAGCTGGGTGCCGTCGGTCCCGGCCCTCGCCGTGCTGCCGGCCGACCCGGCCGACCTGTGGCTGGTGGCCGCCGCGGTGCTGTCGCCGGCGGCGACCGCCTGGCTGGCCCGGCGCAGCGCGGGGACGGCGCTCGACCGCCACGGGATCAAGGTGTCGGGGCCCGACCTGGCGGCCCTGCCGCTGCCGCGCCGGGAGGCGGCGTGGCGGGAGGCGGCGTCGGCCCTCCGGTGTTTCGCCGGCCGCCCGACCACCGTCGCGCTCGACCGCTACCTGGCCGCGGCGGCCGCCGCCTACGAGGTCGACGACGCCGTGACCACGTGGTGGCGGGATCGGGCGGGCCCGGCCGTGCGCATCCGTCCGACGGACGGCTAGCGTGTCCCTCGACATCAAGAGCGGCTCGGCCCTCCCGGGCCGGCCCGGCAACCTGGTTCGGACAGCCAAGGTGCCATCCCGGGCAACCGGGGATGCGGCTCGTCAGGAGCAACCAAGTGTCCGTCTCCCGAGTTCTTCACGGCTGTCCGGGCCCCGACAGCTCCACGCGGACAGATCAGATGGCCCGATCTCGACAGCCGACCCGCCCGGCGCCCGCCGGTGACCCGCTCGCGCCGGAGCCCAGCGGCAACGGCGACGGCGGCGTGCCGCACCCGCGGCCGATGGTGACCGACGACGGCCTGGGCTTCCGGCGGGCCCACCCGAGCGCGCTGCCGGTCACCGGCGCGTGGCGTCCCGGTGACCCGCCCGGCCGGCGCAAGTTCCTCGAGCTGCCCCCCGACCGGCCGTTCGCGCTCGAGGGTGGCGGGCTGCTGCGCGGGGTCGTGCTCGCCTACGAGACCTGGGGCGAGCTGTCGCCCGAGCGCGACAACGCCGTCCTCGTGTGCCACGCGCTGACCGGCGACAGCCACGCCCACGGGCGCATCGAGGCCGGCCACCCCACGCCCGGCTGGTGGAACGGCATCGTCGGCCCGGGCGCCGCCATCGACACCGAGCGGTGGTTCGTCGTCTGCGTCAACGTCCTCGGCGGGTGCCAGGGCACGACCGGGCCGGCGTCGCCGCACCCCGACGACGGCCGGCCGTGGGCCTCGCGGTTCCCGGTCGTCACGATCCGCGACATGGTGCGCACCCAGGCCGCCGTCGCCGACCACTTGGGCATCGAGCGGTGGGCGCTCGTCGCCGGCGGCTCGATGGGCGGCATGCAGGTGCTCGAGTGGGGCGTGATGTACCCCGAGCGGGTGCGGGCGCTGCTGCCCATCGCCACGGCGGCCGCCGCCAGCGCCCAGCAGATCGGGTGGTGGAGCAGCGGCCGGCGGGCCATCGCCATGGACCCCCGCTGGCGGGGCGGCGAGTACTACGACGCCGAGCCCGGCGACGGCCCCCACGAGGGCCTGGCCATCGCCCGGATGATCTCGATGATGACCTTCCGCAGCGACGACGTGTTCACGCAGCGGTTCGGGCGCCAGGTCGTCGAGCCGGTCGAGGGCTACTCGCTGTGGCAGCGGTTCCAGGTCGAGCGCTACCTGGAGTACCAGGGCGACAAGCTGGTCCGGCGCTTCGACGCCAACAGCTACCTGCTGCTCACCAAGGCCATGGACCTGCACGACCTCGGCCGGGGCCGCAACGGGCTGCGCCCGGCCTTCGCCCGCCTGCGGGCGCCGGTGCTGTCGGTGGGCATCAGCAGCGACATCCTCTACCCGCCGCACCAGTCGCGGGAGATCGCCGAGCTGGCCCGGGAGGCCGGCGTCCCGGCCCGCTACGCCGAGCTCGACAGCCCGCACGGGCACGACGCCTTCCTCATCGAGACGGAGCAGCTCGGTGCGGTGATCCGTGAGTTCCTGGCCAGCCTCGAGGACGACCATGACTGACACGCCCGGCTCCTGTCCGCCCGACGGCGCCGTCCCGGAGGCGACGGCGGAGATCGACGCCCGCTGGCACCCCGAGACGCGCGCCATCCGCGCCGGTCGCCGCTTCAGCCGCGACTCGCTCGCCCCCGTGCTGTTCCCGGCCACCACCTACGAGGTGGGCTCGGTCGAGGACCACCGGCGCATGGCCGGCGAGCCGCGCTCGACCCACTACTACTCCCGGTTCGGCAGCCCGACGGTGCACGAGTTCGAGCAGGCCGTCGCCGAGCTCGAGGGCGCCGAGGCGGCCCTGGCCTCGGCGTCGGGCATGGCGGCGATCACGGGGGTCGTCCTCGGCCTGTGCTCGGCCGGCGACCACGTCGTCGCCCAGCGCCAGGTCTTCTCGGTGACCTCGGCGCTGTTCACCTACCACCTGCCGCGCTTCGGCATCGAGGTGACCTTCGTCGACGGGACCGACCCCCAGCAGTTCGCCGACGCGGTGCGGCCGGGCCGCACGCAGCTCGTCTTCGCCGAGACGCCGGCCAACCCGGCCCTGGCGCTGACCGACATCGAGGCGATCGCCGCCATCCCCGGCCCGTTCACGGTCATCGACTCGACCTTCGCCACCCCGGTGCTGCAGCAGCCCCTGGCGCTGGGCGCCGACCTCGTCGTCCACGCGGCGACCAAGGGCCTGGCCGGGCACAACGACGCCCTGCTGGGCGTCGTGGCCGGCAGCCGCGACCTCATCGACGCCATCTGGGCGTGGCACGTCGTGCAGGGCGGCCAGGCCTCGCCGTTCGACGCCTGGAACGGCCTGCGCGGCATCCGCACGCTGTCGGCCCGGGTGCGCCAGCAGTGCGAGACCGCCCTGGCGGTCGCCGAGCACCTGGAGCGCCACCCCGCGGTCGCCCGGGTGTCGTACCCGGGGCTCGACTCGCACCCCCAGCGCGACCTGGCCAAGCGGCAGATGGCGGCGGGCGGGACGATCGTCGCCGTCGAGCTGGCCGGTGGGCTGGCCGCGGCCACGACGTTCTGCGAGTCGACCCGCGTCGCCCGCATGGCGCTGTCGCTCGGTGGCCCGGAGACGCTGGTCGTGCACCCCGCCTCGACGGTCGGGCGGCAGCTGACCCCGGCCGAGCGGGCGGAGCTGGGGATCTCGGACGGCCTGGTCCGCATCTCGGTCGGCCTCGAGCACGTCGACGACCTGATCGCCGACCTCGACCAGGCGCTGGCCCGGGCCGAGGCCGCCGGCGCCGGCTGACGGCCGACCGCACGGCGACCGCGCCGCGGCGCGCCGGGCCGGGGCCGGACGGCGCGGCCTAGCCTGCCGCCGTGCCCGAGCTGCTGGAGGTCGAGACCTACCGCCGCCAGGCCGAGCGGGTGGTCGGGCGCCGCATCGCGGCCGCCGAGGCGCCCGACGCGTGGTTCGTCAAGGGCGCCGAGCCCGAGGAGGTCGTCGCCGCCGTGGTGGGGCGGTGCGTGGCCGCCGCCCGGCGGCGGGGCAAGCTTCTCGTGCTCGACCTCGCCGACCCGGCCGCCGGGGAGGCGGAGCCGCCGGCGGTCCGCCTCGGGTTGCACTTCGGGATGACCGGCCGCCTGATCGTCGACGGGTCGGCGGCGATCGAGCGCCTCGAGTACTCGAGCGGGCGGAACGACCCGGCGTGGGACCGCTTCGCCCTGCGCTTCGCGGACGGCACCGAGCTGCGGGTGCGCGACCCGCGACGGCTCGGGGGCGTCTCGCTCGACCCCGACGAGGACCGCCTCGGCCCCGACGCCCTCACCGCCGGCCGGGACGACGTCGCCGCCGCGCTGGGGTCGAGCCGGGCCCCGCTGAAGGCGCGGCTGCTCGACCAGTCGCGCCTGGCCGGCATCGGGAACCTGCTGGCCGACGAGATCCTCTTCCGGGCCGGGCTCGACCCCGCCCGGCCGGCCGGCGGCCTCGCGGACGGCGAGGTCGACGCCCTCCACGCCGCCATCCGGGAGGTGCTGGCCGACCTCGGCGCCCGGGGCGGCAGCCACACCGGCGACCTGCGGGAGGCGGCGGCGCTCGACGGGCTCTGCCCCCGCGACGGCGCCCCGATCGTGCGGCGCCGGGTCGGCGGGCGGACGACGCTGAGCTGCCCCGTCCACCAGCGGTGACCGCACGCCGGGCGGGGGTGGTTCACGCCGGGCGGCGGGCCGCCCTACAGTCGCTCCCCGCAGCGTAGGTACCATCACGGCGGCTGGGGGCCGACCAGGTGAACTCGATGCTCGACCGCAGACGATCAGAGGCGGGCCCGGCGTGGCCGGCCAGCCGACGCCGCCCGCTGGCTGCGGCGGTCGTGGCCGCGGTCCTGCTCGGGCTGCTCGGTGCGGCGCCGGCGGGTGCCCGGTCGCCGGGCGACGATCCGACGACCACGACGACGCAAGACGTCTCCACCGACGACCCGGCCGACGACGACCGCGCCCCCGACGACGCGGCCCCCGACGACCGCGCCGCCCCCTCCCACGACGGCACCGCAGACGACGG
>ERZ777003.583-NODE-583-length-68882-cov-15.925131_pt1 | contig 68882 bp, 53 predicted proteins | sample MGYA00374956_ERZ777003 | MGnify/ENA primary metagenome ERZ777003 (study PRJEB29302, sample SAMN06268252) | bioreactor metagenome | isolation source: Joint BioEnergy Institute, California, USA | place: USA:Joint BioEnergy Institute, California, USA | collected...
TATGCTTGCCCGTGGCTGAGCGAGAGATCTCCTTTGATTGCGCAATATGCCTCGCGCAATCGTTGCTCCTGATGCACCCAGGCCAACTCCGTCTCAATGCGCCGGCGTCCAGACGCACCCATGCTTCTGCGCCGCTGCGGGTCATCCATCAGCAGCGCAATGTGGCGAGCAAAGTCAAGCTCATCGTTTGGCTGCGCGTACACGGCCGCATCCTGCGCGGAGACACGGTGCTCGGTCAGATCAAAGGCTACGATCGGCTTTCCGAGCGCCATATACTCGAGCATCTTGTTCATTGTCGAGCGGTCATTGAAGGGGTTCTTCGGGTCCGGATCGACGCAGATGTCGGCCGCCGAGAGATAGCGCATCAGCTCCTCATCAGAGACATAGCCTGTGAAGCGAACGTACTCTTCCTGGCCGAGTTGCTTGGAGAGCTGACGCAGGCTGTCCCACGCATCGCCAGTGCCCACGAGAATACAGAAGAAATCATCTCGCCCCAGGTCTTCGCGCAGGTGCTTCGCAGCGCGCAGGAAGTAATCCACACCGTCGTGGATGCCCATCTCACCCGCAAACCCGATGATCGTCTTCCCCATCGCGCGCAGCTCCGCGTCGGGCTCCACCACGCGCACTCGTGCGAGGTCAGGGCCGTTGCGCACCACAGTGATCCGGCTGGCCTCCACGCCGCTGCGCTGCATCTCAACCGCTTTGTACGACTCGTTGGGGGCGATGATGTGGTCCGCCAGACGGCAGGTGAGCCGCTCGAACCACACCAGCGCGCGGTACACCACGGGGTTCCCGATGCCGCCGAAGCGCGCGTAGTACATCTCCGGTGCCAGGTCGTGATGATCGAAGACGAACTTCTTGCCCAGCAGTTTGTACCACAGCGCCACCAGCACGAAGGTGTCCGGCGGGTTATGGGCGTGGATCACGTCAAAACCATCCGTCAGCAGCACGAACAGCGAGAGGATGAACGCGGCGACCATCGAGTAGCCGTACTCGATCAGGTACCCCACCAGCCCGTTCGCCGGTGGCGGGGCCGGGTAGCGGTAGACGCGCACGCCATCGATCACCTCTCGCCAGGCCTGGCCTGGGTGTGCCGGGGCAATCACCGCCACCTGATGACCAGCGCCCACCAGCGTACGAGCCTCACGCCGCACCCGCCCATCCTGCGGGTAGGCGTTGTTCTCCAACAACATCAGGACGCGCATACCAGCCGATGTCCGCATATGTACCTAGCCTCTCGCTAGCGCCCACCCGATCCCGGCGAGATCGATCGGCAGCATCCGACGTAGCTCAAACCGAAGGTGGCGATGTGCGCGCACGCCCCGCGTGCTTCTCAAAGAGCGCCCGTGGCCGCTGCCATCCGGGAGGTGGGCAGGGCGGCATCTGATACGCTGGACGCCGATCGCTCGATGAATACGCGGTGCCAGATCTCGACGCTCATCAGCCCCCAGAGGAGAATTGCGTGGTCGGCCCGGCCGGCCTCATGCTCGGCGATGAGCCGCTGCACGAAGTTCGGGTCGAACAGCCCGCGCCGGCGAACCGTATCCGGCGCCAGCATATCTCGCACGAGCGACCGCAGCTCGGTACGGAACCAGGTTGCGATCGGGATCGGGAACCCCTGCTTCTTGCGGTGCACGATCTCTGGCCCTAACCAGGAGCGGCTCACGCGCTTCAGCAGGTATTTGCGCGTCATCCCGCGGATCTTCAGGTGCGGCGGCAGCGATGCGGCGAACTCAACAAGCTTGTGATCCAGCAGCGGCACCCGCGCCTCGATAGACGCGGCCATGGTCAGCTTGTCGCCACGCAGCAGCAGGTAGTCGGGCAGCCAGAGCTTGGTGTCCACGAACAGCATCCGGTTCACCGAACCGCGTGCGTCCGTTGCGCCGAGGTACTGCCCTATCAGCTGCTCGGTTGCCTCCCCATCAAGAATCTGGCGCAGCGCCGCCGAGTGAACCGCCGCGGCCGTCTCACGGTTGAACAGCGGGAACCAGTTCGCCAGGCGGCTCACCTCATCGCGCTGCGAAAGGGCGAACAGGGCAATCTTGGCCCGGCGAAGCCCAGGCAGCTGCATCCCCACCGCGCGCGCCGCGGTGCGCGCCTGTGAGGGCATCCACCCGACGAGCGGCGCGAACCGCTCGCCGGAGTAGCGGGCGTAGCCCGCGAACAGCTCATCGCCGCCCTCGCCGGTGAGCACCATCTTGACGTGCCGGCGCGCGAGCTTCGAGACAAGATAGGTCGCCATGAGCGCCTGGTCGGCGATCGGCTGGTCGAGGTGCCACACCACCTGCTCCGCGAGGTCGACAAAGTCCGCTGGCCGCGCCAGGATCTCGTGGTGGTCAGTGGCAAATTGGCGCGCCACAGCGCGGGCGTACGGCAGCTCATCGCCCTCCACGCCCGCAAAGCCCACCGAGAAGGTTTTCACCGGCTCGTCGAGCATCTGGCTCATCAGCGCCACAACCGTGGAGGAGTCCAGCCCACCGCTCAAGAAGGCGCCGAACGGCACGTCGCTCCGCAGATGGAGCCGCACCGACTCGCGGAGCAGCGCTTCGAGCTGCTCCGCATACTCCTGGTCGCTGCACCGGTCGTCCTTTGTCTGGAATGACAGGTCCCAGTACTGCCGGACCTGTACGCCCTGCCCGTCGCACACCAACAGGTGCCCCGGCATCAGAGAGCGGATGTTCTGGAACATCGTCCAGGGCGCAGGGACGTACTTGAGGCGCAGGAAGTAGCCGAGCGCCTGCATATCGAGGCGCGGCTCGACCGCCGGGTGCAGCAGAATGGACTTGATCTCCGAGCCGAACACCAGGTCTCCGCCGGCCTCTGTGTAGTACAGCGGCTTGATCCCGAGGCGGTCGCGTGCCACGAGCAGTCGCCGGCGGCGGGCATCCCAGATCGCAAAGGCGAACATACCGCGCAGACGCTGCAGGCACTCATCGCCCCACTCCTCGTAGGCGTGCACGATCGCTTCGGTGTCGCTCACGCTGCGGAAGACGTGGCCGCGCTGCTGCAGGAGCACCATGAGCTCGCGGTAGTTGTAGATCTCGCCGTTGAACACCACCGCCACATCGCCGGTCTCGTTGAACACCGGCTGCTGCCCGCCCGCCAGATCGATGATGCTCAAACGCCGCATCCCCATCGCAAGCGGCCCGTCGAAAAAGACACCCTGGTCATCGGGGCCGCGGTGACGGATGATGTGCAGCATGTCGTCGAGCAGCCGAGGGTCGACTGATCGATTCGGATCAAAGCTGTAGATGCCGGTGATGCCACACATGCTCCCTACCCTCTTTTCCTGAAAAGCGCGAGCAACTCCGAGCCGGCCGGCAGGAACGCTTGGCTGCGTCGAGTGAGCCGCTCGAACTGATACAGCCAGGGATCGGGGAGACGGCCCATACCGGGGAGCGGCGGGAGATAGCGACACTCGTTGACGAGCATGAGACCGTGGTCCGCCGCGTACGTGAGCAGACGATCGCGTCCGAGGATGTTGAGCTGGTAGGGGCGACCCTTTCGCCTGTCGCGCCCGCGATAGTACGCGTTGAACAACTTCCCCGCAGGCGTGTCGTTGTCGGTTATTTGAAAGACACATTGCCCGCCCGGCTTCAGGAACTGCGCGACAATGCGCACGGTGGCCTCGATCGATGCCACATGCGCCAGCACGCCGATGCAGAGCACGAGATCAAACTGATCAGCTGGCCTAAACGTCATCAGATCGGCGTTCACGTACTGGACGTTGCTGCGGACGTGTGGCGGCGTTCGCCGCTGGGCAAGGCGCAGCATATTGGCCGAGAGATCGACCAGCACGAGCTGATTTGTCGGCGTAGCGTACTGCAGCGAGATGGAACCATCGCCGCAGCCGATGTCCAGCACCCTGGCATGCTGCAGATCGCCTACCATGTCGCGAACGATATCCGCGCGCAAAGAAACATCGTAGCGCTTGGCCAGATAGTGCTCTGTAACATCAAAGAACTCTTTGACATTCTGTGTTTTCACGCTCACGTTGGCCTCCGACAGAGGATAGGCTAAGGATACGCACGTTTTATCGATGAGCCGTGAGACTTACGGAGTACACTCTCGTAGATCTGCACGAGGTGCTGTGCCACACTGCGCGTGTCTAAGCCACGTTGCATGAGGATTTGCCGCCCGTTCACCATTCGCGCATCTTCCTGGAGCAGTTTTCGGAGGGCATCTCCTAGAATCACCGGGTCACGCTCGCCAATATGGCACGCATCTGCCCCTTCCAACATCTCGGGGACATCTCCCACCGGAACTGAGACAATCGGAACACCGCAGGCCATAGCTTCCTTGACGACGTTCGGCGAGCCCTCGACGAACGATGTCATCACCATGGCATTGCAGGCGTTCATATAAAGCGGTACGCGCTCCGGCGGTACGCGCACGAGCGGCACGAGCTGGATCGGTTGGCCCATGCTGGCCGCCGCGTGCTGCACAAGCGCTACCGCGAGGTCGTAGCCTTTTCGGGGTACAGCCGGATTGCCTGGGAAGAGGACATAGTACCTATCGAGCTCCCATCCCAGCGACCGCCGCGCCTCCGTACGGTCGAGTGGCCTGAAGACATCCATGTCGACGCCATTGGCGACGATGTGCGCCTTGACTGGCTTCACCACTTCGGCCATCTCGCGTGACTTGACGATAACGCCATCGACCACACGTGCCAGCCAGCAGTCGATCGCGACAACCACACGGCTCATCGGCGTAATGGCGCCACGCGCGTCGGGGGTCCCTAGGAGGTCATCGCCCATAAACGACACGACCACAGGCCGCTTGAACTGGCTTCTTGCGACAAGCCCGCAGTAGCCATAGTGGGCGTGGATCAGATCGACCTGCGATGCCAAGCGCTGGATCTCCATAAGAGCGCGGGCATACTTTATTTTCGGAGGCCCTCTGACTTCCAGCACATCAACGTGGAGCCCCATTGCCCGCAACGAGTCGATCTGGCGCGCCAATGGCGCCATCGTGTTCGGGGCCGTGCTGCTAGGCAGCGGTATCGTGACCATCAGAACTCGCAAGGTTCGATCACTCCGTTCTGGCTGGGTCAGCAACAGCTATAGAGGCTTCGTATAGGCTTCTTGCGTTATCTGGGCCGAGGATCTGGGCGTACGCGGCGGAACGAAGTGCAGCAGATGAACCAAGATCATCGCCAGATAACGCGGATAGGATCGGTTGTCCCGCAGGAACCGGTAGTTGCCACGTGAGTATGGGAACCCCCCATCCGGTTTCTGCTGGCTCAGCACATACTGGCAGGCCCGCAGCGCAGTGCTCGCGCAGTGCTCGAAGCCTAGACGATCTCCACGAATACAGGCCGCGGCCAGCACCGCGCTATGGTAGACAACGGCGTGATACCGGTTGCCGCACTGGTACAGAGCATGCCCATCATGTGCAAGTCCACCGCGTAAGAACCGTAGGAGGCCAGCGACCATCGGCAGCACACTGCTGTCGCCCGTCAGCTCGTGGTAGCGAATGAGATCGAGGCACTCAAACGCATTGTACTGATAACACTGGAAATGAGGCCGATCGTCGCGCTTTACTGCGCCGGAGACGGCATATGGGAATTCACCAGTCGGCTTTTGGGCTCGCTGGAGGAATGTGATAAGCCCGGGACAATGTGTGAGAAACTCGTCGTTTGCAGTTACATCTGCGAGCTCCGCCAAAAAGCGCAGCATAAGGATAGAATTATTCGGAACGCGGCTAGTGTTCAGATGAGCGAAGTAGTTGACCGCAAGTTCCGCCCCGATCTGCTGAAAACCGATCTCCTCCGTGACGTACTGATACCAGCGAAGCACCCCTTCGAGGAACACGGGGTCGCGCGTCTGCCGGTAGGTCTCGAGCAGCCCGATCGAGGCCCACGTTCCCTCCACAGTTGCGATGCGCCCCCGCCACTCGGGATTAGGGTAGATCCACGAGCCGTCAGGCCGCTGCTGCTCCAGCATCGTCTGCGAGCAGGCAATCGCGATCCTGCGGTATCGCTCATCGGCCGTGTGGGCAAAGAGGAGCCAATTGCCTACGACCCAATACCCCTGCGCTTGGAGGTAGTAGTAGTCATCCTTCCAGGGCAGGTGGGGCAATGCGCTCTTAATAAAACGACCAACGCGGTAGTTCAGCCGAATGCCAGGATCAGGCCCGCGCAGGGCTTTCCCGTCCCAGTGGCGCGCCATCAGATACTCATGCAGGCGATGCGCGGCGTGAACGTACGGCAATGCGCTCATTCACGGATCCTTTCCACCACATAGGCCTGAACCACATCAAACCTTGGGTTATAGCTACTTGGGGCTCGCGGCGCCATAAGAAAGCCCCGCACAGTCCCATCCAGGATGAAGATTCGCTCCAAAACACTTGCCAGCGACCGATACAGGCTTCGCTTGCGGAGCGCATCGAGCCCAACAACACTTGCCGCGCCGAGCGTCCATATACCGAACCACTGCCATCGACGTGTGATCATCGAGAAGCCAAGCAGGAGCAGACCGATCAAGAAGGCAGCGCCGGGCAGAAGCCCGTAACCGCGCTCTCGCACGTACGGCCAGAACAGGTCCGTTCCACGGTAGTAACGAAGGTTTTGTCCCGCGCCGAGGAACAATTTTCGCCGCCAGCGGCGATAAATCGTTCCGTACCGGCCGGGCGGGTGCGAGTAGTGATAGGCGATCGGCCAGAAGGTCTGCACAACACGAAACCCAGCGTGCCGGATACGGAGACAGAGGTCCGGCTCTTCATCCGAGAAGAGAAACGGGTTGAACGAGCCCACCTGATCCAGAACGGCGCGCCGGTACAGCGTCGCTCCCCCTCCAAACTGGACGTCAAAAAAGCGATCGTCATCTGCATGGATCCCGCGCAGCCCACGCTCGCGAGTATCGATTGGCCGATCGATCAGCCCGCCGGTGATCGCGCCGATCGTGGCATTTCGCTCAAGAAGCTCCAAGGCAAGCTTCAGCCATCCCGAGTAGAGCTCCATATCGCCGTCTAGAAAGAGCACGAGATCGCCGGTTGCATGCCGCGCGCCAATATAGCGGCCGGCAGCCGCGTTCATATGCTGCCCTGCGTGGAGCCGGAGAATAGTGATCGGATAGGCCTGCGCCTCCTGTACTGTCGCGTCCGTGGAAGCCGAGTCCACCAGGATGATCTCAACTGCTGGCAGGGAGCGTGTCTCCTCGATGACCGACGTGAGCAGCCGGCCGATGTTCCACGCCTGATTCTTGGTGATGACGACGACGGAAAGGCGTAGGGCGCTCATGGACAACCCCGCTCTCGCGTAGGCTGCTCGCTCGATGGGACGGCTACTGGCGGCGAACAGCGAAGATATCCGTGGTGGCCGAGCCAGAGCACGCTCATCCTCAAGCCCTCGTCAATGGTTCGTCTCATGGTCAACACAATAGCTTCTCCCTCTAGATGCGATCTCTCGGCCTAACTAAGCCGCCGGGAGAGCTTCTTTTACATCATTCCCATCGATGATGCTCATCATGAACGCGTGCGCCTGCTGCATCAGCGCATTCCAATCGTATTGCGCTGCATATCTGCTCCCATTAGCGATGCACGTCGCATAATATGCCTGGTCTTGAAACAGACGGGCCGCAGCTTCGACGAACTGCGCCACATCGAAATCGATCAGGGCGCCCGCCTGCGACTGCTGCATCATAATCTCCGTCTGCCCGACTCGCGTCGCGATCACCGCCATACCAGCCGCCATGTACTCCACAAGCTTCAACGGTGTCGCATACTTCCGAAACGAGCTGTCCAGGCGCGACGTAGCGACTCCCACATCGGCTTCAGCGAGGACATTCGGGACATCCTCCCGCCGCAAGAGGCCCAGAAACACAACGTGTGACTCAGCGCCGATCTCTCGGCTCAATGCGCGTAGCTCCTTCTCTGCCGGGCCTGTGCCAGCGATCAGCAGACGCACGCCCGGTATCCTGCGCGCAAGCTCGGGCATCGCCCTGATCACTAGGTCTACCCCCCATGCGGAGTCAAGCGTGCCGATATACGCTAATGTTGGCGGATGCGGCCGTTTATCGCGCGCTCGCTGGAAATGGCTGAGTTCAACCCCGTTCGGCATGACCAAGATGTTCTTCGCGCCTTGCTGCCGCCGAACACCTGCTAGCAGATGATTGATTGTCGTGATACCGTCGGCCATGTCTACACACAGCTGCTCGCGCCGCCCCATCGCCCACCGAGCGATGGCATTGGTATGCAGGCCAGGGTGGTAATCACAATCGTCATACAGCATGCGACGGAAGCAGCCCGATCGCTTGAGCATCCAGGCAAGCCAGGCATAGCGCGGGTCCGTGAGAATTCCGAGATCGTAAGGTGGATCGAGCACCCGCCGCAGGTTCAGGTAGTACCAGATATCCTGTACCAGCAGATCGAGCGGCTCAGGCGCGAACAAACTCCGCACCACGATCCGCCGCACACCGCCTTCCGCCTCCGTAACGACTCGACATCGCGCCAGGTTGAGCAGACCCTTCCAGGCTTTCTTAAAAGGGGAGGCAGGCGGCCCAGAATAAAAGTTTTCCATACCCACGAGATCGACACGCGGGAAGTTAGAGGCGATGGAAGACGCAAGGACCCGCGTGCGAGGGTTGAGGCCACGAAGCAAGATTGCCCCGCCCAAGAGCAGCAGACGTCTGTCAGACATAGGGTGCCACGCCTTCAACTGATCGATCACGACATGGAGCGTCCGCCGAGCTAGGGTGCTTGTATTGTGTGATAGCTACCGCAAGGCCGGCTAAAAACCAGAAGAGCGTAAACAATCGCGACTCGGCAACCAGGCCAAACTCGACCATGTTATGTGTGATGACGTGCTGGAAGCTAGCCATCAGTCCAACTGCCAGACCTGAGAAGCTAGCGGTGCCACTAGACCACGCAAAGCTCCAGGTCTGGCGGATCAGCACGATCAACAGTGATATAAAGGCCCCAACCCCCATCAGGCCAATTTCTGCGCCCAAAAGGAGAAAGACGTTGTGAACAACTGGCAGATAGCCTCTGTTGGTGTATTCACCGCTATCGTCATACTCTCGCACCGTTTGCATGTAATTATTCAGGCCGCTGCCGATCACCGGATGATCCGCAATGATCACAAGCGCTCCCTCATTGAGCCTCTCACGCACCTGTACGGATCCACTATCGCTGACGATACGTGCGGTGATAAGATTCCCAGATAATGTATCGAAAACAGTAAGCCCGCCGATACCCAATCCGAACAGCATCAAGATATATGCCGGTTGAATATAACGCTTTCTAACAGCAAAATAACCCATAATACACGCGGATACACCAAAACCCACCCAGCCTCCGCGCGACTGGGTATAGAAGAGCGACATTAGGGCCATACAGACAACAGCCATCAAGACCAACTTCAAGTACTTTCGTATTGGCGCAAGAAGCATCCCAGAGACAACAGGCACAACCATTCCAAGATACATCGCAAAATTGTTACTGTGAAAGAATGTCCCCGAAGAGCGCTCAAGCACCACATCTGCATCCTCTGGCAAACTACTGACATCTATTTCACCGATAAAGGTGAGACCGAGCCGGTCTCCACGGGTCACGCCATGAAAAAGACCAATGGCACTCTGCAAAAATAGTGATGCGACAAGCCCGCCAATCACCCAAGTAATATCACGCTGATCCCGGACACAATTAATCAGCACTAAGTAAAGTATCATGCCCTTAACGACTTCGAATACCTGAAATGTTGTCAGTAGCGGGTCAATCGCCGGCAATATCGAGAGCAGACAAAAGACAAAGAAGATCACTATTAGCACAGTAACACGCGGAAAGGATTTCAGCCGCATCTCACGCCGCACACCCGCCCGACTCAGCAGAAGAAACACCAGCAGCGCGAGGATCATATTCGTGAGGCTGATAATGAGCGCCGGTGGTCCTCCATCATGATCCCGATACAGAAAACTGATATCGATATGAAGCGGTATGCTGAACGCCAGCAGCGCCAACAATGGTCGCTTCACCTGGCCGATGGCGACCATCAGCACTACGCCCGCCAACGCGATTGGGAGCAAGAGACCCAGAGTCGTGGATCGCTGCACGAGCACTACTGACAGGATGCCTACGCCCACACCACTGAGGACCGCAGCGCCGCACACAGCCATCAAGAACTGCTGGCGCTGCAGCGCCGTGCGCATCGTGATGTGGAGGTTCGACAGAACTGCCATCGTCCTACGCCTTGCCCTGTTTCTTACTCTATTGTCCCGGGCCCGTTAGGCGCTCCTGCCTACGCAGCGGCAGAAGCATCCACACGAGGCGCAGCTCGGTTGCACTAAAAGCGCGCAGCAGCAACAACGAGCCGATATACACCGCCGCTGCCGGAATAATCAGCAGCAGCACTGGCAAGCTGCGTCCAATCACGAGGAATACAACCAGGATGGCACCGCTGACGATCGGTTTTACCAGATTCCGGCCGAGGGGCAGCGCATCAAACACTCTAGAGATCACAATGAGCTTGCAGAGCAGCACTAACCCTTCCGATGCAACTGTCGTCATAGCCGCGCCGATATGGCCGAAGAACGGAATAGCCAGCAGATTGGAGGCGATGTTGAACCCTACTCCAACCACCACGATGCGCAACAGCGAGCGCTCTTTATTGAGCGCGATCAAGGTCGAGTCGCAGGCCCAATTCGCAAAACCGAGGAGCAGTGCGACCATCAGTATCCGTAACACGGGTGCAGCAGGGAGAAATGATTCGCCGTAGACGAGCAGTACGATTGGCTCTGCCAGGACAGCTATTCCGATGGCGATCGGCAGCCCGATGATGAGCAGCATGCGAAAGGTCTGTCGCGATGTCTCCAGCAACTGGTCTTGCGGCCCGTGGCCCCCATACTGCCGTGCCATCACGGGTAGCACTGCTGCGATCACAGCCTTCGGTAGAAATGAGAACAGGAAGAAGAACTTGGTCGCAGCAGCGTACCAGCCCGTCATCTCATCACTAGTCAGCAGGGAGAGCAGAACCGTATCGCTGCCGACGTAGATCGTGACCAGTCCGCTCATTGCCGCGAAGGGCGCTGCGTCACGCACGAAGTGCCAATGTGACTTCAGCGCGGCGCTGAACGCCGGCTTGGCGATACGACGGCTCAGGATCACAAAGCTGACCACCAGACCCACAACGTATGCCGTCCACTCGGAGACGACGTACCCGAACAGCCCGTGCCCGAGCATCAACGCGCTCATCACCAACACTGTGCGCAGAAGCCCGAAGACGAGCCGCACGGTCGCCTCATAGCTCATCAGTTGGTGGGCCCGAAAGAACGCGTTGAACGTCATCGTAAACGAGTAGGCCACGTATCCACTGGCGACGATCAAGATCACGGCTCGCTTCGTGCCATCGGCCTCGAACTGCGCCAGGAGCATCCCGATCAGAAGCATCACCGCCAGCGCCAGCACCGACTGAATCACGATCAGCCGACCGAGCACAACGCTCGGCGATTCGGCATCGCGCGCGATGGTGCGCACGACCACGGTGTCCAAACCGAAGACGACCGCGATGCTGAGCAGCTCGGAGAGCGAGTACGCGAATGCCAGCACGCCGAAGTTGGCGGCGCCAAGTAGGCGGGCCGCCACCAGCAGGACGCCGAAACCGAGCGCTCGGCTTATCAGCTCAGTAGCGATCAGGATGCCGGTATTCTTGATGACGCGCGCGCCGGTGCTTTGCATGGCTTCGTAGCTGCTGATACTCTCATCCGCCACCGCTCGGGCTGCCCGAGCGAATGAGTGCGGCCACCGTAGACAGCTAGTGGCCCTGCATTCCCGACGCGCGCCCCACGCTGCTCACCACGTAGCCGATGTCCTCCTGCGTCAACTCCGCGTACATCGGCAGCGACACGATCTCCCTCGCGTGCTGCTCAGTCACCGGGAAACACCCCTGCGTGTAGCCGAGCGACTGGTACGCCTCCTGGAGGTGCACCGGCACCGGGTAGTGAATCCCGCTGGCCACACCCTGCTCGTGTAAAGCGGCGCGCAGCTCGTCACGGTTGCGTGTCCGCACGACGTACAGGTGATACACCGCCTCGGCATAGTCCGCCTCGGCCGGCAGCGCGAGGGGCGTGTCGGCCAGCAGCTCGCGGTAGCGCTGGGCGTGGGTGCGACGCGCTGCGTTCCACGCATCCAGGTGGCGCAGCTTGACGCGCAGCACCGCCGCCTGAAGCGTGTCGAGCCGCCGGTTGTACCCGATCTCTACGTGGTGGTATTTCTCGCGCTGGCCGTAGTTGCGCAGCATCCGAACCCGCTCGGCCAGCCACGGATCGTTCGTCACCACGGCGCCGCCATCGCCGTACGCGCCCAGATTCTTGCCGGGGTAGAAGCTAAACGCCGCCATGTGACCGAGCGAGCCCACGCGCCGCCCCTTGTAGCGCGCCCCGTGGGCCTGGCAGGCATCCTCAATCACCGCCAGGCCATGCCGTGCGGCGATCGCCAGCAGCGGGTCCATATCGACCGGGTGGCCGTAGAGGTGCACGGGGATGATCGCTTTGGTGCGCGGGGTGATCGCGCGCTCGACTGCCGCCACATCCATCATGGACGTCTGCGGATCGATATCCACCAGCACCGGCGTCGCGCCGGCGTGGGTGATCGCAAAAGCGCTGGCGATAAAGGTATTGGCCACCGTGATGACTTCGTCCCCCGGCCCCACGTCGCACGCCCGCAGCGCCAGCTCCAACGCCGCCGTTCCACTATCGACGCCCACCGCGTAGCTCGCCTCGCAGTACGCAGCGAACTCCTCTTCGAACAGCGCCACGTCCCGGCCCAGAATAAAGTCCGTGGTGTGGAGCACGTGGGAGATCGCCCGCTGCACCTCGTCGGCGATCGTCTCATACTGAGCCAAGAGATCCACAAATGGGATCTGGCGTTGTCGCTGAGTGCTCACCATAGCCTCCACTTCACTCACTATGACACGAGCTGCCGGTGCCGGTACTCGAGCACCACGGGTGCGCCGTGGGCAGCTACCGACCTGTCGATCGCTTCCATCACCTGCACCACTTCGACCCCTTCACGCCCGCTCGTCAGCGGCTGGCAGCCGGTGAGAACGCACTCCAGGAAGTGGGCGCACTCGTTCTTGAGCGGCTCGCTCGCTTCGATCTTCGGGATGATGATGGCGCCGTCGCGCATCAGAAGCTGGTGCTCGCCAAAGCTGCTGGCCTCCCGCTCGACCGATGTCACTCCTTTCTCGAATACCCGCACGCGCTCCGTGGTGCTGATGTCGTCGAACACGATCCGCTCATTGCTCCCCACCACCACGACCTCGCGCACCTTGTTGGGATTGGCCCAGCTCACGTGAATATGGCCCACGACGCCGTTCGGGTAGCCCAGCGAGATGAAGCCGACATCGTCGCGGCTGTTGCGCAGCACGCGCATCCCCACTGCGCTGACCCACACAGGCAAGCTGTCCAGCAGGTAGTTGAAGATCGAGATATCGTGCGGCGCCAGATCCCACAATGCGCTCACATCGGTGCGGATAGGCCCGAGATTGGTGCGCGTGGCATACAGGTAGTACACTTGCCCGACGTCCCCCAAGCTGATGTACTCCTTGATCTTGCGCACCCCGGCGTTGTACAGAAACGTGTGGCCAACCATCAGGATCAGCCCACGCATAGCAGCCAGCTCGACGAGCTCCTCGCCCTCCGCCACACCTGTCGTGAGCGGCTTCTCAACCAGCACATGCTTGCCGGCCAGCAGACTGCGGCGCGCGATCGCATAGTGCGATGTCGCGCCGGTGCAGACCACAACCGCATCCACGCCAGGCATCTGGAGCACATCGTCCAGCTCAGTCGTCAGCGTCACCTGCTGAAAGCGCCGCCCGACTTCCTGCAACCGCTCGTAGTTTTGGTCGCAGATCGCCACCACACGAGCATCCGGCAGCTCATTGAACACGCGGACGTGATTGACGCCCCAATAGCCGCTGCCGATAATCGCGACTCCAACCTGCTGTGTCATCTTGTTTCACCTCGTTGTGCAAGCGCTGCACTACCCGCCGCCAAATCCTGAGATAACGATGCCGGCTGTCTGCGCCAGAATCTTGATATCCAGCCACAGAGACTGATTGCGAACGTACTCGATATCCAGCCGCACCATGTCCTCGAAGGAGACCTGCGACCGGCCTGTGACCTGCCACAGCCCCGTCATACCCGGCAGGGCAGCTAGTCGCTCACGGTGGCGGGTCTCGTACGCTGCAGCCTCATAGATCGGCACCGGCCGCGGGCCGACCAGGCTCATCTCGCCGCGCAGCACGTTGAAAAGCTGTGGCAGCTCATCTAGGCTCGTTTTGCGCAGAAAGGCTCCAACTCGTGTGATCCGCTGATCATTCGCTAGCTTGAACGAGCCGTTCTTGGCGTGGTACTCATCGAGCCGGCCCTCGACAAAAGCCTTGATATGCTGCTCGTGAAGCGACTGATCGGCGTCCTGCCGCATAGTGCGGAACTTGTACATATTGAAGGGGCGGATCTCCCAAACGATCTGGCCGTTGTACGTCCGTCGCCGCGACCCCACGCGCTGTTGGATGAACAGCGCCGGTCCGGGGGAGTCGTATCGGATAGCAAGGGCGATAATGAGCATGATCGGCGCGAGCACGATCACCAAGCCCGTAGCGATAACAAGATCCATCAGACGCTTCACAAGGTATGAGGAACCCACAAGACGATGGTGGTCGGTCACAAGCAGCAGGTTATCCGCGCTTGTTCTAATTTCGCGAATCATGTGCTACCTCAATTCTTCCATTTCGTTCCGGCGTCGCGTTGGCTCAACCATCGGCAGCCGCGAGTGATCGGGCGGTGCCGGGTAGTAGTCGCTGGTTAGATCTGGCTCCGCTTCATTCACCACAACGCCGAGCATCCGCGCACCCACGCGCTCCAGACGCTCACGCGCGGCATTCACATGGTGGGCATGGACCCAGCCACGCCGCGCCACAAGCAGCACGCCGTCCACGAATGGGGCAACGCTGCGCGCATCGGCCACCGCCATGGCCGCGGGTGTGTCCAGCACCACCGTGTCATACTGCTGCAGCAGCCTGTCGATCAGCGCGCGCATCCGATCGGTTCCGAGCAACTCAGTAGGGTTGGGCGGGAGCGGCCCGCTCGTGATCAGATGCAAGTTCGGCGAACCACTCGGCCGGATGATCCCCGTAGGCGGTAGGGAGTTCTGGAGCGTATCCGACAGGCCGGCAGCGTTTTGCAGCTCGAAGATCGCGTGGAGCCGCGGCTGGCGCAGGTCGCAGTCCACTAACACCACACTTCTGCCACTCTTGGCAATCGAGAGCGCCAGGCAAGCCGCCACAAGCGTCTTGCCTTCGCGCGGCTCCGCACTCGTCACAAGCACACTGCGCGGCTGCGGTGTTAGGCCCGGCGCAAAAAGATCTGTCCGGAGCTGCCTGAACGCTTCCTGCCCAGGGATAACCTCATCTCGCGCCGGCTTCCATTGATGTAAGCGGCGTATCCTTGGGATGCTTCCGAGGATGGGAAGCTTCGCCATCCGCTGGATCTGCGCTGAGGTGTACAGGCGCGTGTCGAACCCCTCCGCCAGAAAGGCCACGCCAAACCCAGCCATCAGCCCGACCAGCGCCGCCACGAGCATGATCAGGCTCGTGCGCGGGCTCGAAGGTTCGTCAGGCACAGTAGCTTGGTCGACGAGCACGAGCGGGTACGCCTGTGTGCCACGGTCCAGCTGACGGCTCTCATCGATAAGCATCGCCGCCAGACTATTTGCTATGGCCTGGGCCATCTGTGGATTCTCGTGCTGGACGTGGATGGCGATCAGCTCGGTGTCCGCAATGATCTCGGCATCCACCCTGATCGACTGCTCGGACGGGAACTGCTGCCTGAGCAGCGTCTGCATCTGAGAGCTGTTGGCGATGCGGGCATAGGTGTTCATCAGGCGCCCGGCATACAGAACGCCGTCCCATCCGATCGACCCGCGTGTGCCGGTTGCAAGCCGCAAGGTGGATGTAGCTGTGTAGATCGGTGGTATACGCTGTAATATCGCTGCTGCGGCAAGCAGTGTGGCGACGAACGTCAGCGCGATGAGCCATTTGCGACGCCAGATGACCTGGGCGTAGTCGCGCAGTTCCATATCGCCGCCTATCGTTGTTGCATCACTGCTAGACATCGATACTCATCCCATCGTGATCGCTGCCCGCGCCACCCTGCGCGCATCAACGATCGGGCTAGCTCGCTGCCGGGTATCTGCCCGTTCCCTCGACGTACACGGCAGCCCTCGCCTTCGCGCCGCCTGAAATGGTTTAGAAAGGTAAATTTTTTCCCCTTTTCCGTCGCTCTGCGGCAGACAAAGCGCCTGTGGAAGGCTATAGGCGCTCCACACCTTCCCATCAAGAGGCGGACAACACCGGTTGCGTAAGTCTGTGAGATGAGGGTTTCAAGAGCGCAGCGCGCTGCACCGCCACAGCGCAGAGCGCTGGCTCCCGCGAAGCTACGGGGCGATCGTCACTTGAGCCGGCATGTTCCAGCGCAACCGCTCATCCCACATGTCGGGCGCGATCACCACGGTGTACAGGGCTTGGGAGCGCTCGCCCTTGCCAAACGGCTTGACACGCGCCACCTTGCCGGTAAGCACCAGATCGGGCACAGCGTCGAAGCTGATCGTTACTGCTGCGCCTTCATGGACTCTCACGATGCTCAGGTCATCGACGCTCTGAGCCTCCAGCTGCCAGGCCGAGCTATCGGCCAGAACGATCACCGGATGCCCGGCGCTGGTAAGCTCGCCCGGATCGATGTCCACCGCCGCGACGAACCCAGCAACGGGCGCGACCAGCGTCGCACGCTCGAGCGCCAGCTCTGCCCGCTTCAGATCGACCTCGCTCAGCTGGATCGCCGCCTGAGCCTGCGCGATCGACGCCGAGCGCGGGCCTGCGATCAGCTCTTCCAAGCGCGTCTGGGCATACCTGACCGCCGCCGCGGCCGCGTCGAGCTCGCTCTGCCGCCCATCGCCCTGTAGCCGCGCCAGGTCGGCCAGCGCTGCCGCGACATCGGCCCGCGCCTGTGCCAATTCATCGGGCGTCGCGCCGGCCTGCAGCAGTTCCAACTCGGCCCGGGCAGAGGCGACGCGCGTCTCCGCCAGAGCTAACCCGGTGATCTCCGCCTGGCGCGCGGCCTCATAGTCGACCTTTGCCCGCTCGAGCGCGGACTCGGCGTTGGCCATCGCCAGCGTCGCCTTCTCAAGCGCCTCGGCTGCCGCCCGCCCTCGGTTATCGTCGCCGCTGGCGACCTCGCGCTCCTGCACCGCCCGGCTGTAGTCCCCTTGGGCGACGCGCAGGTCGTTGGCGCGCTCCTCCATGTGCCGCCGCGCCTGCTCCTTGGCCGCGGCGAGCGCCGCGCGCTGCCGCTCGAGATCCGCCTGCGCCGCGGCAACCGCCGCCCGCGCGCGGTCGAGCTCCGCGGGCCGCGCCCCGCGCTCCAGCTTGGTCAGGCGCGCCTGAGCCGCGGCGAGGCGCGCCTGCGCGGCTTGAATGTCCTGCGGCATCACCCGCGCCTGCGCCTGCTGCAGCCGTGCCTGCGCCTCGGCTAGCTGGGCCTGCGCCGCGGCGACGTCGGCGGCCGGCGCCCCTTCGAGCAGCTGGTCGTACTCGGCGCGCACCCGCGCCAGCTGCGCACGCGCCCGCTCGACTTCCAAGCGCAGGTCACGGGTGTCCAGCCGCACCAGCGGGTCACCCTGCGCTACCACATCACCCTCGCGCACCAGTACCTCGGCGACCGTCATGCCGCTGAGTGGGAAGCTCAGCTCGATACTGCGCACCGGGACGACGCGCGCCTCGACCACCAAGTCCTGTTCGGACACCTGCACCTGCGCGATCTGGCTGGTCACTGTCGGGCTCTGCGCCGCCACGCTCTCAGGTGGGAGCGGCTCGCCGCCGAGGCTGAAGACAGCAACCACAAGGAGCGCCACAAGCGCGCCGGCGAGGTAGCGCATCGGAACACTCCTGAGCTGCCGGAGATCGAGCACTGTGGCACCTACTTCCCTATCCCCGTGGGTAAGAGGCACGCTCCGCCACTCCGGCACCCGCTCCGGGCACAGACCGCGAAAGCTCCGCCATCTCCCGTCTCTTCAGCCATCGTAGGGGTGCAGTGTGCCGCGCCCGCGCTGCGCCCTCCGCAGCAGGCCTTTACGCCACGCGGCACCGGCTCGCTGCCGAAGGCCACCAGGCCATGGGCGAGCGACGTCCAGGCGACGGTCGCGCTACCGATCCCGCCCAGATCCACGTGGACTAACGCATACTCTGGGAAATAGGGAACCGTGGAGCGTGCCCGCGGGTTGACCCGCTGAACCGGAATGCGGCGGGAGAACACCTCGACCCCGAGCGACTCGACGTGCCGGGCCAGGGCGTCCTCTTTACGCGGCGTGCTGCGCAGGACATAGCGGTTCGAGGCCATGCGTACACTCTGTTAGACTGAGATGCGGCCGCAATATACAGAGTGCGCCGCCGTGGCCTTTCGGCGGGAATGAAAAACTATTCATACGCAGTCCGCGATCGAATGACTTCCGCGTATGTTCGCAGCACAATATCCTGACTCTCCAGGAGGTCCACCGAGTTGAGGCCAGCCTCGCGAAGGTAGCTGCGATAGACATACTCGAGCTCGCCGTAGTGGCCGAGCTGAGCGTAGGCGCGGATCAGCCAGCTGACAATATCGTCAGCCGCCGGATCCGCAGTCAGCGCCTGCAGGCAGATCAACGCGCAGCGCCGGTACTCGGCACGCGCGAAGGCGTGCTCGGCCAGCCGCTCGGCGGCGATCACGCAGTAGCTATTGAGCAGGTCACGGCGGGCGCGCATCCACCCGCTGCCGGGCAGAACGTCGGCCATGTAGGGGCCGGTGTAGCAGTCGAGCACCTGGGCGTAGAGCGGCGCGGCCGCCGCCAGCCCCTGGCTCTGCTCGATCTCAGTCGCCAGCTCGTAGGCCTGCTCGAACACCCGCACGTCGGTGTCGTAGAGCGCCGGGTTCAACACCCAGCGGTCTTCGACTTGGAAGAGCACCTGGTCGGACCACTCATCGCCGCAGACGCGCGCCAGCACCTGGCGCAGGGTCGAGATCGTGCGCGCGACGCTCGCGGAGCTGGCGTGGCCATCCCACACAGCCTCGCCGATCGCCGCGCGGGTGGCGCCGTGCGAACCGCAGTACACCAGGTAGGCGAACGTCGCCTGCACCTTCTGCCACCCGGCCCGCCCACCCTCGACCGGCGACCAATCGCGCATGGTGAGACAGGTGCCGCGCACGTGCACCCGCAGCGGGCCAAGGCACGCGACGTAGATCCCCACGTCGCGCGGCTCCTCCGCCGGGCGGCCCGTGAACGTGGCGAGCGTCTGCAGGGCCACCCGCGCCAGCCGCCGCACCTCGGAGTCGGCGTCCTGCGTCAGGCGTCGCAGCGCCTCCTGGCCGCGCGGCCCGTAGCTGCAGGCCAGCAGCGCGGACGTGTGCCGGCGCACATCGGGCAGCGGGTGCGTCAGCAGCGGCAGATACAAGCGAATCAGACTAGCGCTTGGATCGTTCATATGTAGTCCTCCGGGCTGGTGTGCATATAGCTTAGCCACCAGGCTCGGATCGCACATCGGAATGTGCGCTCTTTGTGGATAGGCGCACACGCGAGCTGACATGGGGGCTCTTATAGGATCTTCCGCCTATTGCCGCGCGCCATGGTTGCTTCAATGGGGAAAAACCAGTTAAAATCGGCCCACAGCCGACTTTGGCAACCGAAGGCATACGAAGCGAGCGGTCAACCCCGATCGCGGGCCACGAATGGGATCATGCGCCTAGGCCGGTGTGCCGTTTTCTCCAATGGCCGAGCTGTCACGGGGTGCTAGGATGTGGTCGTAGATCGTGCCGGCGGCGCTAGGGTGAGGCGCAGAACAGGTGATCTCCAGCGCTACGCCGTGGAACGCGCAGGCCACGCTCTCGCGGCGGTATGGCAGCCGCATTGCCAAGAACTGCTTCAAGCTCTGCCCGTCGCCGGAGGATGTGTGCAGCCCAGTGCTAAACCTTGGGGAAGAACGTTTCGGATGGGCGAAGCGCGTGCCGCTCTCGGCAAGGCGTATGATCCTGGCACGATTTGCGCTGTGATAGGGACAGAAAAGGTGAAGACGCTCCGGAATCCCTTCTTCCGGCGCTGTGTGGCGAGAACGACGGAGAAATCGAACGAGGAGAACGTGCGGCCCTTCACGCCGTCCACCGCAGCGCCTGTGCGGACGGCGCGCTCGGGCAAGCGTACACCGTGGCACCGAGGACCGAAGGTTCGCCTGTGCTCAGCCGGCCGTCGGTCTAGCGCGGCAGGTCGATCAGGCGGTGACGGTAGGCGTAGATCAGCAGCTCGGTGCGGTCGTCCACGCCGAGCTTGCCGAAGATCGAGGTGAGGTGGTGGCGCACGGTCGACTCACTGATCACCAGGCGCGCGGCGATCTCGCGGTTGCGCAGGCCCTCGCCGATGAGGCTGATGACCTCGCGCTCGCGAGGGGTGAGCGAGTCGATCTTGGCCCGCTCGGGGTTGGGCGCGTGCGCCCCGCCTGGCCGGATGCGCTCGCGCAGCACCGCCGCGAGCAGCGCCCCGTCGAACCACACCTCGCCAGCGAAGACCGTCTCGACCGCCTTGATCAGCGTCTCGACGGCGCGGTCCTTCAGCACCAGGCCCATGGCGCCGTGTCTGACGACGTGCCGATGTATCTCCGGATCACGCAGGCCGGTGAGCACCAGCACCTGCACGCCGGGCACAGTCACCAGCAGCTCGTCGATCAGGTCGATGCCGTTCTCCTCGCCCAGGTCGAGGTCGAGCAGCACAAGGTCGGGGGCAGTGGAGGCGACGACGGCGAGCGCCTCGGCGCGGTTCGACGCCTCACCAACGACTAGGAGGCCCGGGTGGCTCTCAAGCACCATTCGCACGCCGGCGCGCATGACGACATGATCGTCAACCAGCACGATCCGGATGTTTCTCATCAACGCCTCGGTGCGCTGCAGAGCTTCGACCACCTGCCAGGTGGAGATTCAGAAGTATGTGTATTGCAATTGTGCGACGGAATCGCGCGGCTGACAATCCCTGGCGTTATCAGTTTTCAGAATCCGAAAACGAGCCGCTGTCTCAGCGAGGTCGGGTGGGCGAGGCCCGCCGCGATCCTGTTTTCTGCCGTCGGGTATAGGGCAAGGCCGGCGCGCCAGCCGTCTTTCGGACACGGCTGACGCTGCGGCGCTGCGGCATCCGCCGCGGAAAAGGAGTGTTCCGGGGGAGGCGATGCCTTCCCAAACCCCTCCAGAGGGTGAGGGAGCGTAGCCACCGCGCACCCCGCGTTACCGACAGGAGCCGGCATGACGGAGAGCTACGACCAGGCGGTAGGACGTATCCTGCGCAGGCTGCGCCACCAGCGCCATCTGACGCTGCGCGCCGCCGCGCAGCTGCTGTGCACGTCCGCGCCGGTCCTCTCGCGCAAGGAGCGCGGCCAGGACCGGATCGAGCGCGAGGACATCGCGGAGGCGGTCCACGCCTACGACCTATCACCGTGGGAGGCCTACGAGCTCTGGACTGCGGCCGGCTTCATCCCCGAGCCGACGCGCCAGCCGCCGCTGGCGTACGACGTCCGCTCGTTCGCCGAGTCGCTCCTGCCCGGCCTGCGCTTCCCGGCCCTGCTCCTGGACACGCTCGGCTACATCATCGCCTGGAACGAGGGATTCGAGACGCTCTGGGGCCTGAGCCGCAGCATCAGCGAGCGCATCCACATGGTCGACGAGCTCTTCACGTCCAACGCGCGCGAGCGCCTCGGCGGGCACTGGGGGCGGTACATCTGCCAGACGCTGCGGGTCTTCTACCTCAAGACGCTGCCGATCGCGAACGACCCGGCCTTCCGCGAGCTGCTGGCACAGCTGGCCGAACGCCACGACCCTGACTTCACGCAGTTCTGGAACGAGACCCACCGCAGCCAGGCGCCGGAGCACCTCCTCCCCCCGACCGACATCGGGCCGATCATCTGCAGCCACACGAGCCCGTTCGGGCCGATCGAGTACACCGTGCTGCAGAGCATCGTCCACTTCTTCCCCCTGCCCTACGACCTGATCGTCTACGTCCCCCTCGGCGCCGAGAACAACCAGCGCTACTTCCGCCTGGTCGAGTCGCAGGCGAGCGACCGGGTGTACGTGCGCGTCTAGCGCAGGAGCCATCTCGCAAATTGCGCCAAGGCCGGCCGCCGGTCTGGCCGGTCATGGCGTATACTACCGGCTACACATGCGCCAGGGCCGGCACCTAGCGCAGCGAGGGAAGGGAGTTACCCCCAATGGCAGAAAACGGGAAGAAGCAGGACGGCCTGGCGGACAACGGCAGGAAGCCCGAAGGCGCGCAGGAATCCAGCCGGGTGCTGACCAACCGGCAGGGCCACCCGATCACCAACAACCAGTCGCAGCGGACGGTCGGCAGCCGCGGGCCGGCGACGCTCGAGAACTACCAGTTTCTGGAGAAGATCAGCCACTTCGACCGGGAGCGCATCCCCGAGCGGGTGGTCCACGCGCGCGGGTTCGTCTGCTACGGCGAGTTCGAGGCCACCGGCAAGATCGGCGACGAGCCGGCCTCGAAGTACACCCGCGCCAAGCTGTTCCAGGAGCCGGGCAAGAAGACGCCGCTCGCCATCCGCTTCTCGACCGTGATCGGCGGCCGCGACTCCTCCGAGGTCGCGCGCGACCCGCGCGGCTTCGCGGTCAAGTTCTACACCGAGGACGGCAACTGGGACCTGGTCGGCAACAACCTGCCGGTGTTCTTCATCCGCGACGCGATCAAGTTCCCGGACGTCATCCACTCGCTCAAGCCGGACCCGGTGACCTTCCGCCAGGAGCCGAACCGCATCTTCGACTTCATGAGCCAGACGCCCGAGTCGATGCACATGCTGACGCACCTGTTCAGCCCGCGCGGCATCCCGGCCAGCTACCGGCACATGGAGGGCTTTGGCGTCAACACCTACAAGATGGTCAACGCCCAGGGCGACACGGTGCTGGTGAAGTACCACTTCCACCCGCGCTGCGGCGTGGCCAGCCTCACCGCCGAGGAGGCGGCCAAGGTGCAGGGGCAGGACCTGGGCTCGGCCTCGAAGGACCTGTACGAGTCGATCGAGCGCGGCAGCTACCCGCAGTGGGACGTCTACGTCCAGATCATGGAGGACCACGAGCACCCCGAGCTGGACTGGGACCCGCTGGACGACACCAAGATCTGGCCGGAGCACCAGTTCCCGCTGCGCAAGATCGGCGTGATGACGCTGAACCGCAACGTCAAGGACTTCCACAACGAGAACGAGCAGATCGCCTTCGGCACCGGCGTGCTGGTGGACGGGCTGGACTTCTCGGACGACAAGATGCTGGTCGGCCGGACCTTCTCGTACTCGGACACCCAGCGCTACCGCGTCGGCCCGAACTACCTGCAGCTGCCGGTCAACCAGCCGCGGGTGCCAGTGGCGACCAACCAGCGCGGCGGCCAGATGTCGTACGGCGTGGACCTGGCCGAAGGGCAGAACCCGCACGTCAACTACGAGCCGTCCATCCACAACGGCCTGCACGTCTCGCCGCGCCCCGAGCCGAACAACCCGCCCGAGATCCGCGGCCGTCTGACGCGCAGCGTGATCGAGCGGCGCAACGACTACGCGCAGGCGCGCGGGCGCTACAGCACCATGATGGACTGGGAGCGCGACGACCTGGTCAAGAACATGGGCGACCTGCTCGGCCAGTGCGAGCGCGATGTCCAGCTGCGCATGCTCTGGCACCTGCTGCTGGTCCACGACGACTACGGGAACCGGGTCGGGCTGGCGCTCGGCCTGTCGGCCGACGACGTCCGCGACCTCGGGCCGCTGCCCGGCCAGGTGCTAACGGAGGAAGACCAGCGGCGGCTGCAGAGCCTCGGGCGGAACGACGACGTGATCGACCCGGCGGCCTGGGGGCAGTGGACCGGCTCGGTGACGAACCGCCGCGCGGCCGCTGAGGAGGTGCTCGGCGGCACGCTGGACAGCGTGGGCGCGCTGCAGTAGGCCTCACCGCCGCGTACCTCCCGTCAGATAAGGAATGGTGGGTGCGGTGAAGCCGCTGCACCCACCATTCCTTATTTTGGGTCTTGACAGCTCTGCCGCTTTATTGTAATATTGACACTAACGAACGAGGGCGCCTTCAGTCCTCATTTCTTTTGGCTCGTAGATAGTGTCAATATAACACTAAATATCGGGTGCGAAGCGGCGCCCGGAGGAGGGCACAATGGAAGTTCTGCTGCTGGTCGGGCTGGTGGCGCTGTTCACGATGATGCTCGCGGGCGGCGGGCACCAGCCGGCGCCGCACGCCCCGAAGGTGATCTACGTCGTCGCCGAGCCGCACAAGGCGCCCGAGCAGGGCCAGGGAGGCTGCCTGCTGCTATTCGCCATCGGCGCCATCGCCCTGCTCGCCCTGAGCCTCCCGACCTAGAAGGTGCGCCACAAGCCGTGCGGGCCAGCACGCTGCGCCCGCACACCACCGGCGGCCGGCCGCTACTCCTCGGGCGGCGCGTACCCGTGGGCGGCCATCCGCTTGCCCATCGCGTCGTACACCGCGGCCGGCAAGTCGTGGACGCCGGTCGCGTCGATCCAGGTGTTGTAGAACTGGAACAGCGCGCAGACGGTGATCGCGTCGTACAGCGCCTCCTCGCTCCACCCCGCCGCCTTGGCCTCGTCGATGTCCGCCTGGCGGATCTGCGTCGAGTCCTCGACAATCTTGGCGATCAGGTGGAACAGCGCCCGCTCCTGCTCCGAGCAGGGCGCGGTGGTGTAGTCATCGAGGACGGCGTCAACGAGCGCCCGGTCCCCCAACAGCTCCGCCGCGACCGCGGCGTGCGAGCCTATTCAGAACGGGCACTCGTTCCGGCGCGATGTGAAGGCCGCGATCAGCTCGCGCAGCCCCGGCGAGAGCGGCGACGGGCCACGCAGCACGGCGTGCGTAAAGCGCGACAGGTGGTCGGTCCAGGCCGGCTTGAACGCCAGCAGGTAGCGGATCTGCGGCACTGGCATGCCGGACGCCCGCGCCTGCCGGATCAGGTCGGCGTACATGCCGGAGCCCTGGTGCTCCTCGACCTCCCGCAGGTACATTGGCTCCATATCTCTCCCTTCACCGCTCACTGTTCGAGCAGACACACATCATCATACCAGAAGCGCGCCGCGAGTGTCGCGCACCCCTGCCCGGTCTCGAGCCGCAGCGCGACCGCCTTCCCCGGCTCATCCGCGGCGACGACCGGGTGGCCGCCGAGCGCCTCGAGCAGCGCCGCCGGCTCCTCCGCGCGCACGGCCACCGCCCCTTCCGGCGCGAAGCGCCGCAGCCACGCCGCCGCTCGCCAGCGCCCCTCGTCGAGGTAGCAGGCCGGGTCGGGCACGCGCGCCCACGCCGCCCCCCACAGCACCAGCGCCAGCGCCAGCACCGGCCAGGCGAGCCGCGCCCGCCACGCAGGGGCGCCGAGCACGCTCAGCCGCTCAGCCGTGCGGCCCGCGCGCTCCGAGTCGGACCAGCGGTAGAGCAGCGCGCCCCACACCAGCGCCGCCGCCGCGAGCAACCAGGTGGCCGGCAGGAGCAGCGCCGCCACCGCGCCCAGCGCCGCCGCGAGCAGCCCGCGCCCGCCCCCCATCGCCGCCTGCGCCGCCAGCAGCAGCGCGAACGCGGCCGTCGGCCACACCAGGTAGTACAGCCCGAGCGGGTCCCAGCCTGCCGCCCGCGCCAGCGCGCCCAGGGCAGCGCCGAGCGACAGCCCGCCGCCAGCGTCCGTCACGCGCGCGATCGCCGCGGCGTGCAGCGGCTCGAGCAGCAGCAGGCCGGTGAACACCCGCTCGCCGCGCAGCCCTTCTGCGACCAGCCAGGGCAGCGCCAGCACGCACAGCGTGCCCAGGCTCAGCGCGAACGCCCGGCGGCGCTCCTGCTCGCCCGGCCCCCGCCAGGCCAGCGCGCCCGCACCCGTCGGCCGCAGCTCGCCGCCGTCCTCGGCCCAGCGCGGGGCCGCCCACGGCAGCGCCACGTGCATCGTGAGCCAGGCCAGCGCCCACGCCGGCACATACGCGCCCAGAGCGCGCCAGCCGTCCACCGTCTGGCCGGGAAGCGCCAGCGCCTGCAGCGCGCCGAGCAGCAGCGCGAACTCCAGCCCGCCGAGCAGCAGCGTCAGCCAGCGCGGCTGGTAGCCGAGCAGCCAGCCGTACACCCCTGCGTCGAGCGCCAGCCCCAGCAGCGCCATCAGGGCGAACATCCACATATACGACCCGTCGCGCGCGGCCAGCGCGAGGGCGCCCAGGTACGCCGCCGGCCCGATCAGCGAGAGCAGCCGCGTCTGTAGCCGGCCGGCGAAGGTGAAGTACATAGCTCAGCAGTCGATGGGGATACGCCGCGCGGCGTACTTCATGCCGAAGAACGTGTCGGCCACCGGCAGCGCCCAGCGCGCGAGGACGCCGACAGCCGCCAGCACGCTGCCGGGACGGCTGAGCGGCGGCACGGTGAAGTCGTCGTTCACCTGGAGCACCCCGCCCACGCAGGGCACCCGCTCCTCCTCGACCAGCCGGCGCACCAGCGGGTGCTCGCGGACGTCCGTGCGGAACCCGGTCGCGAACACCACCCGGTCCACCGCCAGCGTGTCGCCGCCGGCCAGGTGCAGCCTCAGCGGCCGCCCGTGGCGCTCGTGCCTGCCGGCCTCTTCGATGCGCTCGACCGTCGCCTGGCGCGTGATGAAGCGCCCGTCGCGGCGCGCCTGCCACAGCCGCCACTCCCAGCCCGGGCGCAGCGCGTAGCTGCCCGAGCCGGCCCGCAGCCGGCTCAGCCGCGCCTCCGGGTCGAGCCGGCGGTACTCGTCGAGGCCCACCGCGCTGAACATCCGGCGCGGCGCGTTGAGCTGCTGGCGCTTCAGCGAGCTGCGGTGCAGCGCCACGACGCTCGCACCGGCCGCGAGCGCCGCCAGCCAGACGTGGGCGGCCCCCATGCCGCCGCCCACCACCGCGATCCGCTCGCCGGCCGCGAAGGTCGGCCGCTGGTAGGCGTGCGACACCCGCGGGTGGAAGCGCCACGAGCCAGCCGCCGCGGGCCAGCGCAGCCCCGGGTGCCCGAGCGCCAGCACCACGTTCCTGGCCCGCCCGAGCGGCGCCCCCTGCTCGTCGAACAGCTCGAACCAGCGCGGGTCGCCGGCCGGCCGCGCCACCCGGCCCACGCGGGCGTGCACGTGGCAGCGCGCGAAGCTGTAGCGCTCGGCGACCTGCGCCGCGTGCTCCAGCAGCAGGTCGAGCGGGGGAGTGTACAGGTTGAACAGCGAGGCCAGCGCCGGGAGCGGCGATCGGCGCCGCAGCGTGTCCACCAGCGCGAGGTCGGGGAAGCCCGCCGGGCTGAGGTGGCCGTCCCCCTCGGAGCGCATCGTATCCTGGCGCACCGAGCGCGCGTAGCGCTCCAGCCTCGCCAGCGGGTGCGGGCTGTCGCCGTACACAGTGATCTCGTCCGTGACGCCGCGATGCCGCAGCACGGCGAGCGTCGCCAGCGCCGCCGGCCCATCACCAATGATCGCAGTGTGGCTCGCGCGCAGCATATGTCATCAGCATCGCTGGGGATTACGACAACCGATTGTACCACAGGCGCGGCGCCTGTCCAGAGCTCCCGTCCCCGCCGCCCCTCCGAGGCCGATCGACGGCGGAGGAATCCGCAAGGTATGATAGGATTCCTCGCACCGCCGTAGGCCGTCGCCAGAGACGCAGGGGCAGTGCCATGCAGGCGACTCTCCCATCACAGCCGCTGCCGTTCGTGGGGCGCGAGCGCGAGATCGACCGCATCCTCGCGCTGCTCGCCGACCCCGCCTGCCGGCTGCTGACGATCACCGGCCCAGGCGGCATCGGCAAGACCCGGCTGGCGCTCGAGGTCGCGCGGCGCGTGGCCGAGGCCGCCGAGGTGGTCTTCGTCTCGCTCGAGCCGCTCACCTCGCCCGACGCCGTCCCCCGTGCGGTCGGCGACGCCGCCGGCATCCCGCTCACCGGCCGCGAGAGCACGCGCGAGCTGCTCGTCGGCCGGCTCCAGGCGCGCGAGCTGCTCCTGGTGCTGGACAACTTCGAGCACCTGCTCGCCGCCGCCGACCTGCCGGCCGAGCTCCTCGCGCGCGCGCCGGGCGTCCGCATGCTGGTCACCTCGCGCGAGAGCCTCAACGTCCAGGGCGAGTGGCTCTTCCCGCTCGACGGGCTCGACCTGCCGAGCGAGGGCGATGACGGCCCCGCGCCCCCGGCCTCGGTGCAGCTCTTCGTCGAGCGCGCCCGGCGCGCGCGCCCGGACTTCTCGCTCGAGGCCGAGCGCGCCGGCGTCGAGCGCATCTGCCGCCTGGTCGAAGGGATGCCCCTCGCGCTCGAGCTCGCCGCCGCCTGGACGCGCATCCTGCCCAGCGCCGCCATCGCCGACGAGATCGCCCACGGCCTGGACGTGCTCGGCGCCAGGGTGCGCGACGCGCCGGCCCGCCACCGCAGCATCCGCACCGCCTTCGACCGCTCGTGGGAGCTGCTGAGCGAGGCGGAGCGCCGGACCCTGGCGCGGCTCTCGGTCTTCCGCGGCGGGTTCACCCACCACGCCGCCTACCACGTCGCCGGCGCAGACCTCCACACCCTGGCGGCGCTGGTGGACCGCTCGCTCGTCCGGCTGGGGGCCGCCGGCCGCTACCACATCCACGCGCTGCTGCGCCAGTACGCCGCCGGCCAGCTCGAGTCCCCCGAGGAGCAGGCCGCCGCCCGCCGCGCCCACGGCGTCTACTTCGCCGGCTTCCTCGGCGACCGGCTGGAGCGCCTGATCGGCGACGGGCAGGTCGAGGCGGTGGGCGAGATCGCGGCCGAGATCGACAACATCCGCGCCGCCTGGCAGTGGGCGGTGGAGACGCGCGACGTCGCCTCGATCGCCGCCGCAGCGCACCCGCTCGCGCTCTACCACGCGGCCCGCGGCCCGTACCGCGAGGGGGCCGCGCTGCTCGAGCAGGCCGCCGGCAGCCTGCGCCGCCAGGAGCTGGACCGCCAGGCGGGGGTGGCGCTGGCGGTGGTGCTGAACGACATCGGCTGGCTGTCGCTGCGGCTCGGCGCCCTGGAGCGCGCCCGCGCCTGCTGGGAGGAGAGCCTGGCGCTGTACGAGCGCTTCGGCGCGCCGCCGCAGCCGGGCCGCGCCACCGACCCGCTGCTCGGCCTGGCCGACCTGGCGCTGATCGCAGGGAGCTACGCCGAGGCCACCCGGCTCGGCGAGGCCGCCCTGCGGCGCAGCGAGGTCCACCACCACCTCCACAACCTCCCCTTCGCCTGGTACGTCCTGGCCGAGGCATCGCTCGCGCAGGGGCTCTACGCGGCCGCCGGCCGCTACGCCCGCCGCGCCCACGCCGCGGTCCGCGCCTCGCGCGACCAGTGGTACATGGCCTACATCCTCCACGAGCTCGGGCACATCGCCGTCGCCACGGGCGCGTTCGACGAGGCGCGCCGCCACTACCAGCAGGGCTACGCCATCCGCGAGGCGTTCGGCGACGCGCAGGGCATGGCCGAGTCGCTCGACCACCTGGGGCGCGCGGCGCTGCGCCAGGGGGACTACGCCGGGGCGCGCGAGCTGTACGAGCGCAGCCTCGAGCGCTACCGCGCCACCGGGGACAACGGCGGCGTCGCGCGCGCCCTCAACGGCCTCGGGGTCGCCGCGCTGGCCGCCGGGGATGCGCCCGCGTCGGCGCGCGCCTTCGCCGAGGCGCTCGACCACGCCGCCCGCATCGGCTTCGTGCCGCTCACGCTGCACATCATGGCCAACGCGGCCGAGCTGCTCAGCCACGCCGGCCAGGAGGCCGCCGCCGTCGAGATCCTGATCTCCGTGCTGCGCCACCCGGCCTGCGAGCGCGCCGTCGGCGACCGCGCGCAGCAGCACCTGGTGCTCGCCGAGCAGCGCCTCCCGCCCGAGGCGTTCGCCGCCGCCGCCGCCCGCGGGCAGACCGCCGACCTCGACGGCGCCGTCGCCCGGCTCCACATGGCGCTGGCGGCGCCGCTGCAGATCGCCCGCCCCCCGGCGCCGCTCGCCGCCCGCCCGGAGGCCGCCGCGCCCGCGCCCGGCGCCCAGCAGCCGCTGATCGAGCCGCTGACCCCGCGCGACCGCCAGGTGCTCGCGCTCGTCGCCGCCGGCCTCTCCAACCAGGAGATCGCCGACCAGCTCATCCTCGCGCTCGGCACCGTCAAGTGGTACGTCCGCGAGGTGTGCGGCAAGCTCGGCGTCCGCACCCGCACCCAGGCCATCGCCCGCGCCCGCGAGCTCGGCCTGCTCCCGTAAGGCCCGCGCACCAGCCCATCCTTTGCGCGAGCCATCCCGTTCTGCTATACTTCCGAATCAGGCGCTGCTGTTGTATTCGGCGCCGCGCCGCTCCAGGCTCTCCGGCTGCCGCCGGCGCGGGGCGCGGCCCGCCACACCGCCCCGCTCACGGGTACGCGGGCAGAACGTCTCCCGATTGAGATACGCATGACAGACCAACAGCTGATACGAAATTTCAGTATCATTGCGCACGTAGACCATGGCAAGACTACCCTGTCCGACCGGCTCCTGGAGCTGACCGGCACGATCACCGAGCGCGAGCGGCGCGAGCAGCTGCTCGACGCGATGGACCTCGAGCGCGAGAAGGGGATCACGATCAAGCTCAAGCCGGTGCGCATGAAGTACACCGCGCAGGACGGCCAGACCTACACGCTGCACCTGATCGACAGCCCCGGCCACGTGGACTTCTCCTACGAGGTCTCGCGCGCGCTCGCCGCCGGCGAGGGCGCCATCCTCGTCGTCGACGCGTCGCAGGGCATCGAGGCCCAGACGCTCGCCAACGTCTACCTGGCGCTCGAGAACGACCTGACGATCATCCCGGTGCTCAATAAGATCGACCTCCCCGGCGCCGACCCGGACCACGTCGCGCAGGAGATCGAGTCCGTCCTCGGCCTGCCCGCCGAGGACGTGCTGCGCGTCTCCGCCAAGCAGGGCACGGGCGTCCCCGAGCTGCTCGAGGCGATCGTCCAGCGCATCCCGCCGCCCCGCGGCCTCCGCGAGCGGCCGCTGCGCGCGCTGGTGTTCGACAGCCACTACGACGCCTACAAGGGCGTGATCGCCTACGTCCGCGTGGTCGACGGCTCGGTCAGGACCGGCCAGCGCATCCTCATGATGGGCACCGGCAGCCAGGCCGAGGCGCTCGAGCTCGGCACCTTCCGCCCGGCCATGACCCCCGTCGATAGCCTGGAGACCGGCGAGGTCGGCTACATCGCCACCGGCCTCAAGCAGATCGGCGAGGTCCAGGTCGGCGACACGGTCACGCTCGCCGAGATGCCCGCCGAGCAGCCGCTCCCCGGCTACCGGCCGGCCAAGCCCATGGTCTTCGCCGGCATCTACCCGGTCGAGGCCAACCAGTACCCGGAGCTGCGCGAGGCGCTCGAGAAGCTCAAGCTCAACGACGCCGCGCTCTCCTTCGAGCCCGAGAAGTCCGCCGCCCTCGGCTTCGGCTTCCGCTGCGGCTTCCTCGGCCTGCTGCACATGGAGATCGTCCGCGAGCGCCTCGAGCGCGAGTACGACCTCGACCTGCTGATCACCGCGCCGAGCGTCGAGTACCAGGTGCTCACATCCTCCGGCGACATCATCACCGTCGATAACCCCTCGGAGATGCCGGACCAGAGCCGGATCGAGGCGATCGAAGAGCCGGTGATGCAGATCACGATCATCACCCCCACCCGCTACATCGGCCAGATCATGGAGCTCGTCACCGGCAAGCGCGGCGTCTTCGAGAGCATGGACCACCTCGACCCGCAGCGGGTGGCGCTCAAGTACCGCATCCCGCTCTCGGAGATCGTCGTCGACTTCTACGACCAGCTCAAGAGCCGCACCCAGGGCTACGCCTCGCTCGACTACACGCTCGCCGGCTACCAGGAGGGCGACCTCGTCAAGCTGGACATCCTGGTGAACGGCTCGCCGGTCGACGCGCTGAGCCTGATCGTCCACCGCGACACCGCCTACGCCCAGGGCCGCCAGCTGGTGGAGCGGCTGCGCAAGCTCATCCCGCGCCAGTTGTTCGAGGTGCCCATCCAGGCCGCGATCGGCAGCAAGATCATCGCCCGCGAGACCATCCGCGCCCTGCGCAAGGACGTGCTGGCCAAGTGCTACGGCGGCGATGTCACCCGCAAGCGCAAGCTGCTCGAGAAGCAGAAGGAGGGCAAGAAGCGCATGAAGATGGTCGGCAACGTCGAGATTCCGCAGGAGGCGTTCATGGCGGTCCTCTCCCTGAACGAGGAGTGAGCCGCCCGCCCCCGCCCTGCTCGCCCCAGCCGCCGCTCGAGCTAGTGAAAGAGATGCCGCCTGCGCCCGGCCGCCTTCCCGCGCATCCCGCCGCCGCGCCGGCCGCAGCCCCGATCGCGACTCCAACCTGCTGCCGCCCCATCGTGGGCGGAGCTGTGGAGGGCAGCGCGCCCTCCACGTGTCCTGTATTCCGCCGCAGTGCGGCGCAAGAGGGGTATCTGGGGCAGCAGCGCCTCCCCGGCCCCGCCACGTCCTAAAGGAGCCCACGTGACTTTCAGAACAGCTGTCCTCGCCCTCCTCGCCGCCCTCATCCTCGCCGCCTGCGGCACGCCCGCCGCCCAGACCGTCGCGCGCGTCGACGATGTCACCCTCACCCGGCAGGCGCTCGACGAGCAGATCACGCGCATCGAGCAGGGCTTCCAGGAGCAGGCCGCGCTCGGCATGCCGATGCCCTCGCGCATCGAGATCGAGCAGGAGCTCGTCAGGCGCTTCATCGAGCAGAACCTCACCCTCAGCGTCGCCCGCCAGCGCGGCGTCGCCGTCAGCGACTCCGAGGTGGACACGCAGATCGAGGAGTTCCGCGCCCAGATCCCCGAGCTCGAGACCGTGGTGCAGAACGACCTCGGGTACTCCGGCGCGGACTCCACCGAGTTCCGCCAGTTCGTGACCTACCTCCTGGCCCAGGAGAAGCTCGCCGAGGGCCTCGTCCCCGACACCGAGGTGCGCCAGCGCATCACCGAGGAGGTCATGCGCCCCACGCCGATCGCCACCGTCGCCCACATCCTCGTCGCCACCGAGGAGGAGGCCAACCAGGTGATCGAGCGCCTCAACAACGGCGAGGACTTCGCCGCGCTCGCCGCCGAGCTCTCGACCGACCCCGGCTCCAAGGACAACGGCGGCGTCTACGAGGACGTGCCGCAGGGCCAGTTCGTCGAGCCGTTCGACAAGGCCACCTTCGAGGACCTCGAGCCCGGCGAGACGACCCAGACGCCGGTGCAGACTCAGTTCGGCTACCATGTGATCCGCCTGATCTCGCGCGGCGAGCTGCCGCCCCCCTCCGCCGAGGAGGCCCAGGCGCAGATCGACATGCTCGTGGCGCAGGAGCTCGGCATGCAGCGCCAGCAGGCGCTCGCGCAGCTCATGGAAGACGAGCGGGCGCGCGCCGAGCAGGAGCAGCGCATCGTCGAGCCGACCTACCCAACGCCAACCCTCGACCCGGCCTTCGCGCCCTAGCCGCGTGCCGGGGAGCTGTGGAGGGCCGCTGGCCCCCCACAGCTCCGCTCGGAGGCTGCGGGGAGCGCCGCCGCGCAACGCATGTGAGCAGACCTTGAGCATCCGATGAGCGCCACGCAACCAGGGATCACCATCGTCGGCCTCGGTCCGGGCGACCCCGGCCAGATCACGCGCGCAGCGTGGGAGGCCATCTCATCCGCCGGCGTGCTCTACCTGCGCACCGCCGTCCACCCAACCGTCGCCGCGCTGCCGCAGCGCCTTGAGCTGCGCCCCTTCGACGCGCTCTACGAGCAGGCCGATGACTTCTCCGAGGTCTACCGGCGCATCGCCGCCGAGCTCGTCGCCCGCGCCGAGTCCGGCGAGCCGGTGGTCTACGCCGTCCCCGGCCACCCGCTCGTCGCCGAGGCCACCACCCGCCACACCCTGGCCCTCGCCCGCGAGCGCGGCGTCCCCGCCCGCATCGTCGCCGGCCTGAGCTTCATCGAGCCGGCCTGCGAGCTGATCGGGATCGACCCGCTCGAGCGCGGCCTGCAGCTCCTCGACGCGCTGGACCTCGTCCCCGAGCAGCGCCCGTCGTCGGGCGCCGGCCCCGCGGCCAGCTGGGCCTCGCTCCACGGCCACGAGTACCAGCCACCGCTCGTCCCGTTCCCGCTGAGCGCCACGCGCCCGGCGCTGATCTGCCAGGTCTTCAGCCGCCTGATCGCCTCGCACGTCAAGCTCTCGCTCATGGAGCGCTACCCCGCCGGCCACCCGGTCACGCTGGTGCGCGCCGCCGGGGTGGCCGGCCAGGAGCGCGCCTGGACCGTGCCGCTCCACGAGCTCGACCGCCAGGCGGGCATCGACCACCTCACCTCCCTCTTCGTGCCGGCCCTCGAGCCGCTCGCCGACCAGCGCGGCCCGGAGGGGCTCGCCTACGTCGTCGCGCGGCTGCTCGGCCCCGGCGGCTGCCCGTGGGACCGCGAGCAGGACCACCGCTCGCTGCGCCCAGCGCTGCTCGAGGAGACCCACGAGGTGCTCGAGGCGCTCGACGCGGGCGACGAGGAGGCGCTGGCCGAGGAGCTCGGCGACCTGCTGATCAGCATCCTGATGCACGCCGAGATGTCGCGCCAGGCCGGCGGCTTCGCGATCGCCGAGGTCTACGAGCACGCGGCCGCCAAGCTCGTCCGCCGCCACCCGCACGTCTTCGGCGATGTGGCCGTCGATGGCAGCGGCCAGGTGCTGCAGAACTGGGAGCAGATCAAGAGCGGCGAGCGCGCCGCCAAGGGGCAGGCCGCGCGCGGCACGCTCGACGGCATCCCGCCCGCCCTCCCGGCGCTCGCGGCCGCCCAGAAGCTCACCTCGCGCGCCGCCCGCGCCGGCTTCGACTCGCCCGACGTCGAGGACACCTGGGCGCTGCTGCGCGAGGAGCTCGCCGAGCTGCGCGCCGCCGCCAACGGCCCCTCCGAGCAGGTCGAGGCCGAGCTCGGCGACCTGCTGCTCGCCGCCGTCAGGCTGGCCTGGAAGCTCGACGTGGACGCCGAGAGCGCCCTGCGCGCCGCGAGCGCCCGCTTCCGCCGCCGCTTCGCCCTGCTGGAGGAGCGCCTCGCCGCCCAGGGACTCCGGCTGAGCGACATGTCGGTGGCCGAGAAGCTCGCCGCCTGGGACGCCACCAAGACGGTGGGCGACGAACGGTAAGAGCGCCGGGGTCATCGGCGCGGAGCAGCTCCGGTGGCCCCCGGCTTCAGCCACTCGCGTTCAAAGAGATGCCCAAGCCACCCCTCGAGCTCAAGATCGGCGACGTCGTCCAGATGCGCAAGCCGCACCCCTGCGGCGGCGACATCTGGCGTATCGTGCGCGTCGGCGCCGAGATCGGCATCCGCTGCACGACGTGCGACCGCCGGGTGCTCCTGCCGCGCGCCACCTTCGAGCGCCGCATCAAGCGCTTCGTCGAGCGCGCCGCGCCGCCGCGCGGCGGAGAGGAGGGCGCCGCGTCCTAGCGCCCCAGCCCACCGCGCGGCGACGCTCCCGGCTGCCCCGCCGGGCGCCAGCACGCGAGCGCTTCCTCCCCGCGTGGAGCCGGCCGGCAAAATTGGCGCCCGCGCGCCAAACGCGGTATCATGTCGGCATCACACGATATTCTGTATCAGGTCTGCCGTGACCATGTATCTGTTCGCCGCCCGGCTCATCTGGCAGCTGGCGCTGGCGGTCCTGCTGCTCGCCTCGGCCCACCCGGCCCAAGCGTCGCCCGTGGCGCAGACGGCCGCGGGCCCGCTCTACAGCGTCGAGGTCCGCGGCACCGTCACGTCCGTCAGCATCGACTACCTGCGCCGCGCCCTGCGGGTCGCCGAGGCGTCTAACGCCCAGGCGCTGATCATCACGCTCAGCACGGGCGGCGGCGTCCTGCGCGACATCCGCCCGTTCGCGGGGGAGATCGCCCGCGCCGAGGTGCCGGTCGTCGTCTACGTCGCGCCGCCCGGCACGCAGTCCGGCGCGCCCGGCGCCTTCCTGCTCAGCTCGGCCCACATCAGCGCGCTCGCGCCCAACACGAGCTTCGGCAGCCCCTACCCGCTCACCCAGGTCGACGCCGCGCTCACCGAGCAGACGCGCAACCTGGTGCTGAACAGCGTGGTCGACCAGCTGCGCGATTGGAACGAGGGCCGCGGCCGCGACGCGAGCTGGGTCGCACGCGCGGTCCGCGAGGGGGCGATCGTCACCAACCAGCAGGCGACGGCCACCAGCCCGCCGGCCGTGGACCTGGTGGCCACCAATCACGACGAGCTGCTCACGCTGCTCGAGGGGCGCACGGTCCGGCTCGAGGGCGGCCAGACGGTGCGCCTCAGCACCCTCGGCAGCCAGCCGGAGCCGATCGAGCCGACGCTGTTCGAGAGCCTGCGCCTGGCCCTGGCCGACCCGACCATCGCCTTCGCGCTGCTGATCCTCGGCGCCATCGCGATCTACCTCGAGCTGGCGTCGCCGGGCACCGGGGTCTTCGCCGGCATCGGCCTGGTCCTGCTGCTCGCCGCCGGCGCCGGCCTGATCGTCCTGCCGCTGCGCTGGTGGGGGCTGGCGCTGCTCCTGGGCGGGCTGCTGCTGATCGGCGCCGAGTTCGTCATCCAGTCCCACGGCGCCCTGACGGTGACCGGCCTGGCGCTGCTGGTGGTCGGCGCGTTCAACCTGGTGGACCCGGTCCAGGCCCCCGGCACGGGCATCGCGCTGTGGGCGCTGGCGCTGGTCGTGGCCGGCCTGGCCATCGCGGCGGCCGTCGGCGTCACCCTCGCCCTGCGCAGCCGGGCGCGGCCCGTCGCCACCGGCCGCGAGGCCCTGGTCGGCAAGCTGGCCGAGGTGCGCCGGCGGCTCGACCCGCGCGGGATGGTGTTCGTCGAGGGCGCGCTGTGGCAGGCGATCAGCGAGAACGGCACGGTCGAGCCCGGCGACTGGGTGCGCGTCACGGCCGTCCACAACCTGCAGCTGATCGTCCGCCCGCTGGATAGCGAGGAGTCGCAGGAGGAGCCGGAGGCCAGTACGGAGTAGCTCGTCGCCGGCGCCGCCGCAGGCTCAGCGCGAGCCATTCCCCACCCAACGGCTGATGACCGACGACCGAACAAAGGAGTGAGGCATGAATATAGGACCTGCCCTGCTGTGCGTCGCCGTGCTGCTGTTCGCCCTGCTGATGATCGGGCTCTCGGCGATCAAGATCGTGCCCGAGTACGAGCGCGGCGTCGTCTTCCGCCTCGGGCGGCTGGTGGGCGCGCGCGGCCCCGGCCTGTTCTTCCTCATCCCCATCCTCGAGCGCATGGTGCGCGTCGACATGCGCGTCATCACCATGGACGTCCCGCCGCAGGAGGTGATCACGCTCGACAACGTGACCATCAAGGTCAACGCCGTGCTCTACTTCATGGTGGTTGACCCGCAGCTCGCGGTCGTCAAGGTGGTGGACTTCATCCGCGCCACGATGCAGATCGCCCAGACCACGCTGCGCAGCGTGGTCGGCCAGGTGGAGCTGGACGAGCTGCTCGCCCGCCGCGAGGCGATCAACGAGAAGCTGCAGCGCATCATCGACGAGCAGACCGAGCCGTGGGGCGTCAAGGTCACGATCGTCGAGGTCAAGGACGTCGAGCTGCCGCAGACGATGCAGCGCGCGATGGCCAAGCAGGCCGAGGCCGAGCGCGAGAAGCGCGCCAAGATCATCCACGCCGAGGGCGAGTTCCAGGCGTCGAAGATGCTGGCCGAGGCGGCCTCGGTGATCGCCAGCGAGCCGACCTCGCTCCAGCTGCGCTACCTGCAGACGCTCACCGAGATCGCGACGGAGAAGAACAGCACGATCATCTTCCCGCTGCCGGTCGATACGGTCAAGGTGTTCATGGACACGCTGGCGAGGGCCAACGGCTCGCAGCCAGCCCCGCAGACGCCGCCGCGCTCGACGACCACCACCACTCACCTCGAGGAGTAGCGGGACGGCGCAGGTCCGCGGGCCGCAGGAAAAGCGGCCCCGCCTGCGCCCGCGCCGCCGTGCTGCATGCCCCGGCGCTGCCGCGCCGCTCAACCGCCCCCGCAGCCCCGAGCTCCCCCATGACGGAGGCCCTGTCACCCATCGCGCCGGCGCACCCGGCGCGATGGGTCCCTCCTCGGAGAGATGCCTCGCTCCGCCGGCTGGCGCCGCCTCCGCTCAGCATGGCGGAGGCACGTCTCCGCGCCTCGCGCCCCGGCCTCACCCCTCTTAGCCGCTATGCTATAATGGCTGTGGAATCGGTGCGGTTTCTCCGTCCGTCGGCCCTCGCCACGCCGCAGCCCCGGCTGCCGTGAGGCGGCCGGCGTCTCTGTGTCTGTAAGGAAGCCATGGACATCTCAGTTCTCTCCGGCAGCGCGGCGCAGCTAGACACGCCGCTGCTCGTGATCGGCGCCTTCGAGGACGAGCCGCTCCCCGAGGCCGCCGCGGCGCTCCTCGAGCAGGGGGATTTCACCGCCAAGCCGAAGCAGGCGCTGCTCCTCTACCCGCGCGGCGCGCTCGCCGCCCGGCGCCTGCTGCTCCTCGGCCTCGGCAAGCGAGACCAGCTCACCGGCGAGCGCCTGCGCGAGGCCGCCGGCCTGGCCGGCCAGCGCGCCGCCGAGCTGAAGGTCGACCGCGTCACCGTCGAGCTCCCCGCCGCCGGCCAGCTCCCGCCCGACGCCGCGGCCCAGGCGCTCGTCGAGGGCCTCGCGCTCAGCACCTACCGCTTCCTGGAGTACAAGAGCGACACCGGGGACGACGGGCGGCGCGCCATCGAGTCGCTGCAGATCCTCTCCGCCGACGAGGACGCCGCCCGCCGCGGCGCCGCCATCGGCTCGGCGGTGGCCCGCGGCGTCAGGCTCGCGCGCGACCTCGCCAACCGCCCCAGCAACGATCTCACCCCCGAGAAGCTGGCGGGCGCCGCCCGCGCCGTGGCCGAGCAGTTCGGCATGGCCTCGACGATCCTCGGCCCCTCCGAGCTGCGCGTCCAGGGCTTCGGCGGCGTGCTCGGCGTCGGCCAGGGCTCCGCCAACCCGCCCTACGTCGCCGTCGTCGAGTACGACGGCCGGCGCGACGGGTCCGGCCCGACGATCTGCCTGGTCGGCAAGGGGATCACCTTCGACACCGGCGGCATCTCAATCAAGCCGGCCGAGGGCATGGACAACATGAAGATGGACATGGGCGGCGCCGCGGCGGTGATCGGCACCATGCACGTCGTCGGCGAGCTCGGCCTGCCGCTGCGCGTCGTCGGCCTGATCGGCGCCGCCGAGAACATGCCCAGCGCCACCTCCTACAAGCCCGGCGACATCCTCAGGACTCTGAGCGGCAAGACGATCGAGGTGCTCAACACCGACGCCGAGGGGCGCATCGTCCTCGCCGACGTGCTCACCTACGCGCAGCGCTTCCAGCCCGATGCGATCATCGACCTGGCCACGCTCACCGGCGCGATCATGGTCGCGCTCGGCCCGCACGCGATCGGCCTGATGAGCAACGACGACTCCCTCGCGCAGCGCCTGGTGCGCGCCGGGGAGGCGGCGGGCGAGCGCGCCTGGCAGCTCCCGCTCTGGGAGCCCTACCGCGAGATGGTCAAGAGCGACATCGCCGACGTGAAGAACAGCACCGGGCGCTACGGCGGCGCCATCACCGCCGCCGCCTTCCTCTCCAACTTCGTCGGCGACGTGCCCTGGGCGCACCTGGACATCGCCGGCACCGCCTGGACCGACGCCAAGCCCAAGCCGTACATGACTAAAGGCGCCACCGGCGTCGGCGTCCGGCTGCTGACACAGGCTCTACGCACCTGGACCGAAAGCTGACATCGCAGAAATCGGCCCGCCGCCAGCGTTCATGCCAATAGCACCGCAGCGATTGGCACACCTGGCGCGGGCCGATTTGGAGTACGCTCGCGCAGCGCCGCGCCGGACAACATAAGGAGCGTCAGATGCCGGACGAGATGATTGTTCGCTTCTGGGGGGTGCGTGGGAGCCACCCAGTTCCAGGGCCACGCACCGTGCGCTACGGCGGCAACACCTCGTGCGTCGAGGTGCAGGCTGGGGCGCACACGATCATCCTCGACGCCGGCACCGGGATCATCAACCTCGGCGCCGAGCTGCTGCGCCAGTCACGCGACAGCGGCAACCGGCCGGTGGTAGCGACGATCCTGTTCAGCCACATGCACCACGACCACACCCAGGGCTTCCCGTTCTTCAAGCCGGCCTACCTCGGCGCCACCACGCTGAACATCCTCGGCCCCAAGGTCTTCCAGGAGGATCTCGAGCAGGCGCTCGCCAACGCCATGCTGCCGCCCAGCTTCCCGATCAGCCTGGACGAGCTGCCCTCGCTCAAGATCCTGCGCAACATCAGCGAGCACAACGTCGTCCTGCTCGGCCAGAGCCCCACCGACGTCCAGGTCCTCAACCGCTACCACAACACGATCGACGACTCGCCCGACCTCGTGCGCATCCACACCTACCACAGCTTCGCCCACCCCAAGAACGGCGTGAACATCTACCGCATCAGCTGGCGCGGCAAGGCGGTGGTCTACGCCACCGACACCGAGGGGTACGTGGAGCACGACCAGCACCTCGTCGCCATCGCCCGCGACGCGGACCTGCTGATCCACGACGCGCAGTACCGGGTGGAGGACTACATCAACCCCGCCGATCCCAAGCAGGGCTTCGGGCACAGCACGCCGGAGATGGCGTGCGGCGTGGCGCAGGCCGCCGGCGCCCGGCAGCTCGTGCTGTTCCACCACGACCCAAGCTACGACGATGACACGGTCGCCCAGATCGAGGCCGACGCGCAGCGCATCTTCTCGTGCACCCGCGCCGCCTACGAGGGGCTGGAGATCCGGCTGTGACGCCCGCCGGGGCGCTACAGCGACTGGGGGATCGTAAAGAAGAAGGTGCTGCCCTGGCCGAGCTCGCTCTCGACCCAGATCCGGCCGCCGTGCGCCTCGACCACCAGCTTGCAGAAGGTCAGCCCGAGCCCGCTGCCGCCGCGGCGCTCGCCCACCTGCCCGAACTTAGCGAAGATCTTGTCGCGGTCCTTGGGGGCGATCCCGATCCCCTGGTCGCGCACCGAGATGCAGATCGCCGGGTGATCGGCCTCGCCGGCGGCGGTGGCCCGCGCGCTGATGTGCACGCTGGACCCGCGGCCGCTGAACTTGATCGCGTTCGCCACCAGGTTCTGCACCACCCGCACCACCAGCCCTGAGTCGGCCGGCACGGACGGCAGGCCCTCGGGAAGGTCCAGCACCAGCTCGATGCGCTTGTCCTGCGCCAGCGATGCCAGCTGCTCCGCCGCCCGCCCGACGAGCTCGCCCACATCGCACGCCGCCAGCGTCAGGGGCATTCGCCCGGCCTCCAGCCGGTTGATGTCCAGCAGCGTGTTGATCATCTCCAGCATCTGCTGCGCGCTGGCGTTGGCGATATTCAGAATGTGGTGCTGGCTCGGCGTGAGCGGCCCGGAGACGCCGCGCAGCAACAGCTCCACCGAGGCCATCATGCTCGAGAGCGGGCTGCGCAGGTCGTGGACGATCATATGCGTCAGGTCCTGGCGCATCTGCTCGGACTCGCGCGCCTCGGTGATGTCGCGCAGCACCAGCAGCGCCCCGCCCGACGCCGCGCCGTCGCCGCCGCTGCTGTGGACGGTCAGCACGGTCCACTCCACGAAGCGCGCCGGGCCGGCGCCCTCAGTCAGCGCGCCGCTGGCGAAGGTCTCGCTGCCGGCCAGCACCGCGTCCAGCCCGCGCCGGAGCGCCACCCAGTCCTCGGGGAGGTACAGCGTGGCCCGCTCCCAGGCCTCCAGGAACTGCGCGACGGTGGCGCCGTGGGTGTCCTCCGGCCTGAGCCCGCACAGCTGGTGCAGGGCGGCGTTCGCGACGGCCACCCGCGCGTCGGCCCCGATCAGCATGATCCCCTCGCGGGTCGAGGCCAGGATCGAGGCCATCTCGTCGCGCGCGGTGCGCACGGCGGTGAACAGCTCGATGCTCTCCACCGCGCCCGCCGCCTGCGTCGCGAACAGCGCCACCGTCTCGCGGTCCGGCGCGGGCGGGACATCGCGCTCGTAGTACACGCACATGCACCCCAGGGTGCGCTGGGTGGCGCGCAGCGGCACGATCAGCGTGGCGACCGGGCCGCGCTGGGGCTGAAGCTCCTGCGTCACCTCCGGCCGGCCGCTCTCGACGACGCGCTCGAGCGTGTTCGCCGGGGGCACGGGCAGCGCCGCATCGCCGACGTGCACCACGCTGCGGAAGCCGCCCTCGTTGGGCACCAGCACCGCCGCGCCGAGCGCGCCGGTCATCTCGGCCACGCCGCGCGCCGTCATCGCGAAGATCTCGTCGGCGGTGCGCAGCGCCGTGTGGATGGCCATGCCCAGCGCGTTCAGCGCCGTGAGGCTGCGCAGGTTGTGCTGCAGCTGGTCGTTGATCTGCGCCAGCTCCTCGGCGCGCCGCGCCAGCGCCTTATCCACCTCGCCGAAGCGGCGCGCGTTCTCGAGCGCGATCACCGCGTAGTCGGCCACCGCCTCGAGCAGCCGCAGGTCTTCGTGCGTGAAGGGCGCGCCGTCGCGGCGGTTCAGCACCTCGATCACGCCGCGCACCCCGCCCACGCCCCGCAGCGGCGTCGCCAGGAGCGCCCGCGTGGTGTAGCCGGTGCTGCGGTCGGTCGAGTCGTCGAAGCGCGCGTCCTGGCGCACGTCGTTGCTGAAGACCGACTGGCCGGTGGCGACGACGTACCCGGCGATCCCGATCCCCGGCGCGAGGCGCGTGCCGATCAGCTGCGAGCCGACCGGGCCGATCGTGTAGGCGAACACCAGCTCGCCGCTCTCGTCGTCCGTCAGCAGCAGCGAGCCCTCCTCGACATTCAGCAGCTCGCTGACCTGCTCCATGATCAGCGACGGCACCCGCTCCGGGTCGAGCGAGGAGGTGATCGTCCGGCCGATCCGGTTGAGCGCGGCCAGCTGGCGGGCCTGGCGGTCGCTTCGCTGGTACAGGCGCGCGTTCTCGATCGCCACCGCCGCCTGGGCCGCGATGGTGACGAACAGCTCGACCTGGGACTCGCTGTAGGTGTACCCGTCGCGCGGGCTGCCGACGGTCATCACGCCGATCACCTCGTCGCGCACGATCAGCGGCACGCCCAGCCAGGCGCGGCTGACATTGAACCCGCCGAAGTTGCGCGGCTGCAGCCCGCGGCGCTCGCACTCGGCGAGGTAGTTCGCCACGCACAGCGGCCGGCGCTCGCGGACCACGGTGCCGGCCAGGCCCTCGTTCGAGGACCAGCGCACCTCGGTCGAGATGCGCTGGCCGTCGCTCACCAGGTACGCCAGGTCGAAGACGTCCTCGTCCCGGTCATACAGCGCGATGTAGAAGTTCGGCGCATCCACCAGCCGCGTGGTGACGCTGTAGATCGCCTCGAGCAGCGTGTTGAGGTCCAGCCCGCCGCCGAGCAGGCGCCCGACCTCGTTCAGCATCTGGAGCTGGACCGCGCGCTCGCCCTCGTCTGCGAGGGCGAGCATGGCCAGCGCCGTGCTGGTCTGCGCCGCCACGCCCAGCACGAACGCGTCGCTCTCCGGCGCCCACACCCGGTCCTCGATCCAGATCCACCCGCTGAGCGTCCCGCGCACGCGTAGCGGCGCGTAGCAGGCGCCGCTCCCGTCGCCGTCCAGCACAAGCTCGCCGCGGGCCAGCGCGGCCAGCTGGAGCGCATCGGGCTGGCGCGCAGGCTCCTCCGCGCGCGGCCCGAAGAGCCGCCGCACGGGCCCAGCGTCCCAGACGATCTGCAGGAGACGCGCCCCCAGCGCCCGCTCGAGCACCTCAGCACAGGCGGCGGCGACCGCCTCCGCGGTCGGGGCCTCGGCGAGGCGCACGGAGAGCTGCTGGTAGAGCTGCAGCTGGTCGGTTTCTGTCGCGGGGATCTCGGTCATCAGGCAGGTGTGGCAGAAAGCTTTTACGCCTATTTTACCAGAGGTCAGCTTCGCGCGCTACCCTCAGGACATCCGTCAAAAGCACGACCTACACGGCGTGGTACTGCGTACCCGCTGCCTTCCTTTCCGCCGCAGGGCGGGCGAAGCAGGCCCCTGGTGGGCTTGCAGCCCACCACACTCCCGCGTCTCGAGCGGGGCCGGGGCCGGGGCTTGCTGTGGCGTCTGGGAAGGCTTCGCCCGCCCCAGCTAGCGGCACTTCGGCAGTTTGACGCCCTCCAGCGCGGTTGGTATAATCCAAGGGCTGGTGACATATAGCACAAATAGCCCGCACCTGCCCGGGCCGCATGTTCATGGAGGAGAGCTACTGATGGATCCGGTGACCTACCTGATGACCCCTGCAGCTGGTGTGGGCGCCCTCGAGTGGGTCTTCTTCGTTGCCCAAGTGCTGGTGACGATCACCGGGATCTATCTCGCCTTCATGAGCGGCGACACGCACCCTGTGCGCGGGCAGGCGCTGCGCCGGCTCGGCTACGCGCTCCTGGCCGTCGGGCTGGTGGGCGCGGTGATCGGAGCGCTGCGGATCAGCGACGTCGCGCCCTTCACTATGCCGATCTGGATCACGGTCGCCACGCTGTTCAACCTGGCGCTGTTCGTGTTCGCGCTGTACTACGCGCGGACGGTCTACCCGGAGCAGCTGCGCGCCTACGAGCAGGAGAGCCGCGGCCGGGCGGCCCGCCAGGCGCGCCCGCAGGTGGCCTCCACCCCCGACGCCGCCCGGGCCGCAGCCAGGACTCCCGCGCGCAGCGACGCCACCCCGCGATCCTCGGCCGCCACACAGTCGCCTCCCAGCGCAAACGGCGCCGCACGGGCCGCCGGGAGCAGCCGGCGCCTCTCCCGCCGCGAGCGGAAGCGCAGGAACCGCTAGGCGACCTCCCCTCTCACACGGTCCGTATCACGCTCCCCCACGGCATCCGGTGCGCGGTGGTCACCTGCACGTGGTAGCTCGCCGACTCGCGGTGGAGCGGGATCTCGAGCAGCGCGCGGTGCCCGTCGACGGTCACGCTGCCGAGCGCCTCGCGCTGCGCGCCGAGCACATCCACAATCGCGCTCGTTGGGCGCGCTCCCCCGCCGTAGCTGAGCGAGACGTGCGCCAGCGGCGGCCCCCCGGGCGTCACCGCCGTCACCTGCGCCGCGCGGACCTGCGCCGGCCGCAGGCGCCACGCCAGCAGCGCCAGCACGCCGAGCGCGATCAACATCCCGGCCCCCCGCAGTCGCTCGCGCATCACTCCCTCACCCCTCATCCCGGCGGTACAGTCGCTCGTATACGCCATAGAAACCGTAAACAAGCTTGACGTAGTTACGAGTCTCGTTGAAGTCGATCCGCTCGACGAACATGTCCGGGTCCGGAACGCTCTCTCCGCCGGCCCAGCGCCAGGCGTTGCCCGGCCCGCCGTTGTACGCCGCCAGCGCGCCCGGCAGGCTCCCGCTCATATTCTCCAGCTGGCGCCGCAGGTAGAAGGCGCCGAAGCGGATGCTCACCGCCGGCCGCAGCAGGTCGTCGTCGCTGTACTCCTCGACTCCGAGCGCCTGCGCGATGCCGCGGCCGGTCTCCGGCATCACCTGCGCCAACCCGCGCGCCCCCGCCCACGACACGGCCCCCGGGTTGAACAGGCTCTCCTGGCGCAGCAGGGCGTACAGCGCCAGCGGGTCCACCCCTTGGGCGCGCGCCTCGGCCAGCACGATCGCCCGGTACGGCGCCGGGTAGATCAGAAGCTGCAGCCCGTCGGGAGGCTGCGCGGCCTCCGCGGGCGCGATCTGCGCCAGCCGCTGCGCCGCCGTGAGCGCCACATACGTGACGCCGTGCTCATGCGCCAGGCGCGCCAGCAGGTACAGCCGGTGCGGGTCGTCCTTCCAGGCGTCCAGCGGGGCGCGCCACTCGCCGATCGACTCGTTGATCAGCCCGACCTCCGCCAGGGCCACGGCGCGCTGCACCGCCGGGTCCGCGGCCACCTGCTGGCTGTCGTCAGGCGGCGCGCCGGCCCAGCTCGCCAGCCACGCCTCCACCTCGCGCCACTCGGCCTCGCCGAGCGGCCGGTCGAGGCGCAGCTCGCCGGCGCCTATGCCATCGGTCAGCTCCGCCACCCGGCGGGCGTAGTAGGAGTCCGGCGCCGCAGCGCGCGCGGCGTCGAGCATCTCGGCGTGGGTCTCGCTCCCGGCCTCGCCGGCAGCCTCGAGCGCCCGCGCCGTCCAGTAGGCCGCCTGCGCCGCCATCTGGCCGGCCGACGCGCGGCGCAGCTCGTCCCACACGCGGATCGCCTCGTCGTAGCGCCCGCCCTCGTAGTAGTACATCCCGGCCGCGAAGAGCGCCTGGCCGGCGCCGGGGGCGGCGGGGTAGCGCCGCGCAAAATCGAGCCGCTGCTGCGCCGCGCCCTCGGCGTCCCCCAGCCAGTCGAGCAGCTGCGCCGCGCGGCTCAGCGCCTCGGGGGCGCGCTGGTCGTCGGGGTAGGCGTCGGCGAACTCGCGGTAGCCCGCCACCGCGCGCTCCCGGTCGCCGCTCTGGCCGATCGTCTGCACCCAGTCGAGCTGCGCCTGCCGCCCGGTCCCGCCGTCCGGGTCGGCCGCGCCGATCGCAGCCAGCTCCGCGAGCGCCCCCTCGTAGTCGCCGAGCGCCCGCACGGCCAGCGCCCGCTGCCGCCGCAGCTCGAGCTGCTCGGAGGGCGCGGCCGCGGGGATCGCGGCGTCGAGCTGCGCGATGGCCGCCTCCCAGCGCTGGTGGGCCAGCAGCACGCGCGCGGCCGCCGCCGGCTGCAGGTTGCCCTGCGGGTCCGCCAGCAGCCGGGTGACGCTCTCGAGCGCCTCGGGCGCCGCAGGGGCCTCGGCGGCGGCCGCGCGCAGCCAGTCGCGCGCCTGCTCGGCCTCGCCCAGATCGGCGGCGAGCGTCGCGCCCTCAAGCATGATCCTCGCCCGGTACGCCGGGACCCGGGCGATCTCGAGCAGGCTGCGGTAGTTCTCCAGCGCCTGCGCCCCCTGCCCGAGCTCCAGGCGCACGGCGATCGCCCGCTCGTAGGCCGCGGCGCGCTCCGTGGTCGCGATGTCGCTCGCCGCGGCGGCCTCGTAGCCGGCGGCGGCCTCCTCGAGCCGGCCGAGCGCCCGCTCCTGGGCCGCCTGGCGGATGCGCGCGTAGGGCTCGATCGGCGTGCCAAGCGCCCGGTAGCGCTCGTAGGCCTGCGCGGCCTCAGCCGGCGCGCCGAGCTCCTCGTGCGCCCGGGCCAGCAGGAACAGCGCCCGGGCGTGGAGCGCGTCCTCCGGCCCCGAGTCGGCGAGCGGCCCCACGGCGCTCGCGGCGTCCTGCCAGCGCTCGAGGTGGCCGTAGCTCTCGGCCAGGTGCAGGCGCGCCGGCCGCGCCTCCGGGGCGTCGGGCGCGGCGCTGAGCACGGCGGCGAACGCCTCGGCTGCGGCGGCGTAGTCCGCGGCGCGCAGGTGCTCCAGGCCCGCGGCGAGCAGCTCGCCCGGGGCAGATGGCGCCGGGTCAGAGCCCTCGGGCGGCGCGGTTGGGGTGGGCGGTGGAGAGGTCGGGTCGGTTGGCGGCGGGGCGTAGTCGACGGCATCGCAGGCGGCCAGGGCGGCGAGCAGAACCAGGGCGGCGAGCCGTCGTCGCAGTCGGTTCGGCATGGGCGGCATTGTACCACGCGCCCCCGCGCCGGCAAATGACAGAAAGCTCGCAGCTTCCTGCGCTGGCGTCAGCCTCCAGCCTCGGCCAGGATCGCCCGCAGCCGCGCGACCTGCTCCTTGAGCGCGGCCTCGTCGCGGTGGTACTCGAGCGTCACCGCGCGCGGCCTGGTGCGGCGCAGCACCTCGCGCAGCAGCTCGTAGTCCTCCTCCTGCAGCGGCTCGTGCGCGTCGCGCAGCACGCCGTCCTCCCAGCGCGGCCCGCTCACGTGGAGCTGCACCACCCGGTCGAGCGGCAGCGCCGCGAGGTAGTCGTCGATCGGTATCCCCAGGCTGGCCGCGCTCACCCGGGCGTGGGCCAGGTCGAGCAGCAGCCCGACGCCGGTGCGCTCGACCGCGGCGGCGATGAAGTCCGGCTCGCAGACGTGCTCGTAGGCGCCGCTCGCGTTGTAGTCCAGATTCTCGACGATCAGCGGCACGTCGAGGGCGCTCCGCAGCCCGATGAGGTTGTCGCAGACGCTGGCGAAGAGCTCGTCGCGGCCGAGGACCGGCGAGCGCGCCTCGTTCCAGCGCCCGAAGTGGACCTCGACCGCGCTGTAGCCGAGGTGGACGCTCAGCCAGGGGGCGCGGGTGGCGACGAGCCGGCGGCGGGTCACTTCGAGCGCCTCCGGCTCGGTCAGCACGCCCGGCTGGCCGAGCGAGGCGTTGAACAGCGCGTTGTGCAGCAGCATGGGCTGGCCGGGGAACAGCTCGACAGCGCTCTCGGTCCAGCGGCTGGTGGTCTCGAAGTAGTCGACCGCGAGCTCCCGGCGCGCGAGCAGCTCGCGGGTGAGCGGCCAGTCGGCGATTGCGAGTGAGATCATGTGGCCCTCCTTCGCAGCGATTGTAGCATCGAATGGGGAGAGGGGTGCGCCGCGTAGAAAAGGGGAATCTGAGAAACTTGGCTTCCCCAAACTCCACCGTGCGGCGCGGCGGCCGCGCCGCCGCAGGCGATCATTTGACGGGGTGCAGCGCCTCCGCTATGCTGTGGCGCTATTCGAAATCACCCTAGCGACACAGCAATGGACTATCAGCAGGCGCTGGACTACCTCTACTCCTTCATCGCCGGCGAGCGGCAGACGCGGCGCCCGCCGCCCGAGCTGAACCTGATACGCACCCGGGCGCTCCTCACGGCGCTCGGCGAGCCGCAGCGCGCCTTCCGCAGCGTGGTCGTCGCCGGCACCAAGGGCAAGGGCTCGACCTGCGCGATGACCGAGGCGATCGCCCGCGCCTCCGGCCTCAGGGTCGGCCTCTGGACATCGCCGCACCTCCACAGCTACCGCGAGCGCATCCAGGTGGACCGCCGCCCGATCGGACAGGCGGCGCTGGTGCGGCTCGTGGAGCAGGTGCAGCCGCTGGTGGAGCAGGTGACCCACGCCACCGCAGGCCCGCCAACGACCTTCGCGATCGGGTTCGCGCTCGCGCTGCGCTACTTCGCCGACGAGGGCGTGGACCTGGCGGTGCTCGAGGTCGGGCTGGGCGGCACCTACGACAGCGCCAACGTCGTCGACCCGATCCTCTCGGTGATCACCTCGATCAGCTACGACCACACGGAGATCCTGGGCCGCACGCTGCGCGACATCGCGCTCCAGAAGGCCGGCATCATGCGCGCCGGAGTCCCGGCGATCACCGTCCCGCAGGAGCCGGAGGCGCTGCAGGCGCTGGCGGCCCACGCGGCGGAGATCGGCGCGCCCCTCTACGTCGTCGGGCGCCCGGCGCCGCACGCGCCGATGTTCAACGCGCTCGACCCCACCTCGGAGTACCACGGCCCGCTCACGACCGGGCTGCTGGGCTCGTTCCAGCGCGACAACTCGCTCCTCAGCGCCGGCGCCGCGCTCCTGCTGCGCCGGGCCGGCCTGCCGATCACCGACGCGGCGATCGCCACGGGCCTCGCAGAGGCGCGCTGGCCCGGCCGGATGGAGATCGTGCCCGGCGCGCCGCCGGTCGTGATCGACGGCGCGCACAACGGCGACTCGGCCCGCCGGCTGGTCGAGTCGCTCGGCGAGCTGTTCCCCGGCAGGCGCCTGGTGCTGGTGTTCGGCACCTCGCGCGACAAGGACCTGCCGCGGATGCTGGCCGAGCTGATGCCGGCCACCCGGGCGCTGGTGCTGACCCACTCGCGCCACCCGCGCTCGCTCGTCGACCTGAACTCCCTCCGGGAGCAGGCGGCGCCGCTGCTCCCCCCCGGCACACCGCTGGTCACCCGCGACGACGTGCCCGAGGCGATCGAGGCGGCCCGCGAGCTGGCCGGCCCGGACGACGTGATCTGCGTCACCGGCTCGCTGTTCATCGCCGCCGCCGCCCGCGAGGTGCTCGGCCTGCCCCACGAGCGGGACTAGGCACATCTGCGCTCCCCTCCCTCCCTGAGCCGGCGCGCGGAAGCGATGACGTCCCAGGGCACAGCTTGACAATAACCCGCCAGTGTGCCATTCTGGCAGCGGTGTGGATGGTCGACAGTGGGGGGAGCGCGATGAACCTGATAATCTGTCTGACCGGAGAGGCGGAGCAGCTCGCCTTCCTACCCGAGATAGCCAGCCTCGGCGCCGGCATCGAGCTCGGAAGCTACGGCCTGGCCGGCATCCGGTCCGAGCAGCAGTGGGAGGCGCGGGTCCGGCTGCACCAGGAGCTCCGCGCGCGGTTCGCGGGGCCGCTCGCCATCCACGGCCCGTTCCTCGGCATGGAGTTCGCGCACCTCGATCACCTCATCCGCGCGGCCGTTCAGCGCCGCCTGGACATGCTGTTCGACGTTGCGCTGCAGCTCGGCGCCGGCCGGATCATCCTGCACAGCGGCTACACCGTGGAGATGGAGCTCTTCGACCTCGACGAGCAGTGGCTCACTGGGAACATCTCCTTCTGGCAGCGCGAGATCCAGCGCTGGGCCGACGCCGGGATCCAGATCGTCCTCGAGAACGACATCGAGAAGTCGCCGGACCTGTTGATCCGCCTGGTCGACGGAGTCGGCGCCCCGTCCCTGGGCCTGTGCATGGACATCGGCCACCAGCACGTGTTCTCCAGCCTGGACGCCCCCGAGTGGGTGCGGCGGATGGGCCGGCGCCTGCTCCATGTGCATCTGCACGACAACGATCGCACGGGCGAGGCGGCTGAGGAGCGAAGGGCGGGCAGGTGGCCGATTCACGGCCGCCTCTACCCGCCCAGTTCCCCAGCTTTGCCAGGCCGCGCCTAGTGACGCGGCGAGCAGGGCTGCAGAAGACCCGCCAGCCGGTGGGCGAGCGCCTCCAGCGGCTCGCCCTTCATGATGAAGGCCTCCGCCCCGGCCGCCAGCGCCTCCTGCTCGATGCGGTAGTCGGATGACACCACCACCACCGGGGACGCCACCCGGCGCGCGCGCAGCGCCCTGAGCAGCTCCAGGCCGGTCATGCCGGGCGGCATGTGATGGTCGGTGATCACCAGGTCTGCGCCGCGCTCCTCGAACACGGCGAGCGCCTCCTCAGCCGACCGGACCGCGGTGACAGCTGCGTCTGGAATATGGGTGGCCAGCATCTGCTCGACCACAAAGAGGTACAGCGGATCGTCGTCCGCTGCGATGATATGGTAACGCCGGGCCATAGCACGCTCCGGTTCAGACTTGCTCCTGATCAGGCCACAGGAGGCAGTGGGAGGCGCAGTATACCAAGCATGGCCCGCCAGTTACTTTACATGAGCATTACAGGTGCTACGCGGCTGGCGCGTAGAACCCGGCGCCGGAAGGAGGCCGCCGCGATCTCGATCGATCTCCACGCATGTCCGCGGATTCAGCAGTATAATGAACGGAGCTACGTGATGGTGGGGTGCGGGGAGGCGCTGCCTCCCCAATCATCCCTCCTCCGGCCACCTCGCGGCAGCACGCCGTCGCAGGGCAGCGGAAGAACGGGTCCTTGGAGAGGCAACGCCCTCGAGATCTCCCCGCGGGAGACGCCGCCGCACCACACTGCGTAGCTCGTGTTATCGACACGAGCTATGCGGCCGTGCCGCCCTCGCGAGCCGGGTGGTGTGTGGGCCGCTGGCCTTCCGAGCGGGGCCCGGCCGCCGCGCCAGCCGTACCGACCGCGCGAGCGACGCGGGGCGACACGCGATCGTACCGCCCGCAGCGGCGGATGCGTTCTATAAACAGGTGGATAGCGCAGGACAATCGTAGCGGCCATGGTGGCCAGCAGACTCGCCGAGGCGTCGAGATCGCTGGCTTGGCAACCAGGGCCGTGACTCGGCGCCCGCAGTAGAGACTCTGGAGAAGCCATGAGCGTCATCGACACCGAAGTGAACCCGGGAGGCGTGGGGCTGGAGGATCGACCGCCAATCGTGAACGACTTCTCGATCGTCGCGGCGACCGTCAACGGCTCGGGGAGCCAGACGGCTAACAATGTCCTCATCCGCGCCATCTTCAAGATGGGCATCCCCGTCAGCGGCAAGAACCTGTTCCCCTCGAACATCCAGGGCCTGCCGACCTGGTACACCATCCGCGTCAGCAAGCACGGCTACACCGCCCGCCGCGAGGGGACCGAGATCCTGGTGGCCTTCAACCCGCGGACGGCCGACGAGGACCTGGCCGCCCTGCCGCCCGGCGGCGTGTGCGTGCACCCGGATGACCTCAAGTTCGCCCAGCCGCGCGAGGATGTCATCTACTACCCGCTGCCGGTCAAAGAGCTGGTGAAGCAGTCCGGGGCCGACGTCAAGCTCAGGGACTACATCGCCAATATGGCCTACGTCGGCGCGCTCACCGAGCTGCTCAGCATCGACATCAACGAGATCTACAAGGCGCTCGACAAGCACTTCAAGGGCCGGAAGAAGCCGATCGACCTGAACTTCGGCATGGTCACCGCCGCCGCGGAGTGGACGCGCGCCAACCTGCCCAAGCGCGACCCGTACCGCGTCGCCCCGATGAACGAGACCGCCGGCATGATCCTGATCGACGGCAACACCGCCGGCGCGCTGGGCGCCCTGTGCGGCGGCATGACCGTGGCGGCCTGGTACCCGATCACCCCCGCGACCAGCCTGGCGGACGCCCTGACCGACTACGCGCCGAAGCTGCGCGGCAACGAGGCGGACGGCACGGCGACCTACGCGATCATCCAGGCCGAGGACGAGCTGGCCGCGGCCGGGATGGTCGTCGGCGCGGGCTGGGCCGGCGCGCGCGCGATGACCAGCACCTCGGGCCCGGGCCTCTCGCTGATGAACGAGTTCGTCGGCCTGGCCTACTTCGCCGAGGTCCCGGCGGTGATCTGGGACGTCATGCGCATGGGCCCCTCCACCGGCCTGCCGACGCGCGTCTCGCAGGGCGATGTGCTCAGCGCCTACTACATGGGCCACGGCGACACGCGCCACGTCTGCCTGTTCCCGGGCTCGATGCGCGAGTGCTTCGAGTTCGGCTGGCGCGCCTTCGACCTCGCCGAGCGGCTGCAGACCCCGGTGCTGGTGCTCAGCGACCTCGACCTGGGCATGAACAACTGGATGACCGAGCCGTTCGAGTACCCCGATCAGCCCTTCGACCGCGGCAAGGTGCTGACCGCCGAGCAGATCGACGAGCTCGAGCAGCGCTTCGGGCGCTACGGCCGCTACCGCGATGTGGACGGCGACGGCATCCCCTACCGCACCCTGCCCGGCAACCAGCACCCGCGCAGCGCCTACCTGGCGCGCGGCACCGGCCACAACGAGTTCGCGGCCTATAGCGAGCGCCCGGAGGACTGGCAGAAGAACCTCGACCGGCTGGCGCGCAAGCACGAGACGGCGCGCACGCTCGTGCCGCAGCCGGTGGTCGATCTCAACGAGAAGGCGCGCGTGGGCATCATCGCCTACGGCTCGACCGACGCGGCGGTGCGCGAGGCGCGCGACCGGCTCGAGCAGGCGGGCGTGGCGACCAGCTACCTGCGTATTCGCGCCCTGCCGCTGAGCGAGCCGGTGCGGACGTTCGTCGAGCAGCACGACCGGGTCTACGTGGCCGAGATGAACGAGGACGGGCAGATGCACCAGCTGGTGCAGCTCCACGTGCCCGAGCTGGCCGGCCGGGTCCGCTCGGTGCGGATCTGCAACGGCCTGCCGATGAGCGCCCGGTTCGTGACCGAGGAGATCCTGAAGGCGGAGCAGAGCAGCTGAACGTTGCACATCGGAGCGCAGGGGCGTGGGGGCGCAGCGCGCCAGCCCGCTCCCGCGCTACGTGCAACCGGAGAATAATGAGATGACCACCCAGACCAAGATCAACGGCCGGCCGGCGAACACCAATAAGATCGGCCTGACCCAGCAGGAGTACCGCGGCGGCGAGACCACGCTCTGCGCGGGGTGCGGCCACAACTCGATCACCAGCCAGATCATCGCCGTGGCCTACGAGCTCTCGCTCGCGCCGCACCAGATCATCAAGATGAGCGGCATCGGCTGCTCCTCGAAGACCCCGGCCTACTTCCTGAACCGGTCGCACGGCTTCAACACGCTGCACGGCCGCATGCCATCGGTGACCACCGGCGCGATCCTCGCGAACCGCCACCTGCTGGCGATCGGCGTCAGCGGCGACGGTGACACCGGCTCGATCGGCTTGGGCCAGTTCAAGCATCTGATCCGCCGCAACGTGCCGATGGTCTACATCGTGGAGAACAACGGCGTCTACGGCCTGACGAAGGGGCAGCACTCGGCCACCGCCGACATCGGGCAGAGCCTGAAGTACGCCGGCACCAACGAGCTGCCGCCGATCGACGTGTGCATCGAGGCGCTGGTGGCCGACTGCGGCTTCGTCGCGCGCTCGTTCGCCGGCGACGCGAAGCAGGTGCGCGAGCTGCTCAAGGCCGCGATGAGCTACGAGGGCACGGCGGTGCTGGATATCATCAGCCCGTGCGTCACCTTCAACAACGACGAGTCGTCCACCAAGAGCTTCCCGTACGGCAAGGCCCACGAGGAGCGCATCCAGGACATCCAATTCATCCCGCGCTTCGAGGAGATCCAGGTGGAGTACGAGGAGGGCGAGGAGCGGATCGTGAAGCTCCACGACGGCCCGGCGGTCAAGCTGAAGAAGCTCGGCCGCGACTACGACCCGACCAACAAGTGGCAGGCGCTGGAGGTGCTCGAGCAGGCCCGCCGCAACCAGGAGCTCATCACCGGGCTGCTGTACATCGACACCAGCCGGCCGACGCTGCCGCAGCTGATGCGCCTCACGGACACGCCGCTGGCCGCCCTGCCCGAGGAGCAGCTCCGGCCCTCCCGCGAGCGCTTCGCGCAGGTCATGGCCGAGTTCGACTGATCCAAAGCGAAGCTCCGCCGGCTTCACCGGCGGAGCTTCCCATCACCCACAGACCCCAGGCCCTACGCCCGGCGCTTGCTCAGCAGGAAGGCCTCCGCGCCGCAGGCGCGCGCGTACTCGAGCGCGAAGGCCGCCTCGTCGTCCTCGCGGCCCTCGAGGAAGGCGCGAACCGCCGGCAGCAGCGCCTCGGCGGCGGCGGCGATCTGCGGCTTGAGGCGCACCCCCGGCCGCTGGGCCGCCAGGATCGCCCCGTACAGCACCGACCGGTCGGCCTCCCGCGCGAGCTCCTCGGGGCTGGCGCCGACACGGCAGGGCGGAAGCGGATCTCTATCAGATCGCATCGCTCGCTCCTCATTCCATTTGTCTGACGCAGGCGCCCTGCGGGCCGCCCGCGTCAGCGCTCCGCGGAAGGTGTGAAGGGCCTGCGGCTCTGATCTCCTTCTTTTTGCCGCTCTGCGGCGACTTCGTCGCCGCAGAGCGGCAGAAAGGTAATTCTGGGGAGGTTTCGCCTCCCCACACCCCTCCAGCGGCGGGCCGATGGCCCTTCACGGTTCCTCTTCTCTGCGCTCTCACGAGCCGGAAGGCGATTCTGGGGAGGCTTCACCTCCAGCGACGGGCCGATGGCCCTTCACGGGCGCCTCGCTGGCCGCGGAGCGGCGCACAAGAAGTATACGCGATTTGACATCTTCGCATCCACTCTGCTACGATCCGCATCGCAGCCGTGAGCCCAGCAAAGACGTTGGGCGTGCGGACGGAGGGGCCAGTGTCGTACACACTCCGTATCGGTATGCGCATCGGCTCGGCCGACCCCTTCTGGGTCCAGGTGCGCGAGGCAGTCCACCAGCACGCCCAGCAGTGCGGCGTCGAGCTGGTGGAGGTCGACCTCGGGCGCGCTGCGGCCCTCTCGCGCGATGCCCAGATCGGCTTCGTCGAAGGGCTGCTGGCGCAGGACCTCGACGCGCTGATCAGCGCCTACACCCCCGATCCGCTCGCGTACCGCATCCTCGCCAGCGGGCTCCCGATCGTCCACCTCACCGAGTCCGATGTGCGGCACCGCCGCTTCATCTCGCCGACCGGCTTCTACGACATCGCCAGGCTCGTCGGCAGCTACCTGGCCGAGCAGCTGCACGAGGCCGGGACGGTGCTGGTGGTGGGCGGGCTGCTGGCCGGCCACGGCGAGGATGGCCGCAGCCGCCTGGCCGGCATCGCCGACGCGCTGCGCGAGTACCCGCGCATGCAGATGCTCCACATCCCGAGCGCCTGGCGTCCCGACCACGCCGCCCCTCAGATCGAGGCCGCCCTGCGCGAGCTGAACGTCGCGCCCGACGCGATCTGCGGCCTCTCGGACTCGCTGGCGCTGGCGGCGCGCGACGCGGCGCGCGCCCTCGGGCTGCTCCGCCCCGAGACGCTGGTGGTCGGAATCAACGGCGACCCGCTGGCGCTCAAGGCGATCGCCGAGGGGGACATGACCGCCACCGTGGACACCTCGGCGGCCGAGTTCGGCGCGCAGGCGGTGGAGCTGGCGTGCGCCCTGGCCCGCGGCGCTGTGCTGCCGCCCCACTTCACCTACCAGATGCGTCTCGTGACCCGCGCCAACGTCGCCGAGACGGCCATGGCGAAGCTGATCGCGATCGCCAACCTGCCCAGCCGGCTCGTCGGCGTCAACCGGCGGCGCGACCGCCAGCGGCTGACTCAGATCGAGACCAGCCAGGCGATCAACCGCCTGATCGGCACGATCGACGACCGGCGCGAGCTGGCCAGCGCGATCGTCGAGCTCATCCGCACGAACTACAACTTCGATGCGGCGCAGCTCGCGTTCTGGCACGAGGCCGACAGGACGCTGACGCTCAACACGCCGGGGGTGCCGCGCCGGACGCTGGCCGAGGCCGGCCTGCTCGCCCAGGCGCTCGAGCGCGGCGAGCCGATCTACATCCCGGACACGCGGCACAGCCACCGCTTCCCGCCCGACCCGGCCTGGCCCGAGACGCGCTCGCGGGTGGTGCTGCCGGTGCGCGCCGGCCGCGCCCTCCAGGGCGTGCTGGACCTGCACAGCAACCGGCCGGTCCAGCGCACGGAGGAGGAGCTGGCCGGGCTCCAGCTTCTGGCCGACCAGCTCGGCATCGCGCTGCGCAACGCGGACCTGGCCTTCGACGTGCGGGTCGCGCGGGCCGAGAAGGGGCCGGGCCTGGCCTCGCACACCGGCGCGCTGGTGAGCCGGGCCGTGGCCTACATCCAGCGCCACCACGCCCGCGACCTCTCGCGCCACGAGATCGCCGCCCACGTCGGCGTGAGCGAGAACTATCTCACGCAGATCTTCCACCGCGAGTTCGGGCTCTCCCCCTGGGAGTACCTGCACCGCTACCGCGTGGAGCGCGCGAAGGCGCTGCTGCGCGATACAGACGAGAGCATCACTTCGGTCGCCGCGCTGGTCGGCTTCGGCGACCCGGCCTACTTCAGCCGGGTGTTCCGCAAGCTGGAGGGCTGCGCCCCGCGCGACTACCGCGAGCGTGTCCAGCAGCCGGCGAGTATTCTATCGTCCAAATGATCTGTGTTCAATCGTCCAAGACACGCCCCTCATCCTCCTATATGCTAGAGTCACTGTGACCCGAGCGTATACCGTCTGCAGCACCCCCGGCCGGGCGCCGCAGGGGAGCCGGTGACGCGCGCACCGAGCGGTGGGCTGACGCGGTCGTCCTGGCGGGCGCGCCGCGCCCATCTCCGCCGCGAGGCGCAGAGAACGGAGCGCCCCTGCACGAAGGCATTCTCGAAGCATATGCTGCAGGAGCCCCCAACGCCCCCCACGCACCCTCTCTCGGTCACGGAGCGGCAGGAAAAGGGGTTGCCGAGAGCCGACCAACGGGCGTCCGGTCACCCGGCCCAAGGTGCGAGGACACGGGCGCCGCGTAGCTCCGGCCAGTGAATAGGTACGACACCTATGTCCGACAGCGCCAACGGTGGCCGCATTCTGGAGGTCCGCGGCCTCAAAACCTACTTCACCCTCGAAGCCGGGACTGTCAAGGCCGTCAACGGCGTCGACCTGACGCTCGATAAAGGGCACACCCTAGGCGTCGTCGGCGAGAGCGGCTGCGGCAAGAGCGTGACCGCCATGTCGATCATGCGGCTGGTGAAGAGCCCGCCGGGCAAGATCGTGGGCGGTGAGATCCTGCTGCACCAGGGCCAGAACGGCCAGCGCACCACCGTCGACATCGCCAAGCTCGACCCGAACGGCGCCAAGATGCGCAGCATCCGCGGGGGCGAGATCGCGATGATCTTCCAGGAGCCGATGACCTCGCTCAACCCGCTCTACACGGTGGGCACCCAGATCGCCGAGACGGTGCAGCTCCACCAGAAGCTGGGCAAGAAGGAGGCGCGCGAGCGGGCGCTGGAGATGCTGCAGAAGGTCCAGATCGCGGACGCGCGGCGCCGGCTCGACGAGTACCCGCACCAGCTCTCGGGCGGCATGCGCCAGCGGGTCATGATCGCGCTGGCCCTCTCGTGCAACCCGTCCCTGCTGATCGCCGACGAGCCGACCACCGCGCTCGACGTGACGGTGCAGGCCCAGATCCTCGACCTCATGCGCCAGCTGCAGGCCGACTTCGGCTCGGCGATCATGATGATCACCCACAACCTCGGCGTGGTGTCGCAGATGGCGGACCACGTGGCGGTGATGTACCTGGGCAAGGTGGTGGAGGAGGGGCCGACGCGCGAGCTGTTCCATAACCCGCTGCACCCCTACACGGTCGGGCTGCTGAACTCGGTGCCGGTGTTGGGGCGCAAGGGGCGCAAGAAGCTGGTGCCGATCCGCGGCATGGTGCCGAAGCTCACCGAGGAGGTGCGCGGCTGCCCGTTCGCGCCGCGCTGCCCACATGCGATGAAGATCTGCGTCGAGGAGATGCCGGCCTACAAAGAGATCCAGCCCGGCCACAAGGCCGCGTGCTGGCTGCACCAGTAGGATGCCGCACGTCTCCGTGCGTGCACCGTCATATATCGGCAGATTCCCAACGAGGAGGGAACGATGTCTACGGAAGACCCCACCCGCCTGAGCCGACGGCAGTTCCTCCGTATGGCGGCGATGAGCACAGGCGCCGCTGTGCTCGCCGCCTGCGCCGCGCCCGCCTCTGGCCCGCCGCCGACCACCGCCCCGGCCGCGGAGCCGACCGCGGCGCCGGCCGCCACCGCCGCCCCGGCCGCGGAGCCGACCGCGGCGCCCGCAGCGCCGGCCGCCACCACCGCCCCGGCCGCAGCTGAGCTGCAGGGCCCCATCCCCTACCCCGAGGGCCAGATCATGGCCGGCGGCCGCGAGCCCAAGCTCTTCAACCTCGACGAGATGATCCAGTACCGGAAGCTGGACAGCTACAGCGAGCCGGAGTACATCACCCAGCTGGTCGAGGCCGGCAAGCTTCCGCCGGTGGAGGAGCGCCTGCCCGAGGAGCCGCAGGTCATCCCCAACTCCTTCTTCTCCGATGGGCCGGGCGAGTACGGCGGCGTGATGCGCGACGTGTGGGCCGCGCCGACCGAGGGCTGGAACTGGGCCGCCGGCATCAGCCAGGGCTGGTTCGGCATCGAGGCGATCGTCCAGGAGCCGCTGGTGATGACCGGCCCGATGTGGCTGCGCGGCGACAAGCTCGAGCCGGTGCCCAACCTGGCCAAGAGCTGGGAGTGGTCCGAGGACGGCAGGCAGCTGACGATGCACCTCGTGCGGGGCATCAAGTGGTCGGACGGCGTGCCGTTCACCGCCGACGACGTGATGTTCACCTGGGAGGACATCATCCTCGACCCCGGCGTGACCCGCGCCTGGACCAAGCGCAGCGCCTGGCAGATCGACGGCCAGGACATCACGCTCGAGAAGGTCGACGACTTCACCATCCGCTGGACCTTCCCGGTGCCCTTCCCGGCCTACAAGCTGTTCGACATGAACGAGCTGACCTGGTCGGTGGCGCCCAAGCACGTGCTCGCGCCGTTCCACCCGCGGTACGACAGCTCGAAGGACTACCAGCAGTTCGCCGACGCCCTGCCACCTAACTCGCTGCCGGTCGTCACCATGGGCCCCTGGGTCCCGGTCGAGTACAAGACCGACGAGATCATGATCTTCCGCCGCAACCCGTACTACTGGAAGGTGGACGAGAGCGGCAAGCAGCTTCCGTACCTGAACGAGATCATCTTCGAGAAGGCCGCCACCGGCGTGATCCGCACCACCAAGGTGCTCGCCGGCGCCGCCGACCACACGAACGTCGAGAACCCCTCCACCTACCGCGAGGTGGCGACGCGGGCGCAGGACCCCAACGCGCCGTTCCGGATCGAGTGGGGCCCCGAGACGCTGGGCTTCTCGCTGCTCGTCAACCAGGCCGCGGTCTTCGGCGTGACCGACGAGCGGAGCAAGGCGGTGCGCGAGCTGCTGCGCAACGTGAAGTTCCGCCGCGCGCTGACCCAGGCGATCGACCGGGACGGCATCGCCAGGGCGGTGGCCGACGGGCCGTTCTTCCGCGCCTGGCCGGGCGGGCTGTACCCCGGCTCGCAGTTCTTCGACATCAACAGCACGGTCTACTACCCGTTCTCGCCCGAGACCTCCAGGGCGCTGCTGGCTGAGCTGGGCTTCACCGAGACGAACAGCGACGGCATCCTGATCTGGCCGAGCGGGCCGCTGCAGGGCGAGCCGCTGCTGCTCGGGCTGTTCGCGATCGAGGACCAGGAGGGCGCGCCGACGATCGCCGAGGCGCTCGTGCCGCTGTTCAAGGACATCGGCATCCAGGTCAACTACCGCAAGCTGCAGGGCAACGCCGCCACCGAGCTCACCACCACCGGCCAGTGGGACCTGTACGTCAGCCGCATGGGCCAGGAGTACGGCGTGCCGAACGTCCGCTACCGCGACATCGCGCCGCTGACGCTCGAGAGCCCGGTCTACAACCGCGCCGCCGAGGGCGTCGAGCGGCCGCTGCAGCCCTTCGAGGAGGAGCTGGTGGCGCTGGCCGAGCAGCTGGTGCAGGAGACCGACTTCGCCAAGCAGAAGGAGCTGATGGCCCGCTACCAGAAGCTCCACACCGAGAACGTCTACACGATCGGTGTGGTGATCGGGCGCTACGGCCTGGGCATGGCCAAGCGCATCCGGAACGTGCCGATCGGCTGCCCGGCCTTCTACTACCAGTGGGACTACAACAACTTCATCCCGGAGCAGCTGTGGATCCCGGCCTCTGAGCAGAGCCAGGTGCCCGAGACCCGGCCGGACACGATCCCGGAGTACCCGCAGGCGTAGCCAGCACCATTACGGATTACGGATTGCGAGTGCGCTCGCAATCCGTAATCCGTAAGTTATGACAACCGCCCATGATTCGCTACCTCACCCGCCGCATCATCTCGCTGATCCCGGTGCTGATCGGCATCAGCATCGCCGCGTTCGTGGTGATCCAGCTGCCGCCCGGCGACTTCGCCAGCAGCTTCAAGCAGAACCTGATCAACAACGGCGTCAGCGAGCAGGAAGCCGAGCGGCAGGCCAACTCCTTCCGGGCCCAGTACGGGCTGGACCAGCCGGTGCACATCCAGTACCTGCGCTGGGTCAGCGGGATCATCACCCGCGGCGAGTTCGGCTACTCCTTCGCGTACAAGAAGGACGTCGGCGAGCTGATCGCCGAGCGCCTGCCGCGCACGGTGATGCTGGCGCTGGCGGCGCACCTGATCTCGACGCTGTTCGGCATCTTGATCGGGATCTACGCCGCGACCCACCAGTACAGCCTGGGCGATATCGGCGCGACGATTCTGGCCTTCCTCGGGACGTCGGTCCCGCGCTTCTTCCTGGCGCTGGTCATCCTGTACTTCCTGGCGTTCACCGTCGGGGCGCAGCACTTCACCAACTTCAACTCGCCGCAGTACGCCTTCGCGCCGTGGAGCTGGGGGAAGGTGGTGGACACCCTCAGCCACGTGTGGCCGGTGATTGTGATCGCCGGGGTCGGGGGCATCGCGCAGAACATGCGCGTGATGCGCGGCAACCTGCTGGACGTGCTGAACATGCAGTACGTCACCACCGCCCGCTCCAAGGGGCTGCGCGAGAGCGGCGTGATCTACAAGCACGCGGTGCCGAACGCGCTGCACCCGATCATCATGTACCAGGGCACGGTGCTGCCCTACATGGTGGCCGGCGAGCTGGAGGCGGCGATCGTGCTCGGGCTGCCGACGCTGGCGCCGATGTTCTACGGCAGCCTGCTCAACCAGGACATCTACGTCTCCGGCGGGTTCCTGCTGATCTACGGGATCCTGCTGGTGGTGGGGAACCTGATCGCCGACCTGGTGCTGATGGTGGTGGACCCGCGCATCCGGGCATCGTAGCCCGCCGCGCAGAGGAGCAGAGAGAGCAGCTATGGCGCAACTTGCACAACCGGCCCCCGCAGCCGCACCGTTCCCGCAGATCAGGCGGCGCCGCGAGAGCTACACCGACCTGGTGTGGCGCAAGTTTCGCAAGAGCAAGATCGCGATCGCCGGCGGGCTGATCATCATCACCCTGGTCGTGCTCGCGGTCTGCTCGGACTTCTTCTCGTCCACCGACCCGGTGGCGATCAACATGCAGCAGGCCTACTACCCGCCCCAGCCGATCTACTTCGTGGACCCGTGGGGCCGCTTCAGCCTGCAGCCGTTCACCTACCCGCTGAGGTCGGAGATCGACCCGGCCACGTTCCTGCCGAGCTGGCGGATGGACACCAGCCGGCCGTGCAAGATCAGCTTCTTCGTCCAGAGCTGGGAGTACAAGTTCCTCGGGCTGTTCCCCTCCCGGCTGCACCTGTACGGCGTCGAGGAGGGCTGCACCTTCTACCTGCTGGGAACCGACAAGTTCGGGCGCGACCTGTTCGGGCGCATCGCGCTGGCCGGGCGCATCTCGCTGATGCTCGCCACCGCCGCGACGCTGATCATCGTCTCGATCGGCTCGACGGTCGGGATCGTCTCCGGCTACTACGGCGGCTGGGTGGATAACCTGATCCAGCGCTTCATCGAGTTCGTGCAGGCGTTCCCGACCCTGCCGCTCTGGATGGCGCTCGCGGCCGTCATCCCGATCACCTGGGACCAGCGGCTGATCTTCGTCACCATGTCGTGTATCTTCGCGCTGCTGGGCTGGACGCTGCTGGCGCGCGAGCTGCGCGGCAAGGTGCTGGCCCTGCGCGAGACGGACTTCATCATGGCGGCGAAGGAGATGGGCGCCTCGGACCGGCGCATCATCTTCCGCCACCTGTTCCCGAACTGCCTGAGCCACGTGATCGTGGTGCTGACGCTGACGATCCCGTCGATCATCCTGGCCGAGAGCTTCCTGAGCTTCCTCGGGATCGGCATCCAGGAGCCGCTGGTGAGCTGGGGGACGCTGATGCGCGAGGCGCAGAGCCTGCAGACGCTCGGCTCGAACCCGTGGCTCATGTGGCCGGTGGCGTTCATCCTGCTGGCGGTGATCGGCTTCAACTTCCTGGGCGACGGGCTGCGCGATGCGGTCGACCCCTACTCGATCGTCTAGCCCGCCACGCCCACGCTTCGGGCGCAAAAGTGCAATGTGCAATGCGTAAGGCGTAAGAGAACCATTCCCGAGTGACTGGAGCATTACGGCGCGCGCATCACAGCGAACAGATGACGGAACGGCAATGACAGCTCCAGATGACGTGCTCCTCGAAGTCAAAGACCTGAAGATGCACTTCCCGATCCGGCGCGGCCTGCTGCAGCGGGTGGTCGGGCACGTGAAGGCGGTGGACGGGGTCAGCTTTCAGATCCGCGAGCGCGAGACGCTCGGGCTGGTCGGCGAGAGCGGCTGCGGCAAGACGACGGCCGGGCGCACCATCCTGCGCCTGTACGACCCGACCGGCGGCGAGATCTGGTACCGCACCAAAGACGGGCGGCGGGTCGATGTCGCCAAGCTCAGCCAGCAGGAGATGAAGCCGCTCCGGCGCGAGATGCGGATGATCTTCCAGGACCCGTTCAGCTCGCTCAACCCGCGCATGACGGTCAAGGACCTGATCGGCGAGCCGCTGGTGATCCACCGCGCGGCGGCGGGCGCGGCGATCGAGGAGCGCGTGGCGGACCTGATGCGCGCCGTGGGGCTCGACCCGGACTACATGGAGCGCTACCCGCACGAGTTCTCCGGCGGCCAGCGGCAGCGGATCGGGCTGGCGCGCACCCTGGCGCTCAGCCCGCGCCTGATCGTCGCCGACGAGCCGGTCTCGGCGCTGGACGTCTCGATCCAGGCCCAGGTGCTCAACCTGCTGCAGGAGCTCAAGGAGCGCCTCGGGCTCACGCTGCTGTTCGTGGCCCACGACCTGAGCGTGGTCGAGCACATGTGCGACCGGATCGCGGTGATGTACGTCGGCAAGCTGGTCGAGCTGGCCGAGTCGGAGACGCTGCTGCGCCGGCCGCTGCACCCGTACACCGAGGCGCTGGTCTCGGCCATCCCGCCCGCCGACCCGGACATCCGCACGAAGCGGATCATCATGCCGGGCGAGGTGCCAAGCCCGGCCGACCCGCCGCCGGGGTGCGTGTTCCACCCCCGCTGCCGCTACGCCCGCGACCGCTGCAAGGTCGAGGCGCCGCAGCTGCGCGAGGTCGAGCCCGGCCACTTCGCGGCGTGCCACTTCAGCGAGGAGCTGCAGCTGCAAGGAATCGAGGTGGCGGCGTGACGAAGCAGAGCCAAGTCCTCGCACTGCTGACCTACCTGGTGCCGCTCGTCGGCCCGCTCGGCGCGCTCGGCGCGCGCCGCGATGACTCGTTTGTGCGCTACCACGCCTACCAGGCGCTGGCGATCGACGTGGTGACACTGGTGACGCCCCTGCTGTGGGCGGCGGCCAGCTGGCTGCTGGCCTGGATCCCGACCGTCGGCATGATGCTGGGGCTCGTCAGCTTCGCCCTGGTGCTGGCCATCGAAGTGCTGCTGCTCGCGGCGCGCGTGCTCGGCGTCGCGAGGTCGCTGCGCGGCGAGATGCGCCACGCCCCGCTGATGGGGGCGCGCGCCGAGCGCCTGTTCTACGCCGGCCAGCCGCTCCCGCCGGCCGAGCCGGAGCCAGTGGTCGAGGAGGCCGCCGAGCAGCCGCCGGTGGTGGACGTGATCGCCGAGCAGCCGCCCGAGGCCGCCGGCCAGAATATGAGGTCCTAGAGGTTCAGCGATGCCCAAGATCGCCTTCATCGGCGCGGGGAGCGTGGTGTTCACCCGCAACCTGTGCAGCGATATTCTGCTCACACCGGCGCTCCAGGAGAGCACCATCAGCCTGATGGACATCGACGCCACGCGGCTCGCCCAGGCGCGCGACCTGGTGCAGGCGCTGATCGACCGCCGCGGGCTCCGGGCGCGCGTCGAGGCCACCACCGACCGGCGCGAGGCGGTGACCGGCGCGGACTACGTGATCACCACCTTCCAGCAGGGCGGGCTGGAGGCCTACCAGCTCGATATCGACATCCCGCAGCGCTACGGCGTCGAGCAGTGCGTCGGCGACACGCTCGGGCCGGGCGGGGTGTTCCGCGCGCTGCGCACCATCCCGGTGCTGATCGAGCTCGGCCGCGAGCTGGACGAGGTGGCGCCGCAGGCGCTGCTGCTGAACTATGTCAACCCCATGGCCGCCAACTGCTGGGCGTACGACCGCGCCACCGGCCGGCCGCACGTCGGGCTGTGCCACAGCGTCCAGGGCACCAGCGAGATGCTCGCGCGCTGGATCGACGTCCCGTACGAGGAGGTCGTGTTCCGCTGCGCCGGCATCAACCACCAGGCGTTCTTCCTCGAGTTCCGCCGCGGCACCGAGGACCTGTACCCGCGCATCTGGGAGGTGATCGAGCGCGACGACATCTACGGCTCGGAGCCGGTGCGCATCGACCTGATGAAGCACTTCGGCTACTTCGTGACCGAGTCGAGCGGGCACGCCAGCGAGTACGTGCCGTACTTCCGCAAGAGCGCCGCGATGGTCAACCAGGAGCTGGTGCCGCGCTTCACCGACCAGCGCGACCACTGGTTCGACTTCGGGCGCACCGGGGGCTACCTGCGGCACTGCATCGAGCGGCTGAAGTACGCCCAGGAGGACTTCCAGGCGCTGATCGAGGGCTCGAAGGCGCCCGCCACCGAGCGCAGCCACGAGTACGGCTCGTACATCATCGAGGCGGTCGAGACCAACCGCCCGGCGCGCATCAACGGCAACGTGCCGAACCGCGGCCTGATCCCAAACCTGCCGGAGGGCTGCTGCGTGGAGGTGCCGTGTCTGGTGGACGGCAACGGCATCCAGCCGACGCGCGTGGACGACTACCCGGCGCAGCTGGCGGCGCTCAACCGCACCAACATCAACGTCCAGGAGCTGATCGTCGAGGCGGCGCTCACCGGCAGCGTCGAGGCCGTCCACTACGCGGTCCAGCTCGACCCGCTCACCGCGGCCGTGTGCACCCTGCCGCAGATCCGCGCTATGACCACGGAGATGCTGGCGGCGCAGGAGCGCTGGCTGCCGCAGTTTCGGAAGTAGCGCAGGTGCGCGGCCGCTCTGCTGGTGGCCCGCACACCGCGCTCCGCTGGATGGTGTTAAGAGGTCTCAGTCTTTTTCTCCGAGGCTCTGCGGCTGCTTCGCAGCCGCAGAGCCTCGGGATTCTGGGGAGGCAGAGCCTCTCCCCCCCTGCGGGGCTGCGGGCGCGGTGGGCGCGCCCGCAGCCCTACCACACGAGCCTCATCCGCCGCGTCACGGTGATCACCGCGTACTCGCGGCTCCCGGCGAGCTCGACCTCCTCGTCCAGCCGGAGGGGCCAGACCGTCGCCGTGCGCGTGTAGGCGGGCACGAAGTTCTCGGTGTTGCCCCACGGCTCGAGCTGCTTGCGCTCCCAGCCGCTGTGGAGCAGCCTGTACGCCAGCAGCGTCTGCCAGCCGTCCTCGGGGCGCGCCATGCGGTAGCTGATCCGGCGCTCGCCGACCCGGAGGTCCTCCACACGCACCTCCACCGCGCCGGGGACGACGAACAGCGAGGCCGCCGGCTGCACGAGCAGCCACGCCCCAGCTCCAAGCGCTGCGACGAGTAGCGCCAGCCCAACTGCAGCCACTCGCATGAGCACGCCGGCCCCCTCGCTTCGACCCTGTATCACCAGTATACGCCGGGGATCAAGCCGCGCATCGCCGGACGAAATCGTTTGACACCCGGCCGATCTGGCTATAGGATTGTAGAATTGGCCCGTGTTAGCGTGACAGACCACCATAAGGATCCTGTCATGCTCGCTACCCTGCTGCGCCCCTTCTTTAATACAGACATCAAGATGCCGCTCGTTTGTCCATAGGATCCCGTCATGCTCGCTACCCTGCTGCGCCTGCCGATCGTCACGATCTACCGGCGTGAGTTCGCCGGCTACTCCTGGAGCATCTTTCGGCGCGACCTGCTGGCTGGCCTGACAGTGGGCGCGGTGGCGCTGCCGCTCGCGCTGGCCTTCGGCGTCGCCTCCGGCGCCAACGCCGCGGCCGGCATGGTCACCGCCATCCTCGCGGGCTTTGTGATCGCCGGCCTCGGCGGCGCGCCGTTTCAGATCAGCGGCCCCACCGGCGCGATGTCCGCGGTGCTGATCGTCCTCGCGCAGCGCTACGGGCTGGCCGGCATCTGGGCAGCCAGCCTCATGGCCGGCCTGGCCCTGGTGCTGCTCGGCGTCTTCCGTTTGGGCCGCTACATCGCCTTCATCCCGTCGCCGGTGATCACCGGCTTCACGAGCGGCATCGCGCTGATCATCGCGATCGGCCAGATCGACAACGTGCTCGGCATCACCTCGCCGCCGTCCGAGAGCAGCGTGGAAAAGCTGCTGCACTACTTCCGCGAGCCGCCCACGCCGGACTGGCGCACGCTGGTGATCGCCGGGATCGTGGCGCTGACCATGGTGATCCTGCCGCGCATCACCAAGGCCGTGCCCGGCTCGCTGGTCGGCATCGCCCTGGCCACGCTGACGGCGATCGTCGCCGGCTGGGAGGTGCCGGTGATCGGCGAGATCCCGCGCACGATCCTGCTGGAGGAGCGCCTCACCTGGGAGACCATCCCGTGGAGCAGCCTGGACGACCTGCTGACGGCGGCGGTCTCGATCGCGGCGCTCGGGGCGATTGAGACCCTGCTGTGCGGCGCGGTCGGCGCGAATATGACCGGCCAGCCGATGGACGCCAACCAGGAGCTGATCGGCCAGGGCGTCGGCAACATGATCATCCCGTTCTTCGGCGGCGTGCCCGCCACCGCGGCGATCGCGCGCAGCAGCGTGGGGATCAAGAGCGGCGGCGCCACCCGCATGGTCAGCTTCGTCCACGCCGGCGTGCTGCTGCTGAGCGTCTTCGTCCTCGGGCCGGTGATCGGCCACATCCCGCTCGCGGCGCTCGGCGGCGTGCTGATGGTGACCGCCTGGCGGATGAACGAGTGGGAGTCGATCCACTTCTTCGTCCGCACCCGGCTCAAGCACGCGCTCGCCGGCGTGCTCGTGACGATGCTCGCCACCGTCGTGCTCGACCTGACGCAGGCCATCCTGATCGGCATCACGATCTCGGCGCTGATCTACCTGCGCCAGTCGGCCGGGAGCACCGAGGTGCGGCGCGAGCCGGTCAGCCTGGAGCGCATCCGCGCCCTGAGCCACAACCTCCAGATGCCCTGCCCGGACGTCCACGTCTACTACCTGACCGGCCCGCTGTTCTTCGGCAGCGTGCACACGGTGCTCGAGTCGTTCGAGACGGCGCGCGACTACCGCACGCTGGTGGTGAGCATGCGCGGCGTGCCGCTGATCGACGTGATGGGGGTGCAGGCGCTGACGCAGATCGTCGAGGAGCAGCACCGGCGCGGCGGCGACGTCTACTTCAGCGGGGTGCAGCCGGCCGTGCGCGAGATGTTCGCCCGAACCGGCCTGACCGAGCTCGTCGGCCAGGACCACATCTTCTGGAGCGCCGACCAGGCGATCGTCGCGGTCCACCGCGCCCACGAGGAGAGCGGCTGCGCGCACTGCTCGCGCCGCGCCCAGGAGGCCGCCACCCCGGCATGACAATGGAAGCAGCCCGCGCTGCCGCCTCAGGGCATGACAACGGGCGAGAGGGAGGAGGCGGCATCACTTGCGGGGGTGGCCTGGCGGGGGCTGCTAAGCCCCTGCCAGCCGGGGGGCGCGG